>Ga0080004_1210583_pt2 | contig 16105 bp, 10 predicted proteins | sample WasSprMetagenome_FD_69207 | JGI IMG/M metagenome (GOLD analysis project Ga0080004, IMG submission 69207) | Sulfidic aquatic microbial communities from Washburn Spring, Yellowstone National Park, USA - WS (SPADES assembly) (version 2) | ecosystem: Environmental > Aquatic > Thermal springs > Hot... | reverse complement strand
TTGGCTCTCCCCGCAACCCACCCCCCGCTCCTAGGGTCAAGCGCGTCCCTGAGAGCGTCCCCCAGCAGGTTCCAGCCGAGAGACATTAGCAGCAGCGCCGCGCCAGCTTCCACCACCACCCACCAGCTCCGCTCCGGGAAGTACTCTCCAGCCATCGAAATTATGAGCCCGAGATCCGGTACGGGCGGCTGAGGCCCTAGACCGAGGAAAGAAAGAGTGGCTGACGAGAGGGTCGCGGTGGCAAAGTCGAAGGTTACCATGACGAGCAACGGCGACATCACGTTGGGTAGGATGTGCTTCAGTAAAACTCTCGTCGTCGAGAGACCGAGCGCCTTCGCCGCCTCCACGAAACCCTGCTCCCTCACGGTCAACACCGAACCTCTAACCACTCTCGCGTAAGGGGGCCACCACACCAGGATTAAGGCTAGGAAAAGCGACAATATGTTGGCTATATTGGGCGCGTCTGAAGGGTTGAGCGCGAAGAGTGCGGCGAAGAAGCCGGTTAAAGCAGGGTTCGATAAGAGGAGAGAACGTATCGAGAACCTCAAGGTGAGGCTGAAGGCTATCGCCAGCACGAGGCCCGGGAAGGCCAGCATAATGTCCGTGAACCTCATCAGCGCTTCGTCGATCGCACCGCCATAGTAACCGGATACCAAGCCGATGGCAACCCCCAGCGCGGCGCTAGCGACCACGATCACCGCGCTCATGACCAGCGATATCCTAAACCCCCTCACGACTAAGGACAGGACGTCCCTGCCGAACACGTCTGTCCCCGCTGCGGGCATCCCTCGGCAGCCGCCGATGCAAGGCGGGTATGGGCACTTCCCCGCCAGCTCGGGGTTTACGAGCACCGGGTACACGTCGTAAGGCTCCCAAGCGAGCGCTGGGCCAAACGCCGCTAAGAAAAGCGTAATCGAAACAAGCAGTATGCCTGTCGAGCCCGTCTTTGAAGCTGTTAGCGCGTACAATGTGAGTTTCCATTCCAGAATCTTAGATTTATTCTTATCCAACCATCCAGGACTAAGTTTTTCTCTCACTTTCACGTAACCGTCAAGCGCCAGCTCGCTCAGCTTGAACAGGGGGTTCAAGCTCATCAGTATCTCACCCTCGGGTCCACGAGCGCGTAGATGACGTCGACCACGAAGTTCGCGACCACGTACACTATAGAGAACAGGAAAGTGCCGGCTATTATCACGGGGAAGTTCAGCCTTCCGATCCCTTGGTAGATGTACCTCCCAACTCCCGGGATGTTAAACACGGTCTCCGCTATTATCGCGCCCGTGAGCAAGCCGGCGAAGTGCAACCCCAGTATCGTGACAATGGGGGCGAAGCCGTTCTTCAAAGCGTGCCTCCAGATCCTAGCGCTCGAAAGCCCTCTAGCCTTCGCGAAAAGCACGGAGTCGGAGCTCAGAGCGTCGAGCAAGCTGTTCCTCACAACCCTGGCTATGAAGCCTCCCGCGAGAACCCCCAGCGCGAACCCCGGCAGCCACATCCTCGCGACCGTATCGGCAACAACGCCGTACTCGCCGCACATCGCAGCGCCAAACATCGGTACCTGCCCAACCGTCCACGCGATCGCGCCGATGATCGGGACTTGATCCTTGAAGCTCGCAAGTTTCAGCATGCAGGTGTAGGATGGGGTGGGGACACCGGCCATCAGCGTTGCCTGCGTCTGCACGTAAAAGAGCAGGATGAGGTAGTAGTACAGGACGAACGAGGGCATCGAGCTCCCGAAAAGCGCGAAAACCCTAACCGCCAAGTCGATCACGCTGTCGCGTTTAGCCGCTGCCAGCACACCCAACGGTATCCCGATAGCCACCGTGAAGAGGAAGCCGAATATCGCGACCTCTACCGTTACAGGGAAACGCTCGGCAACCTGAGCGACAACGGGCACGCCACGCGTCGGATCCTCAAGCTTCCCGCTCATCAGCTGGGCGACCAGGTAGGTGAATTGCTCGTACCACGGTGCATCGAATTTATACTTTTTCCTTAGCGATTCCAAAGTTTCTGGGTTCAGAAGCTTCTCCCCAACCCACGCTCTCACGGGGTCCGTCGGTATCACGTAGGCGATCAAGTAAGTTATCAGGAGCGCGCCGATCACGCTAGGTACCAAAGTAATTAACCTTCTGACTATAAAACTAGCTAAACCCATAAAAAACACCTGGAAAAATCAGGGTTTAAAACCATACAGTTCCTGCCACAGCGTTGCGTTCCAGTAGTAGGGGTTGTACTTTAGCAGGACGTAGCTATCCTCCTTGTAGCTTGCCACGTAGTAAGGACCCGTGGAGACAGGTTTCGTGGATAACAGCTTGAAAGTCGCATCGTCCTCGCCGGGCTGCACGTACTTGGCCCACGCAGCTGGGTTCCGACCGTTGTTCGAGTCTGCGAGAGCCGATTGGTACTGATCGCCTAGCGCGTACTGCATCGGGATCACCGAGCCGACGCCTGTCGTGAAGATTTGAAGGATAGGCACGTACGGGAACCTTAGCTTGAACTTCACCACGCCAGCTGTCGGCCCAGTATAGTTAAAGAACTTTAGCAGATCGTTGAGGCTGGTTACAGTCGCGCTCTTGCCCTTGTATGAAGTGATCAAACCTTCGCTCTTAGCTATACTATTTAGCTCATCTTCGGTGATCACACTTGAAGCGTTTATATCTATGAAGCTATCTATCATCCACTGTGGCCCTCCTGGGAGGTTGAGCCTCACCGCCCTCCAAGCGCTGAAAAGCGCGTCCACAGCGGATAGCTTGTACGTTTTGTTGTTCCAAGGATCGTAAGCGATAATGCCCCCTCTAAACACGAAGTACAGGTCGGTCATGTTCTTGCTGAACGCCCACGCGACCGCTAGCTCAGGGGTTGGGTCCGTCTCCTCCCTCCAGAGCGTCACGAGCCTACCGTATACATGCCAGAATATCTCCCAGCCGAACGACTCGTAAGACTTCGCGGGGTCGAAAGTGTCGGGCCACCCAATGGTACCGATAACCATTGTTTCAGGATCGTTTTTGATACCTAACACACCGGTATCGACGACCGGGGCGCTCCTGTTCTCGTAAACGAGGTCGTACCTAGCAAACGTGGAGAGCGGGTAGTACATGCCGTAAACCCAGCTGCCGTAGTTCTCACCTATAATGTTCTGGCCCAGCATTATCAACGTACTCTCGTGGTTGAACCTTATGACAGCCGCTTGGATAACCGCTTTCCGCACGTTCTCCTCGATTATTTTCTGCGAAACCTTGCACAGCGCGCTGAGGACGACGTCCTTCAACCCTCCAGCGCCGAGGGTAACCATGCTTACAGGGTTCTCCCAGTTGCTTTTAGTCGCGTTCCAATCCACCTCGTACGCCACGAGGATCACCGGCTTCCCGGTGGGCCCGGTGTAGGTGGCACCGCTACCTTTCACGCCTGCGACAACAACGAACTTCTCTGTCTCGATGACGGCGTCTATTTTGGATAAGTAGTTACCAACGTTGGCGGGGGTGACGTTAACGAAGTAGTCAATGCTTTTGAACTCTGCACCGCCGTACACGAACGGCATAAGGTAGTTATCTGGATCCAGGTAATCCGGTATCCAACCTAGCAGCATCACGTCGTACTGGAAGTGGTCTACCAGCTCGAGGTACTTGGGCCAGGCGTAAGCTTCGACGGTGACTTTAAAGCCCAGCTGGCTCCACGACTGCTGCAGCAGCGCGGCTATCTGCTGCCTAGCGGTGTTCCCCTCGTTGTAGATGATGGTTATCGTGTACTTGCTCGGATCGAAACCTTTCGTTTTTAACGAATTGATTATTTCCACAGCTTTCGTCATATTGTATTCAAATTTTATGATGCTGAACTCCGTATAGCCGGGCATGCCCTTAGGTACGATAGTGTACAGCCTAGTGTACAGTTTATTGAACACTTGGTTAAGTATTACGTCGTAGGGGACAGCGTAAGCGAGCGCTAACCTCACTTCGCTTATGTTAAACGGTTCCCTCATCGGGTTCAACCCTATGTACTGGATTGTCAACCCCGGCCTGTCCGGTCTTCTAACAAGATGCAATGTGAAATTACCCACCCGCGTATTGTTAACGTCAGGCCACCTAGATGGAGCAACTGCGGCTATGTCGAAAACCCCCGTTTTGTACATATTGATCCTCGTGCCCTCATCATTCACAATGATGTACAGTAATTGCTTGTGGAACGGCGGCTTAACCACCTGAGCCGCCGATTTGCTAGGAGCCGGTTGACTCATCTTGCCCAAGTAGACCCACGCCGCAATCGCCGCTACCAGAATTATCGCGACAACCGCGTAAATCACTATTCTATTCATCTTATGGCCGTCTGTCATTGCCCACGCTTTGTAACCCCCTCCTTAAAAATTTAAGCTTTAAAGTAAAAGCGGTGTGGGGCTAAATATTCTTTAACATTATATGCTGAAGGATATTTATTTAAAAAGATCCGACAATGGATTTAAATAGAAGCCGACAGCACTCAAAGGGCTTGCTGCTGCCGAAGCACCCGCTGCGAAAACTGCAGCTTCCGGAAGACCTGGAGCTCAACGGCTCAGAAGCCCTAGATGAGGGCCAGGCGCGAGTTGGTGGGGAGGCGCCCAACGGTGCCGCCCCGCCGCCCGTGCGCGCGCCGGATGCACCCAGCGGACTGAATGAGACCGGGAGAGAGTCCGCTCTCGGGCGATGAAGGGTTGCGCCCCCGTGGGCCCGCTGGAGCGATGACTGACGGGTTAGGGCGGGCAGAAAAAGCGCGGGGAAACCCGCGCGGGCGCGCGCTTCCAGCAGCGAATCAGCGATCCCTTCAACAATCTCATACGAGAGCCGAGGGTCGTTGTACTTGCCTTTTAAGTGCTTCAAAGGGTTCTTCACAACCCTAACGTTTATCACATCTCTTTCTCTGTCCACCTCCCAGATCAGGAAATCCCCCTCCTCGATACCTAGCTCCCTCCTTATCCGCGCTGGTACAGTAGTCAACCCCTTCCTAGACACCTTAGCGCGAGCGCCCATATTTCCTAGAGCCTCGATGCTATAAATCCCTTGCTAAGAAATTGGTAATGGCTTGATCTTGAGAGTGCGTTACAACGCGCGCTCGACTCGAACTTCGCTCAGCAGCTTCCTCCTCGCGGGGAGCGTGAAGCCCTTCTCCACCCTCACCGCAGCCTGCAGCCCCTCGTCCTCAGCGTGCCTAGCGACGATCACCCTGTACTCGCCGGCTTCAACGGCTAGCCGCATTTCTCGGTCGTAGTAGGCGAGGAGGTCCATGGGCACCCTAAACGTCACGCGCGCCGCCTCGCCCGGCTTGAGCCACACCTTGGCAAAACCCTTGAGCTCCCTAACCGGTCTCGCAACGCTTGCGTAGGTTCTCGAGACGTAGAGCTGGACGACCTCAGCGCCCTCCACCTCCCCCGCGTTCTCCACAACGGTAGAAATCTCCAGCCAGCTCTCGGGGCCGAGGAGCTCCGGCTCCACCCGCAGACCCTTGTACCTGAAGCTCGTGTAGCTAAGCCCGAAGCCGAAGGGGAATAGCGGTTTCGAGTCGGACTCCACGTACGGGTTGAAGGAGGAAGGTTTCCTCCAGTAGTAGGCGGGGACGTGGCCGGCGGACTTTGGAACAGAGATCGGGAGCCTACCGCTCGGGCTCTGCACGCCGAAGAGCAACTCCGCCAGCGCTACACCTCCCTCCTCGCCAGGGTGCCACGCTTCGAGAAGCGCAGCAACCCCCTCGAGAACGTCGCGGGAGAACGCCAGCGACCTACCCGAGACTACCAAGGCGACAACGGGCTTCCCAGCGGCTACCAGCTCGCGCAGCAGCTCCTCCTGGACGCCGGGGAGTCCGAGCTCGCTCCTATCCAAGCCTTCTCCTGAGCACTGCTCGCGGCCGCTTAACCAGAAACCGCCCGACCGCTCCCCCACTACCGCGACGACGACATCGGCTTTCTGTGCAACCTCAACGGCTTCGTTGAAGCCGCTCCTGTCTTCTGAAAGGATGCCGCAGCCCTTAGCGTAGAGCACCTCAGTCCCGGGCGGCGCGAGCTTCCTGATGCCTTCGAGCACCGTCACGACCTCAACGCCCGGCTTATCCAAGCCCAAGTGGGCGGCGTAGTGGTAGTCGCCCAGCATGCACAGGGGATCGTCAGCGCACGGCCCCACGACCGCCAGCCTCCGCACGCTCCTCAGCGGTAGCACGCTGTTGTTCTTCAGGAGCACCGCCGACTCGGCGGCCGCTTTGCGGGCCAGCTCGCGCGCGGCGGGGTTGTCCAGCGCCTCCGGCACAGTTCCCTCGTCCACGTAGGGGTTGTCGAAGAGGCCTAGAGCTTGCTTGACGCTTAGCACCCTAGCCGCGGCTTCCTCGATTTTCCTCTCGGAAACGATGCCCTCCCTGACCGCTTCGATCAAGCGCTTGTAGCAGTCCCCGCTGGGCAGCTCGATGTCGACGCCCGCTTCGAGCGCCTCGACGGCTGCTTCGAGGTCGCTGGCTGCCACCCTGTGGTAGGTCTGCAGCTGCCTGATCGCGAAGTAGTCGGAGACGACGATTCCTTTGAAGCCCCACTCGCCCCTCAAGACGCCCACGAGAAGGCGCCTGTTTGCGTGGCAGGGCACACCGTCGATCTCGTGGTAAGCCGGCATGACCGCCATCGCCCCCGCCTCCTTGACCGCAGCCTCAAACGTGAACAAGTGCGCCTCTCGCAGCTCCCGCTCACCCGCCCTCAGCGGAGCCGTGTTCCTCCCCCCTTCCGGCGAACCGTGACCGGCGAAGTGCTTGCACGTCGCGATAACGCCGTCACGCAGGCCGCTCTGCAGCCCTTTAACGTAGGCTACCCCCATCGCTGCGGCCAAGTACGGGTCCTCGCCGTAGGTCTCCTCGCACCTGCCCCAGCGCGGGTCGAGGCATAGATCGAAAACGGGCGCTAGGCATTGACGGGCTCCAACGAGGAGCGTCTGCCTTCTGATCTCGCTGGCCACCTTAAAGACGAGGTCGGGGTTCCAGGTGCTGGCGAGCGCTATCGCCTGCGGGAAGCAGGTAGCGGTCGAAGCCATCAAGCCGGCCAGCGACTCCTCGTGGACGATCGCCGGGATACCCAGCCTGGTTTCCTCGACCAGGAAGCGCTGGATCGCGTTCACGAGGCGAACCGCCTCCCTCGGTTTGAGGCCTAGGCGGCTGCCGGAAATCCTCGTTACCTGGCCGATCCCGTGGGCGAGCAGCTCCCTAGCCTTCTGCCTTGAGAACTCTCCACCCTCAAGGAGAGCTTCGACGGGGACGGAGAGCAGCTGGGCGACTTTTTCCTCGAGAACCATCGACGCGATCAAGCTTCCAACGTCCCTCCGAGGTTTCGGCTGCACGAGCTAGCTCAGGCGAAATGGTAAAAATCGGTTGCGGGTGCGCTTCTAACGCTGCGAGCGTAGAGAAGGTTTCAAGAAGAGCGCGTGCGCCTCCTCATGAACGTGTACACGACTGCGACTGCGGCTACGGCTGCCGCAGCGAGGACCGCGTAGGGGGCGTAGAGGGCTGTCGGGCTCACTCTTGCCGCTCGAGCCTCCTCGACGCCTAGCTCCCCTATAACTGCGGCTTTTACCTCGTCTAGCGTGGAGCCCTTGGCCAAAGCCTGCGAAACCTCTACAGCCTTTTGCACAGCCGGTTGGGGATCGCCGCTGTAGGGGGTGAAGTACACGAGAAACCTTAAGCGCTGGTTCGCTGGCAGCTGGAACTGCTGGGAGAGCCAGTTTCTGAGCGCGTATGTCCCTCCGGCCCACTCTCTCTCGTCGTCCACGCTGATCATGATCCCTTGGGGCCACAGGTCCGATGCGACGGCGATCACTAAGCCGGTCTCATTGGTGGCGGGAATGAGCCAGCCGACCGCGTTGTCGGTGCTGAAGAGCGACGCCTGGCCGGGCACGTGCTGCTCCCTGAGCTTCAACGGGACAAGAGAGCCGTCGGCTTTGATCGCGTAGATGGTTTTGCCCGCGAAGCGCTCGATCGGTATCTGCAGCGTCCAAGCCATCCCAGCGAACGAGGAGTCGGACACCACCGTCAGGTTCACCTCCAGCAGCGTCGCGTTCGCTCCAACCCAGTACTTCACCTTAGGCCTGAACTCGGCGAACACGCACTTCGCGTAGCACTCGACCTCGTACTCGACCTCGGAGCCCGTAGGGCCGCTCACGAGGCCCCAGCTGTCCTGCCAGCTGCAGCTGTCGACCCACTGCCAGCCGGGCCCCCAGCTCATAAGACTCCCAGTACCCAGGTTGAAGCCTTCGCCGCTGATCCTCACAGCCCCCCTGTTGCTGATAGCGAAAAGGAGAGGCCCGACCTGGTAGTTCGGCTGAGCTGAAGCCGCTAACGCCGCGAGCACCGCCAGGATGGGAAAAGCCTTTGAAAGCTTCCGCACGGTGCGTACGGCGGAAACACCCCTATTAAGTTTTAGCTGGAGCTGGTTTCGCCCTCCCCTTCTTCCACTCCACGTAGCGGAGGAGGTCGTCGCGCAACGCGGTGATGAAATCCTTGGCGCAAGCTTTGTGGTCGATGGTCCACTCGCCCGTGGGCGAGGTGGCCACTACCCTTACCGTCTCACCGGGACCGCTCGGTATGTAGATCTTGGCGAGGTACATAGCCGCTCTCTCCGACCTGAAGCTCACGAGCGCCTCGATCAGCTCGATCCTACCATCTCTCTTTCTCACGTCGACGCGCATGTATATCGGTCCCCAACCGACGGGTGGGGGCCTGTTGACGAGCGTCTTCACGTACTCGGCGAACTCCTCGCTGTCCCCTGTGATGCGCAGCGGTACGCTCGCTTCGGCCATGTCCTCGTACACCCGCACCTCCGCCTGCTTCCTCAGCATCAAGCGGCTCGGCACAACCCTGAGCGCAGCTTCTCTCGCCGGGATCAGGCTGCCCAAGAACGAAGGCACGATAGCTACAATCACCGTGGCCAGCATTGGGCTGAAGGTCGACGGCTTGACCGATACCGCGCTGGCCGGCAGAAGGGCTTGCAGGAATTGCCCCAGCACGTAGCCGGCCACGCCGCCTAGGATGCCGTAGCTCAACCCCTCGACCAGCACGATCGCCGAGACGTAGGCGGGGCTCGCTCCCAGCGCGCTGGCTGTCGAGTACTCTCTACCCCTTTCGTGCATCGAGCCTAGCAGCGAGACCGCAACGACCATGGATGAGAGGACGAGGACTAGAGTGAACTCGGGGACCCCTGAAGCCTGGACGAACTCACCCACTATAACGAGACATCTGCTGCTCCCTCCGCCCGCTTCGCAGACCCGGTAGGACTCGTAGACGTAGGTGGTCACCTGCGCCCCGCCGGAAGTCGTCATGTTCCCGCTCCACGTGTAGCTCATGCGCACGAGCGAGTCCCTCCAATCTTTGGGCGGGTTGCCCTCCAGCAGCAGCTTGTACACCTGCGCGCCCCGCGGAGCGAGCACAACGGGCGCGATCACAACCCCTTGAACCACAGGGCCAGCGGAGGGAAGCTCTGCGAGCGGCGCGCCGTCGGCGAGCTTTACAGTAGACGTGTCGTTGAAGATTCCAGCTACAGCGACCCGCTTCCCAGCCACGCTTATCGTGGAGCCGACGCTAGCGCCGAGCCGCTCGGCCAGGCTAGCCGATAGGAGCGCACCGTCCAGCTTGGTCGCGTTGGTAGCCACGATAAGCGCGAGAGCTCTCGAGCCCTCGTGCTCGACGACCGCCCTGCCCGCGAGCACAGCGTAGACCTTTTGGACCCAGTCAGCCTTGGAGAGCCACTCCACCTCGCCCTGGGACAGCGGCACGTAGCTCTCCGTGACTATGTACTCGTTGGCTTGGTCCATGCCCCTGAAGATGTACGTTGCGGTGGTGAGGTGGTGGCTGACGCTGAGACCGCTGAAGCTGCTTGGGAAGGTTTCTTCCCTCACCACCGTGCTGGAGCCGAGGGCGAGGAAAGCGCCGGAAACCGCTGTGACAACAGCTATAGTGGCTATAGTGAGGATAGCCCTGAGCCGCCTCCTCCTCATGCTTTTCACCGAGTACCAGAAGAAGTCGCTGAGCGCTGTGCCCTTCGCCCCGAGCGCAAAAGCGCCTACGAGCACCAGCCCGAGAGCGGCTGTAACGAGCGAAAGCGTGAGCGAAGATGGGGAAGCTCTCTGGAGCGTAGCGGGGTCTAGGAAGATGAAAGCCATCCTAGCGTAGGGTATGAGCGCCAGCTCTGCTACCGCTAGACCGGCGAAAACGGCGGTCGCCACGAGCCCCCTCCTCTTCTCGGCGATGTTCCCGACGATCAGCGAGAAGAAGAGCGTGAAGGTCAAGAGGAAGAGGAAGGAAGGTACGCTGTCCGCTTTAGCCTGGTTCAACGCATCGAGCGCCGAAGCGGCTTTCGCTAAACCCCTCTCGAGAAGGGCTCTCCCCACCTCCATATCGCCTCTCTCGAAAGCGTTCTCGCTCTCGCGCAGAGTTACGAGCGCGAACTCCGCGTCCTCAAGGTAGTTGCTCACGTCGTAGCCGATCCTACCCGCCAGGGACCTCTCGCTCGCCAAGTAGCTCTCAAGCGCAACCCTAACACCCCTCACCAGGAAGTATGCTAAGCTCGCGTTAGCGTCGCCGCAGGCGACAGGGCAGGTTACGACGAGCCCCCGCCAGTAGCCGGGGCGTTGAGCAACACCGTACGACACGATGCGGGCTAGCAGCTTACCTAAAGCCGTGTCCTCGGCGACGCTTACGCCAAGCTGGAGCTGCGCTCCCTGGGGCACGACAACGTAGAATGCCCCGTTGACCTCGCGGGCCGAGAACCGCCACCTAGAGGGAACGAAAATGTCTATCCCCTCAATAGCGCTGCTCGTGTTGATAGCCACCACGCAGACCTTCCTAGCCTCGATATCCAAGCTGAGCCTATCGCCCACCCTCCCCGGCTGAACCCTAAAGCGGGACTCGACTCCTTGATCCGTAAGAACCAGGGAAACCTGTAGCTCCGGCCGCCAGAAGCCCTGCCAGAGATCGCCGCTCCACGAAGCTTCGCCAGCCCCGCGGACCCTCACAGCAGCGTAGCCGCCCGTGAAGCGAGCAGCTACGACGGTAGGGGCCTCCGCGCTCAGGGGTATCGTGCAGACCCCCCCGGCGAGGTCGCACCGCTCACTCCATGTGCTGTTGCCCGCGGATAGCGTAAGGAATAATGTGGTATTTGCGGCGCCGGGATCGCCGGAAACTCTGATCGTCAGCTCTTGTTGAGGAGCCGCGAAAGCGATGAGAGATAATAAGGCGAGCGCGAGCGGGATCCAAATCAACCTTCCTGGCATATAGCATCGCATGCGTATGAGCGATTTTAAAGCTTACTTTTATACTTAAAATACTTTGTTCACATCTCTTGCCGCGAAAGCTTTGCCCTCCTGTAGGTGTTAACTCTCATTGCAAACATTGATGGATACTCGCCTCGCGCCCCGCGGTGCGCCAGTTGCTTGTGCGCAGGTCTTGCCGATTCGCAGCCGAAGCTACTTATCTTCCTCGAACACTCTGAAGCCGAGCAGCTTCGCTGCTGTTACTAGCTCTCTTCTGAAGTCTCCGACTACGCTGACCCTGTGCCACCCGAAGTTCGCCGCTTTGTTCCAGTTCTCGAGAATCCTCTCGACGTTGGACACGGTTGCGACCTTCGTCCTGCAAGCTTTCTCCTCTTCGACGTTCGCTGCGATCACACCGCTGTGGATCGCTGCAGCCCCTTCGGCCACGTTCAGTTTAAACGTCGTCACAGGTTCTCCGACGGGCCAGTAAGCCTGGAGAGAAGCGCCAGCTCGATCCTCTGCGTGCGACCTGATCTTGTATGGGACCTCGGGGCCCTGGGGACCGTAGACTCTAGTGGCGGCTAGGCAGTGGGCGTACACTATCCACCGCGAGCCGAGGTCGATGACGGGGTCTGAGATGAAGCCGGGCCTCCCGGTCGCGTACTGGATCAGCATCTGCGTTAAAGCCGAGTCGATGTCCGCCTCGCACGCCGCGACGAAGCCCTGGTTGAGGAGCTCGACGAAGCCGAGGCACGGGTACGCGGGGAGCTTGCCGCCGTAGAAGAGGCCTAGGCAGTCGATCGTGATCCCTTGGGCTCCGTGCTTCTCCAGCAGCCTCCTCATGGCGATGTACATTCGAGCCGACTTCAGGATCTCGCTGCGGCTCGGCTCGACGACAGCTAACGCTCTCGAGATCCAGCGCTGCGCCACCGGCTCGGCTTCGCTCTCGCTCACGCGCTCGTACTCGGCGACCAGCTCCTCCGGCTTCACCTGCACGAGCGTTGTACCCACGCGCTCGCTCACCAGCTTGCTCGACCTCTCGAACTCTTCCCCGCTCACACTCGTTACAACTAGAAGTTTCGAGCGAGCTAGCATATCCACAGCGGCTAGCGCCCGGAGGGATTTGACCACGTCGGAGAGGTTGGAGGAGGCGACACCCGCGACCTTGAGGCTTTTCTTGCTGGCGGCGGCGAGAGTTAGGAGGAACTCGCCGCTGCCGCCGTACAGGTCGTCGATGAGCAGGGTCGGCTTTCCGGTCTCCGCTACGCGCATGGGCACGCCGTTCCAGATCCCTACGATCACGACCGCGTAAGCGCCCACACCCGGTGGCTCCTTGAACTCCGCTGGGCTCTTAGCGGCGAGCTCGACCCACTCTACATCTGGAAGGCTTTCACGGATAGCTCGGGAGAGGTAGGCTACGCGAGCGTCGTAGTCGAAGCCCTTGTGAGGCCACGTGGCAACCTCCCTCGGCATGACGGAGAAGACGAGCCCTACCTTAGATTTCATCGGAAAAAAGAGGTTGATCGACGTATAAATGGTTTGCCGGCGCGGTCGCTGGCTTAGCGCTCGAGCCGTTTACCCCTTCCGGTCGGCCTCGCCCTCAGCGGAGAGCTTCTGCACCAGCTCCTGCGCGTAAGCGAAGTTCACCTTGCCTTCTCTCACCATGATCTCCACCACTTTGTCGACCAGCTCACCTCGCGCACCAGCCATCATCGCCAGGTTCCTCGCGTGAAGCTTCATGTGGCCGCGCTGGATACCTTCCGTCGCAAGCGCGCGAAGCGCGGCAAAGTTCTGAGCCAAGCCGACCGCACCCATCACCTCAGCTAGCTCAGTTGCACTCTTCACGCCCAGGATCTTGAGAGCAACCCGCGCCACCGGGTGCACTTTCGTGGCACCGCCGATCGTGCCGACCGCCATCGGTATCTCGAGGGAGCCGACCAGGTTGCCGTCCGCGTCCTTTTCCCACACGCTTAAAGGCCTGTACCTGCCGTCGCGGGCGGCGTACGCGTGGGCGCCAGCCTCGATCGCCCTGTGATCTTGCGCGGTAGCGAGCGCTACCGCGATGACACCGTTCATGATCCCCTTGTTGTGGGTAGCCGCGCGGTAGGGGTCCGCGGCGGCGAAAGCCCAAGCGTCCACGATCGCGTCAACCACCTCTTCGCCCCCAATGTCCTCCTTGTAGACTTTGACCCACGAGCGTACAAGCCTCCTGTCAGCTAAATTGGAAATTATCCTAAGGAGAACCTTACCGCCGGTAATGCGCTCCACGAGTGGCGTAACCATCTCTGCCATCGTGTTAACCGTGTTAGCACCCATCGCGTCCCGCACGTCGACGATGAGGTGGACCACTAGCATCGGGCCTTTAGGCCCCTCGACGACTCTAGCTTCGACGTCGCGAGCACCCCCGCCGACTTTGATGAGCGTCGCGTCCACCTCGTTGGCCGCCTGGATGATCTCGTCTTTGTGCTCGAGGACGAGAGCTCTAGCGTAATATGGCGCTTTGAGACCGATTACCTGGAGCTGCCCGATCATCAGCGGGCCTGTGGTCCTGGACTTGATGCCCCCGTCCCTCCTCATGAGCCTAGCCGCGTTGCTCGCCGCTGCAACGACGCTTGCCTCCTCGATAACCATCGGCACCAGGTACTCTTTCCCGTTTATGAGGAAGTTCGTAGCGACGGCCAGCGGGTAGCTCATCGCCCCGATCACGTTTTCGATCATCCTGTCCGCAATCTCTGGGTCGAGGTTGCCGAAGTTACCGATCAGCTTGACTTCCTCCTCTGTCAAGCCCGCGAACTCGGCAACAATCCTCCTCCTCTCTTCGATAGGTTTCTTGTAGAACTCGGGGATGCGCGAGGTTTTCCCGCTCGCCATGCGAAAGCGGGCCGGTGCATAATTTAAAAGGATAGCGCACGCCCGAGTTCTAAACGTGGAGATCCTCGAGCCTAGCTAGGAGCACGCTCTCCACGCTAGCTACAGTGAACCCCTTCAGCTCCAACTCGAACGGTAGCTCCTCAAAAGAAGGCTGATACTCGAGGTGCCCAGCCAGCACGCCCTGCTCCTCCGTGTGGAGGCGAACAGCCACGCAGTCTCCTTCGAGCACAATATAAGTGAAAGGCGCCGCTTCAACCGCGCGCAGAATACCCTTAGAGCTCAGAACCCTGTAGCTACGCGCTAAAGGCCCAACTACCGCTCTCAAGCCGCCCTTCCTCCGCGCTTCAAGCTCAACTATGCCGCCCTCCGCCAGCCACCTGTCTACCGCCGCGGAGAGCTCAACCCTCCCCTCAAGGTCGAGCCGGACGCCAAACGAGTAGAGAACGCGATTGCCGAAACGCCTAGTGTATGGTTCGACCCTCCATACAGCCGACCGCTCGCTCATCTCGTCGGGCCAACGCGGCCAGCAACCCGTAACAGCGATACCCTCCCTCAGCCTCAGCTCGAGAACACCCTCGAATGGCTCCTCCGAAGTCAGGTAGGCAACTGCGCTCCTACAACCTGAGCTAGCAGCGTCCGCTTCCACGTGTACTTTTAGGTGAACCACAGTTTGGCTACACGCGCGCCTTTTTAAGGCCGAGCCCTCCCACGCTAGTGTGAGTAACTGTGGAGCTATCGAGGCGAGAGAAAGGTTCCTCAAAGCGTTCATTGAAAAACTCAACAGCTTGAAAGTGCTGACCGTCGGGCTCTCCAAGGTGGCTGCCGAGGAGGCCGCATCCAGAGTGCTCGGCGAGCTCCGCCTGGAAGCCTCCGACGACGAAGCGGCTTCCGTCAGGGAGCTGCTCTCCACATTCGGAGCCGAAGCCGAAGTGTCGGTTGGGGCGGAGGAGCTCCACGTCAAAGTGAGCGCGTGCTCCTTCTCGCTGGCGGCGTGCGACCGCTTCTGCCCTCTACCGCACGTTGCCGCTGTCCACCTCTCGTCCAAGGGAGCCCGCTGGAGCCCGAAAAGGGAGGGGCAATACTTCGTCAAGAAAGAAGACAGTAGTTGCGCGTTCACATTGGTGAAAGTGCCGCGCGAGCTGGCTGAGGTAACAGACGATCAAGGTTGAGCTAGCCCTTACAAAAAATCCTGGTAAGGTAAAATAATAAAGTAAAAATATTGATTATGGGCTAACCCAATTGCAGCGCGTGACTACGTAGCTGCCATCGCTCGACTCTACTCTAACCACGTACCCCGGTTGCCAAGTGCCGGCGCGCGCTCTCGTCGAGAACCTCGACCTCCACCTCCACGAGCTGCTAACCCTCAACGGAAGCTTCATGGAGCTTCCCGAGCGCGAAAGCGAGCGGCACCCCAACAAGGAGGAGGAGTGTGTAACCCCGAGAACAACCGTAAACACTCCAGAGCCCCGCACCCTCATGATACCTGAGGTAAACGGGCTAAAACCTCTACTTGTCTTTTCCCTCTGAGCGCTGAAGGCGTTTACGGAGGGAAGCTTTAGCGCTTGCAGGTGCGCCGCGCGGATGAGGTGTTGCGGAATGCCGCTTTCGATAGGCTCATTTGAGGAAGTTCGAAGTAACTGCTGTGCGGCGCGTTGAGCCGACCCCGACGGTCTGGAGGGCGAGGCCGATCTGCCTGAGCTGCAGCGCCTGCTGCAAGGAGACCGAGATGGTGCTGACGCCGAGCGACATCCGCAGGCTCGAGGCGCTCGGCTACAGGAGGGAGGAGTTCGCCGAGCTGCGAGAGGGGTTCTACAGGCTCAGGAACGTGAAGGACCGTTGCTACTTCCTCCGCGGCGGCCGCTGCGCGGTCTACGAGTACAGACCGATCGGCTGCTCCATGTACCCGATCGTCATAAACGTGGGAACGGGAGGCGTGGAGCTCGACGAGGAATGCCCCATCGCTGGGGAAACAACGCATAGGGAGCTGGAGCTGGCCCGCCGGT
>Ga0080004_1111552_pt1 | contig 16105 bp, 10 predicted proteins | sample WasSprMetagenome_FD_69207 | JGI IMG/M metagenome (GOLD analysis project Ga0080004, IMG submission 69207) | Sulfidic aquatic microbial communities from Washburn Spring, Yellowstone National Park, USA - WS (SPADES assembly) (version 2) | ecosystem: Environmental > Aquatic > Thermal springs > Hot... | reverse complement strand
GAAACTATTAATAATCCACAAGATTTTATTGATAAAGAAACAAATGAAAAATTAAAAATTTTAGCTATACCATATGCAGCTCTTACATTAATAAATCCTTAGATGCTTTTTATTTTAATCCTTTTAAATAATGCAACTTTATTCTTTAAGAAAGTATAAAGATGTTATAAAAGTATTCGTACTTTATTATAATCATTTAAAAGGGGAAAGGTTTAAGTTACCAATGTTATTGAGTACTTATTTTAAGGCAATAAATAAAGTCATATATCCTCATAAAACTACTCTTATTTATCGACATTATTATCTCATGAGTTATAAAAATATTAAATAAAAGAATTAGATATTAAAAATAAAGATTTAACTTTTAAATGACTTAAAATGCTCATATTCACTAATGCTTTCTGTATATACCATTGCAGGATTATTTATTAAATATCTAATTATTACTACAAATTTTCACATACATCTATCTTTAGGATGTATATATTTTTCTCTAATTTTTCTTGCCTTTTCATCCTTATCATGATATTTTTTGTAAACTTCTATTGGAACTAAAAGTATCCATCGAATTACTTATGCTTTCTCTCTTTTATATTTACGAAAAAATAATTTTCTTTATATTTTTAAATAATATCCATATCTTGAATAATATAAATGTTTTAATAAATGGCGTTCATCAAAAGGATGTTTTGTATATTTTAGTTGGAGGGAATTAGCTTGTAATTCTAAAATAATATGATAACTCTACTTCTTGTATCAGATGAATAATGAATGCGAATGCTGGATCTGATTTAATTTTCTTTATCATTTCTATTAACACTTCCTACGTATGCTTATCTTTTAAAATTTTTCTTCATTCTTCCACTTCTTCATCATTTATTTTTGCTATTACATTTTTTTAATTAAGATCTCTTTCTATAATTTTTACTTCGTATTCTCTACTTCTTTATATTCTAAACTTAAATTTTAATATTTATATTCATTTATTATAAATTCTTCAAATTCATAATTGCCATTACAAATAGTTAACCAATCTTTCCAATCTTCAAAATTATTATTTATTTCTTCAATTACTTTATTATAAGCTCCTTCACTAAGTTTTTTATAGAAAGCTAATACTACTTTCTTCCCTTGTTTTTCATTCATAATTACATTTTTATAATCCTTTAATTGATCTATTAAATCTTTTATTTCATATTTTACTGATTCATCACTCCAATATTTTACTTCTATAAGATGTTTTATAATTTCAATGTCTAATGCAGATTTTTTACCCTCCTTAAATGGATCATGAATACCTTTTATAGTTCCTTTAGGTGTATTTTCTAATATTATTTGACAAATTCTATATTCTCCGAATAGACCTTTTAGATTTGAATCACTTTTATCATCAACATTTTTAACATCATCTTCTGTTAATCCTATCACATTTTTATACACGCTCCATATTTCTTCAAGAAATTTATAGTCAATATACTTCTTTTTTACAAAATCAAATATAACTAAAACAGTACTATGCTGATCCACACCTTTATTTTTGCAATTTTCTGAGCCTAGTCCTACTCTAATTCTTTGTAACTCAGGACTAAAAAGTACATATCTTTCTGCTACTATTGTCCCATCTGGCTTAATTATTGTTGCTTTAAGAGCTACTTCCTCCTCTATAAGTTCCTTCCAATCTACAATTAATTCACTTTCTTTTAATTCTACATATTTTGAATATGAAGAAATAGCGAGAGCTTTTTTAGCCCATTCAAGAATATCTATCTTATATCTACTTTCTACATTTACAGGAGCAACTATTTTACTCCCTTCATTACTTGTAGATATAATTATAAAACCTTTCTTTTCTGGAACATATTTATTCTCTACGAGAAAATCTCCAACTTTATCTGGAATACTTACTAGTCCACGTTGACCTCTTATTAATGGTATGTATCCATTAATTATATTTCCTCCAATCTTTATTGGAACTTTAAAATTAGCAAACCTGACATCTTCACCTGCAACTTCTTTATCGATACATATGTAATATCTCTCTTTTCCTCCGCTCACTTCAGTATGTATAAATACTGGAAATTCATCTTTGCTACTTGATGTTATTAATACTTTATTTATCCAATCATTAAATAAATCTTTGTCTATTCCAATAATTTTTCCATTTTCATCTTTTATTAAAACATTATTATAGAATAAATCATCAATATGCTTAAATCTCTCATAAACAAGATCAACATCTTTAACATTCTTTAAATTATAAATATTCCTAAAGTTATTTATTATTGAATTTATTTTCCTTAATGTATCATCATCTAATTTTTTAGTATATTCCAAATCCCAATTATTTAAGAATCTTATTGTATGGTCATACAATGTTCCACGTGCATAAATATCAATAGATTCTCTAAGATTATATGTAAAATCGAGAGTATTTGAAAGAATATTTATCTTTTCTTTATTTTTACTATTAAGATAATCATTAAAAGCATTAGTTAATCCTTCTACTCTTTCTTTATTTCTCAAAAGAGTTTTTAAACCAATGAAAATCTTAAATAATTTTTTATAATCATTTTCTCCTAATACATTCCATCCATTCTTAAGTGCTTGAATGCTATATTCATCACTTAAATAATCATAAGATATTTTAATAGGATCGTTAGGAAAACCATATTTTGCAAGTTCTATTGGCTTTGGGAATTTTTCTAATGCTTCAAATGTATCTTTTGTAAATTCTAAATCTCCAGTTATTCCATAAATATCTCCAGACAATTTTAAAATATTTCCAATGAAATCTTTCCCTCTTCCTTCTCCAATTTCCGCAATAGATAATAAAGAACAATATTTATCAATTTTATTTATTGCTTCATCTATTAAAAATGGATTTTCCTTTATTTTCTCTTCTGTTAAATCTTTTAATAATGGATCTAAATCTTTCTTTATTCTTTCTTTTGCTATATCACTTTTATAAATTAAACTAATTATTGCAATTTTCTCTAAAAGATTTTCAATTTTATTTAATGGAATATCTTTTATTTTATTCTTTGCAATTATTGCAAGATCTTGAATATTTAGACTAATCCATGCTTTTAATGAATCTTTTATCACATTCCATAATGAACCTTTATTCAAATAATTGTTTAATTTTGAAATTGATGCTTGTATTGCAATAAATGAAAATATGTTTACTAAAGAAGCAATTGTTTCTCCAGTAGCATATCCTTTTTCATATTCATTCTTTGCTTTTTCAATTCCAATTGCTATTGAGAATTTATTAAAATCAATATTTAAAAATAAATCTAATCCTAAATTTCCTAAAATTCTTAATATTTCATTTCTTTTTATATTTTCTTCTTCTTTTAAATAATTATATGTATCATTAAGTTTTCTCTCTTTAGCAATATTTGATAAATATTCATATTTATTTATAATATCATTAATAGTGTTTATATTATTATATGCCTCATAAATATTAATTGCTTCAATTGTAGCAGATTGTAATTTTAATAAAAATGCAGTTGCTAATAACATGCTATTAACAGTTGCAATTGCTCCTGTTCCTCCAGTTGTTAAACTTATTGCAGAAATTAAACCAATTTGAATTGCTATGCTAGGAGATTTATCACGTATTGCATTAAAGAAACCTTTCCAAAATTGAGAAATTATTCCATATTCACGATATTCAGGTTCTCTATCTATTAATTTATCATTAATGAATAAACTTAAAGAATGAGAACCACTTTCTAAAAAGAAAATTTGAATTTCTTCATTCTTTGTTTCTCCTGCTTTTAATTCAATTTCTATTTTACTTCTTATATCAGCTTCATATGAATATTTTTCATTCTCTAAAATTGAATTTAAAGAATATTTATAATATGGAATATTTGGTTTAATTAAGAAGAAACCATTTGGCTCATTAGTAATAGTTCCTTTTGTTGAAATAATAAATTCTCTTTTTATATTATCATAATTCTTTATTATTACATTAATTTTATATATTTCTAATTCTTTATAATAATTACTTGGAACTTGTTTTATTCTTAATGGAGTAATTTTATAAACAAGGTATAATAATGGAAGTTCACTATTTTCTTTAAAAATTCTTTATAAATATTCTGATTAGATAATAATGAATCTCTTAATAATGGCCCTTTCGGACCTCCTCCTCCACCTCCATAATTTTTAGAAGTTGTTGTAGTTTTCTTAACAGTAGTTGTATAAGTATACAATGCAGTTTTATATGTTGTAGTAAAACCTTTTATTGTATAAAATATCGTTTCAGTTTTAAAAGAAGGAATTTCTGTAGTTATTGAAGCTTTTGTAGTTATTATATTAGAAGATAATTTAGAAGATGTACTAGTAGAAGATGTTAAAGAAGATGTTGTGATTGTAGTAGTTATTTGCTTATAAGTTGTTATAGGTTCTTCAGTATTTATAATAGTAGTTGTTTTTTCGTATATTGTTGTAACTTTCTTAGGAATAATAGTTGATATAGAAGTGCTTGAAGTTTCATATTTTGTTATAGTATTTGAAGTTGTTATGGTAGTAACATAAGGATTTTCATATATTGTTGTAATTATTGGATAAGTTGTGATGATTTCTTTATTCCCAATTGTTTTTATTGTTTTTGTAATAAAAATAGTATTAATTTTTGTTTCATAGCTTATTATAAATTTATTAGAATAAGAAAGCGTTTTTTCATAAGATATTGAATGTTCTTTATAAGTAGTTCTTTCTTCAATAGATTTTGTTATTTCATATGTTTTTAATTTAGTAGTATAAGAAGTAAATATTTGACTTGTTGTATATGCTTCTTTATTTTGCCCAGTAATGGTATTAACAATCCATCCAAAGAAATCTAAAATAATTTTTATAATATTTTTTATTATTTCAATGATTTTTATTATAATTTCTATAATTGGTTTTATAATATATTCTATGAATGGTTGAATAACATATTTTAAAATTGGTTCAATAATATATTTTGTAAATGGTTTTATAATATATTCATTAATTGGTTCTATAATGTGTTTTATTATAGGTTTAATAATATATTCTTCAATGGGAGTTACAATGTATTTATCAATAAGATTTTCTTCTTTCTTTATTGAAGAAGAAGTTGAAGTTGCTAAAGATGATGTAGTTTTTATTTCAATTTTTGAAGAAGTCGAAATTGATTGAGTTTGAGTTTTTATAGAAGATGAAGATATTGAAGTTTTTAAAGATGTAGTAGTTAGAGAAGTTGTAGTTTTTAAAGCAATTGAAGTTGATGTAGATAAAGAAGTTGTAGAAGTCTCTTTTATTCCTATTTTTCTATAATATGCAATTATTTCTCCATAATCATTTTGTATGAATAAAATATTATATGATGAATTCTATGGATAGACTAATTTTCCACCATGTACTTCCCAATGATCAAATTCATATCCTTCATTAGGATAATATTTTATTTGATATTCTTTATTTCTTAATAAATTTATTGAATTTGGCAATGTAAAATTCTTACGATCAACACGTATTATCCCTAAATTTTCACTATTATCATTTATACATTTTGATTTCAATATAAATGCATTATGAATAATTGTTTCATTTTTTATTGTAGAACTTACTACTGGAAGTATTACTGCAATTCCTCCTTTTGCTCCTCTTTGAATAAATAAATCATCTAATATTGCAATAATTTTATTATTTTTATTTGGAGAATATTCATAAGTATTTACTATTCTCTTTTTACCATATTCATATATTTCCATTGTTTTTATTCTTGAAATATGTTTATTCTTTATTTCATTAATTATTTCATCTGAATCCATTCCTAAGAAAGAACATCTTGCAATTGTTTTTGAAATTGGATCACTATCATAATCTACATTTATTATTCCAACTAAAAATTCTGGTCTATATATTGGAACTCCTATTGATTGAAATTGAAGTAAATCTGCTTTAATGCTTACATCCCTGTCTCTCACTTTAAATGAGAAATATTCTTCAAAATATTCTTCTTGTTTAATATTCTTTGAAGGTATAGAATATGAATTTATAATTAATTGTGGAGCAATAATATCAAATAATAATATAATAATTAATAAAATTGAAATTATATTCTTAATTATTCTATTCTTCAAGAATGAGAGAAACATGATATTCTCCTCCATTAACTGTATATATTGTTATGTGTATTTTCTGACCAACAGATGCAGCATATGGAGGAAAAGCTATTCCTATTCCTCCAATTTCTCCAGGTTTTACATCTATGAATGTTTTCTCATTCGATGGATCTAATATTGCAAATATTCTTACGTTACCTAAATCTACAGTTGTATCAGGTGCAAATTCTTTGAATGGTTTTCCATTTATTACTACATTGCATACTCTTACAGTCGTACTACCAACATTTTTAAAATCAATAACAATGAAGAAATAATCATCAAATGTTCTTTTACTCCATACATCTACAATTTCTATTTTTTCATTAGCCATAAAAATAGAAGTAATTCCCGATATCCATGTAACAACAGCAATTGAAATAATAATACATATTGAAATTAAAATTATCGTAGCTTTTATTATACTTATCCCTTTTTTATTCATATTTCTCTCCTTTTAAAAAGAATATAATATAACAAAATAGTAATCATAATAACAATAATGAATGAAAATATTGGAATGAAATTTTCAATTTCAAATTTTTCTTTTGTAAATGTTCGAATTGTTTTTGTTGTTAATGTTTCAGTTGTTATAGCTGTAGTTGTAATTTTTTCTTTCACTTTAATTGTTGAAGTAATCAATTTTTGCGTTTCTATCCTAGTTTTAGTAGTTGTTATTATTTTCTGATAATATTTCCCATTAGAATATATTATAATAGGTTCAGTATAAGTTTCAGTAGTTGTGTATGTTGTAGGAACATATGTTGTAAAAGTCCATGAAATACTAATTATGCTAAGACTATCAAATTCACCATTTATGTAAGTATAAATACTATAGCTTCCTTCTTCTAATATTCCTAAACTATAATTATATTCTCCATATTTATAAAAATGTTCTGAAATATTACCAATCCATTCATCTACTTTAACATTAATTATAAATTTATCTTCTTTTCTTATAAGAGGGTCCCAATGAATCCCTTTTGGAACCATGTTAGAAATTAATTTAACTCTTAAAATCCATTCTTCCTCATTCCATATGAGCTGTAAACTTACACTACATTGAAGCATTGGTACTTCCTTTATAATTCCAAATTCTCTAGTTTCACATAATTTTCCATTTACATATACATTAAAAGTATATTTTCCTTCTTCAAGATTTACTAATTCATATTGATAAGCTACAAATGGAGCTATTTCATTTTCTTCTGCTTCTCTATATTTCTTTATTTGAATATTTACATATAAAATACTTCCATTTCTACTTACATTTCCCCAATCAATATCTTCCATTATAATAGTTTTATTATCTTTTTCTAAGAAAAAATTAAAAATAATTATATACAAATGATCTTTATCTGATTCGATTGCAATTTCCATTTTAACTTTAAAATCATCTTCAGAATTGCAATTTATTGGAATAAAATAAAATGAAATTGGAAAAAATAATAAAATTATTATTAAAGAAGAAATTTTAATAAAATTTACCATAATCCTCCTCTTTAATAACAATAATAATATTATAGAAAAAATATATAAGTTTTATGGAATTGTTTATTTTATTCATTTTCTTCATTTTTTAATATTTAAAATAATTATTTAAGCACATATTTTTAAAAATAAAAATATTAAAAATTCATCGAATATGAGAAAAATATTGAAAAAATTGAATTTGGAATTCTTGATATAATAATATTTTCTTATTAAGAATAAATAATAAATGGTATAGATTTGAAAAAGCAATATGGAAAAAGTTAAAAATGGAAGTAAAAAGGCTGAAGTTTAGATGGATACATTGATTTTGAAAGTTATTATTGTGATTTGAGGAATGATGGAAATGTAAGATGTATAGATGGAAGAAAAGGAAGATGTGTGAATAATATTTGTCAATGGGATCCTTGTAGAGAAAATTCTGATTGCGATCTTGGATATTGCTGTGAACTGGCTATAAGCTCGACGAAGACAACAACTTACGGATGTGTAAAAAGCGGAACGATAAAAGATAATAAGTACCTATGCGATCCTCTGAATGGAGTCCTAATTTACCTCAGAGCAAGAACTATTTTTCTAGTTTAATGGAAGCCTTAACACGATTTCTATCAGGCTTACTCAAACTATAAGCTTATTCCTTCCCAGCTTCCATCAGGCTTTCTTATCCTTGGATTCGCTGGTACCCCACCATAGTTAATATGGTCTTCCTTCAATTCTTTCTTGTAAGGAAATTCACCAAACATGTATGGAACCAAAGTTTCCCCTTTCTGGCTGATCTTGGCATAAGTAGAGGGAGGCAATTTTACGTAAGGGCTATCATGTGCTCCAAAATCAGGATAATCGTTGCCCACAACAAAAGCAGCTTTACCAAAGCATCTTGCCACAAGAACAGCATAGTATGGTGTGGTTGGCTCTTCCATCGGAACAAGTGGTTTTAAATTCCATGGTAAAAATTCGCTTCTTAAAGCTCTTACATAACCTATGATGAAAGCTGCTTCAGGGTCTTCTGCTAAAACTATGTCCAGAGCATCCATGAACGCTTGGTAAGATTTTGGCCAGTATTCCTCTGGATAAGTTGCTAAGCGTGTTTTCATCATAGCCAATTGATACCTAAGAGTTTTCTCTCTAAAATCTTTTTTAGCTATATCTTCTAACCATTGCTGAGGAGTCTTGCCTCCAATCCTTGAATCTGGCGACACATTTCTCCAACCAACTTCTAAACTAGGTTTTCCATCTCTAACCATCCAATCTGGCTTTATAGGGCCTCCACAGTGAGTACCATACCCGCTAACAATATCAATCTCAAAGAGATCTATAGGAAGCAACCTTTGCCTCCTGTACCATGCTTCTATTTTTTTGTCTGGTATATTCAATTCATACTCAGCTTCTCCACTATCAAGCTTATCCACTACATACCTCACAGCCTTTTCCACAATGCTCCAAAACTTTGCTTCATCTTGAAAAGCCATTCCAGTTCTATAGCCAACATCATCAACTTGTATAGCTCCTTCCCTCCATTCTTTCGGATATTTCAAAATATTCTCAACATGCTTAGCTAGCCTTAGCATGTTGACATGCTTTCTTGCGTTATCAAAATCTCTGTTAATCCCATCATTCTCACCAAGCTTCCTCACGCTTGCTAAAAGAGAATCATTTCCAATCTCATTTACCAGCTTAGAATAACTTCCAAAGTAAGAAGTTGCATTGTTCAAAGCATATATCTGAGAAAACCTTTGAACTTCTTTACCAAGATTCTGGTAAACCTTCAAAGCCTCTAAGAACAATTCATTTCTGTCTAAATTTATCCTAGGGTCTCTTTGAAACTGGTCATAGACGATTTTCACAAGAGCAGAATTTTTAGAATAAGCAGGCAATACTTCTTTATAATTTTCAGCAAGCTTTGGAAGATCTTCAAGATAGTTCAAACCATCATAGCTATTATTATTCACGAAATACATATAATCCAAGCTATCTTTCAAATTTCCAAAGATTTTAAGGCTTTTATCAGCCAAAGCTCCATTACTAACCCAAGCTTTAGCAAAGCTTACCCAAGTAGAATTTCCATTCTGTTCAGGATATTTAGCTATGAACTCATTTGCTTGCTTATCGCTAAGACCAGCTTCCTTGTAAGGCTTTTTTATTTCTTCTTCATGGATTCTATCCAAATGCTGCTTGTAAAGATAAGCACCTAAGCCGATTATTAATCCTAAAATAAGACTTAAAGCTAATATTTTATATTTTAAAATTCGTTTCTCACTCATATTTTTCCTTAATAATATAAGAGATTATTAAATTTTAAATTTTTAAAAAAATAAATAATATTATTAGTGATTGTATAACAATTATCCTTTAATAGTTTCTTGTTTTAAACAAAAGTCTAGATTCAAGCTCCTTCAACTCATATAATCCTGCTTAGAATATTTTACCATATTTACCCTAATGGAGAATGAACAAGTAGTAAAATGAAGTTCATCCTTAAGTATAACTACCATGAATGCCATTTTTCTAAAAATCATAAATCATTAAAACATATTTTATTTATAAATCTTAGATATCTTCATCTTCTCGAACTCTTAAATCACCTAAATAAAATTTCGGCAGAAGATTGTAAGGATCTTCGACCAATACATCACTCAAATAATTTTTAGTTTTATATATGTAGTTTTGAATATCAATAATTTCGGCTACAGACACATAACTATTCTTATCTAAATCGAATCCTTCTGGTTCAGGAGCATAATGTATTCTTCCCAGCAGAGGCGTTGGTACTAGTTGAGTAAAATAAACGGTAGTAAAACCACTAATAATTACTCTTGGAGAAGGAGCATTTTTAAGAATAGGAAAAGAGCTTTCACCATAACATGCATCAACATCGATCAAAAGCTTCATTGGTCGAAGTTTGTTCAAATGCTCATTAATTTCCTCATACTTTACAATTCCATTGCTAAATAGAAAGATTCCAACATTTCCGTGACCTTTTAGATCAATGAAAACAATATCATTTTTTGTAACTTTGTGCCCCCAGTCTGAAATGGTTTTTGCGAAATTAGTGAAAGTTGCGTTAGAGTCTATTAATTCCACAACATTTTGAGGTAAACATTTGTAGTGAGTAATAAAAAATTTTCTTAACCCCTCTACACGCTCCCTTGCCGTAGCAAGTAGTAAAATATATCTTCCATTATAAACATTCCAAGGTAATCCAGCAATCTCTTTTTCAAAATAATTACTCATTCCATCTCCATCCATATCAGTATTAACAAAACTTCCATTTTCTATTAATTTTAATAGTTCTTCTTTTAGAAATGATGTTAAAAATTTTATTTGATCTTTTTCATCTAGAGAAATTGTTCTATCAGACAAAAAGCCATTAACGATTGCTTTTTGAATAGTTTTATTTTCAGGAGTAACATCTTTAATCTTTAAATAAAGCTCTGGACTTAAAGCATAAACTATCAAATCATCTTTAACTTTTGAAAATTCATTTGCATTTTTAGGAATTATATTATTATATTCAGAATAAAATTTTCTTCCTATTTCTCCTGCTTTTTGTGGATCAAATCTATATGTTTTTCCTTTTAAATTACGAACATAGTAGCTAGTTAAAACATCTTGAGAAAAATTTCCAAATAAATCAATACCCCAAAAGGTTTGATTCTTTACAGTTGTAATAGTTGTTGTTACATTCTTTATTATAGTTTCTGTTTTTGGGATCGTTACAGTTTCTGTTTTCATTATTGTTTCAGTTATAATTTCTGTTTTTACTTCAGGCTTTTGCTGTAAAGAATAAGCAATTGCAAGACATGCACCAATTAAAAAACCAAATATTAATCCTAAAGCTATAAATTTATAGCTTTTTTTATTATTTTTCTCCTCTTTCTTTTCATAAGCTTCCTCAAATTTTTTTATTTCTTCTTTCCTAAGTTTTTTATCTAAATAAATGAAATAATTTTTCATATAATAATTTAAATATGAAAAATTAATATATCTGCAATTTAGCCCTCGATTACACATAAGAATATTATTTTTATACTATTTTAAATATTTTCTTTTTTATACTTTTATTTTTAATAAATACATGTATCAATATATTTTAGGAAATTATAAAAAATGAAGAAGAAGAATGGTAATATTATATTTCAATTGCTTCTTTACTTGGTTTAAATCTTTTAGAAATTTTAGGATTTATATTATCGATTGCTTTTAAAAAATTTTCTAATTTTTCATTATTTATTAAATTTTTAAATTCTTTTAATTCTTCTAAATTTCTTAATATTATTCCTCTCTTTTTAGTAGGATTTCCAAATTCATCTGAAGGATTTAATTCTACTACTATTCTTGATGGAGTATCTTTAATTTTACTTCTTGGAATTTTTAAAATGAATATTCCATTAATTGTTGTTTTTATTCTTTCCCAAATATTATTTTTAATTTAAGAAATTTAAGGTTATAGTAAATTATGGTTAAAAAAACTTAAAGAGCTTAATTCAATAAAGCTTGAAGTAATCCTAGTAGGAGATATTAATGAAAAACAAGTAAAAGAATTAAAATGTATACAAACTAAAAGTAATAGATCTTTAGCTAGAAATCTAGGAGTCATTGCTTCAAAAGGGGAATATGTTTTTTTTCTAGATTCGGATCAATATATAACAAAACCTTTACTATTAGAGTTAACAAAAATCATGAAGCAGGGTTTTGATGCAGCAATAATTCCTGAAAAATTTATTGGCTTAACAATTTGGGGAAAAGCTTCAGCAATATGGAAGCAAACAATTCAGAAGATTGATCGAACTAGTTCATGCTTTCCAAGATTATATTCTAGAAAAGCATTGGAGAAAATAGGTTTCTTTAGAAGCGAATTAACACTCCTTGAGGATTATGAGCTATATATCAGAGCTGTAAAAGGCTAAATTAAAGATAGCTTGGATGAAAAATCCATTAATACATTTAGAGCTAGATAATCTAATAGATTATTTTAAGAAATGGTCTATTTATGCTGAATCAATTCCCCAATCTATCAAAGTTATAGGTATTAAGAATATTCTAAAAAAGTATTCTAAAATACTTTTAATTTTAATAAAAGCATTAAGATCAAGTAATGGAGTATCTTTGAAGTTTGCATTATTATCATTATTAATCATAAAATCTATAGGCTTAATCTATAGGATCTTAAAGTGCTATTAAAAATGTTTATTAAAAAATTAATAATAACTTGTGGAACATCAATAATCATAGCCATAGTAATTCTTCATCCAATATTATTCGAGCCAGGATATCCAGCTTTCCATGATTTATCACCTATTTGGAGCTACCATCAACTTTTTAGACCATTTAATTATCCATGGGATCCATATTCAAACTTAGGCTATCCTCAAGTTTTACCATCAAATGCTATCTATAACTTAGGGCTTATACTATTTTCAATCGTTTTCCAAGGAGCTTTAGATCTAGCTCATAAATTTTACATGCTCTTTATAGTAGCCTTTTCATGCTTAGGTTTTGCTATGGCTTTACGTTATATAAAGCTTAATTGGATAGCTTGTATTCTTGGAGGAATAGCGTTCACCTTAAGTCCATTTCTTCAAACAAGATTCATTCATGGACATAACACAATAATTCTTGCAAATGCATTATCAACAATCCCAATAGTTATTTTATTTAGATCTTTAAAAAGAAATTCTATTAAAGAAGGGTTTTTAGCCGGAGCCCTAATTGGAAGTCTAGCTTACTTAAATCCACATATATCCTATATGCTAGCTATAGCTTCCTTACCAATAATAATATTTACTAAACTTTTAGATAAAAACTATAAAAATAAAATTAAGAATTTTATATATATAGCAATTCCTCATTACTTAGCTATCCTAGCTCTATGGATCCCAATTGCAATTAGGCTAGAATTTGAAGCATCATCATATAATTTAGTTAGAGTTGAGGAATCATATTCAGGATTAAGTATAGTTCAAGTAATCGAAAATCATTTCCTAGAGATTGTATTAATTTTAATATCATTAGCATTAGCTTTTAAAAAGATAGGTTATAAACGCCCAATTAAAGAAGAATTTAAAGAAAGATTGTTATTAGGTTTTTTGACGTTAGCTTTCATTGGTTTAATCTTATCCTGTGGTGGATTAAAAGAGTTTTATTCATTATACTCTATGCTTTTCATTCATATCCCAGGATTCTGGATCTTTAGAGATTCATCAAAATTTCAATATTTCATTGCTTTAGGAATAGCATATCTTTCTGCATATCTAACAGATAGAGCTAATCAAATATTTAAAGATCAAAAATCAAAAATAGTTTCAATATTAATGATTGTATGCATCCTATTAGTATTCTTCATTCAATGGAATATTTATGTACTTGACAAAGTTGGTTGTACAACTCTAAATGAAGACTTTAAAGAACTCTTTAAAGAGTTAGGATCATTAGATGATAATTATAGATTACTTTCCATTCCACCAGCTAATTGGGCTACGAGATATTCATGGCAAAAGATATGGTTCTTAGATCCAATAATCTCTCTTCAAGAAGTCCCAACAATCGAAGTTAAAGGAGATGAGGATATATCTAGATCAGCAGATTTTGTTAGATGGGTTTACACTTCAATAGCAGGAAACTATACAAATAATCTAAAGGGTTTAATGAAACTCCTTTCAGCTAAATATATTCTAATTAGGCATGATGCAAGCTTGCCATGTCTTAGGGATGATTTGAAATTCTTAGTAAAAATAAAACCCTCAAAGGAAATATTGAGTGGGTTTAGGAAGATTTGGCAAAAGGGTGACTATGAAATATATTCATTAGAAGATTCGCCAAGTATTCTTCAAAAAATCGATGACTTTACCTTAATATATGGAGATAGAAGAACGTTATTAACAGCATTAAGCGATGAATACCAATTAGATAAATATCCGCCAGTTTTTATCGAGGATCTTATAGAGCCAATTGAAGTAAGAAGAGTCTTAATAGATGGGCGATTTCTTGAATTAGCACGAAATTCATCAAATTTGAAAATAATTAGCTTAACAAAATATGCTTCTGCATCAACAATTTATTCAAATAGATGGGTTTCAGGAGGGCTTCTCTGGTATCTAAAAGATGGGATATACTCATTTGCTGAGAATGGGTTCATAATATGTAAAGGTGAAAGCGAGTTAAGCTTGACAGAATCAATTAATCCAGGACATTATAGTATTTATCTATCATACCTTACATTGGATAAAAGCAAGGATTGCTTACTTGAAGTATGGATCATGGATAAAAGATACATTATCAACTGTAATTCAACATATGTTTATAAAATAGCTTATCTTGGGGATAGTATAATAGATGATCGAAAGCTGAATGTTAAAATAATTAAAAAGGGTGATTGCGAACTAGCTTTAAGCAATCTATATTTAGTTAAATTCGATGCTGACATTATTAATGCAAATGAAGTTGTAGTTTATTTTGAAGACTCCGATCTAACTGGCGAGAAAATAGAACAAATGCACTCTCCAAATCTTTCTAATGGTATGGCCACTAGCTATAATAGATTCGAAGTCAATATACCTTCATTCGGATCCGGTGTATACGAAGTTTATATGAAAATATTCTCAAAAAAAGATGGATTAGTTTATTTTAGGCTTAATAGTTTAGAAAGAAATGTAATAATTAAAGGCCCATTAGAAGAAGTACTTAAGGTTGGTGAAGTAAATTTAACAAGAAATGACAATCTAAGAATAGAATTCAAAACATTAAGTGGAACAATCTTCATAGATTATATAAAAATCAGATATATAAAGCCAGAAAATAATGTACCAAAAACTTATATTCTCTATAACGTATCTAATGGAAAACATTGGAAGCTTGGAAATAATCGTCCTATAGCTTTAGCTTTAGGCTATGCCTCAATATTTAAAGCAAGTAGCATATCTTTTACTCCAATATACTTAGGTTCTATATACACTACAATTTCAAGCTTAATAGGATTAATATCGCTAGTAATATCATTTTTAATAGTTATAGCTTTTGAGCCAAAGATTTATGAAAGAAGATCAAGTACTTAATGGAATTATTCAGTAAGATAAATAAAGAGAGAAGTAAACAATTGTTCTAGCAATAATAGATCTATACGAAAAATACTTATGATGATAGACTGTATACCTAAGGAGAGATATTTAATTTATTACTAGCTGTAATAAGAGTTTTTCATTTTTCTTTTTCAAAAATAAAATTAAATATACTATCTATCATATTACTATCTAATTTTTCATATTTTTCAGTAGAACCAATATCATACCAAAAACAATTTGTTATATAAGCATCTATATTTTTATTCATTTTTATTAAATTTGGTAATAAATCATTCATTAAATCAAGTTCAATATTTTTATAATTTTTAGAAATATTTTTTAAAATTTCTAATGCTTCTATTTTTAATAAGAAAATTCCAATTCCAACATTAGCATCTATTATTGGTTTTT
>Ga0080004_1158851_pt1 | contig 16114 bp, 22 predicted proteins | sample WasSprMetagenome_FD_69207 | JGI IMG/M metagenome (GOLD analysis project Ga0080004, IMG submission 69207) | Sulfidic aquatic microbial communities from Washburn Spring, Yellowstone National Park, USA - WS (SPADES assembly) (version 2) | ecosystem: Environmental > Aquatic > Thermal springs > Hot... | reverse complement strand
CTTCAGAATCGTTGACGCCGTCACGTACAGATCACCAAACATGAATAATTCAACGAAATTTATCCTTATCCATTTTAATGCTTTCTTCTTCCCCGTCCCTTTTCTACCTCCAACGTTGCTGACCCCCACAGCCTCGACGAACTTCATCCTTCTCGCCATTTGCTCAACACCGTGGATGATACTGAATTACAGGTTAAAATTTCTGGAAAACGCGTAGACCCCACAGCTGTGGGTGACGAACCCCTCCACTTCCTGTCCATCCCACCCCTTCCCACAACTGGTGGGATTACCGTCCCACCACGCGTGATTCACGCGTGGGTGTTAGGTTTAAATACCCTGTTGTCGTAAGTTTATAACGGGAACGAATCCGGAATGAACCGGGAACGAACCCGCCCGTTTTAACGGGCGGAGGTTCCCGGGGATCGGGATGATCCTCCCGTGCGTGAGTGGCACGGGCGGTGAGGGTGATGCGGGCACCCCTCCCGGGGGTGTCCCGTGCGTGAGCCCGAGGCAACGGGGGGTCGCGGGGAGCCAGGGCGGCGACCCGTGAGCGCCGATCCGAGCCTCCGAAGGGATCCAGGGGGTGGATGAGGGTCGGTGTGAGGGGTTGACCCCGCCCTTACCTGACGGGCGAGCCCCAGGGGGCGGTGATCCGTCGGGGGGAGCCGTCCCTAAGGCTACCTAAGGCTACCCCGCGACGCCATCACGGGGATGATCCCGCCGACCTTCCACCCTGGTGCGGGGTCGGCGAGGAGACCCTGTGGGGGCGTGGGGCGATGAGAGGCGGGCGGATCCCTCGGGTGCCCCACTCGCCTCCGAGGTCTGGGGTGAGTCCTAGGGCTATGAACTCCAGACCTACCCGTCCCCGGGTAAGACCTAGGTCGAACTCGGGGAGCCCGAAGCCCTGCACCCCACGCCACGAAAACCTCGGGGTGTAAAATATGGAGTTCGATAAAATCGTATTATTAAACGCGTTAGTTACTAGTTCAAAAATCCCACTAACCCTAAAAACAAAACCAGCAAGCCTCGAGGAAGTTAAAACACTTGTGGCAAATAAAGAAATCCAAAGCTTCATTGGTCACGAAGCTACTGCTCAACTGCTCACATCACTACTCTCAACCAACATTTCAGTAAACCGCGGAATGTATGAGCCAAAGCCCGGTGATGTTGCTGTAGTGACGAGACTGAAGAAACGACTAGAGAAGCCAGAAGATGTGAAGACAGTCACACCAAACGATGTTGAATTCATTCTTGTAGAGTATCACGAATACTAAACATTTTTCTCGTAAATCCCTAATCCCTCACAGCTGTGTTTTTCGGGGTGTAAAATATGTCCCAAAACCCTAAACAAATTGAAATTGCGAGACAGAGGCTTTTGGAAGTAGAGAAAACTTTAAACACACTAGTGATTGGTCACGAGGACTTCATTAAAGCGTTGATGATTGCTAGTGTCGCTGGCGAGCACATGGTAGTCATCGGTTCCCCAGGAACTGCCAAGTCGTATGCTGTTAAGCTCTTCGCTAAGTTAGTGAACGCGAACTTCTACCAGTACTTATTAACGAAGTTCACCAGCTTCGACGAGATCTTCGGTTCAGTCGATATTACAGCCCTTACCCAGGGTGAGTTCAAGAGGAACTGGAGTCGCATTATTAGTTCTGAATTCGTCTTCCTCGACGAGATATTCAAAGCAAACTCTGCAATACTAAACGCTTTGCTATCACTACTGCAAGAACGTATCGTGTATGACCCGATGAGCGGAAGCCCCATAGAGGCTAAGTTGCACACGGCTGTGGGTGCTAGTAACGAGACTCCAGAAGACCCCGAGCTTCAAGCACTTTATGATAGATTTGCCATCAGGGTGTTCATCAGCTACCTCGAAGACGACAAGTTGCTCCTTAACGCTATTCAGGCACGCTGGACGCAGAACAACAACTTAGAGCCCATCGCCAGCATGGATGATATCAGAGCACTTCACCGATTTGCCATTTCGCTAATGACCGCGAAGATTAAGGATTTTGGTCACGAGGTCTACAAGCTCTACCATGTCAATGTTGTTCCATTAATCAAGTCTCTTCGAAGCAAAGGCGTCATTGTCAGCGACAGAACCATCATTGAAAAACTGCCAAAGCTTTACACAGCGTACTTAGCACTATACGGCGTGACGCTAGACAATGTCATGTCTGCAACCTACGAGCTCGTTCAATACCTTGCCAGAAATAGAGAAGAGTTGCAATCTATCAAGAAAGCCATTGAAGAATCTCTCGGTGAAGTCGCTGAATTAGCAAAGAAGCTTGAGAAGGCAAAAGAGTATTTGAAAGCGAGAAACCTAGCGAACGCTAAAGAAGTTCTAAAAGATATATTGAACTACGATGTATCAAAACTAGAGAGGACACCGTGGCTTAAGCCGAGGGTTGAGGCAATCTTTGCGTCGGCTAGACAATATCTCGAATACATCCAGCAAGTTGAGGAAATGCTTGAGAAGATGTCTAAATCAATGTAACTTTTTGTTTTAAACACTTCGATTTTTCGGGGTGTTGGAAATGCCATACATGTTTGAGTCAAAATCAGATGCGTATTATAGGTCAGGTCTTGCAAAATCTGCTTTTCATGACTCCGTATACGAGTCCCTTCCGATAGAGTACTATCTACCGTTCATAACGTCCACGCAGAGGACGTTCTTCAATATGAGTAACTACTTTCACATTAAGTTCTATCAAGCGCACGACGCGTTCCTAATGCACTACAAGCCTTACTCCACAGTTTACCAGTCGCTGAAAAAATCTAACAAGATCGCTCCGTTATGGAGGCTGATAATTGAGAGGACTTTGAAGAACCAGAAGTTCCTTGACTTGAACAAGATTACCGCTGGCTCAAGCGAATTATCAATCATTGCGAGCGTTAGCTTTCTGCTAAACCTCTTCCGATGGATTAACATTGATAAATTACAGCAAAAGTATGGCGATGTCCTTCAACCGCCTCAATCATCCCAATCACTCAACCAGCAATCCCCGTCCCAGCAAAGACTCGCTGAGCTGGTCAAGACTGTGGATGGGGCGGTTGACGACGCAACGGAAAACGCGTTAAACCTCGTTACTGAATACAGAGAAGCGAAGGAGTCCGCGGAAGAAGCAATTTCATTATTGGGTGGAGGTCAAGGAGGAACCAGTTTCGACAAGGAGGCACTGAGCGTCATCAGGTTTCTATCGACTCCCGATTGGTTTAGGGAGCGTGTGAAGATTCTAAGATATGCAAGGCAGTTTTATACGAGGTTCCTCACAGCTGTGCCAACCAGTCTGACCCACCAGCAAATCACCAGCACTTACGGTGGCGTAAATGGAGTCACGAGGATGTTCAGCGAGAAGCAGATAAGCGATATCCTACCGAGCGAGCTGGCTCTCGCACAGCTGGGAGATGCTGGGAAAGCACTACTAGCCCTTAAGGTCGTTCAAAAGCAACTCATGGTCTTTCAGAGGAGTGCTAGCGTTAAACCAGTGATTTTCGTGGATAAGAGTGGTTCTATGGCGGGCTCGCTGACTAATCGGAGGGGTGAGGAGATCGCCCCCAAGATCTCGATCGCGTCAGGGCTGGCTCTAGCCCTGCAACGTAAGCTAAACGCTGACATCTATCTCTTCGATACCGAAATCGAGAAAGTGAACCCAACCAGAATTGTCGACGTCTTGCTGAAGATCAGAGCCGATGGAGGTACTGACATTGACCCCGTGTTGGAGGAGATCATGAGGATTGGGAAGAATGACTACATCTACATCATAATTAGTGATGGTATCACGGAAGCAAGCAAGGAGGTCTTAAAGAAGTTTGAGGAGTCAGGGCTTGCTAAGAGAACCAAGCTGATTCTTGTACCGCCCTCGAGCTACGGATATGACTGGGTTGGGTTGCTTAAGAAGTACAACAACGTATCATACGTTCATGACATAGCGGAATTCGATGAAGCAGTTAAGAAATCCCTGACCACATAGGTTTTTTGTTTTTAATGCTTCGGGGGTCTACATGTTCTCGGTTGAAAAAATCTACGAGACGCCATCATATAAGGGGACTAGGGTAGTCGTTTTGTGGGCGTCCCGCCACCCGCCGTTGAAGGCTCAGGTTGCTGAACTGGAAAGAAGGTTTGGTGCTGTCGCGATCTACCAGATGAGCGGTGTGATTCCGAACGCTGAGTCCGTCGCTGACGTCGCTTCTAAGGTTAACGCGTCGGTCATTGTCCCGATCCTCCCGCTCTCCATGCTGGCCAGGCTTACCGAGCTTAGGAGGCAGTCCAACTTCGTGATTCTGTTCGCTAAGATGAACTGCATCGCGACGACCAAGGACGTTGCTGAGGCTCAGAAAATCATTGATGAAGCACCGACCAAGAGGTCGTTGGCGACGCACGCCGACGGCTTGGTGAGGGTCTACGAGTTCGAGCGTTTTGAAAAGCTTGTCGAGATCAAGCTCATCACGGAACCCCTCTAAAAGAACATCACTTTTTCTCATAAATCCCCCACAGCTGTGGGGAACGGGGGTTCGGGGATTATCTCACTCCATGCGTCTTCCAGAAATTTAAACTTGTGATTCAGTATTACTCATGGTGTGTAACATGAGTTTGAAGCGTGAGACTAAAAAGAAGGCAAAGAAGAAAATCACTTCTGTTCTACCTCCTAAGGAGATCGGGTCAAAAATTGCTGACGATCCCCGTAGAGATCACCGTGCACGTTTTGTCGAGGAGGTTTTAGGCTTTTTGCGGGATTTAGCTGGGAAGTACATTAAAATTGATAGTGAACGAACCCGCAAAATGTTTCTGACGATAAACGGTTTAGAGCATTGGTGGGATTTAGAGTACCTGGATAGTGAAATTGATAGTGAACGAGTCCTCAAAATGTTTCTGGCGATAAATGATTTAGAGCATTGGTGGAATAAGGATTTAGAGTACTTCGATAGTAAAATCTTAACAATCGGCGACAAGAAACTTGTTACATTCTTCGGTAAAGTGCTAGATAGCGAAACATTTGAAGTCCCATCAACATATCTCTTCTCCGGAATGGTATCGCTCTCATTGTTCTTTAATAGCTTATCATACTTGAAGTTTGGCATAGAGTTGTTCATAGAACTCATAAATGACATTAAGTATGACTTAGAAAATAAGGGAGCACCCAGAGAACTTATCGTAGAGATAAATAAAGACCTGAGCAAATTAGAAGAACTCCTCCGCAAGTATAGCGATATAGAGAAAAAGAGTTAAGGCTTTTACCTTTTCGCTCATTCTTTTTCTCGTGAATTCACACAGCTGTGGGAGACGTTTTTCGGGGGTTGGTGTGTCGTCGCCCGTGCTCCAGCGTTATTGGGTGCTAGTCGATAATGTGGTTGCTGAGTTCTACGGGAAGTCCTTCACTAGGATTAACGAGTTGTTGTCTAGCGGTGAGTGTGACGGTAACTATCTTTCGTACTCTAGCTTCGGCGTCTATAATGCTCTCGTCGCCTGCGTGATGGGGTCGTTCTACACTATCCTGGGTTACTACGCGCCTAAGATCATGGCGGTGTTCTTCCGTGACGTCAGGCCTCTCCCGCCTCCGTTCAGCTTCGAGGGTTTCCTCCCTGACGGTACCGAGTTGCAGGTGAAGGTGGTGGTCAGTAGGAAATCGCTGAATTCCACGCTACGCAATAGGGTGATCGCGGAGTCGCACGCCTACGTCAACCCGGTAATACTGACTCTCGAGGAGGACGAGGCGTTCGGCGCTCTGCAACTCACGCACAGGCTCACGTGGTACGACGCGTACCTCTCGTGGAGGCTCGTGACAGGCGACCCGAGCGGTCTCAAGGTCTTCAGAACAATCTACAGGGGCAGAGCCAAGGAGTTCAGAGATAGGGTTAGGGCGGTGATCAAGGCTTACGCGGACAAGAAGTACGCGGAGTTCCTCGGAAACACGAAATAGTTTTTCATTTTTCCGTTTGAATTCCCCCACAGCTGTGTGGGTAATGCGTCCTCCAGAAATTTAAACCTATAAACCATGTTTTATTTTCGGGGATAGTGTGTGAGCAGTCAGGCTCAGTCTGCACCACCAGTTGTTGGCGATCAGGACAGTACTGAGAAGTTGTTCAGTGTTGAGGGGAATAAGGTCGTTCCGATCAGTATTGAGCCTATTGATCAGCTTCCTGTCTATAATCCGAAGTATACGTATCGTAGCCTAACTGTCTATTCAGGTCTTGAGGTGACGTCTTCTCCTAGAACCGGTAAGAAGTATTTGATCGCTAGGAAGTGGAGGAGCCCGTACACCGCGCCGATAGGTTCGTTAGTGTATTTTAGTTATGAGTCAGGCAGTTTTAAACACACCTACTACTCGCTGGATTTTTGGGCTGTCGTTGATGAGGGTGAGTACGAGATCGAGGTCAAGCCGAAGGGGAGTAAGAACCCGGTTCGGATAAAGCTCAAGAACTTGAGACCTATTGCTAAGTTAACGGATGAAGAATTCTCTAATGCCGAGGCCGAAATACTTAATAAGGGTTGGGAGCCAAGCAGGTACAACCCCGTCAGGACGCTCTATTACTACTGGATTATGAGGAAGATTCACGAGAAGCCTGGGGAGGAGGGTGAGGGGGTGGAGGAGGCTGTGGAGACGGGTGGGGAGGAGCAGGAGCCGTCTCCCACAGCTGTGGAGGTGAAGGTTCCTGAGGTCAAGCCTAAGGAGCTTGAGGTCGTGCTTGAGGGTGCTCCTGCTCAGGCTGTGGGGACAGCTACCACAGCTGTGGGGGCTCCGTCGAGGGAGGGGCTCGTCCGCGTCTACCTCCTCAACATGCGTCTCCCCAGCAAGTACCTCGTGCAGAAGGTCGTGAAGGAGGGTAGGAGCAGGGAGATAAGGTCTTGGGAGGGGGTTGCTTCAGAGATCGCCAGCAAGCTTGAGGGTATTAGGAGGGCTTGCTACGACAAGCTGTCGAGGGTGTTCGCGTTCGTTGAGGACTTCGGCGTGTGGGTGGCTGTCACGGAGGAAGGCGTTGAGGAGGCCAGGAAGGTGAGCGAGTGGGTGAGGAGCGAGCTCTCCAAGCTACCGATAGCCACGATCAAGAGCGGCGTGGACGTCAACAAGCTCTACACGGTGAGGGCGGTACCCGTCTACCTCGAGCCAGGCGACGCCGAGGAACTGCTTAAGGCCGCAATAAGGCGGATGTCGCAGGACGTCGCCGAGCTCGAGGCAAGGATAAGCGAGGCAAGGCAAGCCGAAAACAAGAAAACACTCAGAAGACTTGAGTCAGACCTAGAACACAGGAAGAGGCTACTGGAAACCTTCAAGAAGCACCTGGATGCTCTGGGTTTGAGCAAGGGGGAAGAGCAACCGTCCCCCACAGCTGTGGGGACACAGCCATCAACCCCTGCAACCGAGGAAACGCAACCGTCTTCCGCGGTGACTCCCACAGCTGTGGAAACAAAGGAGGAACAACCATCACCACCGCCTCAATCACCACATCCCGCAACTGAGGCTGCAACTGAGGCTGAGGGAACGAAGTTCATTGCACGCTACTCAAAGCCTGGGAAGAGGGAGTACATCATCACGCACTACGCAAACGATGAGGGAACCCTCGTGGAGTTGGTGACGGATGAGAGGTTCAGGGACTTGACGAGGACTGAGAAGCCGTCCTCGAGCGAGACCTACATCTACCTGACCCCGCAAGCGCTTAAGGCTCTTGAGGGTAGGGTCATCATGCAGGAGAGGTGGGTCGGCGACCGCCTGATCGAGAGGAAGTACTACACTGTCAAGGACGGGAACGTGGTCGAGCTAAGCCATGAGAGGAAGAAGGATCTCAGAGGCTTCTACGATGAGGTGAGTGTGGACGGGAAGACCTACAAGGTCTACAGGGACGAGTGGAAGGTTGTGGAAGCAACCAACAAGCCGCAGATCGTCGTCGAGAAGGTCGGCGACAAGTGGTGGGTGTCTGGCCAGACCTACCAGCTCAAGGACGAGCTGAAGAAACGCGGCGGTAAGTGGGGAGGAACCGCCTGGATCTTCGAGAACGAGCCCGAGCTCGCCGACATCGCGGAGGTCATACGCAAGTGAAGCAATCCTTTCTATTTAAAATTGAAATTCAGTCGGGGGTGGGAAGAGGTGGATTGGCAAGTCGAATATGAGAAGATCCTCGCACCCAGACTTAAGAGGGCGTGGGGGAAGAAAGGGGTTCAGGAACTTCTTGAGCTGTTAAGGGAATACGATGAGATGCTTAGGAAGCTGGAGAATCAGAGGCGTGAGTTGATTGAGGCGTTGCAGACCACGAACATCCTGCACATTGGGAGGGTAATGACCGAAACCCGTTGGGAAGCTGAGGAGGTTGGTCACAACCTTAAAATATGGAGCTCCGACCTCAGCATACTGAGAGACGAACTGGTCAAGAAGTACTTCGATATGATGAGGAGAGAAGAGCAAAAGGAGAAAGCAGGTAAGCTGAGCCAAACAACAAGGGGTTAGCTCGCAAGCATTAAATTAAAGGTTTGATCAGTTGTTTTTGTTTTTCGGGGTGTTTGGTTATGGAGGAAAGAAAGCCTGTGTTTGTGGTGGTCAGTCCTGAGGGTTATGATGTGTTGGTTGGCGGTGCGTCTAGGGAGGTGTATGACCCGCGCGAGTTTCAGGTCGTGCTCGAGTGTGTGAGGTCGTGCGGGATCGAGTTCTTCGGCTGTCCCGTCATCGTGGTTAAGACGTTGATTGATGAGGGTATCGCGCACTACCACGCGGTGCTCGCTTCCGATGTTGGTGGTGTGACGGTAGACCTCGACGTGACCGTCAGGTTGGGTGACGGCGACCCCACGCTCATCATCACTGCCTCAACCCCGATAGGCGAGTTCGACAGGACTGTCGTGGTGGGGAGGTTCGATGGTGCTGAGTAGCCTGCCTTGGAGTACTTGGAGTAGCCTCCCCGAGCTCATGGAGAAGCTTATGCTCTACACCAGGGTTCTACCGCCGACGCTCAACGCTGAGGTTACGTTGGCGGATGGTAAGCTCGTTCTCGAGGTGTTGAAGAGCGGTAAGAGAGCGGTGGTGGTCACGGTGTCCTCAAGTGCTGGCATGCCTGTGAGTGAAGTCTCGGTGAGGAGTCCGTACGAGGCTAGGCTGACCAAGGAGGAGAAGGAAGTGCTCGCGACGTTCGTGAACATAGTTCTCGACGCGGTCTACTCAAGGGTCGGTAACATCGCGGGTGTCGTGCTCCACAAGGCGTTCGCGTCAGTCATCATTGAAGGTATTGACGAGGAGTGAAGCACGCGCTTCTTTTTCTCCTTAATCTTAATTCGGGGTGGGCGAGGATCAGGTACGTGCAGAAGGTTCTGGACATAGTGTACTCACGCACCTGCGTGAAGAGGGAGGCAATCATCAGGGAAGTGGCTCAGTCAGAAGGAATAGATGACGTTAAGAAGGTTGAGAACGCCGTTAACCAAGTCCTCAGAAGGCTCGTTAGGAAGGGGCTCGTGGTCAGGAAAGCCACAGGATACTACTGCAAGCCATAGCTCCCGAGCACTCGAAAACCGGTTGAATTCATGGTGGTGCTCCAATCTCCCACAGCTGTGAGGAACAAAAACCCGCACAAACCAAACACCTCCTTTTTCCAGGAATATGATTTTAGGGGGTTTCCCCGTTCCCCGTTGCCTCGGGCTCGTCGCTTATTGTGTATCCTTCACGCATTATTTTCTGTTCTGCTTCTCCCACAGCTGTGGTTGCTTCCAGCGCTGTCTTCAACGACCTCACCGCCTCCGCTAGCTTCTTCCTGTTCACTTCCTTCTTTACGTTGAGATCCTTCACGTAGACCGTGATGGGTAGTTTTAGCAGTGGGAAGACGTAGACTGACGCCACCTTCTGCCTCTTCCTTATTGCTTCCTCCCCCGGTCTGAGCCTTAGTGTGGGTCTCCACCACGTGTAGATCGCTGTTGTGAAGGCCTTGATGTCCATCGCTTCCCCGGTGATGTTCATCGAGGAGTTCTTCCTTATGAATGAGGAGAGTTCTTCCGGGCCGTTCGCGACGAAGACGGTTGCGCCCACGTTCGATCTGAGCATGTTGATCATCATGTTCGCGTTCACGAAGAACCTCCTGAGCTCCCCGCCCATCGAAGCCCACTGCTTGGGGAATAGAGCGCTTGCGTTATCCACCACCAGTATCGGCGCCTTCTCATCGCGCTCTATGAGTGCCTCAAGTGCTGTGAGGAAGTCGTACGGGTCTAGCAGGATGAACTTGTCCGCGAGTTCCTCGGGTCTTGGGTGCCCTAGTGCGGCGAGGACTGACCTGAGCGTGTAGTAGAGTGTTGAGGTCTTCCCGAGCCCTATCCCCGCGCCCATGACCGCGATCGAGCCCGCCCCGACGCTGCCCATCGCCATGTCCTTGATCACGCTCAGCATCCACGGGACTAAAGCGTTCGCGGTTATGGGTCTCGGAACCCCTGCCTCAGGTCTCACCTCCTTCGCTAACGCGCCTAGGTGCGGGAGTAGCACCCCCTTCTTCCAGTAGTTCATGCACGCTTCCTTAGCCCCGAGCATCTCGGCGGGGACTGCGTGACCTACCTGCCTGTTCACGACCCACGTGAACGAGTCGTAGAGGCATTCCCTCAGGCTCGCGACGCTCATCCCCATAACGTCGGCGAGCTCCTTGTCCGCTTCCGAGCCAGCCTCCTCCCTGAGCTTGTCCACGAGGACTGCGTCGTGGTACATCACGATGTGGAGGCCTATGACCGCGTCCCTAGCCATCGCCTTCCCTAGCACGGGGCTCCTCACGATGACGTCCCTTGCGAACGCTGAGGTGACGTTGAACATCGCTGTGAGGATGTCCATCGTTCCCGCAACCATCTTCTCGTACTGTCCGACGGAGGATCCGCTCTTCTCGATGTACTTGAGGAGTTCCCTGTTCGCCCTGACGAAGTCCTCGACTGTGTTGCTCGTACGCCTCACCCACTAATACGTGCTCTCCAGAAATATAAAGGCTGGTGCGGACATCCATACAGGTGGTTCGGTTGTCCGAGGCGCAGATGCTTGAGAGGCTTAAGGAGGTCGCGGTCAGGGCTGGGGGGAGGGGTCAGGCAGGCAGGTCAAGGATCGTCACGACCTCCCAGCCTCAGGAGGGTAGGGGGGTGGAGCCCTCTGAGGACGCTCTATACGTGCTTGCGAGCAAGCTAGGGCTTGACGTGAAGGACATTAACGCGTGTTACTCCTCGGCCGACGCCTACGAGTGGTGCCTCGCGTTGCTCGGGGGTAGGGACACTCAGCCGCCGTCCCCGTTCCCGTCCCAGATCCAGCCATTGCTCGTTAAGCTCCTCGGTGAGGGGAAGGTAGACGCTGGCAGGATCAAGCTCCTAGGTCTTGACAAGCTTCTCGTAAACATAATATTCAAGCGTGCTGAGGGGGTTGTCGAGTCCGCCGTTAAGGGTGTGAGGGGTCACGAGCTCGCGTCAGAGGTCGTTAAGGTGAGGGAGTTGCTGAACAAGACCTCAAGGGTTGTCTCCCCTGACGTCGTGGAGGAGAGGGTGCTGAGGATGTTCAGGGAGGCACACCCGTCCATCCCTGAGAAAGCGGTTATCACCATGTTCAAGAATGAAGTCCCGCCGTCCGAGGCGGCCGAGGAGATCGTGAAGTCCGTGAGGCAGGCGCCCGAGAAGCGCGAGGAGGCTGAGGTCGTTAAGGCGAGGGCTTCACCCCCCAAGCCTGAGGTAGTCCCCGCACCCGTCCAGAAACCGGTTAGCGGTTGACATGCAGTGACTCCAGAAATTTAAATTCCTTTATTGTTTTCTATTTGGTGGTGGGTCTGAGCCTAGGTGTGTCCCCGACCATGTACGTGACGGTTTATACGACAAGATATAATACTCAGTACGCGATAATTACCAGGTACTGGGGCGTCCTCCCCGACGGAACCTACGTCCTGAAGTCTTCTGAGACCAGGTACCTCACGCCCGAAGAGTACGCTGAGGCGGTGAGCGAGGAGAAGAGGAGGAAGGCTGGGAGGGCTCAGGCTCCGAGAGGTGAAGGTGAGGAGACCCCCACAGCTGTGGTGGTCTTGACATGAGCCTCGTTTACCGTGCGGGTGCGTTCTTCTTCTACTTCGGGATAGCGTCCGCAGTCCTCAGCGGTCTCTTCATAGCCGTGTTCCTCGGTCTCTCAGCTTCTTCAGGTGTGCCGATCCCTGACCTCGTGTACAGCTATGCGAGGCTGTTCGCCTTCAGCGCGTTGGTGAGTGCTCTGATCTCCCTTGTCTCGGCTAAGGTGGTCAGCGCGGTTTTCCCGAGCCTCTCGCAGGCGATATCCGTCACGTTCCTGCTCACGAACTTCCTCCCGGTCTACACGCCGACCGCGTCAGCCATAACGCAGACCATAATGCTCCTCCCGCTAAGACCTGAGGTAACTGCAGGGCTAGCCACGTTCATGCACGGCTTCATAGCGTTCACGCTCATCTACTACATACTAGTGAAGGCAGGCTTCCTCCCAGTAATATAGAACGCTTTTCCCATCATCATTTTCCCCACATCTGTGAGGGATAGCGGATAGCATGACTCCCACAGCTGTGGGGAACGGAGGTTGCGTCACGCACGCCGTCACACATCTTCCAGAAATATAAACCCTCCGATCCAATATTCCATGGTGATAAACAAAATGGCTAGGAAGAGGAAGACTGGGTACGCACAGAGTGAGTGGAGAAGGAAGTTCGCCGAGGCTGTGAGGGTCTGCAAGGAAGAGGCTAGGAGGAAGGGCGTCAGATTCCAGGACTGTGTCAGGTCATACCTAAAGCACTAACACGTAAAACAATAAAGTAAAGATCAAAAAACACACCACTTTTTCTTTTTGATTGAAAACGTTCTCTGCGTCATACAGGTACTAATACAGGTTGATGTTCTGGTCTGCTAGGTTTGCTCGGCTTGCTCGGCTGTTCGGGTATGGTTATCGGCGGTTTTGCTATGGGTTGCTCGGGTATGGTTATCGGCGGTCTGGTGCTTTCCTCAACTCTTAGGAGTGCTGTGGTCACTCCCTTCACGTAGTTTGTGGGTATGGCTATCCTCGTGTAGAGGTTTCCTGCGTCGTCGTAGTAGTTGACGCTCACCTCGGTCACTATGTCTGAGGTTATCCTGTATCTGGAGATAAGGTATTTCGTGGCGTAAGTGTAGACCGTGTTGTATTTTGTGTCGTACACGGTTAGAGGCACTCCTCCCACCATGTGATTATCCTGTGGGGAGGTTTATATTTCTGGAAAAAGGGTTAGATGACTCCAGCCATCTTCAGGAGGACTACCGCGATGGCCGAGATCAGCACGACCACCGCGATACCTATGAGTAGTGAAGTCCTCTTAGTGAGTATGAGTCTTGACTGAGCCTCAAGCACTCTCGCACCCTCCGCCTCCACGGCCTGCACCGCCGCCGAGATGACTGACGCCTCGGCTGAGACCGCGTAGCTCACGTACTTCATGAATTCCTCGAGTGCTTTAGGTGTGTTGGTCGTTATGTAGAGGGTTATGTTGCCTACGTGCACTTCCCCCGTCACCTGCGAGATCTTGGCGGATATCTCTGAGATAAGCCTCTCCATCAAGTCCTTCACGTTAGCGTGCTCCATCCCCTCACCCGCGGTCACAGGCGTTAACGCGAGGGAGACTGTCTGAGCCAGCGAGGGAACCCACTGCGCGCCGAACCTCCCGTACTTCAGAGCAACGATGAGGGGCTTCCCGGCGTTAGCCAGGATGTAGTTCTCACCCTCGCCGACGGGGACTACGTAAGCAAGCTCCTCAGTTGAGACGTAGAGCGATCCGACCTTCTTGCACGGGAACAGCCTCGCCTCACTAGTGTACGGGTCGAGACCCAGAACCAGGACGTCCACGGACGGGGACGTGAGCCATGAGCCGATCCTGGACGCGAACGGGTGCCTACCAACCCTCCTCAGAACCACGTAGAGGAGGAGCACCGTGAACGCGACGCTCGCTAACGCGCCCACCACCAGCGGGAGGATGTCGAGGGGTATGAGCGTGGGTATCTGCGGGGGTTGTGTGGTGGGGGTCGGGGTCGTCGTAGGTGCTGCTAGCGGGGGTGTGGTCGTGGGTGTTTGCGCGGGTATTGCCACCACCTCTACTACTCTTCTCCCTCCCCTAATAAAAATGCTTCCTTGATTAGGTACTTACCTGCCTCAACCCTGAACTTCTCGCAGAACTGGGCTATGTCCTCTCTATCCCACACTAGCTGGGTGAGCAGTTTCTCAAGGGATAACGCGTTCCTCTTTCTGAGCACCTTCCTTAAGGATATGTATCCGTTCCTCAAGTAGAAGAACATGTCGTCGTCCATCGCTTCACTCTCGTCGATCAGCCCATGCCTTGCCAGAGCGTCAGCGACCTTGAATATGTCGACCTTCCACATGAGGCTCATGCTCTTCCTCTTAGAGCCTGACGCAGCCTTCAACGACCCGAACCTCCCGTCAACGCAGATCGCCAGGTATATTCCTGTGGCGGCGTACGCCACAGCATCAGCATTTTTAACCTTCCTCACTCCCATATTTCCTTGAGGTGTTGGTGTGTGTCCGTCCAATCCAGGTCACCCACCCTCAACCTGTTCGCACAGCTGTGCGGGATCGGTAGAGGCATAGAGGACAACATCTACGACCTCATGCAGGCTGTGAGGACGTGCATAGACCTCGGCGAGAGGGGTTGGCTCCTCGCCCTCGCGCTCGTTAACGTGGCTCTCGGCGGTGACGCACCTGTGCCAGACCTCGTTAACGCTGTACCCCCAGGGTACGGGAAGTACCTCACCAAGGTCGCGGTAGTCGATGATAAGGTGTTGTTTGAGGTTCTTCCTGACGTCCCGTTCCAGAAGGGTCTCTTCATAAGCAGGGTTACGGACAAGGAGAGCGGTGCCACGAAGGCTGTGGTCGAGGACACGAGGTTCCCGATGGCTTTCGGTATCCTCATCGAGTACAACCACCCGCTCCACGGGTTCAGCAGGGAGCTCCTGGTCATCCACACGGTTCCTACAGGGGAGTACGTCTTCAAGTCCTTCATCGCCCCCAGATCCGTTGCGGACAGGGTTGCGGAGATCGCGGCTCAGCTCGGGACGTGGCATGTTGAGAAGGAGTTCCTCAAGTACGAGGCTGTCCAGAAGGTTGAGGAACTCATCAACGAGTTCGGGAGTGTGGAGAACCTTCTTAAGGCTGTGAGGGAGGGTAAGGTGGAGCTCCCTCAAGGCGTTTACGTCAAGCCTCCTGAGGCTGAGGAGAGGCGTAAGCACAGGGTCACCCCTCTCTAGCCAGCCACTTCCTCACGTTCACACCCTCCTCCTCGTACTCGACCGCCACGTAAGCTATGAAGGGTGCCACCACGCAGAGCACTACGTAAGCCCTGGACATCAAGTCGGTGAACAAGATGAAGGTGACTGTGCCAACGACCGCGCACGTCAGGTGGAGGATGACGCTCACTGAGTACGCTAGGTGGACGTACCTCTCCACGATGCTCGCGTAGGAGAAGAGAGCACATAACGACAGGAGTGAAGACCTGTAGTCGCCCGCACCCGCCGTGAGAAGTGCTACGGCGAAGAACAGCATGTAGAGAGCTCTCAGGGTCAGAACCCTCAAGCACCCACCTCAATCTACGGTTCTTATCATAATATAAAAATGCTACGTCTTCCAGAAATATAAACCCTCCCACAAAATATTTCGTGGTGGTGTGTTTGAGTAGCGTTAGTTTTGAGGTCATGCCAGTAGTCACGGAGGAGAGCACGGGGAAGGTGGTGTCCGAGACTGGGTGGGTCTCCAAGTACAGGATTACGTCGTCCGTTTACAGGAGGTGGATCACTGCACTGACTGTGAGGCTCCTCGCGCCCGACGGCTCAACGCTTGTCTCCCAGTACGTCCTCCCCACAAGGTTTATTGAGACCGAGTACTCACTCCCTCAAGTAACTGTATTCTTAGGGGTTGTGAAGGCGGGTGAAGCCGCTCCCGCCCCGACCACGACCGCAACAACCACCTCAACTACCTCACCGACCGGGACTCCGACCGCTAAGTCCTCCTCCCTTGCTGTGCCCACGTAATACCTCCGATTCCAGAAATTTAAAGCCTTTTCCCTTAATATTTCTCGGTGGTAAAAACATGAGCATGAACGTGAAGAGCTTGATGCCAGACGTATTGGGAATAATAATAGGGCT
>Ga0080004_1071114_pt1 | contig 16125 bp, 16 predicted proteins | sample WasSprMetagenome_FD_69207 | JGI IMG/M metagenome (GOLD analysis project Ga0080004, IMG submission 69207) | Sulfidic aquatic microbial communities from Washburn Spring, Yellowstone National Park, USA - WS (SPADES assembly) (version 2) | ecosystem: Environmental > Aquatic > Thermal springs > Hot... | reverse complement strand
CACCAGCGTCCTTGTGGACAACCTCAGGAGGGGGGTGTTCGAGGAGGGAGTCCTCTCCGTCATCACCCTCATCGAGGTGCTGCGGGGTGTGCCGGAGGGCAAGAGGGAGAGCGTGAAGTCCCTGCTCGAGGACAGCTACAGGATCCTGGGCCTCGACAACAAAGTGATCCTGGCGTACTGCAAGCTCTACTCCGAGCTGAGGAGGAGGGGAGAGCCCATACCCGACGCCGACCTGCTCGTAGCGGCAACAGCCATGGCTCACGACCTAACGCTCGTAACGAAGGACCATCACTTCGAGCGCCTGGAGAAGCACGGGTTGAGCGTGGAGCTACGGGGTTGAAGCGTGCTTCTCTAGCGCGCTAAGTGGTCGAAAATCGTCAGCGGGGCCTAGAGGTACCTCCCTCCAATGCACGCCACCGCAGAAGGTGCCTCTGCGCGCTCAGCGCTAAAAATATTTATTCTGGGCAAGTCTTATATCCGCGAATGAGGGCCAAGGAAGTCCTCCTAGCCTTTGCAGCGCTCGTGGTGCTTGCCCTCAGCTTCAGCGTGCTCGCCGAGCCCCCACTGAGGCAGTGGACCGGCGTAGCGCCCGCAACCGCGCCAGCTGCTGTTGTGAGCAATGGCGAGCTGATAATCACGGACCCTGCCAACGACCAGTACAAGTACTACAGGCCCGACTGGAACTGGCCTATTACCAGCGACCTGGACGTACTCGAAGCGAGGCTGTACAGCGACGGGCAGAACCTCTACATCAGGGTGAAGTTCTCGACCTTGAAGAGCGAGTACTCACCCTATGTGATGATCCCGCTGGACTTCACCCCCGACAACCCCGACGACGGCTTCGACAACTGGCTCCCAGACTGGTCTGACACGAACCTGCCCTGGAAGTGGGACGTGGTCATCGGCATAAACCTCGGCAAGAGCGGGCAAACACCCTTCGTCTTCTACAAGAGCTGGACCCCGACCTTCGTCGGCCAGCTAGCGATAGACAAGGCGCAAGGAGTTATCGAGGCGAAGGTACCGCTGTCCAGCCTGCCGGGCTTCCCGACCAACGGCAGGGTCAAGTACACAGTGATTATCTTCGCGAATAGCTACGGAGGAGTGTGGGATCCGGGCAAGAGTAACGCTGTAGACCCCTCCACGGGCAAGCAGATAACAGAGGACGACTACGCCTGCAACGTCTACGACATCGCCGGCCAGGCACCAACCTGGACAGAGGTCTACGGCGGGTGGAAGATTACTGTAAACACGGCGTTTATCGTCCAGCTAAGCAATGGGTACTTCACCGGAATAACTCCCGCGTAAAAAGTTTCTTTACCTCTTTGTCCCGTCTTCTCACTTCAAGCTCCAAGGATCTGCAGCCGTGGGGCGGGGAGCTTTGCTTGAGATTGCTTCGTTGATTGTCGATGGATATAAGCGAGCAATGGTTAAGCTTAAAAGCTTGAGAAGGACTCTTCTTTTCACGGAAGGTAATGTACATCGGGGTTTTCGACATCGAGCAGTATGACTGCCCTGTGGTTAAGCTGACAGAGAAGCGGGGGGGAATTACGACAACAGTCTTATCGGTAAACGTGTCCGAGCTACCACGGGGTGTGGAGCAAATATACCTGACCGTGACCAGCGATGACGCTGAGGCCCGAAAGGACGTCCTAGAGGTGGCCTCTAAGCTCCCCGAGGTTAAGAGCGTGAGAGTTATCGGGAAGACCGACGACACCTGGCGCATCTACATGTACATCTCGAAGACTCACACGATGGAAGCCAGCGTCAACGTGGGCGCGATGTTCGTATCCCCGTGGATTGCCAGGAACGGTGTCGAGAGGTGGACTCTCGGCTTTGTAAGCAGGAAGCAGCTCCTCGAGTTCCTCTCGAGGATTAGGGAGAAGGATCACGTGAGGAGGTACTACGTCCACGAGATACCCGAGGAGGAGTTCGTCATGGTGACTGCCAACTACCTGCCGATCCTGAGGATGGTCTCGCAGCTCAACAAGCTGACTCCCAAGCAGCTGGAGCTCTTAAGGCTGGCTCTGAGCAAGGGTTATTACTCATGGCCGAAGGGGACCGATAGCGTGGAGCTCTCGAGGATGCTCGGAGTCTCACGCGTGAGCCTGATAAAGTCCCTGAGAAGGGCCGAGCTGAAGGTCCTAAGCGCTGTGGTAGACTTCATGCTTGCATCCAAGAAGGACTGGGAGAAAAAGTACACGTGAGCTTCTCGGTCCTGGTCCTTAGGCGAAGGGCGCCGCGATGGTGGTGCCCAGGTCTATCGGTATCACCACCCCGTTGAGCGCCTCGTTCTCGACCACGTGGTAGACCAGCTTGGCTACTTCCTCAGGCTCCACGAGCCTCGGCACCGGTATCCTCCGCAGGTACTCTTGCAGCAGGCCCGAGGGCACCGCCAGCGCCATCCTCGTCCTCACGAAGCCCGGCGCTATAGCCACGACTCTAATGCCGTAGGGAGCCAACTCCTTGGCGAGAGCCTTCGTGAGGCCTATCAGACCGGCCTTAGAGGCTGCGTAGTTCGCCTGGGCAATGTTGCCCAGGATGCCCACTACCGACGCTATGTTCACTATCACGCCGCCCCCTATGCTCTTCATGACCGGTAACACGGCCTTGGAGCACAGGAACGCTCCCTTCAGGTTGACGGCCAGCACGCTGTCCCAGTCCTCCTCGCGCATCCTCTCCAAGTAGGTGTCGCGGGTTATACCGGCGTTGTTCACCAGCACGTCTATCCTCCCAGCCATCCTGACAGCCTCCTCAACAGCCTTGAACACGCTCTCGCTCTTGGACACGTCCATGAGGACGAAGTAGGCGTTGACGCCGTGGCCCCTCACAGCCTCCAGCGTTCTCTCGGTCTCCGCGTCCTGGATTATGTCCGCGATCACGACATCGTAGCCGTGCTTGGCGAACTCGACCGCTATAGCGGCGCCTATGCCCCTGCTGCCTCCCGTGACCAGCACAACCCTCCTAACCTTCTCCTCGCTGCTGGGGATGAAGACAGGCACCGTGCCGAAGATTGTCCACTCCTCCCTGAGGTCGCCCTCCACCCCCTCTCTGAGCCTGCCGAAGTACTTCGCGGGCACCCTCGCAACCCTCCTCTCACCCCTCTCGTTCTCGACCACAGCCACTATGTACGTGCTCTTGAAGGGCTCCACCCCGGTGTACAGCTCGCTAAACACCCTAACCCTCCACACCATCCCCCATCACCTCCCGAGCACGATCACCACAGAGGTAGCGCCAGTCCCACCATGGTTCTCGACGAGCCCGAGCTCCGCGCCGCTGACCTGCCTCGCGCCCGCCTCACCCCGCAGCTGCCAGTACACCTCAGCAACCATGCCGACCCCCGTCGCGCCTATCGGGTGCCCCTTCGCCTTCAAGCCGCCGCTGGGGTTGACGGGGTGGGCTCCCGAGAAGCTCGTGGCCCCCTCCCTCACCAGCTTGTAGCCCTCGCCCCTCGCCGCGAGCCCCAGCATCTCGTAGAGCACAATCTCGGAGATCGTGAAGGCATCGTGCACCTCGAAGACGTCTATGTCCTTCGGGCTCACCCCGCTCATCTTGTACGCGTCCTGCGCAGCCAGCCTGGCGGCCTCGAGGGAGGCCATGTCCGCGCGCTGGTAGACACCCGGGTAGTCATGCCTGATGCCTATCCCCCTTATGTAGACCGGCGTGTCCGTGTACCTGCGCGGCTCCGAGCTCAGCAGCACAGCCACAGCCCCGTCGGAGAGGGGGGAGGAGTCGAGAAGCTTGAGCGGCTTCGAGATGTAGGGCGACTTGAGCACGTCCTCCACCGTGATCTTCTTCTGGAACTGCGCAAGGGGGTTCCTGGTGGCGTTCTCGTGGTTCTTCACAGCCACGAGGGCCAGGTCCTCCTCGGTTGCGCCATACCTCCTCATGTACTCCTGGGCGATCAGCGCGTAGAGGCTCACGAAGGGAGCTCCCACCCTGTACTCCTCGGGGCTTGCTGCCCTCATCAGGATCTCGTTCGCCCTAGCCGACGAGCCCTGTGCGCTCATCTTCTCGAAGCCCACGATCAGGGCGTTCCTGAAGGAGCCGCTGGAGAGCAGCTTCCAAGCCAGGAAGACTGCGGTGGTACCGGCGGCGCAGGCGTTCTCCACCCTGAACCCCGTCGCCCGCAGGTTCCCGATGTAGGACGCGACGAGGGGCGCTGTGTGCAGGACGTAGCCGAAGCTGTCGGAGTAGTTCGAGACGATAATCAGGTCCACCTCCTCAGGAGACATTCCCTTGTCCACGGTTTTGAAGACGCTGGTAGCGACCTCTCTTATCATCTCGTGGGCTTCCTTCTGCGACCTTGCCTCGTACTTCGTGCTGTACGCGCCCACAACCCCGACTTCAGAGCCCATACCAGCTCCAATGGGAGAGTTCAACACTTGCCTAAAAGCCGAGAGGGTAACACTGTTAGCCTAGAAAAACCTCCTTAAAGCCCGAGCGCCCAGGCTAGCCCTCTAGGTTGCTGTACCAAACAGTGTACACATCGGAGTCCGCCACGATCTCCCCTGGCAGCACCCCGTACCAGTTCTGCGGCAGCCACGCGTACGCATCGATGTCGACGCCTGTCGTAGCCATGTAAGCAGCCCACACGAGCTCCGAGCAGTAGTACGAGGGGCCGTAAACCTGCTTGTAGTAGCCGTTCCAGTCGTAGGGGTAGTAAAGCTTCGAGTACGCCCAGCTGGCAGCGCTCGCTGCCGCGCTGTCAGACACACCCTTAACCCTCAGTATCACCACCGCGCTGTAGCGCGACATGAACTCCCTCAGCGTGTTGACTCTTACTCCCTCGAATAGCGCCTCGACAACGAGCCAGTCATTCAGCGTCGAGTCGTACTTGTAGAGTATCCCAGCGTGCGACCAGTAGCCGACAATTGTGTACTCCTGCCCAGGGTAGTGCCCGACGACTATGTCGCCGGCTCTGAGGGGCACGCTCGGGTAGGGGTGCACGAAGTAGCCGTAGGGGTGGTAGGGGTCGCTGGAGGAGGCAAGCGGCACAGCAGCACCCTGGAGTAGCGCTAGCAGAAGAGAGAGGCTCACCAGGGCCGCAAGCCGTAGGGAGGATCTCTCCTCCTTCACGGCGTCATTATCTGCACAGGCGGTATAAGAAGATGCGGTTAACACGTATATCTCCGAATATAAATCTCATGCTCAGGGCATAACATTGCATGAAGCAGGAGAAAAGGAAGATTAGCAGGAAGACCGTGGCAGCGGTGGTAGTGCTTCTGCTGGCAGTGCTTCTCGCAGCATTTTCCGCGGCTACAGCCAGGAGCCTGCTCTTCCAGGGAGTGCACGTCGAGGAGGTGCACGTGGCTGGGCTCGACGGGGCAAGGCTGAGATGCCTGGTCTACAAGCCGCTCGGCAGCACGGGCAGGTTGCCCGCGGTAATCGTCGTGCATGGGCTAGGAGCTTCCTCGGACACCATGAACGCGATCTCCACCGAGCTCGCTCGCAACGGTGTCCTGGTCCTAGCCATGAACTACAGGGGTCACGACGGCAGCGAGGGAGGAGTGAACTACATCGGAGACCCCCTCGCAGCGCCCAACATCTCCAATGACCTCGTGGTGGCTTTCCGCTACCTCGCCGAGAGGAGCGATGTGGACGCGGGGCGCATAGGAGCTGTGGGCTACTCCATGGGCTCTAGGGCTGTGCTCAGGCTAGCCCTGCTTATCCCCACCGTGAACCCCGTGGTGATGATAGGCCCCTACGTCGGCTGGGAGATAGGCGCCGTGAACACTACCTCCCCGAGGAACCTGCTGATAATCGTGGGCAGTAACGACGTGATCACACCACCCTCCCTAGCCGAGCTGCTCTTCAACTACGCGACGCGGGCTGCTGGCAAGCCTTCAGAGGTCTTCGGGTCGCTGAAGGAGGGTACCGGGAGGAAGCTGGTCGTGGTTCCCGGCGCGGATCACTACGCGATCGTCTTCACCAAGCAGGCCGTGGAGGAGACTGTCGAGTGGGTTCTCGCAAGCTTCGGGATGGGTAGGCCCTCCCTCCGCTTGGATCCGGCGGTTCTCGCCTCTATATCCTCCTCGGCCAGCCTCCTAACTTTGATAGGCATACTGTCGCTGGCCTACCTGGTTGCAAGGTACCTGAGGGGTAAGGGGCTTGTAGCCGAGCTCAAGCCAACGGTACCTGGCAAGGCCGCGCTGGCAGTGGTCTTGGTGGGCGCGCTGTACTACATGCTCGCTGCCTACGCGGTATTCCCGCTGGTCGTGGACTGGGGCTGGCGCGAGTACCAGTTTGCCAGGTTCTCGGGTGCCCAGTACACCGTGTACTACTTCCTCTTCCTCGCCATCCCGCTCCTGCTGGCCGTGGCTGTGTACACTGCCGTGCGCAGGGGCGCGCTGGCCGGGCTTAGGGACAACATGACGAGGAACCTGCTGGCGGGCCTTGTCACGGCGCTGGTCCTGTGGCTCTTCATGTACGCGATGTATAACCTCTCGATGACGGGCGTCGTAGCCAACTACACGATGACCCCGCTGAGGTTCGCGCTGATGCTCTACCTTCTCATCCTCCTGCTGCCGCTAGTGCTCGTGGACGAGCTCTTCCTGAGGCGCATCATGCAGGACAAGATCCCCACGGGCAGGTGGTGGGCCCGCCTGGCCGCAGCCGCTGCGCTGCAGTACCTGGTGAGGGTGCTCCCGCTTGCTTGGTGGGTCTCCCTGGCGGCCAACCCGCTGGCTGTGGACAGCGCGCTGAAGCCCTACCTCGCGCTGCACCTGATCTCGGAGGAGAGCCTAGAGGTCGTGAAGGGCTTCATCGCCATGAACGCCTATGGCCTCTACTACGCCTTCATGGGCGTCGAGCTGCTCCATGCCTTCACAGCTAGCTACCTGTACGAGGAGTACAGAAACATCCTGGCGACAGCCTTCTTCAGAGCCCTCACGGTAGCCTTCACAATGGCTGCTGTCCTAGCGATCCTCTAGGGCTGTACCGCGCGACGCTCTCCAAGTAGCCTAGTTCTTTCTCCAATAGTCCTCAGGTACTCCAGCCTCCTCTCGACTACTCTTCGTAGCGCAGCGTACCTGTACAAGGCGGCGAGTGCCTGCGCGGCTCTCTCGGGCGTTGGGTACGCAGGCACGCCTCTCTCCAGGAGGTAGCTGATGGCTCTACGCACCTCCTCGCTGCCCACGAACCCTGCGACCACAGGTTTCCCAGAGCCCACCTCCTCCACAGCCCTGACCACAGCCTCCGCGGTCCTGAGCGGGTTTGTAGTCATCGTCTGGCAGTAGAGGACTAGGATCGCGTGGATCTCGGGGTGCTCGAGTGCTCTCCTCAGGGCGAGGTAGTAGAACTCGTCGGGAGCCCCACCGGTTATGTCCACAGGGTTCCTGGTAGACGCGAACTCAGGGAGGAACGTCCTCAAGTAGCTCACGTAGTCTGCCGGGAGTTCTCTCAGGTACACCCCGTTTTCTGCGAGCGTGTCTGTTGCCTGGACTCCAGCTCCACCGCCGTTTGTGACCACCAGAACATTGGGGCCTGGCAGCGCGTTGAAGGCGGAGAAGAGCTTGGCGTAGTCGAAGGCTGTCTCAACATCCCTTACCTGCAGGGCGCCCGCCTGCCTCAAGACGCCCTCCCACAGCGCAGGCCCGCTGGAGAGCGAGCCCGTGTGGCTCGCAGCAGCCTTAGCGCCGGTCTCCGTCCTGCCGGCCTTCAGCACCACCAGAGGCTTCCGCAGGGAGACGCTGCTGGCAGCCTCGAGGAACCTCCTGCCGTCGGTGACCCCCTCCACGTAAGCTATGATCACCTTCGTGCGCGGGTCCTCCCGGAGGAACTCCAGGATGTCCGCGTCGTCGATATCTGCCTTGTTGCCCATGCTGACCACGCCCGACACGCCCACGCCCTCGACCACGGAGTAGCCCATCAGGGCGATGCCTAAGGCGCCGCTCTGCGAGATGAAAGCCACGCCTCCAGGCAGCACATTGGAGGGGCCGAAGGAGGCGTTGAGCCTGGAGGGGGTGTACACGTAGCCGAAGATGTTGGGGCCCAGTACGCGCATGCCGTGCCTCCTCGCCCTCTCGACAAGCCCCCTCTCAAGGTCGGCTCTGCCAACCTCCTTGAAGCCCGAGCTGAGCACTACTAGGTACTCCGCCCCAGAGCCCCCGGCGTCCTCCACCACCTCGAGCACCTTGTGCGCTGGCACAGCTACCACGACCACGTCCACCTGCCCCGGTATGCTTGAGACGCTCGGGTACGCCCTCAGACCGAGGATCTCCTCCGCGTTCGGGTTCACGGGGTAGACCCTGCCCTGGTAGCCCCCGGAGAGTATGTTCCTCAGCACGATGTGGCCGATCTTCGACGGATCCCTGGAGGCGCCTACGACCGCCACCGCCCTGGGGTAGAACAGCTTGCGCAGGTGCTCCGCCATGCTTGTCACCTCAGCACGAACCTAGCGTCAGCGACCTTAGCGCCTTGCCCCTCCTCGAACACAACCACCGGGTTCAGGTCCACCTCCGCTACCTCGTCCAGCTCGGTGATCAGCTCCGAGACTCGCAGGATCACATCCGCCACCGCGGCCTTGTCCCGGGGCCCCTCGCCCCTGAAGCCCTCGAAGAGCCGGTATCCCTTCAGGTCCCTCAGCATCTCCTCCGCGTCCACGGGCGTGAGGGGGGCAGCCCTGAAGCTAACATCCTTGAGCACCTCCACGAAGACCCCGCCGATACCGACCATCACCACGGGGCCGAAGTACGGGTCCCTGGTGGCGCCGACGATCACCTCCAGGCCCTTGGGCAGCATCTCCTGGACAAGGACCCCGTGCACCCTGGCGCCCGGGGCTCGGAGCATCACATTGCGGATAATGGATGTGTAACTCTCCTGAACCTCCTCGAAAGTTCTCACGTTGAGCACCACACCCCCCACGTCGGACTTGTGCATGATGTCCGGGCTGACAATCTTCATCGCCACGGGGAAGCCTATCCTCTTCGCGATCTCAACAGCTTCGGCGCTGCTGTGCGCGAGACCGTATCTCGGCACAGGGATGCCGTAGTACTCGCAGAGGCAGAGGGACTCGTGCTCCAGCAGCTTGCGCCTACCCTCGCTCCTGGCAGCCTCCACAAGGGCTTGAGGTCTACAGCCCACTCTTTGCCCTCGCACCATTATTCGTCAACAGGCTAAAAAACAGGGGGTTAACATGGATAACTTAAACGCTGCCCTGCCCGTCTCCAAGGGGGATATTCGACAATAGGCTAACTCCGCTACACCGGTCGCCCGCGCGCCGAAGCCGCGCGGAACCCAAAGAAACGAATTTATCCCAGAAGATACACGTAGAGCACGGTCCGGCAGGATCGCGCCTCGACTGCCCCGTAGAGCGGGGCTGGATGAAAAGGCGCCCGGCACGCCTTCTGCCGCACCCAATACCGAGAGCCGAGCTGCTGCATTCCCCCTTCTCGCGGCAGTTTTCCCGAGTCTTCTCCATTGATGGTGTCCAAACATATGTAAGAAAAGCTTATATGTAAGCTTGATTTTACACATGCGGTCAGCATGGCCGTAGAAGCGCGAGGGCTGGGTAAGAGGTTTGGCGAAGTGTGGGGGTTGAGGGAGGCCACCTTCGAGCTCGGGAAGAGGTCCGTGGGGGTCCTGGCGGGCCCCAACGGCGCGGGGAAGACCACCACGACGAGGATCCTGGCAACGTACTACAGGCCTGACAAGGGGGAGGCGTACGTCTGCGGCTTCGACGTGGTGAAGGAGTACCGCGAGGTCAGGAGGGTTATCGCCTACATGCCGCAGGAGTACCGCGTCAGCCTGGACCTGACGCCCGAGGAGCTTATCGTGGCCAACCTGATGAAGAGGGGCATCAGCTACTTCGACGCGAGGAGGGAGGCGAGGAGGTGGCTGGAGGCGCTCGGCATGTGGGAGCTCAGGAAGAGGAGGCTGTGGGTCCTCAGCGGCGGCGAGAGGAGGAGGGCTCTCGTAGCCTCTGTGCTCGCGGAGCCCGCGGAGGTCTACTTCCTCGACGAGCCGACGACGGGGATCGACGTGGAGGGGCGCTACGAGGTCCTCAAGGTGGTGAGGGAGGCTGTGTCGCAGGGGGCGACCGTGTTCATGACGACGCACAACCTCTCCGAGGCCCGGGTGGTCGCCGACACAGTGGTGTTCATCAGCAGCGGGGTTACCGTCGCCGCCGGCAACCCGCAGGAGCTGCTGGAGTCTTTCCCGTGGAGGTTCAAGGCCTTCGTGAACGGCCGCGGGGAGCTGCCTGGCGACGTGCCACACATCCGCCTGGGCGACAGGCAGGTGATCTACGCCAGGGCGAGGGAGGAGCTCTACGAGCTGCTCAAGGAGCTGAAGGTCGACGTGCACGGGGTCTACGAGGTCGACCTGGAGGACGTGTACCTGCAGGTGGTGAGGGGGAGGCAGCCATGAGGTCCCTCTGGAGGATCTTCGGAGTTGCCTACGAGGAGCTCACGTTCTTCCGCAGGCAGTGGATGTGGATTGTCCAGAGCCTGCTTATGGTGGGCGGCATCTCCCTGCTGGCATCAGCCTGGGGAGGCCTGGAGGCCCTGGGGCACATGGCCGTAGCCCTGCTGGTGACAGGCGGCTGGGGCGTGGGCTTGAACGTCGCCGGGCAGTCCATCGGGTACGACAGGGTCTTCGGCGAGTACGAGAGGAGAGTTGCCTCGCCGCTGACACCAGCGGAGTACATCCTGGGCTACCTCCTGGGCGCGTCCATACCATTCCTCCTGAGCGAGCTCCCCCTGGTGCTGCTGCTCGCGGTGCTGGCAGGCATCAGCCTAGCTAGGCTCGCCGCGGTGCTGCTGCTCTCAGTCGCGGCGATGTTCCTCGGGCTCTTCCTGTCGCTCTCGGTGATCCTGAGGATCAAGAACCCGATGAACGTGTCAGCAGTCACAAACCCCCTCTACACGCTGACCACAGTACTCCCCCCGGTGTACTACTCACCGCTGGTGCTGCCGGAGCCCTTGCGCAGCCTGAGCGCTGCAGCTCCCACAGTGGTGCTGGTGGACCTGGGCAGGGCCCTGGTAGGGCAGGCGAACGCGTACCCGCTCTGGGTCTCCGAGCTGGGCACGGCGGCCTGGCTTGTGGCAACCTTCATGCTGATGCTGCGCAAGCTGGAGTGGGGGCTCGGGTAGCTCTCCCTCAAGCCCATTTTCCCCTGCCGCGCGGCGCGCTGGATAGCGGCTGCGCTCCGGCTGCTTAGAGGCGTGCGGCCTGCGCGGGGGTCAGCGCACCCTAGCGCTTTATGGCTAGCAGGATGCTCACGAGGTAGGGCTCCGTGGCCACGAGGACTGCCAGCCTTAGGAGGTCTGCCACAATCCCCACCTTGAACATTGTGGATGCTCGGACCTTCCTGGAGCCATAGACGATAGCCATGGGCGGGGTTGTGGATGGGAGGGCGCTGGATATGGAGCACGCGAGCGCCGCGGAGAGCACGGGCGCCACGGGGTTGACGCCAGCCCCCTTGGCTATGGATGCTACCAGGGGTGCTGTGATCATCGCTGCGGCGGTGTTGGAGGCTGGGAAGGTGATGATGAAGCCCAGGAGGGCTGCCACCGCGGACAGGGTGAAGGTGTCGAGCGCGCCAGCCCTGGAGATGGTGAGCGCAACCCACCGCGAGAAGCCGCTCGCGTCGAGCGCTGTGCCCATCGCGAGGCCCCCGCCGAACATGAAGACCACGTTCCAGTCGATGCCCTCGGATATCTCCTGCACCGTCAGCAGCGGCCCCCTGCCCGTCCTCAGGAGCCCCAGGAGCAGCACCGCGAGCACCGCGGGAGCAGCCTCGGGCAGGTACTTCGAGACAGTGCTTGCCAGGGGCTCCAGGCCGGGCTCGAGGCCTGCTGCTATCATGAGCGCCCCGGGGAGAACCCAGAGGGCGAGCGTGGCCGCGAAGACCGCCAGGACGAGCTTCTCCTCAAGGGACATGGGCCTCCCCTCCGCCTCGGCGACTGGGATCCTGACCTCCCTCTCCTCGAACCTCACCAGCCTGAACACGACGAGCCAGGAGATGATGAGCCCCACCACCGCCTGGGGGGTCCCCACGATGAACCAGTCGATGAAGGTCAGCTTGAAGCCCGGCACGCTGGACTCGAGCACCTGCTTCGCGATGAGGTTCGGCGGGGTGCTGATGAGGAGGAGCATGGCCCCCGCCGTGGCCGCCTCCCCAAGGGCGAGCATCACAGCCTCAGTGTACCTGTCGGAGGCCTTCGCCATCGAAAGGAGCGAGAGCGCTATGGGGAACACCACGCTGGCGGAGGCTGTTATCGACCCTGTGACTGTGAGCAGGAACGCTGGGAGGCACGCCGCGAAGAGCGCCGTGAGAGCGGGGTTCCCGCCCCTGTACAGCCTTGCGATAGCCAGGGCAGCCCGCCTGTCAACCCCCCACTTCCTGAAGGCGGCTGCGAGCGTGAACCCCCCGATGAAGATCCAGATGATGGGGTTCGTGAAGCTGGTGAGCGCGGTGGACCACGACACGTAGCCGAGGAAGCTAAAGAGCACGGCCGCGAGGATGCCCGTGAGGCCCAGGGGCACCGCCTCCGTCACCCACCAGGAAGCCACCCAGAGCAGGCCCCCCAGTGCGATCTGAGGAGCCTTGGGCGAGGGCGCCTTGGCGAGCGAGGCGGCCTCCTCCACCATCGGCAGGGGTGGGGCTAGCGCGAGGAGCAGGAAGAGGAGCGGGCCCAGGAGCAGCTTGGCCAAATCCTTCCCAGCGCGGCCGCTCACAGGTCTCCGTGATCGCATCGATAATAAATGTTTTTTATTCCTCCCCAGCGGGCGCCCGCGGAGGAAAAGGCTATAGCTCGCGCTGTGCGGAGCTTTCCCATGGCTCGAGGCGCGCGCTCTGCCATGTTCACGGTTCTCTACGACAACGAGGAGCACGACCGAAGGCTGATCCCGGCTCACGGCTTCGCCTGCCTTGTGGAGGTGGGCGGCGCGAGGCTTCTCTTCGACACGGGTGGCGACCCCGCAGTGCTCTTCTACAACATGGGCGTGCTGGGGGTGCACCCGCGCAGCATCTCAGCCGTGGTTATCTCGCACAACCACTGGGACCACGTGGGCGGCCTTTCAGCGCTGCTATCGCGGAACCCCAGCGTAGCGGTGGCAGCGCCAGGCAGCTCCCGGAGCCCAGCGGAGGGCGTGTACGTCGTGGGCCCGCTCGAGGTGGAGTACAAGGGCACGCCGATCAGGGAGCAGGCGCTCGCCGTGGAGACAGCGGAGGGCGTGGTGCTCGTGGTGGGCTGCTCCCACCCAGGGGTTGAGAGGCTCGTGGAGGAAGCCCTGAGGCTGCTGCCGGGCAGGAGCGTTGCCGCTGTCATCGGCGGCCTTCACCTGGTGGAGAGCGACGAGAAGAGGGCGCTCGCGACTGCGAGAAGGCTCAGGGAGCTCGGCGTGGAGAAGCTGGTGGCGTGCCACTGCACAGGCAAGCGGGCGCTCGAAGCGCTGAGCAGGGTTCACGGTGGAGTACTCCCCTGCGGGGTGGGAGCCAGCTACACCTTCGGGTGAAACGGGGACAGACGCCCCGGGGCTGGAGAGAAGGCGCCGCAGGGGGGCGTCAGGAAAGACCAATCACATCACATGTCAGCCTGACGTGCACTCATCCTCCAGGGGCTTGTCGCCCCGCGGGTGATATACGTCTTGCTGCCGCGCTAGCAACATGCAGAGCCTGGACGAGTTCTCCTCGCGCGCTTGCCGCGCAACGTTTTTCTTTAAACCCTGCTGGCGGGCTACGTGAATACTCGCTACCTCCTAGCCGCCCTGCTGGCTGTGGCTCTCGCCTCGCTCCTCGCAGCGCTCCTCCTCTTGCTGAGGATCTCGGAGTTGTCGAGGGAGCTAGCGGAGCTCGAGAGATCCCTGCGGGAGGCGGAGGCCTTGAGGGAGCAGCTCCTTGAGGAGCTGAGGAGGCTGGAGGAGCAGGCTGCGGGTGGGGGCCGGGCGGCCGCCTCAGGGGGTGTTAGGGCTATTGTGTACATCCTCCCGTCCCGGGCGTGCGCGCCTGTGTGGAGGGAGAGGTACGGGGACAGGATATACTTCTACGCCTACGCGAACGTGAGCGAGTACAGGGGGGCTGTGGAGGAGGACTTCGAGGCAATATCGCTTGTCTACAACACAGTGGTGGTCGTGGTGCCGGCGGAGGACACACCCCTCTACTTCAGCAACCTGAGGGTGGTCGACGAGCTCGCGTCGAGGCACGGGCTCAGGGTGGTGTGGGCTCTCTTCCCCAAGTGGAAGTACGGGCCCGAGGAGGACTACCTCAAGCCCGGCACGAGGATGAACCAGCTGGTCCTCCAGGTGATGGGCTTCCTCTCAGGGCTCAACTCCACCTGGAGGATCGCCGTGTGGTACGGCTGGGAGCACAGGGCTAACGCCAGCGACCTCCTGAGCTTCTACTCGGCGCTGCCCGACCCCCTAAAGCCCCTTTACGCCGCCTGGATCGACCAGCCCTACGCGGAGGTCGTGAGAGACCTCGCCGGGCGCAACCCGCCCTTCCTGGTAGTCACCGAGCTGCACTCCGAGGAGGCGCTGATCAGGTACTCAGGGCTCCTCCAGAGGCAGCTCGTGGTCACCGGCTACCAGGGGGCGAGCAGCCCGGAGGAGTGGCTGCGCGGGGTAACCAGGAAGCTCAGGCTGGTCAGAGGCGGGGAAGGCATCGGGATCTGGGCATTCTACGACATCGGCGACGGGCACGGCGAGAGCTACGCGGCGTACAGGCCGGAGTGGGGCGCCATACCCGACCCCTTCAACCAGAGAGTCATCAAGCTGGTGGGCAAGCCCGGCTAGCCGCCCGCGCGGGCAGCTTCCCGGGAAGAACTTTCGCCAGCGCCTAAGGAGCCGAATAGCCACTCCTCAAGTCCCCTTGTCTTTGGCTCTACGAGAACCACCTTGATGACTAGTGCCCCAATCCTCAGCTTGACCGCGTAGTCGAGGAGCTCCCTCCTGCCGGAGGCCATGTACTCCTTTTCCATCAGCCTGGCTATCTCTATCAGCTCTTCAACGTCGTCCATAGTGAAGGAGTCAGGGTTCTTGCTCAGTATCTCCCTAAGCCTACTCTCGACCTCCCTCGTGTAGTACTTCGACCTACTTCCTGGGATTAGCCCCCTGAGGGCGGATACTAGTGCTATAGCTTCAGTCCTGCTCAATACGCCTTTAGCCTTCCAAAACTTTCAAAAGCAATTCATTAAACCCATAGATACCCATCTCAAGCCCATCGAGCCTAGCTTCTATCACTCTAAGCTTAGCATTAATCTTTTCAAACTGCTTTGCAAGCCAGTAGCCTAGGCTCGCCGAAGAAGACGCTACTGAGAGCAGAATCACGAGAGTGCTGAGCACCTCGTCCATGCTTGAGACACCCGATTTAACCACCTTCTCAGGAGCTTAAAGCCTTCACTGCTGCGCCAGCGCACCAGCACGCACGCGCGCACGGGGATAGGCCAGGAGTGGTGTTTGGCTGTGGGCTTGTGAGGCACGGTGAGCAGCTGCTCTGGGTGGGGGGCGTGTCCGACTACGCCATAGGCATTTGGAGCGCTGAGCTCGACAAGGTCTTCGAGAAAATGAGGTATGTGAGAGGCTAGCTCGTAACCGGGCTGGAGCGGAATGCTTTTACCAGGCTTTTCCAGGTTATACCTGGTGGTACCTGGTGGCCCGGGCTGTCGTGAGCATAGGCAGGAAGTACGCGGTTTACCTCCCCAGGAGCGTCGTGGAGGAGCTGAAGCTCAAGGAGGGGGAGAAGCTGGTCCTGACGGTTGAGGGTGAGAGCATAGTGCTGCGCAGGCTCCCGGACTTCTTCGAGGAGGCTAGGCGGGCCCCCAAGAGGCTGCGCCTGGCGCCCGAGGAGTTCGAGAGGGCCAGCGCGGAGGCTCAGGAGGAGCTGCTGGGCGCCCGCGATGCTTAGGGTGCTGCTCGACACGTCCTTCCTCCTCCCGGCCTTCGGCGTGGACGCGGGGGAGGAGGTTCTCAGCTGCCTGGAGCTCATAGCCGCGCGGAGGGAGAGCGTCCGGGCTTACTACTCCCCGTACAGCCTCCTGGAGGTGGTCATGGTGCTCCTGAGAGAGGCTAGGCGGGGGAGGCTGGGGCTGGAGGAGGCCGCAGGGATGGCGAGGGAGGGGGCAGCCAGGGTTGTCTACGGGCTTGAGGCCGCCGACACTCCTCCTGAAGCCTACTCGCTCGCGGTGA
>Ga0080004_1133049_pt1 | contig 16126 bp, 17 predicted proteins | sample WasSprMetagenome_FD_69207 | JGI IMG/M metagenome (GOLD analysis project Ga0080004, IMG submission 69207) | Sulfidic aquatic microbial communities from Washburn Spring, Yellowstone National Park, USA - WS (SPADES assembly) (version 2) | ecosystem: Environmental > Aquatic > Thermal springs > Hot... | reverse complement strand
AGCCCAAAGCCTTCATGTCCTTCAACGCTTGCATTGTGTCGGCAATGGAAGGCGGGTAGCCATATTTGCTGATTGCGTAAAGCCAACAACACCCGACTTTGACCATCCTCGTCACCTCCCACACTCATGTGAACCTGCCCTAAGGACGGATGCAATTGCCCCTCTTCCCATCATGACCTTGCGCTAAGAGCCTAAAACCGAGTGAGGCGACAAAGCCCTTTAGTCAACCTCATTGTCAAGGCGTTCGTGCTGGGCAAGCCATATTGCCAGACTTTGTAGCCTCATCATGTCCACACAGAATTGCCCTTACCCCCGTTGCAATGTTACGAGACCAAATCTCTGTCAACAAGTCAACATAAGTGTTGTTTTTGCTTGCGTCGTTGCGAGTCACCGTTACGAAGGGAACTTTAGCGACATAGATGACCCTCACATCGCGCTGCAAACGCACATCTACCGTGAGAGGGTATTTTCGCGCCATCAAGTTGGTGAAGACATGAGTGAGACGGCTTTGCAAAGCAATGGCACGGCTTTCTGGATTGAGCCCGCCAACCGTAGCACGAAAGCGCAAAAAGAGCTTACCGCCAAATGCAACATCATTTGAACTCTGTTGGGCTACAGAAACACTCACAGCACACGCCACTGCAAAGACCGTCATCCATCGTCTCGTCCACCTCACTTTGTCCACCTCCTCACTTTAGCGCTTCCTCAATTGCTTGCTTAATTCTGTTAGGGTCATAGCCTGCTTGGATGTAACGGATTTTGCCATCCCTATCAATCACGACATTGGTTGGAACTCCTTCCACGCCATAGCTGTTTGCAACAGCACTTTTTTGAGGGTCAACAAGAACGATGTAAGTGATGCCGTGTCTCTTAACGAACTCCCTCGTCGCCTTGAACGGCTCTTCTGTAGCCCAAACTGAGACGCCAACTACGACTACACCCTTGTCTTTGTATGCTTGCCAAAATTCCTTCTCCAAGCGTGGTGCTTCAGCGTTGCAAGGGGGACACCAGTGGGCGAAGAAGTTGAGCAATACGACTTTGCCTTTCAAATCAGAAAGCTTAAGCTTGCCAGTCCCGTCAACTCTCGGCAGTTCAAAATCTGGTGCAAGCTTGCCAGCCAGTTTCGCTGGCTCCAACTCCTTTTGCTGAGCATGAATCGCATTCAGCCACACAGCAAGGTAAGGGATGTAGAAATTGGCGTAAGGGCTTGCGCGCAATCCCACAACCGCTTCAGTCAACTTTTGCTCTGCTCGTTTCAACTGCTCTTCGGAGAGAGCACTTGTGCTTGCAAGCACATTCTCAATGGCGTCCATAGCTGTTCTCACTTTGGCTAACTCCTGTTGCAAACGCTTTTGGTCATCAGGTGCTAAAACTGAAACCTGCTTTAGCGTAATAGTTGTCACCGTCGTTTTGGTTATCGCTTCAACTCCAGAAGCTGAGGACTTACGAAGCTCCAACCCACACTCTGACTTCAACTTCCTCACCAGACCCGTTTTGGCATCAGCCCAGAACCAATCCGTCTCCACAAATGCCAGTTCGCTCTTGCCCTCCGTGAGAGTAATTGGCTTGGAAAGACGACGGGAGAGCAACCAACATTGAACTCCCTCAACATCGCCTTTGCCCTCAACCTTGTAAGTGAATTGGCATTTGGGTGGCAGAGGGAGAAAGTCAACCGACAGGATCTTGTCATCCTCAATGTTCCATTCATCGCCTTCCTTCAATCTATCGGGAGCGAAGAAAACGAAGTTCAAAGGTAGCAAGCTCAAAGGTAGCCTTGACAGATGAGTGGTTTTGCCATCAGGATTCGTCTTGCCAAACAAGACATTGCTCCGGCGAACTAACCTCTCTTTGCCTTCAATCTCAGCTTTCCCTTCCATGCAGGTCAACTGCGCTATCTCCGCGCCCTTCTGTTGATCGCATTCCAGAACCTCCACAAGCAAAGTGACTTTGTAGGATAAAGAACGACTTGGATAGCCTGAAGAGGCATACTTCTCCGCCACCTCGCCCTCATAGCGCAATTCCATCCCACTTTGAAGTGGCATAGCCTGCACAACACTCATAGCGTAACTCAGAAACAACACAATGCTGACCCGCTTCAACATCTCTAACATCTCTAACACCTCCTTAGCCATGATGTGGACACCGCCTTCACCATTATGCCACTGCACCGTCTACTTGTCCACTTCGCAACGCTCACCTCAGTCGCTACTCCCTTGCGCCATCGTCTTGCCTACCCTTCACTTCTCACCTCCTTCATTGTGCTTCTGCACCGCCGTGTTTGCTTTTTCTGGGACGGATTTGGACGACGGTGACAGTTTCTCGGAAATCGTCAACCATTACTGCTTCGCCTGTTCGCTCCAGTTGACGGATGTAGTGGCGGAGTTCGTGCGCCATGTAGTCGTGGCTGAGTTTGTTGATAGCATCCACATCCTCAAGGGCTGTGACCTTATGACACAAAATCAAATCGCACTGGCTCAAAACTTCTTTGTCAATAGCGCCCGGCTGTTGCGATGCGATGATGAGCGACAAGCCCGGTTGCCTTCCCTCCTTCACCCACTGAATGAGGGGCTCTTTCGCCAAAGCGGTCTTACCTGCTGGGACAAATTCCTGAGCCTCATCAATTGCCAACCAAACTTTGGGCACCTGAGTTGAAATGCCCAATTCCTCTTGCAACCTTGCCTCTTTCCGCTTCCTGAACAAATCTCGCACTAAAACCGCTGCCACCAAATTTCTCAAACTCACCCGCCCAACTTCCAAAACTCCCAAATCCACGACATTGACCGCGCCAATCCGAAAAACTTCCAGCAACTCGTAGTATCGGGTGCTGAACAAGTCCCAATCGTTGGCTGCGGTTTCCAAGCGCAAAACGAGGGCTTGGATGCTCGTTTCTCGAATAAGCGGGTCGCTGTAGATTTCGGCGATGATGTCGGAGACGGTGAAGAAACGCTCGCGTGACCTCTGCAGTTTGCTAACTGCGCGGTAAAGCGCCAACCCCATCGGAGTTGCAATGTCAATGCCAAAGAGTTCAAGCCAGCCATCAGGCGGTAAATCACCTGGGTTAAGCCTGAGGGGCACGACTTCAACGCCACGCCTTTCAAATGCTTCCACCACTTCCCGCCCATAGCGTCGGTAAGGGTCACCCGGAACGAGCAACCTAACAGGGACACCTTCGGCGAACATGTTCCAATCCCACAACAACCGTTCCTGCTCCACATTGGGCAGAACCATTGTGTGGAAGTTGCGCATTGGGTCAAGGACGATGACCAGAACATCGTCCCGCCTGACCAATTCCTCCAAGAAAACGCCCATCGTGTAAGATTTGCCACTTCCCCGTTTCCCGCAAATCAGCACCGCCCTCGCTCGGCTGTCGTCAATGAAAACCGTCTCACCCGAATTCCTGTCACGCCCGAGAGAGAGCATGCTCTCACGCCCCTTCATCTCACTTCACAACCTGCCAAATTTGCCTACTCAACGAAATCCCCGACCTGCCGATTCGCTGACCTCGCGATTTGCCGATAAATTCGGCTCGGCAGGAACTTCGCCCTTCCAATTCCACCCCGCCCCGTGCCCCTTGCCCCACTTTAGCCACTTAGCAAGCCCGATGGCGATGAGATAACCCAAGGTAGCGCCGCCTGTGACATCGTGCCACCAGTGGGCGTTGGTCAAAATTCGGCTTAGCCCGACGATGCAGGCAAAGAGAAACCAGAGCCAACCCCAGCGGAAGTGAAGGCTCATGATGGTCGCATAAGCGAACGAGACAGTTGTATGACCGCTTGGGAAACTGTTGAAGAAGCAACCGTCAGGGCGAACTTCGCCGACAGCAAGTTTGAGCGCTTCAATGGCTACTTGGGTGATCAGAAGGGTCAAAACCAAACGAACCAAAACACGACGGTCAAGCCAAACTGCGACCAACCTACCTGCCAACAAAACCCACCAATATTTGCCACCAATTTGCTTAGCAACTTGACGAACGATTTGGGGTGCGGGGCGCGAAGTGCTGAGTGCGAAACTTTGTGTTGAATGCGAAGTGCGAGGCACAGGTTTGGGCAGAAAGGCTAAGCCCAATGACGCCAAAAAGATGATGTAAGCGACCAAAAGCGACACTTGCTGTAAATTGCACATTGGCGCAGCATGCTTGCTTTGGTTCATAAATTGCGCCTCCTTTGCAAATTCGCTACTTTTCAAAACTCGCAACGCGCAACTCACTTGTGACGAAGATGATACCGTAAGCCAAAGCAATCGCCGCTATCCAAATGTCGTTGGTCGGAATGGGCTTGCCTTTTTAATCAGTTGTGCGGAAACTTCAGCAAATTGCTCCGCGACATCGGGAGCGATGGGCAAAAGGGCGGAGATTTCCGAGGCAAGCCACTTATAAAGTCGTCGCAACTCAATGCGCTTCTGCTCGCTTGGCGCTGACTGGATGCCTGTGAGCAATTCTGCTTGGGTGACAACCGAAATGAAAACCTCAGCATCTGGCGGAAGGGATTTCAAATGCTGAACAACGGCAGGATATCCCCTTTGCAGGTAACTGGCATGATCGGTGTCAGGCAAGTATCTCATGGCTCATCTTGCCCCCACATTTCCCAGTCAATTTTCTTGACGCTTCCTCTTCAGTTAGCGTCCCAGCAAGTTGAAGCAACGCTTCTGGCGAGTTCTTTCTCGGTTTCTTTCCAGGTTAAACCTCAGGGTGCACTGTCACTTCAACCCTTTGGAGGTTCACTTTCCAGAAACTGATGTCCAAGCAATTTTCTTGCTTCCTCCCAACCCAACTCGCTCAACTCCCAAATACCACGAGGCGAATCAGAACGAAGCAACCCCTGCTCCTTCATTTTAAACCGCTCCCAACGGGCTTTCTTGCGCCAGCGATAATCATTGCCCGTAGGTAGCCATTCAAGGTCTATTGGCGAAAGATGTGGCTTGACCATCTCTTCAACACGAGCTAAAACATCCATTTCATGTGCGCTTCCTCCCAGTTCTGCAAGTGCTTTCAAAATGTATGCTCGAAATGCAGACGCTGGTATTCCACCAAACACCCTTTGAACTTTTTGGCGTTGCTCTTCTTGAAAGCCCCCCTTTTGAATCGGCACTCTCCCTTCACGCCAAATTGCAGCCAACTTCTGGACCTCGCTCAACATCCACTCCACAAGCCCCAAACGCTCGTCCCCGAGCCTCCTAAGAAGTTCTGCAACGGCAGGGTCATTGAGTCGCTCCTGTTCTTCCTCAAGCGCCTTTTGGAGCGCCTCAAAGGCTTCCAAAACTTTGTCTTGCCCTTCAGGCATATCGTTCTCACCCCCGCCCCACGATTATGGCGTTGTCAATTTCACCAACGGGACGAAACTTTCCTCAAAAGACAAGCCGCCGTGAACGCCCCACTCATCGGAGCGCAACTTCCTGCGGATGAAGGGATACGCTAAAGCAGCGTAATCGTTGCCCTCAAACTCTACCCGCCACAAAACTTCGCCGCCCAATAACCCTTCGTAGTAGCGGGGCGGGACGCTTCCCTCACCTGCCCCGTAAAGGCGCAACTTATGCTCATCCCGCCAAAGGATGCCGTGATCAGAGGTCAGGAAAACTTGTGCCGTCATCGGGCGCTTTTTCAGGCATTCTGTCAACTGAGCCAATTCGTTGACAATCGTTTTCACCGTCGCCACGATGTCAGGGCGATCCCGATGGCGATGGCTCAATTGGTCAAGTCCTTGCCGAACGATTTGCACGAAAGACCCCTCAAGGGGCAACCGCTCCAACGCTTTCAACACCTCGCCAAAATGACGCACCTTCCGAATGCCTTCCGTGATGCCGAAAAACAATCGGTCGGTCAACTCGTTTTCCGCCCGCTCCCAATAACTGAACCCAAAACTCCGCTCGTAACCTCGCTCTGTCAACCGAAGGGCAATCGTCGGCTCACCGACGATGCGTTTCATCCCGTGCTCCGTGATGCTAATGCCGTCAACGAAGCAAGGTTCAGTCACCGCCAAAAAATCATCGGGAGCACATCGTTTCCAATCCGAAAGCCCAAGCCCATCCACTATTATCAGCACGACGCAATCGCTTTCCGCCCGCTTGCTGATGACTTCGGGCAATTGCGACTGGCAAAGCACCCATCGCTTCACCCAATCCAGTTTCGCCAGCAAAATGCGGTTCAGTTCGGTCGTGAAAGGGTCGTGGTCGCAGCGGATTGTGGGCAAACTGCTCGTCTACCATTAGCGCCACCATCGGCACTTCTGGCTGTGGCTCAGGACTGTCAAGGGCAGCGATTATCTCCTCCGCCGTCTCAAATGCCAATACTTCGTCAGGCAGAAAAGCCAGCGACAGCGGATGCATCTGCACCATCGCAGGCGTCCGTCCCAGCAACGCTTGCAATTCTTCAAGGCTCACCGTCCGCATCAAAGTTCCCCCTGAAATGCGTAGGTCGGTTCTCCCAAATTGCCAATCGTCACCGCCCTTAGCCACTGGCTATTCGCTATCGGGCTATTCGTCATTCGCCTCACTTCTGCTCGCTCAGTCGGATGTCAATCCAACCTTTGCGATACAGGCGTTCCACCAACTCAAGGAGTTTTTCTGGCGGGAAGACACCGCCTCTGAAGTATGCTTCCCAAAGATGCACTAACCAGATCACTCCATCACGCTCCCGCTGCGCCACTTCCCGAACCAACTTCAAGAAGGCTTCCTCGTCGGCATCCAGTGTTAAGGGTTTATCGGCGTCGTTGATCTTTTTGCGCAACTCACCCAGTTGGCTTCTCCATTGCCTAAGTGCCTCACAAATCTCCGTCAACCTCTTGTCGCCTTTGCGGAACGCTTTTATGACTTCCAAGTTGACTCCTTGCGCCAACCCATTTAGTTTCGCTTCCAGTTCGCCCCACATTTTTTCCAAGTCGCTCGTTTGTAGCCCACGGATGACCCGAAGGAAAGCGATGCGGGCTTCGTCTTGCCTCAGAAACTCCCCCAGTTTGCTCACCTCTCCCGATAACTTCTGCAAGACTTCATCCGCCAAGCGTTCGTAAGAACCTTCTGGGTCTTCAGGATCGTAGGGTGTGGACAAGTGGGCGTCGGTGATGCCCATCAATTGCTGCTCGTAACTTTTCGCCAACTTTCCAAACTCGTCCCGCTCCCCTTGCGCTCGTTTCGCCAGTTCCGACTGAATTTCCCGCAAGTCGTATTCAAACCGCTCGTGATCTCGCAAAGCGTCCCGCTGCTTTTCGGCGAAATGCTCCATCACCCCTTCAACCCACTCATCCCACCTTTGCCTCAAATCGCCATATCGCTCAGGGATTCTCAACCGCAATTCATCGGCTTCACTGGCAAGTGCCTTCCACGCCTTCAACCCATCGGTCAAGGCGTGCAGTTCCTCAGCCCGTTGGCTCAGGTTCTCCTTCGTCTCTTTATTAACCTCGCTGAGAAGTTCGATCAAGCGCTTCAGGGCAGGTTGCAATTCCTCAGATGCCCGCACCCGTTCCATTTGCTCGGCAAGGCGTTCCGTTTCATCCTTCTCCTGTTGCAGGTCGCTGGCGAGTTTTTGGGCATCTTTGTGCAACCGTCGGCGTTGGTCATCTAACCATTCTGCCAACCTTATTCCCAACTCCACCCTGCGCTCCAATTCGCTCGTTGGCAACTTCACCCGCATGGTGTGGAGTTCATTTGCCCATTGGCGCAACTCCTTGCTCAATTGCTCGCTTTTCTGCCGAACAAATTCCTTCAGGGCGGCGATCTCCTGCCCCAACTTGTATCGGGCTTCATCCCATTGGGCTTCGTCTTCGATGTAGGTTAAGGCAATGATTTCGTCCAACGCCTTTTCGTGATGACGGACATCCTCAGGGAAATGTTTGCGAAGTGGCTCTAACAATTTCCGCAACATCTCCGCCTCGGCACGGATTTCGTCAGGATTGACCTCGGCGACGGCTTCCCAGACTTTGCGTTCATCGTAGTCAAGGCTTCCTCGCACCTTTGCCAACTCCAAAGCCGCATTCACTTCCTCAAAGTGAGCGCCCCATCGCCGTGCCAAAGTGCTCAAGATACCTCGGTCAAGGCACTTGACTTTTTTGGAGCGACCACTCACCCGCACCGTTATCTCGCTTCCCCGCTCCCGCACCCATTCCCGCAACTTCCGCTCCAAAGGATGCTCACAAAAGGTCACTTTCAACTTACGCTCGCCCAACTCCCGCATCTCCTTCACCTTGAGCAAGCCCATGCTTTCCAACCGATTGACCAATGCATCCAATTGGGTCACGGGGACATCAAAGCATTTCGCCAGTTCCTCTCGGCTCATCACCTTCGGGCGAGTGCCTTGTTTTTCGCTGCGGGGCAATCCGCCTTTGAGCAAGACAGTCTGATAGCGCTTCAGGTCGTTTTCGCTTTGCCGTCCCGTCAGCAAAGGCAGGTAGTCGGGATAGAGTTCCTCACACTTTTGGGCGAAAATGTGCTCCAGCAGGGTTTGACCGACACCTTTCGCCGTGATGCCGACGGCTTTGATTGGTTCGCCTAAGGTTAAAGTGACAATGTGGCGAATGCAAGGACGCAAAAGGTTCGTCTCCAGCCTCTGTCGGTCGGCTTCTGGGATGTCTTGCCGTTGCATCTCCGCCCACACAAACATCGCCAAGTTCAAAAGCACCAACGCATTGCAATGTTGGGGGCTCATGATGTCGCGGAAAATCTGAAGGTCGCTGGGGTATTCGTTGTAATGGCGTTGCAGGTTGAGACGAAAGTCCACCATCGGTTCGCCCCGTGCCGTCTCAATGGCACTGGGCACATCCTCAGTCAAGTCCAGCAGGAAGAAGCGGAAGGAAAGGTCAAGGGCGTCGTCGCGGGATTTCCAACGGGCTAAGGTTTCCGCTTCCTCGCTGACGGCGATGGCAATTCTTCGGTTGGGGAAGCGATGCTGCGTCCCCTCAAAACTGCCTTCCAAAACGACCTCAGCCACCCTCGCCGACGCAATATCTGTTGCCTCTGCAATTTTCGGATGCCCCACCCATTTCGTTTGCTCGCCCCCGCTCCGCCTCGGAAACAGTTCGGGCAAAACGAAGCAAAGAAAGGACACTTTGCCGACCGCCCATTTTTCCCGTTCGGGGAGATGGTGCCACCACTTGTTTCGGAAGCGGCGCAACAGTTCGGTGAGCCGATCAATCCCCTCGGCGAATCGCCGCAAAGATGTCAGGGCAAAGACCCCAGGTCGTGTCTCATAAATGTGCGTGCCCAACCAACCCCAAGTGTTCGCCAGTTCGTCTATCGCCTTCCAGACGCCGTATTTCTGGGCGACCTCTTTGCTCGCCCCTTCGGGGAAAACGACGAGGAATCGGACGGCTCTCTGAAACTCAGGGCGATCTTGTGCCATCGGCTCGCTCAACAGCGTCCGAAGCGTCGTCGTGATTTTCTGCTCCTGCCCCTCAAAGACGATGCGTCGGTTCTCATAATCGTCCACCAGTTGCCAGACAGTGTAGCGTTCTTTTCGCTCGTTCCAATGGCGGGCGATGCAGCGGAAGGCAGCGATGACCGTCCTTGGACCGTTGCTCAAGTCGTCCCGTTCACTGATTTGTCCCAACGCCTCCAAAGTTGCCTCATCCACGATTTCTTTCGCCTCAGCAACGCGCATGAGATGCTCCCAAAGTCGTCGGGGAAACTCCCGTGTGTAAGCGCCTTGCAACTTCAAGAATGCCCCGTAATCTTGAACCCGCTGCATCATGTCGCCTGCTTGCTCAAACAGTTGCTCTTCCACCCGATCGGTCAAGCCCCAAAAGAGCCCCATGGGCGCTTCCTGTGTCCGAAAGGCATGGACGAACATGCGCAGTTGCTCAATTTGCTGGTGCATGGGGGCGCTGGGATGGTCAATGAAGTTTTGGGCTTCGTCGGCGAAAGCGATCAAACCTTTGAAACCGCCCTTTTGCGCCAGTTCCGCCCCCTCCCGCAAAAAATCCGCCATCTGGGGCGCATTGAACAGGATCAACCGCCCCTGCCTTAGCAAATCCTCCACGATGCGACGGGCTTGCTCTAAGGAGACCCGCTGGCGCTTGGCGATTTCGCTTGCCATCTCGTCCAACGCCTGCTGCCGATAGCGATTGCCCAAACTTTCTGCTTCCCTCACCAGATCAGGGCGTTTCTCTTTCAACCGAAAACTCAGCCATTGTGTCGCCGCCCTCACCAAATCTTCCCACGAGTGGAAGGTGAAAGGTGGGACGGCAACGAACCCTTCCCGCTCGCATTCGTGCCACAGCCAAATCATCGTCGCCGTCTTGCCGTAACCGTAAGGGGCAGAGACATAGCCGAGCACGGGTTTGCCTGCCGTTAGGCGACGGAGCAAGGGATCACGCAATTGCTGGCGCACCGACTCAAAGGGGTAAAAGAGTGACGCCACAAACTCGTAATCGTTGCGGATGATCTCGGGCTTTTCGGATAAATCCTGTGCCCTCACTGTCGTCACGATGGGTTGCAACCTTTCAATCCTTTCTATCAACTGCTGCATTGTTGCTCACCTCCCCTTTGTCGTCCCAAACTTACAATGGCACGACCAATTCCCACAAATTTTGGGCTTCGTCGCGATAGGGCGGATAGCCCAACCGCCTCAAGCGCTCGGCGACCTGAACGACATCCTCTTCTGTCAACCCCAACGACACTTTGGGCATCTGGTCATCGGCAGCATAGACGGTGATGAGCACCACTCGCTCAAACCCGCAAAGCCGACATTGCCTTAGTGCATCCCGAAGGATTTGCCGATGGGAGAGTAAATTGTCCACGATGGCGAGACGACATCGTTCGTCAGAGGCGATGTGGGAAGGGGAAGGGAAATAAGCGATGCGCCCAAACCTCTTCCATTCCTTCTGCCAAACCCAAGCAAGAAAAGTTTTGCCGACACCGTGAAAGCCGAACAAGTTAGCGACATCGTTGATGTTCAAAAAATCTCGCAGTTGTTCGCTCGCTTTCCTTTGACTTTCGGTCAACCAACCCCAATCCGCTTCCCTGCGAATTTTGTTCAGTAACGCCACAAACCTGTTCATCCCCACACACCCGCCGAAAGGCAGTGCTCTTGCACTGCCGAAAAGTTTAGCGCATCAGGCGATGTGTCCCTCACCCTATGCTTTCCTAACTACAGACTTTAGCCCTTAATTTATGGCACAGCAGAAATGAGCCATGCTACGGACTTTAGTCCGTAGTTGATGACGAAGCACCTGAGCGCCGACTTTAGTCGGCGAATTTTTCTTGGAAGGGCGGGCTCCTGCCCGACCGTAAATTTCGGCACGGCAGTAGCCGGGCCCTCCAAATTTTCGCCAAATGAATTCGGCGCTCAAAAATTTCGTCATTAACCACTGGCTAAAGCCAGTGGCATGAAAACTTTTCAGAACACCTGTGTATCGCGCTTCACTTCCAAAGCATGCCAACGGGTATCGGTTCTGTCAATAAGAGCCATCGTCCAAAGCCACCTTCTGTGCCGATGTTCAAGCGAGGGCAAACACGCACCGCAAACTCAAGCATCTTCTCCACCCCGTCCAAATCAACGAGGCAGATTTTGCAAAGTTGGATTAGGCGCTCTTCGTCCAGAATGATGCGAACCCAATAGTCTCGCCGCCATTGAGGGTGATGGTAGAGGGCATCAATGCTCCACAAAAGCGTCTGAACCGGACACGCTTCCCGAACGGAGAACTGCCTGCCTTTTTGCTCGCCCTTGATGACTGGTGGCTTCAACGCCTTTAGCCAATTAATCGCACCGCTGACGCTGTTTTGGCTGAAAGCGATTTGACTTGCGTCCACGCCGAACTTTTCAGCAGCAGCGTTGACGACTACACCGACCAATTCCGCTTTGCCACGACCGTCCAGCACCCAATTCCCTCTCTCCCAAAGCCAATCGCAAATGGTTGCGTAGGCGAAAGAGAAATAGGCGTCGGGTTGACGCCAATGAAGGGTGTAAAGGTGGACATGAAGTGCTTCCGCCAAAAGGTCGGGATAACTTTGCCCCAAAACCTTCAACCGCTCCCCAAACTCACTCAACCGCCAACCATCCAAAATGCCGATTTGGCGCAAAGCAGGTGAAACGACTTTTTCGACAGTTCCTACGGAACAACCCAAAGCCCTTCCCAATTCTTCTGGCGTAATCCATTCGTTTGTGGAAAATCGCAAAGTTTTTGCCACCACAATTGGCGTTGTGTTGTGTTGGATGTGGAAAGGCAACCGTTTTGCGCCCTTTGGTTTTGCCATTGCCTGTTCGCCTCCTGAGGCATCTATCTTTCACAAATTTTTCTCAATGCCTCCTTGGCTTCTAAGAGGACCGAGGCAGAAACCCAAAGCGATGATGCTGTCAAGCGGTTCAGGATTTCTTCCCCTTCAAGGTAACTGATATGACCTTCCGCAGCAGCCCAAAGCACCACTCCTAAAGAACCGTGAACTTCCAAACCGAGCGATTGCGCTAACAAGCGTGCTGCGGCGTCGTCTGTTAGCAACCAATCAGCACCTAATTGTCTTGCCAGACTTATAGCCTCTGCCTCGCCAACATTGAGCAATTGCGCCAACACCCAATTCATAGCCTCCTCACGGAAGGGCGAGGAAAGCGGGTGAACTTTAATCCAATTAGGCTTGATGTGCACCCATCCTGGCAAAAGCGAATTCAATTCAGCCTGCACTGCTTCTGGAACAAATAATTCCCCAACCAGAGCCAAGAGTTGAAGTGCTTCGGCTTCGTGCAAATGTAAAATCGGACCGGTATCCGCTACCACTTTTCTCACTTCTTTTCCTCCTTCCATCTGAGCGCCCAAGCGATGTCTTCTCGCTGGAAGTGTTCCGTCAGTTGAAGTCGGTAGCGGTTGAGGAAGTGGGTGAGGGCATAGCGAATTGCTTCCGCTTCATCGCGAAACCAACCTTCCTTAACCAAGGCTTCCAGTTCCTGCGCCAACTTTTCAGGCAACTCAACCTTTATCGCTTTCATTGGCATCACCCCATTGACACTGTTATTTTTCGCCCCAACCAAGCAAACGGTTGAGCCGGACATAGGTAAGGAGTTCACTACGCTTTTGTGTTTCCAAAACGCTTTCACGCCACCCTGCCCAGTTCGCCGCAACTTCAACGGCAATTTTGGCGCAACCGTCGTCAAGCAACAAACACCGGCTCAAAAATTCTTCCAACTCACTTCGCCAAACGAGCCATTCTCCGACTCCAATTCCGTTCAACCGATACCAGACCGAGAGCGCCCAAGCAATCGTAAGTGGATGGCAATGCCTTCTGCGACGAAAGGTTAAGCGCTTGCTCAATTCGCACCTCTCAATCACTGGTGGGTTTAGTCCCCTGAGCCAGTTCAAAGCGCCTCGGACGCTGTTTGTGCTGAATGCGACTTCTGCTTCGGAGATGCCGTAAAACTCGGCGCTTCGCTGAACTACAAGCCCAACGAGTTCTGAAAGAACTTCTCCCGTCAGTGCCACTTCTCTTCGCTCCCAAAGCCAATCACAAATGGTTGCATAGGCGAAAGAGAAATAGGCGTCGGGTTGACGCCAATGAAGGGTGTAAAGGTGGACATGAAGTGCTTCCGCCAAAAGGTCGGGATAACTTTGTCCCAAAACCTTTAACCGCTCCCCAAACTCATCCAACCGCCAACCATCCAAAATGCCGATTTGGCCCATAAAAGGGGCTATCCGCTTCTGCAAACTACTGAATTTAACGCCAATCACATTACCCACTTCCTCAGGGGCGATTCTGCTTATGCCACCTTTCATAACCGTAAGGCTAACGATAGTTGGCGTTGTGTTGTGTTGGATGTGGAAAGGCAACCGTTTTGCGCCCTTGGGTTTTGCCATTGCCTGTTCGCCTCCCGCGCTTCCAATGCTATCGCCTGTTGCTTCTTTATCTGCTACCTTTTCCAACGCTGTTTCTCAACGATATGCACCACCACGAGTTGTTATAGCCTCAATCCAAACGACGCGTTGCTTATAGTCCACGCGAAAGACTATGCGCCATTTGCCGAGGCGATAGCGTAGACTGCCTGCGAGTTCTCCGCGCAAAGCACAGATGTTAGGATGCTGGAATTCGCCTCGCTCAAAGCGCTCCAAAACCCTATCAACACGGGCACGGGTTTTAGTGTCAAGGCGACGATATGCCTTTTCTGCCTTTGGTGTCAATTTGACGAGAAACACGCTTTTGAACCTCCCGCCAAGGTTTCCCCTTTCCTTGTTCTGCTTGGCGTCGACCTTCCATGACATCCTTTCTCATCTTTGGGTCACTGAGCAACTCCCAAGTTGCCTCCCATTCCTCACGGTCTTTCAAATATTCGGCGAAATCCACCAGCAACGCCAATTTGTCTGAGGGTAACTCGGCAAGTAACGCCTCCAATCGTTCCTTAAGGCTTGGGTTCAGCAAAGGCATTTACATCACCCTCCTTGGTTGACCATTTATTTTTCGCCCCAACCAAGCAAACGGTTGAGCCGGACATAGGTAAGGAGTTCACTACGCTTTTGTGTTTCCAAAACGCTTTCACGCCACCCTGCCCAGTTCGCCGCAACTTCAACGGCAATTTTGGCGCAACCGTCGTCAAGCAACAAACACCGGCTCAAAAATTCTTCCAACTCACTTTGCCAAACGAGCCACTTGCTAATCCCTTTCAACCGCTTGAGCAAGGGCGGCAAATCGTCGCGTTCCACCATTACCTCACCGCCTCAGCGTTTTGAGGAGCAAGTCCGGATTTTGAGCCCCATCCATGACGATTTGAACCGCTTCAGCAAATGCAACTAAGTTGTGAAGCACACGAAGCCAGCGAGAATCTCTGAGAGCACGCAAGTTCGAACAAAATGGACAATCATGTTGGACCGCTGCTTTCACATCCTTAGCCTTTGAAGTTGACACCATTCCCATGCTGGCGGAGTATCGCGCAAAGTGTAGTTGCGGCGCTCCGACAAATAGCAAGTTCCCAAACCCTCCCGCCTTCCACCAGCCTGTGCTGTCAAAACTGGTGGGTTCAATGCCTTCGTTTTTGAGACGAACGAGGTAGGTTGGGTTGCCGATGCCGAAGATGTGGAACTTCATCCCAAGCGAAAGGGCTTCGTCTTGAAGTGCCTTCAGCAACTTTAGGCTGTTTTGGGAGAGCAAGTTCACGCTCCCGTCCCTTCCCGATGTCCCGAAACTGCCGAAAGCGATATAACGAATACCCAATTCGTGCCACTTTCGGACACCTTCCCGAATTTGCTTGACCGTCCGACCGTGAACGACACCAATCACCCGTTCAAGGAGGGGGACAGGGGACAAGGGGCAAGGGACAGGGGATGAAGGGCAAGGGACGGAACTGAGCCAGTTCAAAAACAACTCGCCCATCGTTAGTGTCTCCTTGATTTTGCGTTCCACTTCGGCATCGCTGTCACGGGAAGTCGGGACATGGTCTGGCAACACATAAAAGTCAGCCCAAGTCTCTCGCTCGTAAGTTTTCCGCAACTCCCGACAAAGTTCCTCGTAAGTCAGTTTGCCCGTCTGGACTTGGTAGCCGCCACTATCAAAGATGAGCGACTGGCAATTGGCGACTGGCGACCGGATAGGAGATGAACCTTCACGCCATGATTTGAGGAGGCGCAAAGTTGCGGGAGGGACGAAGAGGGGTGAAACGATGATGCGCTCAAAAGGGTGAAAGGGCGGTTGACCACCATAGCCCTCGTAAAAGCGACGGACAAGACCTCGGATGGATGACGCATCGGCTGTCAAGCCGACATAGAACTGCCATCGGGTTTCGGGTTGAGAGTTGAGCGTTAAAGGAACAAACTCCAGAAGGTCAAGTTCCCAAATGGCGAGGGGGCGGCGGTTGCCATCGTGAGTTTCAATGCCGATGCGGACGAAACCGAGCCGTTGGTAGAAGCCGTTGGCTGGCAAGTCAATTGGGCATTTAAGCCTCAAGCGAGTGCAGGAGTGCAAGCGTGCATGAGTGCAAACTGCTTCAACGAGTTTGCGACCGACACCTTTGCCACGCCAATTTGGCGCAACCGCTATCTCGTAAATCGTTGCGTGACCGTCTTTGCAGCAACGAAAGTGAACGAAGCCAACAATGCGAGGGACACGGGACGGGGGACATGGGACAAGGGATGAAGGAACAACTGCAACGAGCAGGCGGCGTTCTTGGATGGCTTTCTCAAGTGCGGCAAGTTTGACGAAACCCAACTCATGCCTATGCTCGTCTGCCAGT
>Ga0080004_1198116_pt1 | contig 16134 bp, 20 predicted proteins | sample WasSprMetagenome_FD_69207 | JGI IMG/M metagenome (GOLD analysis project Ga0080004, IMG submission 69207) | Sulfidic aquatic microbial communities from Washburn Spring, Yellowstone National Park, USA - WS (SPADES assembly) (version 2) | ecosystem: Environmental > Aquatic > Thermal springs > Hot... | reverse complement strand
GAGCGAGTCGAACGTAGTATTACACAGGGTTATGGAGGAAGCCCATCTAGGTTCTGAGAATGCCGTGATACTTCTAGACGAAGTATACGTTACCCCTCTACCGAAGATGGGTGTGTACCAGGTTAAGCTCTCGAACATCGACCTGAAGACTGATGTATACACTCTGTCAAAGATTATAAAGGGTAATCTAGGTCTCCTGAGGTACGGCTGCTGGGGGACGCTTGGTCTACAATACGACTTTGAAGAAGCTCTTCTAGGAAGGAAATGTATAGTTATGGTTGACTTCAAGCCTGTAACATCATCGAGCGCCGACTTGAGGGACCTAGTGAAGATTAGGGAGAGCCTAACCCTGGAAGAGTGGGTTGATCTCCTGGTAGATACATGCGGCCTCAACCCCAATGCGTATAGCTGGAGGCAGAAGCTATTATACTTGTGTAGGTTACTACCACTCATAGAGGAGAACGTATACCTGATAGAGCTTGGCCCCAGAGCTACAGGCAAGACATACGTCTACAGGAACATGAGCAGGTACGTCAGGATATTCAGTGGAGGAGGTATGTCTCCCGCAGTCTTATTCTACAATGCTATGACTAGGGAGCTTGGAGAGCTTGCCGTAAGAGATACCGTAGTCTTCGATGAGGTTTCAAGGATAGAGTTCTCAGACCCCTACGAGATGGTTGGGAAGCTGAAGGACTACATGGAGTCCGGGATGTATGAGAGGGGAGCGATGAGACAGGTTAGGTCTGGCTGCTCGATGGTAATGCAGGGCAACATTGATGCGGGCCATGAATCATGGTATAATGTTCTTCCACAGAGTCTCAGGGAGCCTGCATTAATCGATAGGATGCACGGACTTATCCCTGGATGGGAGATGCCTAAGATAATGTCTGCTGAGATCCACTTGAGCAGGGGTGTAGGTATAGCGGCAGACTACTTCTCGGAAGCCATGCATCAGATGAGGTCTATCACGGCATCCTCAATAGTAAAGGATAGGGTTGAGATTCTGCGGGAGCCTAGCATAAGAGATGAGAGAGCCGTTCTCAAGCTTGCCTCAGCAATATACAAGCTACTAAGACCAGACCTACAGTTCGATGGAGAGGTTCTCGAGGTATCCATGGACTTAGCTGTGGAGCTCAGGAACAGGATAAGGGGGAAGCTACATGAAATGATACCTAGCGAGTTCCCTGGAAAGCCTTTAGAGTGGAAGTTGAGGAATTAAGATTTTTCTAGGATGTTGGAGTTCTTAGTAGAGACTTTATTAGCGTCTATTCCTCTCTACTTTTAGGGTCTGGATGCTTGTTAAGGTGCTAATCTAATGAGGGATAGGTTTGAGGTATGGATTGAGAGCTCTTCAAGTATCTCAAAGATCTATAGTTCCGGGTACACTCTAGTCCTGATGGATTCATGCTTCATAGTAGAGTATTCAGACATTATAGAGCTGCTCGCCTCGGAGAATAATGTTACGGCTACAGGTAGGATACCTGCCGTTTGCGACTTCACAAGGTACGAGGTTAAGAGTATAGGCCCTAGAACAGGTGGGAAGCCCTGGAAGGCTTTGAAGAAGGCTGAGAAGCTAAACCTATGCATACTCAGGACGGGCTTCATAGACTATGGGGAGCCGACGGATAAGCTCCTAGAATTCAAAGAATACGTTAAGGCTTTCAAGAAGTCTTATGCAGGCTTGCCTGGCAGGTCGAACAATGAAGACTTAGCTCTGTACGTTACAACACTATACCTGAGAGACTCGGATGTGAAAGTCGAGGTTGCTACAGTCGATAGAGCATTGAGGAAAGCTCTGGAAGAAGCTGACGTAACAGTTCACGTAGAGCCCCGGACCCATAAACATGATATTATAAAATTATAAACAAGCGGTAAAATATGCTTACTCCGATACTGTCTAATAGTATCTGGAATGAGTGGAATGTGCTGCTTCGTAGAGATATTATTTGTGGCGAGCTATCTCGTCCGCTTCCTATATTCTTCAGGGATTGTATATATTTCTGCTAGCTTCTCTGCCTTAACTATCCTGCTCACCCTAAACCTTCTCACCTCTCTTGATGAGTAATCGTAAGCTATTATATACCTGTGAGATATCTTGTATATGTCAACTTCCCGCTCAGTAAACTCTCCCCTACTATATGAATAGTAGGTTATCCGTACTCTTCTCTGGAGTGCATAGGCATCCATTAGTACTTTATACACTTCTTCATCTACCATGTCTACATATGGGTGAAACCTTCTAAGATAAACTTCTCTATCGATCCTCTTCTTATCATCTTCTTTTAGAGTCTGCTCGACTTTACTAAGTAGAGTGGGCAGCTTCTCTCTATCGATAAGCTCTACACCGAACTCATCTACCTCATACTGGAATGATATATCTATGACCTTCTCCATTAAAGCTTTCAAGACTAAGTAGATAAACTTGGAGTCTTCATAAGTTATCTCAAGATTCACTACATCCTCATCCATACTATCCATACTTGAGAAACAACCATGAAGCTCTACTAAAGCTTTACAACCCCTACTACCAACCTCAAAATAGATAGAAGAATACACATTGGACTCATCTAAAGGCTATTTAAGCTTTTCTTTCTTGGAGGCGATAGTGTCCAAATAAGGCTTTAAATACCTTCTAGAGGCGGCTATTTCTACCCGCAAGGCTACTATGGGAGGTCTCCAGCTAATATAAACCCCTTATTTGGACACTATCTTGGAGGCGTCTCCAACGATTCATAAATTCTTTCTAGATTTACTTATAAGTTAGCTTTAAAGTTTATAAAATAGCAAATGGAAGTTGGACACGCCCCTTTCTTGGTTTTCTTTATAGGATTTGGTGAGCTTAGCAGTTTTGAGTGGGAGGTTACTAAGCCTCAAGCCTTAATAACAATTGCATCCATAAACGTACACCTAAAATACCGAATTTTGAGATGAGCTCAGATTAAAAACTTAAGTAAAAGTTCACGAATTAGAGGAAAAATATATGCCTCGAGACATATTATATTTTATGCGTAAGAGGGTTGGAGTTTGTCTTCTCCTACTCTTACTCTTATCGGCTTTCTTATTCTCAGTAGTTTTAGAAGTCTATGCTCGGGCAGGTAATAATCTCCTGGTAGATAGTTTTGAAGGTTATCAAGCTGGCTCTTCTCCCTCAGTAGGTGGATGGGGGATGATGTGGGGTGATGAAGGTGACAAATACCAAGCCATGAGTAGCGCTTACTTTTACCTGCTTCATAAATCTCTTCAGTCTTGGAGGGGGGAGGTTATGAGTAGTGAGCAAGCATTAACAAGACCCTATAGAATGCTTGGAAGAACGGTGGGGAACGTAATCCAGCAGGCTACGGTATTGAGCGTGGATGTATGGACCAATAAGGGTGGTCAAGGTAGGGGTAATCTCGATGGTGGACGGTACAACATCGGTGAACCCATCACGCTCTACTGCTCTATTAATATCAATGTAGACAATATGAAGATAGTAATCATCATGCCTGATGGTAGTGAGAGAGTGGTTCTTGACCGTAATAACGTCCCTGCAGGAACATACAGTATCTCAGGGGTAGCTGGTGAAGCAGCAGGTGAGAGGAGGGTAATATGTAAAGCAGCTGCTGGAGAGCAGAGATCATACGATGAAGTAAGATTCGTGGTCCAGCAACAGCAAGTAGGAGAGATACTTGTTATCGCTAGATATGTTGATGGAGTTTTAGCTCCTAATGCAGATGTCTATGTAGATGGGCAGTATATGGGGCGTACAGACGTTAGTGGGCAGCTTCTTGTTAGCGGCTTACCTGAAGGTTATCATACCGTTCTAGTTAAGCAGAGTATACTTCAAGGCCGAGGAATATACTCTTCTGATGAGATAAGAGTGTATGTGAGAGCTGGCCAACGTGTTGATGTAGACACAGTATTAAAACCCGTTACACCATCTCCAATAATTACTTATGCATTAGCTTCGCCTAGTAATCCTAAGCCAGGTGACAGGGTTACAGTAACGATAAGGTATGTCTTCCTCCATGTCTGTTCAGTATGCTGTGTTGTGAAGGCTAACGCGTTTGGGGATTGGGCTAAGACAACTCAGCTCGGAATAGTTCATGATGGATGCGAGGGCCAATTCCATACAGAGATAGAGAAGAGCTTCTCATTCACTCTTCCAACCACGATATCTCCGGGAAGACATTACATACGTGTTGGCTTTGCCTACGCTTACGAGTTTGCGAGAAGCTATGATGAGCTAGCTCAAACAACCCACGTAGATATACCGATAGATGTCCAAACCGTAACACCTGTCTGTGAAGGCGACCTTTGGACTGATAGGGGTGGTCAGGGTCACAATGTTGACGATGGAACATATAGATTATTTGAGCCTATAACCTTCTACTTTAGATCTACGTGCCGCTTGTGTAATCCATTTTTGGTAGTTGTAGGGCCGTATGGCAGGTTTAACTTCTATCTCACAGGATGTTTCGAGCCTGACCGAACATATCAATTGCCTCCAATACACTTTAATGAAGAAAGGGACATAGGTGAATGGACGATCATCATGTATGCTACCCCAGAAGGAGCAGATCAACCTATAGAACTTGACAGGTTAAGGATATGGATTATCAGTCAAACAACGACCGCATGCGAACTTGAGATAACTTCGGTAACATTCATTGATAAAGAAACACGTAGAGAAATTAACCCACCAATAAATGTTGGGCGGGAGTTCTCAGTAGGCGTAAAAGTGAGGAATGTAGGGTCGAGTAGCATATGCATTTCCATGAGTGAGTTGAATGTTGACTGGTCTCCAAGAGATTTGTTAGAAGATCACCCATTACTTTGTGGGATCCCACCAAGAGAGCTTAAGCCTGGCGAAGAGGCAGTCGTCTTCTACTGTGGTTACTTCAAGGCTCTAAAACCAGGATACGTAACCCTCAGACTTACAGCTCGTGGGTACCCAGGGTATACGCCATCTGGAGAAAAATACTGTGAATTCTCTCTTGAGAATTATTGTGAGACGGTTAAGGAAGCAACTCTAGAGATTATATCGGGTGGAGTTGCGACAACGACTGTCTATACTACCATCACCACGACAACTACTTCTACCATTCATGCTACCGCCACCTCATGGTCTACAACATATACAACAGCCTCCGCTACAACATATACAACGTCTACGAGGACATGGTATACAACTATTACCTACACTACCACCAGCACTATAACAAGCTGGGTAACTACTACCGTAACGGCGAGGGCTTCTGTAAGCTACGAGAAGATTACCCAACTCTCATTCATAGCTCTAACTATTCTAACAATCCCCAGCCTCATAATAAGGGCTAAAAAGTTGAGGCGTTCAGGGGAGGTGGAGCATCAATGATGAGAGATTCGAGAAGGATCCAGAGAACCATAACTGCACTAGCCACAGTAATTATATTACTCATAAGCTTAAGCAGTACGTCACCTCTCACGCAGGCTAGTTATCCTCCCGTGCAGGCTGCCTATGAACGCGTAGGTGACGTAAAGTTTAGAGGGGTTGTTGTTGATCCATCCCAAAATCCAATGAGCTGCCCATTCATCTACAATGTACTTTTCTATTGCATACACGTTCAGAATGTCCTTAGCGGCCCAAACAATGTTCTTAGTGGATGGTCTGGTCCTTTAATGGTTATTATCGGAGGTATGGGCTTTGTCTATCCAAATACTGAAGATGTTGAGACGGGTGATGTGGCCGAGGTCTATGCATCGTGTAGCATGAATCCAGCTCGTGACCCAAGCGTAACATGCATCCTGTCCAAAAACTACCATTACGTTCGTAGAATTTCCCAGCAAGCCGTAACAATAACAGTCACCTCAACTATAACATCTACAGTAACTACGTATACAACTATCACATCGAATACGGTTACATCTGTGACGACTTTTACGACGACGAGATATACTACGGGGACTAGGACCACGGACGTGACTAGAACGTACACATTTACTCGAACAGTAACTACGACTGTGACGATGACTACCACAACCACTACAACCATTACAGGTCCAGATGTTAGGATAGAGTCTATAGCAACAGAGAGAGCATCTTATAGGCCTGGCGAACTCATAACACTATACATAAATCTACGTAATTATGGCTCAGAAGCCTCTAGGGGAGAAGTATGCTATAAGATAAAAGCAGAATATCATAGCGACTGGCCTTGGACCTGCCGATGCGTTAATGTTGGACCTATAGGTCCTGGTGAGAGGAAAACGATAACAGACGCAGGCTACGATGGAGCACTCTATGGATGGTACGGTAACGATGGTAGATTAGATATAGAGGCACGTCTTGAAGAGGTAGATGGGAAACCAGTTTCACAACCGCCCGCAGGCACCACAGTTAGTATCTACATAGACGGGACTATCACTGTAGGGTCTCAAGAACCTTACGTTATAAAAGATCTAAGAAAAAACGAAGTCAGATCATACATAGTTACTCATGAAGGTACACCATGCATGGGAGGATACCCCTATGTAGGAGTATTGGAATTAACTATAAGAAGATTGGATTGGGGTTTATTGGATATTGACAGTACTGTTGATGTTAGGCTTGCAACAGGGATAACGCCCCGAGGTGCGTATTGCGAACCAGGAGGAGCCCTAGAAGTTCAAGTTGGAAAACTCTTCAAAAAATTCAATATCACAGTAGTTCACCATAGGCCTGGTGGCACCGTGTATTCTTCCGAGGAAGAAACCCCTAAACATAGGATCTCTTATATAGCGGATACGGACCCATGCTATGATTACTGTATTCTTTGCCTGTGGTGTCCTCCATGGTTTACTATCTCGTACATCTGTGAAACTCAAGAGTGTAGCTATCGCCCTTCGCCATATCCCGCCTCCTATATTCCTAGCAACCAGACTCCCCATATACATATTCTAGGCCAAACTTCCCCAATGCAAACCTGTACCATGCGGTCACTACTGGAAGGCTATCCTTAGAGGTTTACCGGAGTTTGCATGACTTTCTAAGTAGACATACTGTATTCTACTTCGGTTGTTTTAACGTCCGTGAGCCAATGAATATATTCTTTATTGGCAAGTTTCCAACAAGTTCCTATCTTCATGCAATAAGGAAGACCTAGCTCTATACACAACAACTTTATACCTGAGAGATGTAGATGTTGAAGTAATAACAGTCAATAGGATGATGGGGAGAATGTTCAAGGAGGCCGGGCTAACAGTGCAGGTAAAGCCTTGGGTTTGATCTCTAATTAACCTATAATCAGATCTCTCAATGCGGTATTATATTCGAAAGTTGGTGGTCTAGAAGTATGGTATTATAACCCTCTCAACTATGAAGGTTATTGAGATTGAGAGTAGGAGCACCATCGAGAATACGAATGCTGGCTTAGCAGTATTCCTACCTGTAATCGAATGCAATGCAGATACTAGGACGTAATATCCATCCGTGATTAGGAGTGGTAGGCTGTTGAATACTGCGCCGAATAGGCTCATCAAGAATATCCATACTATTAGGGATTGTATGAAGCTCACCTCAATATGTATGCCTAGGTATCCAGCTACCTCTGGAGGTATTAGGATTAGACTCGGCTTCTCAAGATATATCTCAGGCATCCCTATAACTGCTAGTGTGACTAATGCTATGACTGAAGTGATCAGGTTTGCTGCTAGGCTTGCACCAGTAAACCTCCAGCTACCCTTCTCAAACGGGCTTGAGTTTATGTCGACGTAGGCAGCTAATGGTAGCCCTAGGAAAAGCATTATGCCTGCCCCCCTAGGCGGTGAGCCAAGCCATGTCGAGGCAACACCATGCGCAAACTCATGTATAGATACCGTTACCATTAAGGCTATCCATCCCTGTACGAGCGGTATGGCAGGGTCTATCCCAGGAATGTTTATAGCCATAGCACCCTTCGGTAGAGTCTTCGCAAAACATACATAGCGTAAAGGGTTAAGCAGCCTATCCAAGAGGCTTAACAGGATTACTATCGTTGATATGAATACTAGGGGTATGGAGATTACTGAGACCTTCGTCATGATCCTCCCAATAACCGTTCTACCAGCCTTCTCGATGAACCCTGCGATGCTTCTAGACTCGATCTTCCAGATAGCATATCCTATATGTGATACACGTTTCTTCCTTCGGAAGACTACAGACCGCTTTACAAGTACTGGCTCAACCTCTCCATAGCATTTCTCGCAGACCGGGACCTCTCTAACCTCCCCCAAACTATTCCATGCATAGAGCGTCTTCGACCCCGCTCCTCCACAAACGCTACACTTTTCCATTTTCAGCCGCATCCGTCTTATGAACTCCTAGTAGACATTAAAAAGTCTTCGCCAATTTCACCGTATCCTCTTACACACTCGTACAAAGTAGTCCTATTCCACTCTGCAAAGCCTAGAAAAGGCAATACTCCCATAATCCATAATGTGGCCACAAGATAAATTCTAGTTATAATATGATTGTAGATGGATGATGGCTTGAGGAAGAAGAGGATAATGCTTGGGCCGTTCAGCAACGTCTACAGGCAGGGCAACCTATTATTCTTCAAAGTCCCCGAAGAATGTAGGGATAGGATTCTAGAAGAATCCTTGAAGACAGGCCTCAAGATATCTCCAGACAGGATAGCGAGAGCATACAAGGATAAGCTTTACAGGTACTGGATACTTGTAGAGTATGAGAGAGGATACGACCTCTACAAGCATTTCAAGCTTGCACCTAAAGACAAGAATGCATGGAGGATGCCTAGGATAACAGTTGAAGTATGCCCTAGATGTGGAGAAGACATAGTTGGTGGGGTATGCTTGGAATGCGGAGAGAATGTTGAGAGACCAAGACATATAGAGGTTTGGAGAGACCCGGAAGCTGTTGAAGAGCTAATTCCGGTAGTAAGCATTAGGAGAGGACGTGAAAACATCACCATACAATCTAGAACAAGCCTATTCGAGATACCCAGAGAGATACTCCATGAGAAGATAGTATCAATAGTTAGGAGAAACGGATCAATCTACGTAAAGCTATTAAAAATAAAGCTGTTAGACATAGTAGGCGGATAGCATCCTCAACCTCTTTAGGTTGAAGCCTAGGAGCGTTGATGCATGCGTTACACACCTTGTTATGACTCTTCTAAAGTTCTTAATTGGTCTGAATGATCTTTTCACAGCTCTCTTATAGCTAGCGATGAAGATGTGGAGGATGTCGTTTATAACAAGTCTATCATTGGCTCTAGGTCTACTAACATTGACCTAGGAGGAAGAAGCCTGATAATACTTTTCATTATTATTGAGCTCTCAAAACTTCATGATGAAAATCTAGAAAGAGACCTAAATAGTTTAGAGATGAGCTCTAGATATAATCCTCACTAAGTTTTTATGCACTTTCTTTCAAGACCTTGTTACTGAATCATCTAAAAGTTAAAATCTTACTGTTATCTTTCATAAAATTTCTCGTCTTTTCTCTCGCTTTCATTTTATTCAAGTAAGTCCCATCTATCTTTGTAATTATCAATATTGAAGTCTTTGAACTCTGGAAGCAACTTTCCTACATAATTAGGGAACTGCCTCATTGGAGACTTTTGTCTTCTTCGGGCCCTCTCCTCCTGAGTTGTACTACTGTAGATCGTCTTTTTAACCCGTGAAGGTAATGTCGCCCAATGTTCATGTGTTCTCTTTATGTAATCTGCTACCAACTTTGATGGGACAACATAAAAATCTGGACGTGTGTTTTCTTCTTTTAATGTTACAAACACGTAATAGAGCTTCTCGGAAGCCAAGTTCTCGTTTGCCTTGCTTAATAGATATTTAGTTTTACCATAACTATTCGTTTTAACTTGGATGTGTATGGTTTTATTATCTTTTGAAGCTATTATATCTATACCGCTTGTATTTCGAATTGTAGGCATCGCAATCCAGCCTCTACGGGAAAGCTCTGCAGAAACATTGAAAACCCCACAAGCGCCAACTAACTGTTTTTTCAGCATTTTAGAGATGCGAACCACCCCACATTACTAATGGTTGCTTTGCAGCTTAATTTAGATTTCCCTCGGAGGAAAGATAGTGTCCGGATAAGGAATTTATATAGCTAGAAAGAGTCCTGTAATCGCCTTGACTTGGAAAAATATCTCTCCTCGAGAATATTAAAGTCTTATCCGGACACTATCGGAGGAAAGGGTCTGATGAGCTTCAGCTCCCAGAATTTTAGCTTGGATTAACGGGATTTTCGCTCGTCAGCAAACAACTTCTGAGCATTTCATCCTTCTTTTCTTAATGTTTTATGGATAGGCTAGTCTAAATTCTGTCAACTTTTATTTCAGGTCTTTCTTTTTCAGTCTATGACCCTGTTTCTGTTCTGCTCTCCTATGCATGTATTAAACTAACCCTCATCAGAATATCAAGCCTGTACGGATTTAGCAGCTATCCATTAATTGAGAAGGCTTACTCTGTTATGCTTCATGTTGCTGGTTTAAGTCTTAGAGACCTTTCTGAGAGATGCTGTGCAACTATGGCTTCCTAGGAGATCTTGGGAGAGATAGTTCCACAAATTCTCAAGTATATTCTCTATAGAGAAGAGATTTAAAAACACTGTAGCGGTAAATGAGACTGTAGTTAAGCCTCACAGTCTTAGAGAATATGTATGGTCTGCTGTAGATATCGGTTCAGAGGAGATACTTGCAATATATGCTTCATGGTGTAGGAACATGATAATTGCTTTAAAGTTTCTTAGGATTGTCTTGGACAGATGCCTAAACAAGCCAATGATAATAGTTGATAGGGGTCCATGGTATAGGTGGGCCCTGGAGAGGCTTGGTCTAAAATATCGATACTAGAGACTCGGTTTAAGGATTGTTGTTGAGAGATTCTTCAGATACCTAAAGGAGAGAACAATAGTATTCCATCATAAGCTAAGTGCAAGAAACCATGTACAGGGAATAACAAACATCAAACTATTCCTAAACCTATTCACGATATACTATCAGGCAACGAGGACAGGGGGTGGATAAAAATGCTTATCCGGACACTATCATGAGCACGAAACTAATGGGGTTCATACTATTCCGCTAGGAGTAGGTGTTCAGGTAGCTTGAAACCCTTCTTGGCGAGAGCCTTGGCCACCTTAGGTATTGAGAGGGCATAGACTACGTGTATGCAGTCTGGCTGGGAGCAGAGGTCGCAGAAGGTTCTATCAGGATAACCAACATACACTGTAGCAACCCTCCTGAGCATAGAGTCATATATCGTAATCTGGTTTCCACCAGCATTAACATGCTTAAACCTCTGGTTAGACCAGAAACCCTCACTATCCAGGAACCTCCTAACGGCCTCCTCGATAACTTCTCTCCTAGACCTGAAGCCCTTAGACCTAGCAAGCTCACTAGATAGATACTCATCAACACTCCTAAGAAGGCTACTGCTAACCCTAACCTTCTCAGAAGACATCAACAAATAGAACAACAACCAAGGATATATGTCTTAGATCACCCTGAAAGTGGAGACACCCCCTCCTGAAGATGAGGGATGAGGTGGGAAGCGACCCACATTGGGCCCACCGTGGGGGCAGGTCTGCCCCCAATCGTATATATCGGTACCCCAGAAACCAGAACCCTTATCTCAGGGAGGTCCATTTTCACATATCTTTCCATCTTAGTATACCGAGCTCAGATTGTTGATAGGTTCTAGCACCTCTGAGTACCATAAAATATGTGAGAGGTCTATTAGGCTACATGTTGCTGAATCTAGTTCATCACCTCCCTCACCGTATCTGAAACCTTTATTAATGCATTTAACGTTACTTCATTTGGAGGGGTAACGCTTTGGGGAAAGTGGACTTGAAGGAGGGGGATGTCTGCCCTGAGTGTGGCAACGACTTCCTAGTTACCGACCCCGCTACCGGTGAGGTTGCCTGCCCGAGCTGCGGGTACGTGGTTGTCGAGAGGGGGCTTGACCGAACGCCTGAGTGGATCAAGGATGACGAGGAAGCCGTAAGGATGAAGACAGGCCCACCCCTATCAGTAATGATCCACGACTATGGCCTCTCAACAACAATAGACCAGATAGACGTGGATGCTACTGGTAGGAGGCTTCCTAAAGAAGCTAGAGAGAGCTTGTTCAGGCTTAAGAGGCTGGACTCAGCAACTTTGACGGACCCTACGGAGGCTAGGAATATTCTTGAGGCTTCACGTATACTTGAGACCTATGTAGACAGGCTTCACCTGGGGAGGCAGGTCGCAGAAGAAGCAATGGCCATATATAGGAGGGCTTTTAGAATGGGTCTGGTGAGGGGCAGGAGCATCAGGGCGGTCGTGGCAGGCTCACTATATACTGCGTGCAGGCTGATGAATGTTCCGAGAGACCTTAGAGAGTTTGAGAGGGTGTATCCAATAGTTAGGAGGAGGACTGTAGCCCAGATGTATAGGTTGCTGGTTAAGAGTCTAGGGATTAAGGCTCCGGCCCAGGATCCATCGATATTCGTTACAAAGATTGCCTCGAAGCTTGGCTTGAGCCAGAAGACGGTACAAGAGGCGTTGAGGATACTTGAAGAAGCTAGACAAAGAGGCATAGTTACAGGCAAGGACCCAGTAGGAGTGGCTGCTGCAGCATTATACATAACCTGCGATGGGCTTGAAGTAACCCAGAAAGACCTAGCCAGAGCATCAGGCGTTACGGAGATAACGATAAGACACAGGTCTAAAGAGCTTAGGGACGCTTTATATCGGGAGGCTCCATCTACAACCTAGTTCGAGACCGTCTACGTAGTAGAGGTAACAATGCTAGGTTATAGGCGGTTGAAGGTTAGATATATTATGGCCAAACCGACGTGTGCAGGCTTATCCACCATGTCCAAAACACCCTAGACACCTCCAAACCGTAGTAGAGGATGGAAGAGTAAAGCAATTATACAAGCATATACAGTAGTATTGTTGAGAGTATGTCTGTGAAGATACCGTACTGCATAGTATGTGGTAGGGTTGGTGTAGACTTCGGTAGGATTGCAGGGAAGGATGTAGCGTTATGCCCGGACTGTGCGAGAATTCTACTTCCTAAAGTCCAGGCATTGGTTGAGGCTGCTGCTCCTAAGCGTCCAGCCAAGGCTGTGGAGAAGATAACGCCTGAGAAGTTCAGGGAGCTTGTTGTAGCATCGGTGGAGAAGAGAGGCTCTCTGAACGTTCTAGATGCGGCTAAGAGGTATGGGCTTCCAGCTGACAAGGCTAGGGAGATAGGTAAGGCTCTAGCCAATGAGAGGGGATGGCAGGTAGAAGAGGCGCCGAGGAAGCTCAAGATAAAGAAGCCTGCATAGAGCGGGAAGTAACGTAAGCCCTACCCGTCCATACAGGTAGCAATACCTATAACCTCATTTTTTATCTTATCAGGAGTCTATCTTACCTTAGTTTGAGTTTTACTTGAACGATTCCTATACGTAGGAGTCTGCAATTGCTTCCGAAGGATGCGGTCCACTTTCAGGAAGGCCTAGAAACAATATATCTGAGACCGTTAAATTGTATCTTGGGTTGTATGAGCTATCCAAGCGGTAGGAGGTTTGAGTGGTCTATCAGGAGCGTTCTAGAATCATGTGGCTGGGTTACTGTCAGGGCTGCAAGGTCAAAGCCTGTAGACCTCATAGCATTGAAGGACGGAAGGATACTATTGATAGAATGCAAGTATAATACAAGGATATCTAGTGAGCGTATAGATTACCTGAAGAAGCTTGCAGGGAAGGCTGGTGTAAGACCTATACTAGCGATAAAGAAGAAGTATGAGAGGAGCATAACGTTCATAGATGTGGATAGTGGAGGCGAGGTAAAGATTTAAGAAGTCTAGGAAGAGTAGAGGAAGGAAGAAGAGGAAGGAAAAAGTTATCGGAGAATATGTAGAAGTTGTCGATATAGGTCCTAATAGATGTGTTCTATGCGGTAGAAAGTTTAAGGATAAAGATGTGGAAGTAATGGTTGGAGGCCACTTCAGGCACGCTCACATGGAATGCGTGGCCAAGTACTCTTTCAGCGTGATGGATTAAGAATCGTTAAACTATGTTAGAAAACTTTTATCAAGGTGTAACCAATCCTATCTTGAGAGGTGTAGTCTCGTTGCCTGATGAGAAGCTTGAGCAATTCCTCAAGAGTGGTAAGGATTGGGAGCGTAGAGCTACAACGGTGCCGGGAGTATTCATTCTAAAACTTCCAGGAGATGGTAGGAGGCCTGCATCCCTAGCAGTAGAATTGAACCCTGTGGATGAGCTTGGCAAGCCAACCAAGAAGAGAGGCCTAGTACTGAGGAGTAGTAGCGAGCTTCAAGAATTCAGGAAGCTCATAAACAATGATAAATTAACGATATTAATGGGTAGGATAGATGAGGTAAACCCTAGAAGCAACATGGCTAGGAAGAAAGGGGCTGGAGGGGAGGAAGTATTCGAGATATAGTGTTGGAGGAGATGGATTGAGCTTAAGAAAGCTCAGGACGATGGTAGATTATATAGATTCAAAGATTAGGAGGCTTCAAGATGAAATCGAGTATCTGAAGATGCTTAGAGAGTTCCTAGAATACAGGATTGGAAAGCTAAGTATAGAGCCATCCAATGCTGAGCTTCCAGCAATATTATCGGAAGCAAATTGGAAGAAATATCCTAGCGGGGAGGGTGAGTGGTGCTTTGCAGATGAGCTACCTAGAAACTTCGTAGAAGAGCTTAAGGAGAAGGGTTCAGAGACATTGAATGGATATAGATACGTGTATAAGAAGCTGAGTGGAGGTAAAGAGGTTGTGTCCAGGAAGGTTCTAGATGGGTCTAAAACTGTGGGTTGATGGAGAAGTACCCGACAGTGTTGCGACATCAGTCATAGCAGTCCTAGGGAAGAGAAGTTCAAGGAAGCTTGAACAGACTAAAATCCATAGGCTTGATAAGAGAAGACAGGGAAGAAGTAACAGTAGCATAGAAAAGCTATATTGCTATTCTGATTCTGGGTAAGCTGAGTTAAAGCAATGCTTATATCTGTAAGAGTCCAGAATACATTGGATGCCATCGAGAGGATATGTTACCCTCACGGTTAAGGAAGAGCTGGCCCCGCTTGTCCGCCGATACTACAGAGAGCTTCTAAGCGGTGCCAAGAACCCTGTAAACTTCAACCGAAACCATGTAATCTTAAGGATGCCACAACAAAAACTCGAGAAACCGTCAGCATTCGGTGAGTCGAATCAAATATTGATGGATTACATTGATTCATGCGAGCTAATCCTGGGATGCAGGCCTCTACAAGTCATGGCTTGGAAGGGCATCGTTAAGAATCTTCCAGAAGTCTTTGGGGAGATTATTCTTGATGCTGACAAGCTCTTCGAGACAGCTCGACGTTAGGGAGAAGCTGACACCATACAATATCTACTCAATCCCGCTTGCACTACTATCTGAGATAGCAAAGATTATAGGAGAAGGTGAAAACTACAGGGTCTCTGCGAGATATTTAGCTGATAGTCTAGGGCTTTCTCTAGAGACTTTACTATTCAATCTAGGTTCTATTGAGAGAGCAGGCTTTGTTAGGATAGATATTATAGGGGGTAGAAAATTGGTTGATGCATTGATAGAGCTTACAGACGCTAGAAGAGAGACTGCACTATTACTCTCAGATACATCCAGCCAGCTAAACAAAACGACAAGGAAAGCATCGAGTGAGGAGCCATGGTGGCTGAACGCAAGCGTAGACTTAATCTACTGGAAGAAGCCATGCTACTATGCGGTAAGAATTCATGTAGGACCAGACGATGTATGGCATTATCTAACGGAGGAGCAGAAAAGCAATCTAGAGAAATACGTTCTACGTATGATTAGTGGAACATATTTCTCTAGGGAGGCCTTGGAGAAGCTCATCGAGATGGGGATAGAGATTCCTCACTTAGATTCTATCCTAGAAGAGGCAGGAGACTTAATCGTAACATACAGCAAGATGGATACGACAGGATAGGCGGCTTGCTCCAGCATCCATTTCACACTTTCAGGGAGGCCTAGAAGCCTTTTATCTTAGGCTAGACAACTATCTATAGATGTCTCTGGATGAGGAGGAGGTTAAGACCTACTCAGAGCTTATATGGAAAGTAAATTTGGAAATTTTTTCTTAGTTGTTGGGGGGTGGTCAGAACGGTGGCAAAAAGCGACGGACGTTGGGGGGT
>Ga0080004_1122505_pt1 | contig 16136 bp, 17 predicted proteins | sample WasSprMetagenome_FD_69207 | JGI IMG/M metagenome (GOLD analysis project Ga0080004, IMG submission 69207) | Sulfidic aquatic microbial communities from Washburn Spring, Yellowstone National Park, USA - WS (SPADES assembly) (version 2) | ecosystem: Environmental > Aquatic > Thermal springs > Hot... | reverse complement strand
GTCTTTTGTCTCCAGCATGGGCCTCATCTGGGCCACCACGGCGTCTACCCGGGGCCTCCACTGCTCCATGAAGTCCAAGACGAGGGAGGGCCTCCCCGACTTGTCTACGTGGAGGAACCCAACGTAGGGGTCGAGGCCTGCGAGGAGTAGCGACTTGAAGCAGAGGGTCTTGAGGATGCCGTAGCCGTAGTTCAGCCCAGCGTTTACTGGGTCCCTCCCTTCTTGGTCTCTGCCGGGGAAGCTGGTCACCTCTCTGTACGCGGCCCAGTAGGCCTCCGCCGCCGCGGCCTCGGCCTCCAGCACCCGATGGGGCTCCCCCGCCCGGGCGAGGGCCACCTGGGCGGCGCGGATGGCATCGACGTAGTCGGCGTACCGCTGGAGCCTCCGGCGCCAGGTCCTGACGTTCTCCAGCTGGCCCCGGATCTTGAGCCAAACCCACCTCTTGGCGGTTTCAAGCCCCTTCCCGTCGAGGGCGGCTTGGTACTGGCACCTCCTCTTGGCGCCGGTGGCGTCTCCCACAGGTCTCATGAAGACGCCTAGGGGCTCGCCCCTCTGGTCGAAGACCGCCACCACGGCGCCTGACCTGAGGAGTGCCCTCAGCGCCTTGGTGGTTATGGAGATGCCGCCGGTCAGCATAAGCACCTCGTCTACCTCGTGTAGTGGGTACTGCCTCGCGCCGTCTTTCCCCTCCACCACCAGGAGGCCCTTCCTGGCCCTGATCCTGGTGCCGTAGGTGGCCACTACGATCTGCATATGTGGTAGAAGGGGCAGGTCTTGGGGCACTGGGGCGGGATGCCGGGGTCTCTGCCGGAGGCCACCAAGTCCACCGCCTCGTCTCTCGCCTCGAGGAACTTGAGGCGTGGCCCCTCGCCGAGGTGGTAGGCCTGGGCTCTGTACTCCACGGAGCCGTCTACCCAGATCTGGACGTGTATGCCGTAGTCTATGGGCATGCCGTACTCTGCCTCTATGGCCATGGCGTAGCCCGCCAGCGCCGCGTCGACGTTTTGAGAGGGGCCGAATTTGAACTCCACAACGGCGCCCAGCGCTACGCCGTCTGCCACCACGTAGCCGAGACCCAGCGGCGCCCCGTCTACCGCCACCTGTGTGTGTATGGGCGCGGCGTAGAAGGCTGCTGAGTCCCTGCCCCGGGCGAGGCCGGAGGCCAGGTCGTAGTTGTACTCGCCGAGGAGCCTCGCCGCCACGTATCTATAAAGCGCCTCAGCCTTGGGCTTGAACTCCTCCGGCACAGCCTCGCCGGGGCCGGACATGGGGACGCCTGCGTAGACGAACCTCTTGAAGTCCTCCAGCGCCTTGAACAAGGCGGCGTGGAGGGCGGAGCCCTCTAGGAGGGGCTTCGCGGGCTGGGGCCTCTCTCTGAGCACGTACTTTAGGTATAGGTTTCTGCCGGTGGGGCAGTAGCTGTAGGCGAAGTCAGACAGCGCGATGCCGAGGTGAGCAGGAGGTCTCACCGGCGGCTTGTCGAAGGACCACCCCCTCAGCTCAGGAGGCGTGTCGGGCTGGCCTCCTGTGATGCGCACCCGGCGGAGGAGTCTGGCTATCTCCATGAGGGTTAGCACGAAGTTTTGATTAACTCCCCGTATTATCCGTGACATACTGCAGTGGAAAGGCTTAAAACTGCAGGCGCCTGCAGTTTAATGCGCCTCGCCGTCACGCTCGGCTTTGAAAGCACACTGGTGATTAGGGCCGTGGCGAGGCTCCCCCGCGCCGACGACTACGTCCTCCTGCGGGCTCAGACCGGCACGGAGGGCGACGTCAAGTCCGCGGAGACAGCTGCCGACGTCATAAAGGCGCTGGGGAGGGGGCGGGAGTTCGCCGTTGACATCCGCGACTTGGCGAGGGGGATAGAGCAGCTAGCCTCGCTCGACTTCGACGCGGTGGCGCTGGCCGGCGGGCCCAGGTCGCTGATCCTCTTGGCTTTCGTGGCGGCCGCGCTGAGGGGCGCCAAGATCTACGTAGTTCCGGAGTACGCGGCTGACCCCTTCGACGCGACTGCTCTGGCCGCCGCCTTCAAGCTCACCTGCCTAACCCCGGCGAAGCTCAGAGTCTTGGCTGAGGCCGACGGCCCAGCCGACGAGGTGGCGCGGAGACTCGGCATTGACAGCTCCACAGCTTACAGGCATCTGGAGGACCTGGCGGAGAGGGATCTCGTAAGGGTTGAGGGCAGTAGGTCCAAGACGTATAGAACCGATACGGTAATTAGGACCCTTGCCAAAATGTTTTTGCGAAGGTCTACACAGCACTAATATTAGGTTTGTATACAGGAAAATTTATATATATTCACAATCCTGATCCTATGGTTGGGGGTATAGAGATCGATAAAGAAACATTATCTGAATTCACGTCGCTGTTCAAATTCTACATCGATGCGGGGAGATACAGCGTTGTGGATCGGTTTGCCTACGCCATAAGTCCAGTAAGTGCGATCTATGCGCTCTACGAAGCTGTCAGAGAGATTAGAAGCGCTCTCGACCGAGCCGTTGAGGTCGAGTATGAAAAAGAAGGGAAAAGGAACCGCGTCAGGTGCTGCGAATACGAAGAATATAGAGGCGATTGCAAGTGGCTTGTAGGCGTCGCAGGGGGCGAAAAGAAGTATTGCTGTCTCCCGTGTCCACATATACCCAGCGATGAAGCTGTGGCGAAGCTTATGGAGGCTCTGAGGAGAGACGTATCTGTAGCTACAAAAATCGCCGCTATGGCGATGGCATATAGGGCTAGGAGGGAGTAGTATGTTCCTCTCCTTCTCCCTGCGGGTTCTGGTGGATGCCGAAGCCCTAAACATGGTTGAAAGCACTGGCAACTACACGAAACACAGGAGGGCCCCTCTGGTGGTCCCCGTGGAGGGCGGGTTCGAAATCCGCTACGTGCCAGCGGTAAGCGGGGAGTCGCTTGCCCACGCTTACCAAGCGATTCTGGCGGAACTTGCGAAGGAGCAAAAGTTGCCTGTCTGCGAGAGATGCGCCACAGGCGAGTTTCTTAAACACGCAGAAGATGAGATTTTTGGAGATAGTGAATGGGAGAAACAGGTTCAGAGCTATGCCAAAAATAAAGACTTCCATAGCGCCGAAAAGACATTGATAACCAACTGCATGGTGGAGGACGTCGGAGGCTTCCTCTACACCAATGGCAATGTCAAGAGGACTTCACGCGCGGCGTTTGGCTACATGTTGCCAGCCAGAGACTTCGCACAAGCCGCCGCTGTCGAGCCCCAGTTCCACGTGAGACATGTGCCGTCTCAACCCGAAAGAGGTAAGCAGATGATATACTACGTAGAGACGAGCTCGGCGCTTTATGTGCTAAGTGGCTATTTGGATATTTGCGGTGTCGGTTGCACCTCCATGATACGTAGAGAGTGTCTGCAAGACGCTGACAAGCGTCGTGAAACCGCGTTAAAGGCGCTAGTGCTAATGCTGGCGAATCAGTTGTACGGCGCGAAGCGGAGCAGGTTTCTGCCAGCATGGACTGTGGCAAGTGCGGTCTTCGCCGCGGCAAAGTCTCCGTTTATGGTCACTCCTGGCCACGTTAAGAACTACATAGACGAGACGATAAAAAGAGCCAAGGCCTATTCCAAGAATTTCGGCGACGAGGTCTTTATCTATTACTACATAAGGGAGGGTTATGATAAGTCTCCTGCCGAAAGCGGCGGTGAGAAGGTGGCTGTGAATAAGCTTGGACAAATAGAGGAGCTAGCCGGGATGCTGAAATGGAAGTGCTCATAGTCCGTGGGAGACTTCACTGGGGATTTTCGGTAAAGTACCCGCTCCAATCTGCAGCGCAGTTTCCGTTGCTAATCCCGCCGCCTACTACGCTGGTGGGGGCTCTTGCCTATGGGTGCAACGAAGGTGTTGAAACTTCCGAGGATAGAGTGTCGGTTGCCGCAAGGCTTCTTAATAACGTAAAATGGGCGGCGTTTGGATTCGACGAAACCCTCCGCGGCTTGCGGCTCTCTTTGTTGGCTGTGGCAGACATGTCGCGGAATATAGCTGCGCCATATGTGCGGAAGGCGGAGCAGGCACTTTTTGCGGTACAGGCTATGGGGAGAGTATATGCGGCTGGAATGCGCATTAAGATTGTATATCTCGGTGAGGGGCTTTCAAAACTTGTAAAATGTGGATGGCAGATCACGCGGATAGGGAGCAAGGAGTCTCTATTTGAGCCGAGTGATGTCGAGCTTCAAAAGGTAGAGAGAGTAGATGCAAAAACTTTCGCCACTTCGCTATATGTGCGCGCAGACGTGGCGAGACCTACTGATCCAAGCAAGGTTACTGAGTGGGAAGTGTGGCCTCTTGCCGAGGGGTCATTTCACTTCTGGAGAGGGGGGCCGCAGGAGGTCGTCAAACTTTACCTACCTCTAAGGCTTGAGGAGGTCTCTTACGAGAGTGAAAGGGTAATTAAGTTCGGCGAGGAGCTCTATGCGCTGTAGCAACCCCCCTCCCAGGGATACGCTTGGCTATATCTTCTATATGCACGCCTGTCCCCAGGGAGTCTCATGGAGCGAAGTGAGAGAGAGATGTCTCACGGCGGTCGACGAGGCCAGAAAGAGGAATATACGCGTATTTGTCTCAGGTAACGACAGTAGATATGTCGTCGGTGCGATGGCAAAGAACCTAGGTATAAAAACTGAGGGAGAAGGAAAGACGAAGAAGAAAGGGAAAGGCGGTAGCGAAGTCCTGTTAGATGTGCTTGGGGAGTTCTTTCGACGAGATATGGACGACCAGAAACACTACGCCATGCCGAATCTATTTAGGGCGACCTACTACGAGAACGACCGGAGTCTTAAGGACGTAGAAATGAAACTTACGGGGACGCAAGTGGCTCTTTCGTACTGCGGCGCTTTGCTTACATATGTTGGCGATGTATACCGCGGGTTAGAGGGTCAGATATATCTGCTGGCCGATGTGGAGAACCCAGTAAACTATGATATTCTTCAAATCCTTGAAAGACTTGTGGAGAAGTACAGAGAGGCGCCAATAAAGGAGGCTAGCTTCGCGTTAAAGAGGCTCTATTTGTCCGCGTGTGTCGATAGACCTATCGAACCTGTGGAGCTATTCATTGCGAGAGGCAATAGAGCTACGCTTGTTGCGACAACTAGGTTCATGCTTTACGACTTGCCCAGTAAGGTCAGAGAAGACTTGATGCGGTCTATGGCCTTGCTCTCCAACGACAAGGTGTTTGAGTATGCTACAAAACTCGCAACTTTGTTGGAACTTTTCTTTGAGAGCACATACAGGCAGAGCGGGGGGAAGAAATACAGAAGGGTCGAGTGGCTCTATGAGGCCGGGAGGATATTGGAGTCTTTAGCAAATATGAAGACTGAGGATAAAGATATGGCGCAAGTCAGGAGGTATGCGGAAATAGTGCGCCCGGCGCTGAGGGACCTCATACATGAAGCTATGTTAGAGATATAATGCGGAAGCTGGCGCGAGAGGTCTCTGAGAGATTTACCGGGAGGCGAGGCGGTGTTGTGGTCTTCGTTGCGCCGACGGGCTACGGCAAGACCGAGGCGGCGCCTTATGCCTTTAAGAACAGCGGTATGCCGCGGGCGGTGCACGTAGCGCCTATGAGAACACTTGTCAATGCCGTATACGAGAAGTGGCTTAAGCATGCAACCAGCATCGGGCTACCTCAGGAGGAGGTGGGCTGGCAACACATGTCCGCTTACACATATGGAAAATCTCCATATTTTCTACGTAGGGCGGTCGCGACCACGTTCGACTCTTTTATCTATAACCTCTTCAAGATGCCTGTTGCTAGATTTGGTGAGGAGAGGGCGCACTATGAGCTCCCCAGATCTGCTATCTTCAGCGCCTTGGTTATATATGACGAAGTTCATCTCTACGGCGGAGATCCCGGCAACTCAGACGAAAAGATGTTTTCGTCGTTTCTCGCGGCATATCGAAGTACTTTAGACAACCCATTGTTGGTTATCACTGCCACTCTTCCCAAGTGCGTGTTGGAACAGCTTGAAAGAGAGGCCCGCGGAAGTGGGGTAAATTTCGAGATCGTGGACTATTACGAAGCTCCAGATAGGGAGTTCGAGGAAGAGCTGAATAGAGTGAAGATAGAAACAGAGATAGTAGACTCGATAGATGAGGTGCGTTCGTGCGGGAAGACGCTTTACATATTTAACACAGTGGAGAGGGCGGTTAATTTCTATAGAAAGATAGAGAGCGGCGACGCCGTGTTGATACACGGCAGATTCACTGCGGCGGACAGGGAGGGGAAAGAGCAAATGATAGAAAAGGCTAAGGTTATAGTTTCGACGCAGGTCGTGGAGGTCGGAATCGATATAGATGCCGACACTCTGGTGACTGACGCCGCGCCTCTGACTTCGCTGGTTCAACGGGCCGGCAGAGTATGCCGATACCCAAGAAAGGGCAGGAGGTGCAAAGTCTATGTCATACGGGGCAACGGCGATGGAATATACGACGAGAAGATCGTAGAGAGGTCTCTTAAAGTTATTGACACCGATTTCGACTGGAGGCATCCCAAAGATGCCATAGCTAAGGCATATGGGAACTGCAACATTGAGTACAGAGCAGATATTGTCATGGTGCTTAGAGCCATTGATCTTCGTCCTTTTGCGACAACCAGTCGTAGCGCCAGAATATTTGAGGAGCTGTGCGGAGCGGTTAGAGACAGCGTATTGGTACCTGTATACGTCGCCCATGATCCACCCAAGACCTTGAGGGAGCTGGGGATACATAGCGTTGCCGTGAGCGAGGGCTTGGCGAAGAAAATAATTGAAGCAGGAGGGAAGGCAATTGTCGAGGGAGCGGATGGGAGGCTGGAAATAAAAGAGGGCTTACCGAGCGGAAACATATGTCGAGAATTTCTCTCTAAGAAGTTATTGGCGCTTTACTATCCGCAGGGCTATAGCAGAGAATACGGGCTAGTCATATGATATTCTCGTGGCCTGGTGAGGACTTATTTGAACATGGACGCGATGTAGCGCTAATAGGTGAATGTCTCTTCCCAGAGGAGACGCGTTACTATAATGCGCTCCTGAATGAGCTTGAAAACCAAGACAACAACTGGTGGAGGGTAGCCGCGGCCCTTCACGACATAGGAAAGGCGCATAAAGAGTTCCAAGCGACGATCTGGAGAAAACCCAGCTTTACCTGCCACGAACTCCTCTCAGCACTCTACATCTGGGAGGCGCTAGAGGCAAGCCCCAAAATACGTGCGGCGGTCGCCCTCACTGTTCTATTGCACCATCATGCCATGGACCGCTTTGAGAGATGTATAAAATCCGTAAAAAGATTCGAGACAGCCGACGGATTTACAGATTATGTGAGTAGATTTTCCAAATGGTTAGGCGTAGGTATTCGACCTATTGAAAACATCACCGCCGATATCGGAACTCTCAAGAGGTGGATAGATCAAAGGATATATAGAATCGCCGTGATAGGGGTCGGCCCCATTGCCGTGGCTGATCACGTTGCCGCCGCGAGGCGCGGCGGCTATTCATCAAGGCTCTTGGAAGAGCTTAAACACGAAATAGGGAGACGTCTCGAGAAGTGTAAAGCAATATGATTGTAGAAGTTAAAGGGATTCTGGCAGAAAACGCGGTAATCAGCACATTTTCAGGGGCGATAGCGCAGTCCATCGTACTCTCTCTATTAAACAATCCAAGTCTTCATGGGATGAGACCGAAGCCTTTCACCGTATGGCCGCTCGTTGTGGATGGCAAGCCTCTATGGGATAGGGGAATCGTCAACTCAGGCGCTCTTTTGGAATTGAGAGTTGCCTTTCTCAATCGTGCGCTTGGAGAGGAGTTTTTCAGCATTATGGCGAGCACGCGCCGATTTCTTTTATTTAAGTCGGAGGTAGTTATAGACACCATTTCGGCTAGGGAAGTTAGACTTACCAGCAGTTCCTCATCTGCGTTTCGCGTTGAGTTCCTCTCGCCGACGCGTTTCGAGACTCCTCCATATGTGAAACGGCCCGCGCCAGTTTACGATGTGACGCCTAGGCCGCTGAATCTTTTCAAGTCTGCTGTCAAGACCGCCATGAGGCTGGGGCTTGTAGATGCGCGGTGGGCTCGGAGGTTTCTGCGATGGGCCTACGCCTCGGTGGGTGTGGTGGACTTCGGTTGCCGCGGGAGGTGTGTGGTGTCTGTGCGGCTGTCGGGGGGCCGGAGGCTTCGGGGTTTTGTAGGGTGGGCTCTGTACCGAGCCTTCGAGACGTCCATGCTGGGGGACATGTGGCGTATGCTCTCCGTGGCGGAGGCCTTCGGCGTGGGGAGCAACAGACCGCTGGGATTCGGGGCCGTCAGAGTCACGCCTCTGCAGTAGGGCTCTTTATTGCATTCATTGGCGGACTCTCGACAGTCGTGGACAAGGCGTGGCGCTGGCTGGTGCGTCAAGCGAAGGAAGTAGAAGCCTTGAGGTTGGGGTGGTGGTTTTTGCGGTGAGAAGAGTTAGACGAGGCTGGGTTGAGTGGGCCCGCCGGGATTTGAACCCGGGACTTCCCGGTTATGAGCCTTACGCGGGGCTGGGCCCCAGGGCGCTCTGACCGGGCTAAGCTACGGGCCCCTTGCTACTGTTTTTGTTGTGATTTAAAGTTTTCTGCCGTGGCCGCACGGTGGTAGGTGTGGAAAGAGGCTAGGTTTGTTGCGGCGGCTTCCACTCTTTTAGTCGGTTGTAGCCTAGTAGGGCAAATATTCTGCCGACTAACATCAAAAAAGCGCCGACGATTATTATGGAGAGCAGGGCGCCTAGCCACGTCAATCTTGCGGTGTCTTTGAATTCAGATATGCCGCTGGAGTTGGCCAGTTCGTTGTAGAGGTTTCTGTAGTATCTGCCCGACAGAATGAGGAAGACGTAGTCCACGACGAATATTGCGCCTATGACGAGCAAAGGGTATAGGTCGTCTTTCATGGGGATAGGCATCAGCGGGATTCCGAAGAGGAGCGCGAAGATGCTGGCGACGAGCACCACGGTGCCCACCACGGCTGTGATTACGGCATATAACGCGTTGCGCCAGATGGCTGGGTTGTTGAAGGCTTTTGAGAGACTCTTTATGGCGATCAACTCCACAATATAGCCGACGGGGGTCAGTAGGCCTCCTAGCAGTAGACCTACCAGCTGCATGATCACGCCTATGAAGGCATCCTCGCCGGCTGACCTCACCTGCTCTTGCATACATATCATGCAAAAGGATGTTAATAAACTTCGTGTCATCAACGGCTTGGGGTTAAACATCCGTCCCCTGGGTGAGTTGATAGGAAGGCCTAGGGAGCTTTTAGATAACATTGAGAGCCTTATGTGGCTGTGGACTCGTTGTAGCTAGCGTGTTGGCGGCTTTGTCTGCCGGTTGCGTTCTTCAGGCCGGGCGCCTCGGCGTTAAGACACGGCTTCGACGTCGCGTCTGGGGCGGCTTTATCGGGCTGGAGGTGTTGGCGGCGGCTAGGTGACGAGGTCTAGGGCGAATTTGGTGATTTTCCAGGGGTCGTATTCGCCTTGTGGGTGGTGGGGCTGTCCGCGGGGCATTTCTATCTTTTCTAGGGCGTCTCTGGGGCCGAGGGCGGCGCATATGGCTTCTGTGGAGCCGGCGGCGGAGGCGGCGAGGGCGTCCTTAATCTGGTCTTTCTGCGTTAAGAAGAGGAGTGCGGATATGTTGGGGTTTTTGGCGGGGCCTTTCCAGTGGTATGCGTAGTAGAGCGCCTGGGCCAGCTGGAGCCAGTGGGTGACGGTGTCTGGCTTGACGCAGATGGCTACTGCGTCTTCGGCGGCTATCTCGATCTTGTGGGGCGGCGTCTGGAAGAAAACCTTCTCGACTCTTAGGCAGAGGTCTTGGGCGCAGTGCACGTCAGAGTTTTACGCTTTCGAATATGTGTCTGCGGTAGAACTTCTGGGTTATCTGGGGCCTTGCGTTTGTGAGTTCGTCTTCTGGCAGTATGGAGAGGACGTCCCAGCCGATGTCTAGGGTCTCCTCGAAGCTGCGCCTCTCGTAGTAGCCCTGTTTTATGAAGCGTTGTTCGAAGGCGTCTGCGAAGCGGAGGTAGCGGCGTTCTCTCCAGCCGAGGTTGCGCTCGCCGACGAGGGTGGCGAGGCTTCTGAGCTCCAGGGCTTTGGAGTAGGCCGAGATGAGGGTGTTGGCCACGTCTTTGTGGTCTTCCCGGGTCTTGCCTTCGCCGATGGCGTCTTTGGCGAGGCGGGAGAGGGACATGATGACGTCGAAGGGCGGGTAGATGCCTTTGCCCCACATGGCTCTGCTGAGGACTAGCTGGCCCTCGGTGATGTAGCCCGTGAGGTCGGGGATTGGGTGTGTGATGTCGTCGTGGGGCATGGTCAAGATGGGGAACTGGGTGACGGAGCCCTTCCTGCCGTGTGCCCTCCCGGCTCTTTCGTATATGGTGGCGAGGTCGGTGTACATGTACCCCGGGTAGCCCCGCCTGCCCGGCAGCTCGCCTCTGCCGGAGGACAGCTCCCGGAGGCCTTCGCAGTAGTTGGTCATGTCTGTGATGACGACGAGGACGTGGTAGCCCAGCTGCCACGCGAGGTACTCGGCGATGGTGAGGCCTACGCGGGGGGCCAGGATGCGTTCAGCTACTGGGTCAGAGGCGAGGTTGAGCACTGCGACTGCCCTCCTGAGGGCGCCCGTCCTCCGGAACTCGTCCATGAAGAAGAGGGCTTCCTCAGTCTTGATGCCCACGCCGACGAAGACAACGGCGAATCCCTCCTCGGAGCCCCTCACCGTGGACTGCCGCACCACCTGCGCCGCCATCATGTTGTGGGGTAGGCCGGTGCCGGAGAAGATGGGCAGCTTCTGGCCTCTGACCAAGGTGTAGAGGCCGTCTATCGCCGATATCCCCGTCTCGATGGGCTCCTCAGGGTACTCCCTGGAGTAGGGGTTGAGGGGCTCGCCGTTGACGTCCCGGAAGTCCTCAGGCGGTGGGAGGGGCATGTGGTCTCTGGGCTGGCCCTTGCCGTCTAGTATGCGGCCGATGAGTTGCTCCGACACGGGCATCTTGAGGGTTTTGCCGTAGAACCTGACGGTGGAGCCCTTGGCGGGGAGGCCGAGGGTGCCGCCGAGGACCTGAGCCACGGCGTAGTCCGTAGCCACCTCGATCACCTGCACCCTCCTGGGCTCGCCGTCTGGGCCCATCACCTCTCCTATCTCGCCGTAGGAGACGCCTCTTGTCTTTTCAATAACGATGAGAGGTCCTTTAACCTCTCGGACGGTTGTATACGACACGACAGGCGTGAGCATGGTGTACTGCAAGAACTGATTTATATATATTAACTAGAAAGACATGCGGGTCGGAGTCGTCGGCCTCGGCATCATGGGCGCCCCGATGGCGATGCATCTCCACAAGGCCGGGCTCTTAACGGCGGTGTACAACAGGACGCGGGCCAAGGCGGAGTCCTTTGCCAAGCCCGGGGTCTACGTGGCGGAGTCGCCTGCCGACCTGGCGAGGAGGGTCGACGCGGTGATTGTTATGGTGTCAGACGGGCCCGACGTGGAGCAGGTCTTGTTCGGCCCGGGGGGAGTGGCGGAGGGGGCGAGGCCCGGCCTCGTGGTGGTGGACATGTCTACCAACTCGCCGGATTGGGCAAGGAGGTTCGCCGAGAGGCTTGCGCAACTCGGCGTGGAGTTCCTAGACGCCCCGGTGACGGGCGGCCAGAAGGGCGCCGTGGAGGGGACCTTGACCGTAATGGTGGGGGGTAGGGAGGAGACGTTCCAGAGGCTTCTCCCAGTCTTTAAGGCCTTCGGCAGGAATGTGATATACGTGGGGCCTGTGGGGTACGGCCAGGCCATGAAGCTGGTTAACCAGGTGGCGGTGGCCTTGAACACGGTGGCGATGGTGGAGGGCCTGCGCCTCGCCAAGGCGCTGGGGCTGGACATGGAGAAGGTGGCGCAGGTATTGACCGGCGGCGCGGCTAGGTCCGGCTCCATTGAGCTGTATCTGCCCAAGCTCCTCAAGGGCGACCTCTCGCCGGGGTTCAAGGCCGCCCACCTCAAGAAGGATCTCGCATACGCCATGGAGCAGGCGAACCGGCTGAGCCTGTTCCTCCCCGCCACGTCGCTGGCGCTGGAGCTGTATAAGAAGATGGTGGAGAAGGGGCTGGGGGAGCTGGGGACCCACGCGCTGGGCGAGGTGTATTAGCGGAATACTTAAAAACGAACGTTTTTCTACATATATGGATTATTTTAGAAGTTTACAAAGTTTTTTTGGCGCTACTGCAAATTCTAGGCCGCTTGAGGGCATAAAAGTTGTTGAGTTTTCGCACTACATCCTGGGGCCTAACCTCCCGCGTCTGCTGGCTCAGCTTGGCGCCGAGGTGGTGAAGGTGGAGCCCCCGCCGCGGGGCGATAGGTGGAAGTACGCCCCAATGTGGGGAGGCAAGGGCTTCTACAAGGGCATGCGTATAGACTACCTCTACCTCAACGCCAACAAGTACTTCTTGGGGCTCGACTTCCGCAAGGAGGAGGGGTACAGACTGCTGATTGAGCTGGTGAAGAAGGCGGATGTGTTTGTGGAGAACATGGAGCCGGGCACCCTGGATAGATACGGCTTGGGCTACCTCCAGCTGAGGGAGGTGAACCCCCGGCTGATTTACGTAAGCGCCTCGGGCTACGGACAGTTTGGACCTCTCCACAGGCTCCCCAGCTACGACATCATCGGGCAGGCGGAGTCCGGCATAATGGACACCACGGGGTGGGAGGAGAACGAGGTGGACGAGCTTTACAGGTTGCCGGACTACCCAGGTGACTGGCTCCCCTCGACCATGGCTGTCAGCGCCGTGTTAGCGGCGTTGATATATAGGGAGCGGACGGGCCGCGGCCAGTATATAGACTTGTCGCAGGCGGCGAGCCTGCAACGGTTTATGTATCACTTCGTATATATGAGCGCCTCGGGGAGGCTGAAGAGGAGCGGTTTCTTCGACCCGTTTGCGCCTGTGTCGGGGGTTTTCAAGACCCGCGACGGTAAGTATGTGGCTATTGCGGCGATGACGGAGGGCCAGGTGAAGGCGTTGGCAGGGGAGGTGGTGGGCCTCGTCGAGGCGCTTGGCGACAGATGGAGAGTATTCAGGGTCGTGCAAGAGTGGGCCTCTGGGAAGACGTTGGAGGAGGTGCTTGAGGCGGGTAGGCGGCTCAAGGTGCCGATTCAGCCCGTGATGACGGACATCGACGTGTTGAGGGATCCGTGGCGGTGGGAGAGGGGGTCCGTGGTGAGGATAAACGACAGACTATACGGCGAAATAGTGGTGCCGGGGCCGTTGTTTAAGATGGCCGGGGCGGACATCGGAGTGAGGTGGGTGGCGCGGCCCGTGGGGTACCACAACAAGCTGGTGTTGAAGAAGTGGCTGGGGTACAGCCCTGAGGAGGTTGACGGGCTTGTCCAGAGGGATGTCTTGGGGTATTGGGACGGCCAGCCGGGCAACATGCCGCCGCCTGGCTGGAAAGCCGAGGAGGACCCGGTGTATCAAGGCGAGAGAGACGAGGTATGATGGACAGAGAGGCCATCTTGCGGGAGCTTTTTAGGCCCGAGGGGAAGCCGGCCGCCCTTGAGGGCGTTAAGGTGCTTGAGATATGCGGCGTGAACTTCGGTTGCATGATAGCGGGGTCTCTACTGGCTGAGCTGGGGGCGGAGGTGCACACAGTGCCGGACGAAAGAGCCGTGAAGATCACTGCAGATGAGGTGTACATAGAAGGCGTTGGGGTGCCGTATTTCGTCGAGGGAAGGGGCAAGAAGAGGGTGGAGTGGCGCGACGTGGAGTCGCTTCTGCCGCAGGTGGACGTACTCCTCGACGGGCTGGGGCCTGGGAAGCTGGCGGAGAGGGGGCTGGGATATCCGGACCTCGCCAAGAGGTATCCCCAACTTATCTACGTTGCTGTGTCGCCCTTTGGCCACTACCCGACGGCTAAGGCGAGGGAGTATGCCGACGTCCCCGACTCCGACTTGACCGGGCAGGCCTACAACGGCTACATGGCGATGCTGGGGAACCCCAGCCTGCCGGAGCCCTACTCCTACCCCATAAGGGCGGGTATATGGCTTGCCTGGGCATTCGCCGGCGCCGCGGCGGCCATGGGGGCCCTCTCGGCGTATTGGCAGAGGATGAAGACGGGGAGGGGCACATTCGTCGATGTTGCCACAAACGATGTCTTGTCCGTTGACCACCCGTACCAGATAGGCGCCGCCTTCGTACTCGGCGTAGCTAGAAGGAGATCCCCCACGATAGATGCCAACCTCTACGTGACTTACACCACGGCGCGTGCCAAGGACAGGTTTGTGGCTATTGCCTCTGTCATCTGGCCGGAGATCGAGGCCTTTTTCGAAATCATAGGCAGGCCTGAGTTGGCGGAGAAGTGGAGAGACGCCATGGCGCAAGTGGAGAAGAACCCCGACGCAATTAAGCCTCTGGAGAAGGAGGTCTTCGCCGTGGTGAGGGAAATCCCGGCGGAGGAGCTTATTAGGAGAAGCCGCGAGAAGGGGAAGCCGCCCATTGCCGTTGTGAAGACGTTGGAGGAGGTGGCGTCTCAGGAGCACTGGAGGCAGAGGAGGGCTATAGTCGAGGTTAACTGCGGCAAAAAGCTACTGAGTCCCGGGACTCCCTACGCCATGTCGGAAACCCCTGGCAGAGTCAATCCTCCTTGCTGAGCCTATAAACTCCCTCCTCCACCTTTTTGAATACGTAAACCCCCGCCTCTGTCCTAACCACCACCTGCCGTGGCCACCTGGACGCGTCGACGGCCACCTCTCTGAAGCCGGCCTCTCTAAACACGGCCTCTATTTCGCCGGCGGGCAGATCCTCGGGGATGAGCACAGCGTAGCCGAAGACCCCAGTCTTTATGAGCTGTGCCACCTCCTTCCGGTCCTCGGCCTCCGTGATGTCGTAGAACGACCTCGGCTCCATGACGCCGGTGTTCCGGGAAGTATATATAGTTTAGAGCTCCATGGCGTATAGCACATGTGTCGCGTACCGTTCCTTGTAGCCGTCGGGGCTCAGCGAGGTGACATCTACGCCGGGGTCCCCCACGGCCCCGCCGAAGGAGAATCTGCCTAGGTAGAGGGCGCCGCCGGAGAGACACGGGGTCCCCCTGCTCAGGATATCCCAGGGGGACACGGCCGTGCAGACCCAAGGCTCGTCGGGGAGGCAGGCGTAGCCCCTGCTCCTCCCCAGGACCTCCGCCACCGCCTCGTACGCCTCGAGGCCGGAGAGGCATCTTCCGCCGGCACCGCCGGCCGGCCTGCCGCCGTAGATGCTGACCCGCTCCTTGAAGCCCACCTTCTTCACCAAGGCGTGGCTCGGGGCGTTCCACTCGGCCACGAGAAGCGTCGCGACCGCCGCCCCCCTCCTCCGCGCCTCTTCCAACAAGAAGCGGGTCATGGCCTCACCGACGCCGCGGCCCCTCAGCTCTGGCCTAACCCTCAGCCCCTGGAGATACGCCGACCTTCCCACCTGCACCATCGCCGCCACGGCCGCAATGCGGTCCCCCCACACCGCCACGTAGGCCCTCCCCTCTTTTATCCACCTCCCGATTACGTGCGGGATGTAATCGCCCCACTCCCATGTGTCCATGGTGAAGGCCACGATCTCCGGTATGTCTCCCTCCTCCGCCTTGCGGAAAGTCAACATAAAAAGGGCTGTTGTCTTGCGTTATTATGCATTATCTCTACAGGGTGGCTTACGACGGGTCTCTCTTCTACGGCTTTACCGGCCACCCCAACTCCGTGGAGTCTGCGTTGAGGCGTGTCTTCGGCGAGGTGTTGGGCCGCGGTAGCAGGACGGACCCGGGGGTCTCGGCGGTGGCGAACGTGGTGATGACGCGGCAGAGGTTGCCCATTGGGTTTATCAACTCCCGACTGCCCCGGGGCCTCTGGGTCTGGGCGGTGGCGGAGGTGCCGGAGGGCTTCAACCCCAGGCGGGCGCGTCTAAGGCGGTATCTCTACGTGGCGCCGCACTGGGGCGAAGACCTAGACGCAATGAGGGAGGCCGCTGAGCTTCTGGCCGGGACGTACGACTACGCCTCCTTTATCCAGACGCGGGGGGAGGAGGGCTCTACGGTTGCCACCGTCTATGAAATAAAGGTGGAGATTAAGCGGGATTTTGTACGTCTTCTCTACACGGGGCGGGGCTTTAGGAATAAGATGCTCCGCAAGTTGA
>Ga0080004_1110915_pt1 | contig 16136 bp, 19 predicted proteins | sample WasSprMetagenome_FD_69207 | JGI IMG/M metagenome (GOLD analysis project Ga0080004, IMG submission 69207) | Sulfidic aquatic microbial communities from Washburn Spring, Yellowstone National Park, USA - WS (SPADES assembly) (version 2) | ecosystem: Environmental > Aquatic > Thermal springs > Hot... | reverse complement strand
AGACCCCACATCTTGGGTTGCTGCCCTTGGGGAGAATCCTCTGCGGCTCTTCACCCCTCACAGAGAATCTCATCAAGATGTTTAATAGTGCCAAACCTTATAAACCTTTATGAAACTAGAAACAGCTGCGAAAGGCGAAGAGAATCATTATGAGTATTAACTGGGCTACAAAACCTAGCTGAAGTGAGGAGATATTCAACAACATGTACCTGTGGTGCATTGAGTTTGGCTCAGAAGTCGCTAGAACAGGTAGTGGTGCTCTGCACCTAAAGTGGGTTCTTCATAGATACAGCTTCCTAATAATGGACAGGGATGTTGATACCTCTATAGGCTTCAACATTATTGCAGGCTATGTAACACAAGCGCTAAGCCCAACAACCATTACTAGGACAGCTACCGATATAACCAAGTCAACTATATCAATAAGTGAAGCAGTGACTGTAACAGCTAGTAAAGTGGTTAGAGAGACAGTAACGTATACTGCTCTAAGGAGCGAAACAATTACAGTTACCTTGACTAGCATTGGTACTGCAAAAACCTTTTATACGGCTTTTATAGGAGGAGTTACAGAATTCCTGTTAGCCCTAATTCTTTGTCGTAGGGTGAGAAAGTGAGTTATGCAAGAGCTTTTACCAGGTACGCTTTTCGAAGAGCATTTACATACTTAGCTTCATTCATTGTAGCAGTAATAGTAATGTTTCTTGTTGTGGAGTTCTCCCCTGGCTCACCTCTTCATGGGGGCTCCCCCATAAATCCACAGATGTATAGGAGGATGTCTGGTCTGTGCATATGCAATGATTGCCCATCTTACTGCCTATTCATATGCGACTTTATTCAGTACCTTATCAAGGCGTTCACGTTTCGTTTTGGCTACTCAATCTCATTCTTTCCTAAGACTGTTGAGGAGGTGATACTTGAGAACCTCCCCTACACGTTAGCTCTCTTGGTTCCAGCAGTGCTGGTATCCTATGTGCTGGGAAACTATATAGGGTCTTACATTATTTATAGGAGGGGGAAACTAGATCTAGTGACAACACTTGCCAGCAGTGTCCTGGCTAATACACCTCCGTACATCCTTGCAAGCATGCTCCTACTCACACTAGCTTTCCATATAAGGCTATTCCCAGTTGGGGGAACATGGAGCGTAGGGTTAAAGCCATCACTAACACCAGAATTCATACTTGACTTCCTATGGCACTACACACTACCATTCCTATCAGTAGCCCTTGTAATGCTTGGTCTCTGGATAATTAGGACAAGGTTTCTACTAGTCTCAGAATCCCAAGATTATATAGAGTACTTGGAGTCAATTGGTTTGAGATCTAGGAAGCTCTCAGCATACATCCTCAGAAGTGGTTTAGGGGCACAAGTAACATTGCTAGCTATAGAAATAGGGACTTTGCTAGCAGGGCAAGTCATTGTTGAGAGGGTCTTCAACTACAATGGTATAGGCTATATACTCACTCTAGCCTCTCAATCACGGGACTACCCAGTGATAGAGGGTGTATACACAGTTGTTATAGCAAGCCTCTTCATAGCAAGCTTCATAGCTGATTTGATCCAGGTAGTACTGGATCCTAGAATCCTGCTAGGAGAGCAAAAAGCGTAGCTCTCCTATCATCTGCATTTTCACACAATAAATTTATTAATCGCTATTAGCACCAACATTTCTGCAGAAGAAGTTTCTGCAGGTGTTGAGTTAGATGAATTTGGGCAGGATCCTGAAGATACTAATACCAGTAGCAATAATAGTTGCTATTATAGGTGCATACCTAGTTAATGCCTGGTCATCTCCTTCACCACCAATCCAAGTCTATGTCCCCTGGAGAGACGAAACATCAGCTATATTCAAGAACATAACGCTTGGATACAACAGCGTCAGAGCCAATGCTAACGTGAGCGTTATTTGGCCAGCAACGGCACAGGTTGATGCAAGGGCTCTTGTATTTACAAAAATTGTTGAGGAGTATATAAAGCCTTTGGTTATAAGGAGAGAGGCATCACCAAGCATAGTGTTTGTAACTACCTGTGGTCGTGAACTAGCTAGCTACCTATACTCAGCTGTTTGGGGTGCTGACGACTTTACGAAGTTCGATGATTTGGCTAAGAAGGGGCAGGATCCCGCAACCCTTGCATGTTCATTAACGGGCTACCTAAAGGAAATCAATCAAAGCGTAAGCAATGTTTTTGCAGCACCAATAATGGTTTACCAGGCGAACTTGATATACATAAATAGTAGGGTTCTGAACAGGCTTAACCTCAGCATTCCGAAAACATTAGACGACCTGCTCAACGCATGCAGCATTGTATCGAAGAGTGGCGTTGCATGCCTTGCCTTACCTGGGTACGACCCTAGAGCATACAACGCTTATGACATAGGCCCTATGATTCTCTGGGACAACATACTGCTTGCTGTTGGAGGGTCTGAGAACTATGCCAAGGTATACTATGGAGATGTTAGCGTTACTGACCCAATAATCAACAAATCCATAACAGTACTAATGAATGTTACAAGGTATGTCAATCCTGATTGGAGGAGAACAACAAGGGATAGTGCAATAGACATGCTTGTCAAGGGAAACGCCCTGTTCTATGTTGGTGGAAGCTGGGATCTAAGAGTAATAACCTCTAGATACCCCAACATAAGTGTTTGCCCTGAAACAAGCATTAGCAGTGACTGTAACATCATTGTTACACAGTTTCCCGGGACCCAGGGTGTATTCTCAATGGTTGTTTACGGCATGGGCGTAGTCAACAACCCGAGCAGTGGTGCTGGAGTAGACCTCGTTAAGTACATGCTTAGAGAGGATACACAGAAAGTGCTTGTGCAGAAGCTATTCGCTGTATCCCCATACCTCTCAGAAGATCAGTACCAGAACCCTGTACTCAAATGGATAGCAACAAACTATAGAAGGGCGACAGGAAGAGTTGTTAGCATAGCTGTTGGAGGCACATTCTATGTATCAGGAGCAGACTTTACAGGAGCTATATACGGTATCATAGGAAATGTTGTGGATTACTACAACAAGCGAGCACCAAGAATAGACATATCATCCCAGATCACAACCATAAGAAACTACTTTACAGCACATAGAGATAGGTGGGGATCAATGAACCTGGTTCTAGGTCTTAGAAATAACTACCTATTTAGCTATACACCCACATGGCTATCAACATAACTTTACCGCAGTCAAACCGCACGAAAAGTTTATAAACACTCTATTTTTCTTTATACTTTCTAGGGTGTAACCCTATATGCCTAATCACCTCAAGAAGACTATAGCACCATTAATGCTATTAACCTTGCTAGTTGCAGCACCGTTACTAAACATTATACCAACTCATGCACAGGCTTTGCCAAGAGATCAAACACTATATGTTGTTGCTGATGTTGGAGGGGCTTATGTGGGCGCCTTCAATCCTTGGGGCACTGCAGATAGAGGAACATACGGGATTCTATATCTACCTCTATTCTACTATGACGTTATAAACGATAACTTCATACCCGTGCTAGCCAAGAGTGTTGAGCTTGTTGGTCCCTATGAAATGATTATTCATTTGAGGGATGAGGCTAGGTGGAGTGATGGAACACCTATAACAGCTGATGACGTGATATTCACAAACTACTTAGTTACCCAAGTACTGTACTATGGTCCACCGGCTTGCTGGGGCTTCACACTAGAGAAGATAGATAACAAGACTATTAGGGCTGTGAAGAATGTTGGTTGGAGCCTCTACGAAGCTGCAGTACCACCAACAATAATTGATGATGTTAAAAAGCTGCCAAATGTTGTTAACATTACTCAACAAGGAAACAACTATATCGTCACATTCAATGTTACATGGTCAAACACCTACGACTACCTTGGATGCCTACAGATGATACCATTCCCAGTACACATAATAAGACCCATATTTGAGCAGGGAGGCACTGATGCACTGAGGCAGTGGAGGAATGACAACCCTGTATACTCAGGTCCATGGAGAGTTAAGGAGGTTTCAGCATCATACATAATCTATGAGAGAGATGATAACTGGTGGGGCAAGAACACCTTTGGACTTCCAAAGCCTAAGTACATAGCATTCATTGCTTACAGGGATAACCCAACAGCTAACCTAGCACTACAAACAGGCGATGTTGACTGGGGAGCAATGTACATACCACGAGTATGGGAAATGTTTAGCTATGGTGTAAGAACATGGTTTAAGCACCCCCCATACTACCTAGCTGACGGCATTGGCCCATTGTATCTAAATGTTGCTAAACCACCACTAAATAACTCGCTAGTTAGAAAAGCCATTGCCTATGCAATACCATACAAAGAGATTATATCAAGAGTTTGGATGAACTACACAAACCAGATGTCAGCAATATTTGCAAATAATCTGTTCCCACAAGGAGCTAAATACGTCAACGCTATTAAGGATATATGCGTTGCTTATTGGGGTACAGAAGATTGTAGAATTCCAACAGATCTTGACAAAGCTAAGCAACTACTTGATCAAGCAGGCATAATTGATAGGAATGGTGATGGCTGGAGAGATCTACCTGATGGAACACCATTCAAGCTGACATGCTCTGTACCCTATGGATGGACTGACAATATGATGGCATGCACTATGATAGTTGAGAACCTGAGGAAGATTGGAATCAATGCAGAGACATACTTCCCAGACTACTCAACATGGTGGAGCTTAGTATCCCAAGGCGCTTACGACCTTACTATGGGATGGGATGGCGGAACAGACTTCGCTAACCCATTCGCAAACCTTGCTGGCATGTTCCTCAACTGGTACGGATTCTCAGCAGCAGTATCAAACGCTATACAAAACTATGTAGCAACACCACTCCTATGGGGCATGCTGTACTATGTTGATGAGAATGTAAAGATACAGTTCCTCAGAGTCTTTGCAAAGCTTCACTTCGAAACAATGTACGTAATACCACTGTGGTATGGTGTTCACTGGTACGAGTACAACACCAAGTACTGGGTTGGATTCCCAGACGAGACAAACCCATACTTCTTCCCAGCAGCTCCATGGGCATGGCCAGGAGGCCCACTATTCATAATACCATTCGCCATAGCCAAGGCAGGTGAGACCCCAACACTACCAGCCTGGCTAAGACCTGAGAACAGGCTTTCGAGGGCAGATCTGTGGAGCAAGGTTGTGGAGGCTTACCTAGGCATTGCGCAGACAACTACAGCGCCAACAACTACCACAACCACAACAAGCCTCAGCCCAACAACCACCTCACCAAGCCCAACACCAATAACTACAACAAGCCCAGCCACTACAACAACACCACAAACAATCACAACAACAGTAACAATAACACAAACAACAACAGTAACATCACAAACAACAGTACAGGTAACAGTACAGGTATCAACTGTTACATCAGTAACGGCAACAGTTACTCAAACTGTTACTGAATGGACTACACCCATAGTGTTAGGAGTAGTACTCCTCGTAATAGGCTTCATAGTAGGGTATCTCATAAAGAGGAAATAGACTTTAAAACAAAACATTTTTAACCCATATTTTCCTCTCCTTTTTTGTAAGAGCATCTAGTGAGTAAGGGGATCAATAATGGTTGGCCTGAAACCATTCGTTGAGTCGTTGAGAAGGGTATGGAGATTTATACTTGTTAGACTAGCCTACCTCATTATAGCGTACTTCATTACCATAACAATAATATTCTTCTTACCTAGGCTAGTCCCTGGAAACCCGATAGCTTCACAAGCTCAAGCAATTATTCAGAGACTAGCTATGGGCGCTCTTCAGCCTGAGGCCATTGCAAGTGCATGGAAGTATCTTGTTAGAATGTATGGGCTTGGAAGACCTCTGCATGAACAGTACATAAAGTTCATATTGAACTTGTTTAGCGGTAACTTTGGGTACTCAATGGTTTACTACCCCAAGACAGCTAGCGAGTTGATTATGCAAGCTGTGCCCTACTCACTGATACTCCTGGTGCCATCAACACTTATTGCATGGATAATTGGAAATACTCTAGGTGCTTTTGCAACCTATAGAGGTGGAAAGCTGGAGTCCGCGTTAACAACCTTTGCAGTTATTATGGCTCAAGTACCACCATACTGGCTTGCATTCCTCTTTGTCTACCTATTCGTTGCAAATCTAAAGATATTCCCACCAGGTGAGGCCTGGTCACCAGGGTTAAAGCCATCACTAACACCAGAATTCATACTTGACTTCCTATGGCACTACACACTACCATTTACAACAATTGTTGTGACATCTATCTTTGGCTGGTACCTGGGCATGAGGTTCATATGTGTATCTGAGCTTGGAGCTGATTACATAGCTTATAGCGAGTCTCTTGGTGTTAAGGACAAGACCCTGTTTAGATATGTCTATAGGAACTCGCTACTGCCGCAGGTAACTGGTCTTGCAATATCTTTTGGAACGGCGTTAGCTGGGCAAACACTTGTTGAGAACATCTTTAGGTGGCCTGGTTCAGGATTTGTGCTTTCAAGAGCTATAGGATCCCTAGACTACCCAGTTATTCAAGGAACGTTTGCTGTGCTAACACTAACGCTTTTCACAGCAAACTTCTTAGTGGACTTCATCTACGCGTTGATAGATCCGAGGATCAGGCTTGGTGGAGGTGGCTAAAATGAGGATCCCACCAATAATTGTGATGCTGTTTAGAAACAAGAAGTTCCTAGCAGGCTTTACAACCCTTCTCATAGTCATTCTCCTAGGTGTTATAGGACCTATAGTCTACCCTGTAAACCCATTCGAAACAATAGGACCTAGCGAATCCCCTCCAAACTCTAAGTACCCGCTAGGTACAGATCTCTATGGCAGGGATATACTTGCCCAGTTCCTTCAAGGAATTAGAAACTCTCTATACGTTGGCTTTATAACAGCAATAGTGGCTGTAGCTATAGGCCTAATCATTGGCACTACATCAGCTGTTCTTGGAGGAAAAGCTGATAGTGTATTGATGGGCTTTACAAACATTGTTATGGCTATACCGAGCTACTTCCTAGCATTAATAATTGCTGCAACAACTCCTGTCAGAACCTTGGAGCTTGTGGGCCTATTCATAGGGATAACATCGTGGCCTTGGTTCGCCAGGGCTATTAGGGCTCAGCTGCTGAGCTTGAAGGAGAGGGAGTATATATACTTATCTAGAATGGCTGGGTATGGGTGGCTAAAGATAGCCTTCACAGACCTCTTGCCAGGGGTAGCATCATACACTGTTATGGTTGCAATAACATTCATGGGTATTGGGATAGGTGGAGAAGCATTCCTAACAATGATTGGTTTAGGGCCTAGTAGAGTCTCTACAATAGGTATTATGCTGTTCTGGGCATTCAGTATGGAGGCTCATAGGAGAGGTGTTTGGTGGTGGTGGGTACCACCAGGAATGATAATGATACTGATACTGACAGCGCTTTACCTAATGAATATGGGTCTTGATGAGGTGTTTAACCCGAGGCTGAGGAGAGGCTAAAGCCTTTGCACAGCCCTCCTAACTTTTTCACTTAACCAAACAATTCTATACTTCCTCACCAAGGCAACTACTGCTATAGCCAGCGTGTAGATAGCTAGCGATGCTGAGGGCTCTAGGCTTTGTAGCCATAGCTATATACCCACTTACATGCCTAGGTCTAGGACTCGTGCTTGCGCATCCACTAGGGAAAGCGATTGATGTAAGTGACTTTGTAAGCTTCGAGGAGGTTGCGTTTCGCAGACAACGATCCTTGAAGGAGCTTAGAAGAGATCTAGTACTTGATTGGGGTTCTCCAGAGGAAGCTGTTAAGAAGTCTCTTCTCTACCCCGTACTCACTCCTAGGAGAGTGGTTACGAGGTATGGTCTAGGAATGCTAGTAGCCTTGCCACTAGGTGAAGCAATAAGGCTTGCTCTAAATGCTCTGAACATCAACATCCAAACACTAATATTCTTTGTTGTTATAGCTCTAGCAATGATCCTAGCATCACTAACCTATTCAATTGTGTATGAGTTCCTTCTCTACGACACCAGGTTCCTCTGGATACTAAGGCTATACCTACCCGATATGGGTATCTATGCAAGGATTATGCTTATCAAGAGCTTCATCAAGGTAACGCTATTAGCAGAGATAGTGCTTCTACTCCTTGCAGGGCTGATGAACAGCCATATCTATGCATTGGCACCCATAATCCTGCCACTACCCTTAGCACTCTATGCACTTGCAATAACACTCTTCACATTACCATACATGAGAAGAGTAAGGATACAGACAGTAGCTGATATAATGAGATCAGAAAGCATGGTTCTGGTAAGAGATCCTGTAGTCCAACTACTACACATAGCAGACATGGTCATGGCATACACAATACTCTCAATCCTAGTATTTGTAGTGCCAGCAATAGCTTCAGCACCACAACCACACATGTTCATAGCGCTAGCAGTAATATATGCATCAACATATGCTGCATACAAGCTAAGCGTAAAGCTGTTGCAGAAAAAGTTTACAGAAGTAGATGTACCCATATAGCCTCTATCTACAAAACACATCTTCAGGTAACTCAATTAACGAATTATTGATAAAGCTATAAATTGCTTTCTTATTAACTTCCTGGCTTAGTAGAGAACCATTACAGGTTATTGCAATGGGTTACATTAAGGTCAAGGCAATCGTAGGAGATGCGCATAAGAGGAAGGTGATGGAAGTAGTATTCCTAGTTAATACAAGTTCTTTCTACCCTGTTATACCTCCAAGCATAGCTAAGGAGCTTGGTATAGAGCCTTTGGCAAAGACAGAGGTTGTGTTAGCAGATGGTAGGAGAGTGGGTATCAATGTCTCTTTGGCGTTTTTCAAGGTTCTTGATAGGGAAGGCATATTCCCTGTAATCATAATGGATTCGCCAGAACCTCTACTTGGTGTAGTGGTTCTGGAGGGACTAGGAATAAGAGTTGACCCTGCTACAGGTAAGCTAGAGTACTCAAGACCATATGGATTAGCAGTACTCAGCATCGCTGTAAAGACTTGATGAGGTAGGGAGAGGATACTTTGTTTTGAAAAATTAAAGTGTAAGTAGCTAATGGTGAGCGTTTCCTCACAACATATTAGGATCTAATGATCACGTGTAGCACATATCCTTACATTCAAATGGGGTAGCTGGATTAACACCTGCTAACCTCTTTGCTTAGCTCTTCTAGGAATCTCTGAAACATGGTCTTGGGCATTCTCGCTCTGCTGCTACTGGGCGTCCGCCCCATGAATCCCTAGCTTTTTTCTATGCCAGGAGAGGGGATATGAAGCTCTCTGGAGTTGTATTAGGTAGGGCAATTCACTATGCTCAGGATGGAGCTGGTTGAGAAGGGGATTAGCGAAGCTATTAAGAGTCTTGGTCTAGAGATTTTCAAGCTGTGCAGAGGTGTCTGGATGTGGAGAGCAGGAAAAGCATTGACAATAGTAGCAGCTGTTATAGCACCACTAATGCTTGGCTCTATAGGGGCTCTAGCCATAGAGCTACCAATAGCAATTGGATTAGCGCTCTACGCACCACAAACATACTACCAAGCTATGTTAGCGAAATGCAAAACCTTTTCAAAACATTGAGAAAAGCACAACAAATTGTTACATTTGACTCAGTCAAAAAGAAGCATATTGATAAAGCTAATCAGAAGCCTTTTAACACAAACCCAAACACCATGTATATAAGCCTTGGTATCACTACTGCTTACATGGTGAAATCGGTATGGCTTGCACAAAACCTGTAAAAGTTAAGACGCCAGATGGTGTTGAGAAGGAGTTGGTGCCTAAGAAGGTTTGGAGCCTAGTGCCAAAGGGTAGGAAGGGAGTGAAGATCGGGCTATTCCAAGACCCAGCAAGCGGGAAGTACTTCAGAGCAAAAGTACCAGACGACTACCCAGAGTGCAGCTAAACCTAATAAACATCTAGATAAAAACCTAAAACAAAAATTATTTTTATTCTCTTCCCCACTTCTCCACAACCAAGCAAGACCTCTTTCTAAGATTTGAATACTCTCAGCAGTGGTCAGTATCATCACATATCAGTTACTAGGTGGTCGAATCATCACAACAATTACATCATGTATTACAGTAACTAACTAAAGTTTAGCTTATTTAGAATTAGCTGGTAAGACCACGTTGCAATGTTAATAATGTAGAATACTTGCTTCAGCCCCCATGAAATTCATCACTTATCAGCCCCCATCCCATCATCACAAGCTCTCTATGCACCAATGAAAACTTCTTTGCTTCAACCACTTTATAGACCCTAGAGAAAGATTAAGTTTTGAAGATTTTAGTCCTGATTCAGCTTTTTGTTTCCCTAACTTTAGCATGGCATTAGGATAAGGATATAAATGCTGGTATTAATCAGAAGTGTTACTGGGGCAGAGCTCAATGATGTTTAGAGACAGACGCGTTTTAATTGCACTTTCAGTGTTGCTCTAATAATTGCATTAGTGGTAATAGCTCTATATGTTGTTCTATACATCATTAAATTGCCTGCTGAACCCGGCATCTACATACACTTTACAGGGGTTCAGCTCTCATATAAGTTCATGTGGTTTAATGTTTTTCATCGCATCATCTCTATTCCCCCGCACCGCTCCTTGGATCTGCATCCGCCTTAGGGACGTTCAGAGCCACCCCTGGAACCCCACACCTTGGGCTGCTGCCCTTGGGGAGAGCCCTTGCAGGCTCTTCACCCCTCACAGAGAATCTCATCAAGATGTTTAATAATGCAACCTTATAAACCTTTATGAAACTAGAAACAGCTGCGAAAGGCTCTCAAGATCTGTTACTAAGGCTTGGAGAGACATATATAAAGACTGAGCTTGTAGAGCTTGAACAAGCAACTCTAATAGCGTTTAAGTGCTTTGGAGGACTCCCATCAACAATTTTCATACCTTACAAACTCCTTGAGCCTAGTTTGAGAAAGTGGTGAGAAACACTGAGTAAGCGTAATACACTTGAAAATGTTATTAGAACTACTGAGGTAGGGCTAATAGTAACGGTGAGTGCAGGTAGCAGCTTTTACGCAATGAACTCTCTGCCAATACCTCTAGACCTATTTGAGAAGCCTAAAGCATTGCAATACACAGTTGTGTTGAGGAGGGAGATTCCACACTTAGTACCTATGGAGAGGAAAGAGATAACATTCACACCATCAAACGTGGAATCAGTTACAGAGGAACAAACAACAAAAACTACTGTGGTGCCCGTGATAAAGGCTCGGTCATGACTATGCCAAGTTTATAAACTTCAGCAACTCCTAGGACCTAACTGACGATGTAGCTACCAAGTCATAGCATTGAAGGAGACAGAAACAGATTGTCTATGCTCATGTGAAAAAGTATTAGCTGTTGTTAAGCCTGAGAACCTAACATCAACACTACCACCAGACTTCTTCAGCTATACAGAAAGTGAAGTACTAGTCATGAAAACACCTATAGCAATACTTTACAACAATATCAAAAGTGATTCAAGCTCGGCAGGTGTCACATTAAATGTTATGATTACGTACCACGGTGCAACTTATGAGAAAATATCAAAGGGATTAGCTCCTGATGTTACTGTAACCATTGGTGACGCAACAATTAGAGGTGAGTACTACAGATCCCTCCTATCAGTGTACGCTGATCCTATGAGGTAGGGATGGATATATGTTTAGGGCAGACCAGTAACAGAACTCTTAAAGCTTTACACATGTTATTGGGTTCCAGAAGCTTCAACATATACATGTTACTATGACAAAGATGAAATAAGAGCATACATAGCCTATGTATGGTTAAGATCTAATGAGATTATGGGAGGTGTTGTGCAAGGGGCACCTCCAAGTTCAATACTAAACAATCTGTTTAGTAGTAGCACTATGCAGTACATGAAAACTATGGCACCAGGAATATGTTATCAATTCAACTTCAGCAAGATTGATACCTGCAGTGCTGATATGGAGATCGGTATACCTGTAGGTGCTATAGCGGCATTAATTGGTTGTACTATTCTTGCAGGATCTCTTGGAATTACATGCACATCTGCCACAGCAACAGTACTAGCAACATTCCTATCAGGACTAGGTGTCGATGTTAATGTTGAAGGTGCTTCAATGTATGTAGCCTACTCGGTTTGCAACCGAGGTGCAAGTAGCATTAGCGTCTCCAATGTACCTGAAGATATCTATGCCGCATTTAGCAGTATTCAGTATGTTGCACAAGGGTCTTGTAGTTATCACATACCAATAGGTATTTATGTGAGGTTGGACTAGAATCTTTTTGAACCAAAACATTTTTCTCTCATTCAAAGCCATGGAATTTGTAAGCTCCAATATAGGTGGTTTTTCATAATTTCTCTAGCTCTATTGCAAAAGAGTTAGTGTCTCGCTGAAGACCTATCAATGTTCTTAGGGTTTTGATAGGGACTTAACCTCTTCCTAAACCTCTTATTCAATCATTTTAATGAGCTTCTTTGGGTACAGCCCTTAGCATAATTCCTATGCTTAGACTTGCGTTATTGGATTGTAGGAGAAACACTTATTTTCCTGAAAGTGCTTTGGTTTGGCTGGTGCTGTGTATGGGGTTCCCTCGCTGGTTTCTAGTGGCTGTTTCTGTGGCTATTATAATTATTATAGCTTTAGGTATATCTATGCTTGGTTCTGTGTTTCTCTGGAGAGGTGAAAAGACTTTGACTATGACCTCACCCACAGAATCCCCTTCAACAACGATACAAAAATCTGTTGCAACAACTTCGACAACAACAACTATAGCCACATCCAGCCCATCACCAACAATTTCAACTACTGCATCTACGACGCAGACATCTTCATCAACTTCGCCTACTCAGACTATGCAGACAAAGCCTGGGGCTGGAGTCACATTCCTGAGTATTCCTAGTGAGGTTCCTGTCTATGGATTGGCTGAGATCAGGTTCAGTATTTCTGGTCTTAGCTACTCGAATCCTTATGATACTAGTGAGGTTGATGTTTGGGTATATGTTTACACACCTAGTGGTTCTGTGCTTGCTGTACCGGCATTCTATTACGAGGATGTTGGGCGTGGTGAGGGGTTCTGGGTTGCTAGGGTATCGCCTATTGAGGAGGGTGTTCACAGAGTTGTCGTGAAGGCTGCTGATGGGAAGGGGAACACTGTTGAGAGCAGTGCTGTAGAGTTTGTTGCTAGGGGTTTTGCTGGAAGAGGTTTCGCAAGGATTGATAGGGGTAAGGGGTTCATAGTCTTCGATAACAGGGAGTCCATGATCATGCTTGGAATAAACCTTGCGTGGCCTCCTAACAGAGCGACTGCTGTTTCGTTTTATGAGAGGTGGTTTGAGAAGCTAAATGAGAGCAGTATTAAGGTTGTTAGAATAGGTCTGGTTCCATGGGCTCTAACACTTGAGTGGAGCAAGCTTCACCAGTATAGCCAGGTAGATGCAGCTGCAATTGATGAGATTGTTAGGCTTGCTGAGAAGTACGATATATACATAATCTTCGTGTTTATGTGGCACAATGAGTTAGCTGATAACTGGAGTAGCAATCCATACAATGTTGCTAGGGGTGGGGTTATCAAGAGCCCTGAAGAGTTCTGGAGCAACCCAGTAGCGATAAGGATTTTCAAGGATAAAGTTAGGTACATAATTGCTAGATGGGGTTACTCAATACATATACTAGCATGGGAACTTGCGAACGAAGTTGACTTAACAACAAACTTCTTCAACGCTAGGGAGCAGTTCCTTAACTGGGTAAAGGAGGTAAGCAGCTTCATCAAGTCTATAGATCCATACAAAAGGATTGTAACAATTAACTTAGCTGACTACAGCTCTGAGCCTAGGGTCTGGGAAATAGAGACTATAGATGTTATCAATGTTCATAGGTACGGACCCGAGGGGTTCAAAGATATTGCCACAGCCATTGCAACAATCGTTAACACGCTTAGAAGCGTGTATGGGAAGCCCGTTATAGTGACAGAGTTTGGTGTTGATTGGAGGTGGATTGGTGGACCAGGTCTATCAAAGGGTGAGGTGCCTCTGTGGTCTAGGGATACAAGAGGTGTTGGGCTTCACGAGGGTTTGTGGAGCTCTGTCTTCAGCCTCTCTCCAGTATCTGCAATGAGTTGGTGGTGGGATACACAGATAGATCTCTACAACCTGTGGTACCACTTCAGAGCATTGCATGAGTTCCTCAAGGGGATAGATCCTGCTAGAAGCGGTTTGGAGAGGCTTAGCGTCTCTGTAGAAACGTTTGGTTCTAGACCAGGCAACATCACCCTATACCCACTAGCTGGCTGGGTGCAGGGCACTGGAATAAGGGAGAATAAGTTCGTTATATACCCCAACGGAACAGTTATTGGAATACTAGACCTGCTAAGCGGTTTCATCTACGGAACTTGCCATAGCCAAAAAGCTTTGAACCCTGTATTCACGGTAACAATGCTTGATAGGGGGAGGATGATAATACATGTGAACTCAGTTGGCAGGGCAGGTGCAAAGCTAGCGATATTCGTTGATAACGCTCTTGAGAAGGTTGTTGATCTTCCTGACAAGGATGGTGAAAGCAATGCTGTGAGGAATGAGTACAATATGGATGTTGAGGTTGTTCTAGAGCCGGGCACCCACATAATAAAGGTTAGTAATCTTGGCTGTGACTGGTTCTCATGGGACTACATAACGTTTGAAAACGCTGTATACAGATCGGCAAAAGTAGATGTGCTTGCCGTTGGCAACAATACCTTCGCTATGCTGTGGATAAGAAACAATGACTACAACTGGTGGAACACAATCATAGCTAGACGCAGTATTGAGCCAGCAGAGAACGTCTCTGTAGAGGTTAGAGGCTTGGAAGACGGTATCTACAAAGTTGAGTTCTGGTGTACATACACAGGGCAGATCATAAAGGTTGAGGAGATAAGGGTCTTAAATGGTGTTGCAAGAATATATGTAGGGACTGTGGAGAAGGATATAGCACTAAAGATTGTGAAAATAGGCTAAGAAGCGTCAATCTCTGAGCCTAAGCCTAAGACAACACCTAGATTAATTTCATGAAATCCCTATTTTTGCAATCAAAATACAGTTGCATATATGGGTAGATCTGCATCTGGTAATACCCAACTATTTCTCCTAAGCTTTGAGTATAGCTCACAATGCCTTAGGATAACCCCACTAAGTAATATTAATTTTTAGTAATGGTACGCGCTTATTTGAAGAAGCGTCTAGTTACGTAATTATGTAGCTACATAACCATGTTAGCATCAATAAATAATGTGTTAGTAACATTCATGCTTTATCTAGGTTTATATAAGCTGTGCTCACATTTTGTAAGGTTCAGAGAAAGCATTGCAGTGGAGATGCGCTATTGATAGCATCTAGTTTAGGGTTCAATAACTATGCGTAGAGTTACTCTAATCATGCTTATGCTCAGCATTGTGCTGGCTATTGCATGGCCTTTAGCTGTTTACCTTCTTTACCCAGTTCCACGCGAGGGTGTAGAGATTTTGGCTAGTGCTGGTGATGCTGTTTTCCCGTCTGATGCACCAAGGTTCTTGCCTGGTGTTGGAGCTCTTGCAACTTTTCGTGGTGCTAATGCTGAGTTTAGTGGTCTTGCTCTTCGGGGTCCAAGGGCTTTAACCGTCCTTAAGCTTGGCTCTGGTGAGAGAGTTACTCTACTTTTTATGCCTGTGTATAGATGTGGCTATGAAGAGGTTAGGGACATCGATGTTGCTAGGCTTGTTGAGGATAAGCACATAGCTGTTGTTGGGCACGTGTTTAGGGTGCACCAAGACTTTGTTGTTGTACCGCTCAAGATCGTTATTGGTAACACCACATGTGTAGCTATACCTCCTCGCAGATAGTGCTTGGTGGAGCTGCTCATGAACATTCATGCTGTAATCCTGCTAGCCATAGAGGTTGTTAGTGTAGCTGCATTCACCTACATCTTTACACTCTTTGTGCAGCTCTATAGGAGGGTTAGGGCTGAAAGCCTACTCCTATACACAGCTTTCCTACTACTCCTCCTCATAGGGCAACTCTGCGGAGCACTCTCAATAATTGCTCCTGTTGGCATAATATTGGTTGTTACCCTGGTACCCGCAACGCCATAGCCAATACCGATGCCCACAACAAGCATTACAATAGCGATCACAGCTATTGTTACAGT
>Ga0080004_1123490_pt1 | contig 16141 bp, 20 predicted proteins | sample WasSprMetagenome_FD_69207 | JGI IMG/M metagenome (GOLD analysis project Ga0080004, IMG submission 69207) | Sulfidic aquatic microbial communities from Washburn Spring, Yellowstone National Park, USA - WS (SPADES assembly) (version 2) | ecosystem: Environmental > Aquatic > Thermal springs > Hot... | reverse complement strand
CCTGGGGTTTCGGCCAGTAACATTGTTGTAGAATCCAAGATCATCTAAGGAAACCTTATATTTAGTTTCATTATTACTCTCCGCTACTGGAACGTATTTAGTTCCAAGAGACCAGAGTGCACTATATACCTCGAGGCCGTGTAAAACAAATCCATCGCTATCGATAACTATGGGGTTTGTACTCCAACTTTTAATAACCGATCTGAGTTGATCTATATACAGATCTAGATCCATTAATACGCCTTTAATGGCACTCAATTCTACAAGTCTCAATATACCACCCGAGACCAATCGACTGATACATTTTCCTTTCACATTGTGCTATAAACCTTAATGTAGAATATCTATAAAGATTATTTGACTCTACTACCGTTGAGTCCTACCTATCGTAGAGTTTTTCAAATACATATCCACCCAGTAGTATAGTGGATGCTGAGAGTAGAGTAATTAACGATAATGGTAAACCCACAATTTGCTCGAGGAAAGCTCTCCGCGGACCATAGACTAGCGCATAGTAAGTCGATATACCCACACCCGTGATAATTGAAAGTATAGTGGAGTACCTTATAATGGGTCCTGGTTTCTTATTTAAGTAAACGCCCATAATGGTGACTGGTGCTAGTGGTAGTAGGATAACGGAGGTTAGAACAGATAAGTCAACTATGTATCCTATATTTGCACTAGCAATTATAGCCGCGAGTGAAACTATTATAGCGTCCATTACTCTTGCTAATAAAAGCTCCCCACTCTCTCCCCCTTTAATAGTGGCTAGTAGGCTTCCAGATACTGCGAGGACAATGCTATTAGCTGTTGAAACAGCGGCGGCGACTATGGATACGGCCATGATCGACCCCAGCAGTGGGTTCATGTAGCTCAATAACAATGGTGTTACAGAGTCTCTTGGGAGGTCTCTCGGGATAAAGCCAACTTCAGCTAATCCACGTGCTATCAACCCCACTACAACTACGATCAATGTGTATATTAATCCATAGATGAAGAAGTAGGTAATACTCTTCTTGTATGATGACTCGTCTCGTGCTATGTATAGTCTAACAACAACCTGTGGATTCGTAATAGCGAAGAATATCCATGGAATAGTGTATGCTAAGAAAACTTGTAGACTCCAAAACTTCGTTAAGCCAAGATATCCACTCTCACTAATTACTGAGACTATATTGCTCAATGAATTACCAGTTGATGGTATAAGAGAGAGCAGTACCCATATTAAGTAGGCTAAGCCACCGAAGAGCATTATAAAGCCCTGGTATGTATCTGTAATAGAGACGCTCCATAGTCCAGCAATTATTATCCAAGCATAGACTATAATAGATGATATAACTACGGATTCTAGTTCACTGAGTCCACCATAGGTAAATATACTTTTAAGACCCTGTATCTGTGCGGCTAGATATGGTAGCATGGCGAATAAGTATATACTAGATACTATTGGCTCCAAGAGCCTACTACCATAGATTTCACCCAGCATCTGTGATGGTGAAATCCAATTGTGTCTCCTAGATAAAGCCCATATTCTATAGCCTATAGTGGATAGGAAGAAGATGGTGAATGCTAAGTAGGCTAGTTCAAATCCAAGTGCACCAACACCAGTAGCGTACGTTAATCCCACGAGGCCAACCATCATGAATGCACTATATGTTGTAGCGGCATATGTGCCAAATGCTAGTAGGGCACCTAGTCTACCTCCACCAGTATAATAGTCTCTTATATCCCCTCTGAAAAATCTCCTTGACATAGTAGCTAGAGCGGAGCCGATGGCTATGTAGATGGAGAATACTAGTAGAAACTCGATCCTCACACTCAACCACCCCTCGAGGTGTTCTTGAGGTCTAGGAGTGATAGAAGCCCAGTTGCTAGTGTTAGCAATGTCCAATATGTGAAGAGCTCTAGCCCCCTAGTATTGTAGAGGATGGTGTATGGGATAAAATAAAATCCTGCAATCAGTGCAAGCAATATTACTACCTGTAGTCTCTTCATCGGATCACCGAACACACGTTCGATATCCAATTGAAAATATTAAGGGGCTTGGTTAATAAATCCCACTGTGGGCTAGATGAGTAGTGGTCTAAGAGAAAGAATTATAGAGTTACTAAGAGAACACCAGGGTTCTCACATACCACAGGCGTATATACATAGAGCACTTGGTGTATCTAAGAGTAGAGTCTCCGAGATACTCAGTGAATTGGAGAGAGAGGGTTTAATTTCTAGGACTAGTATTGGTAGGAGTAAGGTAATCTACGTACACCCTGGGATATCGGAGAAGACTACAGGGGTGGTGAGGAAGAATCTAAGGCTTGGAATAGTTTATTCGAGCGAGTATTTGTATCTACCATGGTTCATTAAGAAGTTGGCGATAAGGGGTTATAGAGTAGAAGTAGTTGTATTTAGAGATGGGTTGAAGGCTACTAGGGCCCTTGCGGAGGGAGTAGTGGATCTAGCACTATCCCCTCTACCGGGCCAGCTATACATGTATCCACTATATAGAACGTATAAATTGATCCTCGCTGGAGTCAGGGGTGGGTTTAGGGTTGTCTATCTCGGTGATAGTGGACCAATATACTCTAGTATGATTAGTACAATGGATTACGCTAGGCACAGGGCAGTAGGGTTGAAAATGGTTGATGCTGATAGAACTATATACTATGGAGATCCAGGTGAATTACTTAGATTAAAGAAGAGTAGAGGCTACATTGTCACATGGCACCCAGTATACTATGATCTCGAGAGGAGGGGGTTTAAGTCTATCTACAGACCCGAAGACTTAGACGTTCAATTCTGCTGTACTCTCGGTGTGTCAAACACTGTGGACGATAGATCACGGGGAGTTATACAGAGGGATTTTCAATCGGCATTATCTAGCTACGAGAAAACCCCCGAGAGGGGTCTTGAATACTATGCATCTATAACGGGTATAGATATAGCTATTTTAAAGACCGCTGTGAGTGAATATAGTGTTGTAGATGGCTTGAGTAGTAGTATTGTCGATGAATTAACTAGTAGTTTTGCAACATTGGTTCCAGTGAGGGATGTCTATAGAAGTGCACTGCTTGAAGAAAACAGTGTTTAGCCAATACTAGGGGAATACATGTTTTCAAGAATATTTAAGCTACCCTATTAATTATATTAACCCACCAAGGGGGTGTAAGCATTAAAGTTGAGGTATCTCATTAAATTACTTCTAGTAATAATCCTAGCTACACTAATAACACCACACATTAATACACAATTAACGAGTGCTAGCGGCATTGGAGTACACAGCGACTTCCCACACGCTAGAGTAGTTGTGACTGAGGTTGTTGATGGAGACACGGTACATACATCCCCACCAGTAATTGTGGCGGGGCAGTATAGAACAATTGTTAGACTCGCTGATATTAATGCACCGGATGTGAGTACACCGGAGGGTAATAACTCTAGAAGTGCACTAGTTGGATTAATGAGTAGTCGTGGTTGTGTAGTGTACTTGGATATTGATAAGTCTCGTGGTGTAAATGACTATGGGAGGGTAATTGCAGTTTTATACGTGAGGGTCAACGCGACAACACTACTCAATGTGAATAAGTGGCTTGTTGATAATGGATATGCTAATGTAACAGACTACACAGACAACGACTTCGACCCATCAAAGTGGAGTCTATACATAAACTATGATGTCTCGAAAGAGAAACTACCAGTAGTAAATAGAGTTGTCATCTCCACTGGAAACTTCAACTATAACGCCTCATGGGGTGTTAGAGTTGCTGTAACACCAAGTGAAGAATACATTGGCGTGGCATTCGCGGATTACGGTGGAGACTACATTCTACACGTTAGAGTATCGGATAGGCAGGGTAATGTTGTTAATAGCTTTGATTACAGCCCAGATAAGGGTTCATCTTGGTATGCCAATGTATTCCGTGGAATGCTGGATATAGTTGCCCATGACACTGGCTTCCTCGTTGTTTGGACCAATTACACTAGAGTTGTAGGGGCTACTACGTATAGTAGAACTGTATTATATAGTTATGTACCGTTATCGGGCAATCCTACTCAACCACAGCACATATACAACGCTAGTTACCAGTACCACCCACTAGTAGCTTACTTCATTCACTCTAATGGAACGAAGTGGTGGGTTGTAGGGTATGGTAGGCAGACCAATAGTACTGCAAACTACACGTTGAACCTCCTAGACTTAACGCCTAGTTATACTGGTAGATACGCATATGTGAACCTCGCTGGAGCCAATGGAACCGATGTAAATATTGGTGTGGATGTTATGGGTAGATTAATATTCGATAATACAACAAATAGATTTATTATTGTTGCTAAAAAAGACCACAGACCACAACATGATCGCTATACACGGTGATCCACATGATAATCTAGGATTCTACATATCAAGCTACATCATTGATGGTAGAACGGGTGATCAAGGGCCGAGTACAGACATGACTGGTTCTTACTCATATACTATAATGTATACCCAATGCACACGGCTCTACTCGGTAGTGGTGGATATGTCTTGACGGTGTATAATGCGAGTATATCTACACTGGCATACGCAGTGGTTGATCTAAGTACTAAAAACGTAATCAACAAGACACTAATCGACCTTGGCACAGATACTACTTTCTACCCGTGGATTGCTGGTGGTAGTAGTAGGTGGTTGCTGGCTTATAGTACTGGCGGCTACGTGAACTTCACGCTGGTTGATACTAACGGCAATAATCCTGGCTTATTGTCCCTTAGTGATAGGAACTCAGCTTATGCTAGAGCAACATATGACTCTGGCTCCGGCTTGTTCCCAGTTGTCTACGCTGTGAGGGATCTTGGAACTAGCAACTACAATGTATTCTTGTCGCTCGTCAGCGAGACTGATGGCAGTATAGGTAGCTTCATCATACCAATCAACACCACTGGTAGTGTAGACAAGATACCAATAAACATTGGTTGTACTACCAGGTGGTAGCCCCGGCACAGTAGTGGTTTTCACCGTGGAGGGCAATGACTTAGTCGCATACTACGTATCCAGCAACTACCCCGAGTCCCAGTATCCCATACCAATACCAGAGTTCCTTGTCGCTATACCAATCGTCCTAGCCACAGTAGCCGGTGTATTATTACTCACTATGAAGAAGAGGGGTTAACCCTAATTCTATATGTTTTTTATAAAAAGTCATTTTACTTTTCAATAATCATCCCCTATTGATTTAACTGTTTTAAATGATCTAATTATGCAAAAATTCAAGTTTGTAAATATCGTCATTTATATAATAAATTGGGTGAAACGGTTGAATAAAGTTCTTGGATTAGCAATACTAATAGCAACACTAATACTAACACCACTATACACTACAACACGTGGAGAACTAAAAACACTACAAATAGGGACTCAATCACTATCAATAACAATAGATGGAAACCCAGTGAGTGGGGAACATACGACTGCACTGGTAAAGCACCATGACTATACCTAGTAACCGTAAACAACATACCACAGTGGATATGGTGCGACCCAGAGGGAGATGAGAGAACGGACTTCGCAAGCCCGGATCCGAGGGCAGACTTACTCCAATTCAGAGTAACAGCAGACGAGAACTACCTATATGGATTAGTAATAGTAAAGCAAATGCCATTCTACATAGGCGATAACGGTGGAACATTCGTGGCAATAACCATTAATAGAAATGGCTCAACAACCGGTGAAACATGGTTTGCGGGTGGATCGGATACCCAAGTTGACTCCAATGCAAAGTGGCAGTACCAGGTGGTATTAAACCTAGCAGACTCTAGATACAGTGGGCAAAACGAAACACAAGTCACTGATACGCTACAGGCTAACTGGGGTGGAATATACTACATAGTGGACTCCACCCGGAGCTTCCAGAGCGATCAAGAGTCCAGTGTAGTTGCGGATGTATCCCGTAGTGCTATAGAGTTTAGAGTAAAGTGGAGCACTATTGGGGGAGTACCAAGTGGTGGTAGCTTCTTCCTTAGGATATCGTTGATAACGGCTAGAGGTTGGTCCAACTATACTGGCAATGGTGGAGGAGCATGGGATATAGGTGGAGCTAGTGATGCACTCGACTGCATAACAAATGTAACCGGTAATACCTGGAATGAAGTGCAGGATGAAGTGGTGAACTACTATATCGACTTATACTTCGCTACTACACCACCATACTATCCAATACCAGAGCCCATTGTTATTCCACTATTAGTTGCCAGTGCTGGAGGAGGTTTCGTAGCCTACTTGTTTAAAGCGAGGAGGAGGAAGTAGTTTTAATACACGTTTTTTAAACTCTACTTACCTATTACCTAGCCCATTACTATCTGTCTGCTACCTGGATTAGTATTGGCCTAACTACTCTAACTCCCCTTAGAGACTCTAATTGACCAATCAGCCTCCTCAATACACTACTATCTCCCCTCACAGCTATTGCTAGTAGACAATTCTCTCTATCCAAGTGTATGTGCATAGTAGCCTTGATCGAGTCTAAGTAGTCGTGTTGAATATCGGTCAATGCCTCGTCAACCCCCCTAACCTCGTGGTTGTACAATACAACGATCACTCCGGATACAAATCCACTAGTCCTCCACTCATGCTCAACAATATAGACTCTCAAAGCCTCCTGGACTACCCTGGAGAAATTAGATACTCCAAGCTCCTTCATTAAACCCAATAACCTCTCAGCTAGATCCCCGGGCAAGTAGACGCCAATCCTCATTGGAGGAGAACCATTCAATTCAAAACCACCCGTGTTAGAATTATAATGCAAGCCATTATTAATACGTCTGGGTGGAGGAATTGATCCACGCGTTCAAAGTACCGAGAGGATCGAGTATACTGGAGTACCTGGGCAAAGCCATACGTGAGAGGGGATTGAAGAGTGGAGTTATACTCGGTATTGGTGGATTAGAGAGAGTTGAGTTGGGATACTACAACCCAGCGAGGGGAGTATATGAGAGAGTAGAGTATAGAGCTGGCGAGACAGTATTAGAGGTCACGTCAATGACTGGAAACTACTTAGTTAAGCAAGATGGATCTATCAGTATACACATACACATAAATATTGCGTCTAGGGACTATGTTAAGGGAGGGCACTTAATAAGTGGAGTTGCAAATCCATTCCTAGAGGTATTCCTAATTGAAGCGGACATAGACTTGTCGAGTATATTTACCCATAGATAACTAGGAGAACCTGCTCATATGGTGGGATATTTTAGAGAGGGCGTGGTTATTTAAAAATCTCTAGTCAATGCAATTGGACTCTACTAGTTGATATATTTTCTCACGTATAGACGTCGCTATAGTGTACCTCTCAATTAGTGGTGTTTCCTCGTCTAGTAGTATCTTAGATTTCTCAATCCAAGCCGGCAGCTCAACTGGACTACACTTACTTAGTAGTTTCAATAGTATGGGTATGTAGTTGTCTGAAACCTCCTCTACCTCCCTCTTGAACAACTCATCTAGTGTCTTTATAGATATAGTGGTGTTTTCACTCAAGCTATACACCACTAGCTGAATCCAGAGAGCCTTGTTTATAAAGTGGGCTTTACGGGATTACTGTGAATAGTGATCTACAATAGGGGCTCCCCGTGGAGTATTACTTTAAACGCGTAGTCCCCGCAGTTTTGTCGAAACCAGTGGTTTCTAACCAGTTGTTTCAATTAACCACAAATCATATCTCACAGTGTATTCCAGACGCGTGTTGTCTTAAGTAAAAGTATCTCGTCTCGTCGCCTGTGTATATTCATAGCCTTTAATATATGCTTTAATCGACGACTCCACTACCCTAGCTGGGAGTACATGCTTTATAGCCTCCTCTATGGTTTTGTGGCTGAATATATTCGCTAGTGCGTTTAGTGATCCAAGCATGACAATGTTCAATGCCCTTGGATTACCAGCTTCAACCGCTAGTTTCCTAGCTGGGATTGTAATTGTCTTGGAGTGTAGTGATTTAATTAAATCCAATGATTGATCCCTCGTACTCAGTGGGTTTTCAACACTCAGTGTGTATGGTGGTCTATATTCATCGGCCACTAGTGCGAAACCACTCGGCTTCAAGTAGTGTATGTTTCTAATAGACTCCACGAGCTCTAATCCAACCAAGTAGTCTGCCTCTCCAGGCGTGAATTTAGGAGTGTAGACTCTACTACCAATCTGGACATAGCTCACAACACTTCCATACCTCTGAGCCATTCCAAGTGTTTCACCAGTTCTAACGGAGAAGCCAGACAGTACAGATGCAAATGCCAACACCCTAGCTAGTGTTAAGCCACCTTGTCCACCAACAGATGCTATTAGGATCCTCGTCGCCAAGGGGATCACCCGGATTGCTTTATAGCACCGTATGGACAGAACCTAGTGCATAGTCCACATCCATTACAATCCTCCTGGATAATCCTTGCTCTACCACCCTCCATGACTATAGCGGGGCAACCAGTTACAACTAGGCATGCTTTACAACCCCTGCAGAGCTCTACGTCTACAGTATACCTTGTTTTAACACCCTTTAACCTAGCCTCTAGTAGTGCGCATGGATGCCTAGAGACAACTACTTTAACACCTGGCTTATCAATAAGCTCCTCGAAAACCCCTACTAATTCATCGTAATTATATGAATCCACAACTCTAAAGTCATCGGGGTTCACTGCCTTGACTAAGTCATCTAGGCTAATAGGCTTTAAGACCCTCCCAGTCTCACTAGTGCTCCATGCTGGTGTAGACTGGTGTCCAGTCATCGCCACTACTCCATTGTCAACAACCACTACTAGTAGATCAACACTCTTATTCACAGCCTCAATCAGAGACTGTAATCCAGCGTGGTATAGTGTTGAATCCCCAATCACTGCTACCACTGGCTTATCAACGCCGGCTAGTTTCAAACCCATAGCCATTGATATACTAGCACCCATACTGTGCTCAGTCCAAAGCATGTCTATTGGTTTATAAACCGATAGTGCATAGCATCCAATATCACCTATTACAGGTACTTCGCTTAGCTTAAACCCCATCTTCGAAATAGCTCTCTTTAAAGCCAGAAAAGTAAACCTGTGTGGGCAACCAGGGCATAGTGGTGGTGGTCTACGAGGGGTTTTATGTGGGGTCCGGGGTTGAATAGTCTGCTTTAAGCCAAGTGCACTTAACACAGTGGACTTGTCTAGCTCACCCTCGAGTGGTATATGCCTAGTTGTCTTACCACGTATTGGTATGTGTAAACCAGCATCATAAAGCACTATCTTCAAGTGTTGCTCTATGTATGGATCTAGCTCCTCGACGACGAGGATCTCCCTACAATCCCTAACATTGTCTAGGATAAACTTACTTGGAAACGGGTATAGTAGCCCGAGTTTTAACACCCTAGCACTCAGTGAATACTCCTCAACAACCTCTAGTACATAGTTGAATGCAGCACCCTCGGTTACAATGCATAAGTCCCCACCACCAATAACTCTATTAAATCCATATTTACTAGCCAATTCCTCGACACGTGCTAATTGATTATTAAGCCACCTATGCCTCTCGAGATTCCAATCCATACCAGCCCTTACAAACCTCTCGGGGTTTTTACGAAAACCTTTACCTCTGCGTGGCTTCTTCACTTCTCCCAGTAAGACATCTCCAACAGTGTGGCTAACCCTCGTAGTAGTCCTCAATAATACTGGTAAACCAAGAGCCTCACTCCACTCTACACCTGCAACAACGTAGTCTTTAGCCTCCTGGGGGCTTGATGGAGATATTAGTGGTAGTTTAGCTAGCTCACCATACCACCTACTATCCTGCTCTGTCTGAGTAGTGTGGGGCCCCGGGTCATCTGCAACATATACAACTAATCCACCATCAACACCTGAGTATGCAGCGGATAATAGTGGATCCGAGGCTACATTCAAGCCCGGAGCCTTCATCGTAGCCATCGCTCTAGCTCCACTAATAGCCGCACCAATAGCAACCTCAAGCGCTACTCTCTCATTAATACTCCACTCTACGTATATATCGAGGTCTCGTGAGTACTCTTGTAGAGTCATAATAACCTCACTTGATGGTGTACCAGGGTAACCAGTGACAACATATACTCCGGCCTCTAACACACCTCTAGCAATAGCTTCATTACCCATTAATGGCAACCGTGTACCAGGCTCTGCGAGTAGACTCATAGGGGTATACACCATGTTAAATACTCCTGGTACAAGTATATAAACGAGTCTAGTGAATGGTGGAGCAGAGAGCACTAAGCCATGTATTGTCGTCGATGAAGATGTAGCTAGAGAACTTGGTCTATAGCCTATTAGCCATGATAGAGATCCAGAAGTCGAGGAGGCCTCCTCTATAGGTGAGCATTTGTAGTCGAGGACTCAGTAGAGCTGGAACTAATCGGAGAGGATGGCGAGGTTTTGTCGAGGTTTATAGCAGACCTAGTTGTTCAGAGAGGGTTGATCGAGCCATTAATGACAGATGCAACTATTGATGAGCTCGGAATACGGGTTTTAAGCTTTAGTATGGGTCTTTGAAGACATGTCGGCAACCCACCGGGTAGGATTCGCGCATCAATGCCTAGAATATAGTGATATTCGAGTTTTAACAGCTTCACTCTCAATTGCTTAATCTACGTATAGTAGTCGCTAAACCACTCATCTGAGTAATAAACCCACGCCTATAACTATAAACTGCGTAGAGTCATTATTAACTATAGGCGCATCTCTAGCCAATGTACTACACTAATGTAGAGAATACTGAATACTCGATTAATTCATTGATAAAGGTCTCGATTCTTGTACTCAGTGGCTTCTGTAAGTTAACGATATGACTTAAAGCCATAATTACACTCTCATATATCCTCCTACACTTATACTCGAGTACTTTATCGAGTCCAGTGCAGTTGATCACTACGCATGGAGAAATCAGCTTTGAAAACTCCAAGATCTCTCTTAAACTACCACACTTCTCCCCCATGATTAATGGCTTAACGTATTCAAAATAGTCTTCAATAACCCTGCCAAGACCCCTACTTGAAATATAGTAATGTATGTCTAAATCCTTGACAACAACGCTAGCTAAGTAAATGGCCTCCAATGGGTCTAAATTAAATCGATTCAAGTTATTTGCTTTAATACTAATGAAGTAGCTTGAGAGTGATCCATGCAGAATACTGTGGCCAGCCTCATGGTATACGAGTGCTCTTAATTGTCTTTCACTCAAGCCCCTGCACTTCTCGTAGTCTATGTGTATTCGAGGCCATCCAGACCATGCATCGTGCGATATGGGGTAGTCGCCGATCAGTGGAACACCCGTTTTAATTGCTTCTCTAATTAACTTCTCCTGCTTTACAAGTGTGGATTCATATACATAGACTTCCAGGTAGTCAGGGGTTTCACCAAGATCTCTATAAGCAGTCGAAAGAATTTCAATAAGTCTACCTAAGAACTCCCTATCTATAGCTCCTAAGACATGGAAGAACACCACCTTGCCTCCCATATTGACCCTTATTATTTTCTCGCTAGTCATATGGTTCCACGATACTTGAATACTCGTCCTTTATGCCTGTGTCTCCTCACAGGGGTTTAATCAATGCTTTTGACAACTCTCAGTACTTCGTCATTGGATAATTTAACTACACTAAAGTACTCCTTAGCGAGCACCTTTAAGCTATCATTTTCTCCCTTAATCATTACAACTAATAGGCTAGAAGAAGTCTTTTTCAACCCCTCTCTAATAGGTCTCTCAATTACTCTGTCAATACCATCAGTAACCAAGACGATGCTCGACTCTTTAACACCATGAACTTGTATATCCATTAATGCTGCTACAACAGCTCTCGTAATATCTGTTCCACCAGCACTCTTCATTTTTGCAATGTACTCGAATAACCTAACTGCACTCCGTGAATCCGGGGTTCTGCCAACGTAGTGTAGTCTGTGTGGTTGACTATCAAAAAACCTCACGTAGAAGGGCCTCTTCTCCCTCAATGCCTTAGTGTATAGTGCGAGTGCAAGTGCCTTGGCCCAGAGCATCTTCTCACCCCCCATACTACCGCTCTTATCTACGAGTAGGTATATTGGACCACTAGACTCAACAATGTATTTTGAATAAAGGAGTAGCCTACCTTGAACTAGTTTAAACAAGAACAATTCGTCATCTAGGAACACGTCTCTAGGTACAATCCTCTCGAAGTCAACACCAATTTCATACCCCCTCTTCTCTCCCCTCCTAGACCTAATATCCCTCCCAGACCTGGAGAACCCATACTCCCTAATACTAGTCAATGCATTCAACAAGGGCTTTACATCAGCGTCTTTAGCGAGTTTAATTAAGTCTAATGCGTAATCCTCCATTGACTCAACACTAATTGTCCCGGGCTCAGACCCCTCTAAAGCACTGCGTATTCTAGATATTTCCTCTACATCGCTTAATACATCTGCAAGTAAACCCTCGCTAATAACCCTTGAGTCACCTCTTTGTCCCCCATGGGGCTTTAATCCCTGCTCTAAACTATTCCTACTAGCATATACCTTGGATAGAATTATCGCTGCGGCAACACTACTCATGAAGCTATCTAGTATAGTCTTAGCTCTTAGTTTAATACCGCTTGTTGTTCCAAGTATAGACTGGATTATCCCAAGACTCTCAACTCCACTACTCTCTCTCAGTACTGGGGCTGGGAGGTATAGTGTATAGTATGTGTCTATAGCTATCAATGGATCTATGTATAGTTGCCTACTATGCGAAATAATCCTAGTTAGCTCTGCTACTCTACTGCCCCTATACTTCACTATTGGGGATGAATAGTCTACTCCAGCAAGTGCACCATTCTCTTGTTTACTCATGTAATAACCCTCTCCTTGATCTCCTCGACTACTTCCTCTACATCACTCAATAGCTTCTTCGCCTTTGACACAACTTTATCGTCTGGCGACGCCTTAATGATCTTTTCTAGTTTATCACGTGCTTTTTCAAGACCCCTCAAGTACTCTAGTAGCCTTGGGTCAAAACTACTCGTCTTAGCTAGGTAACTCCGTATCTCGCCTATATTGGCCTCCAACTCCTCTAGTTCCCGGAGCATTCTCTCTCTTGAGCCAACTTCTTCAAGGAGAACTATGAATACTTTCTCAGCGTCTTCTCTACTACTCGGTGCAACGTACTTTAAGACAAATAAGTCTTCTTCACCTGCAGTACTCCTATTTCTCAGTAGTGCATGGGCTGCAATAACCTTGAGGACTTTGCCCTTCCTTCTATCTGTTAAGTGTACCCCTTGGTCTTCCAGTATAGCGAATAATCTAAGTATTATTGGCTTAACCCTTGAGATGTCGATGCCTAGCACGTATGGGTATATATTCTTTAAATCACTCATTGAGAGGACAGGGGTTGTTGCTCTATAGCCTTCTCTCTCAATAGCCCAGGATGCATCAAGTAGCTTTTCCCATTTATCCTCCCCTACTGGTTTAACGAAGTGCCTGAGTAGGAACCTGTCATAAAGTGCTTGGTACTCGGGTTCTTCCGGGACATTGTTGCATGCAGCTATGAGTGTCCATAAGGGTACATTTATCTCGTTGTATCCATCGTAAATAACCCTCTCGTTTAGCAGAGTTAGTAGGGTATTTAGTATGGCTGAGCTAGCATTGAATACTTCATCTAGAAAAGCTATTTCCGCCTCGGGTAGCTTGTTCCTAGTAATTCTAACGTACTTACCCTCTCTAAAGGCGTGAATATCCAGCGGCCCGAGTAATTCATCTGGCTCTGTATACCTAGTCAACAAGTACTTGAAAAACCTAGCCTTCAATAAGTCTGCAGCCCTTCTCGCTAGTGCGGATTTAGCTGTTCCCGGCTCGCCGATTAAAACAGCGTGTTCTCCAGTCATTAAGGCGAGGGTTATAACGAGGGCTTCTTCTTCTCTACCAATGAATGGCTTCTCGAGCTCTGATTTAAATAGATTAATTAATCTACTGTGTTTTTCAATATCTCTCTCAGACAAAGAAAACACCAGTAGCGAATACTCTTAACCCTTCCCCAGGGGATTAGTGTATATTTATAGATATATTTATTTGTAGGGGTCTCCAGTATCCATGAATGAGTGGAGTACATACATATTAGTAATTAAAGTGGGTGAACAAGTAGAGCTAAGTATACGTGGTAGAGTAGTTTGGGTCGAGCCTGGACTATACCTCTATGTTGGATCAGCAAAAGGTCGGGGTGGTGCATTACCGAGGATTATGAGACACATTTCTAGAGTCAAGAAGAAGAGGTGGCATATAGACTACTTAACCATGGAGCGGGGAGTCAATATACTCGGCTTCTTCTTGATTCAATCAATTAGAGGAGACTGCGAGTCTACGTTATCCAGGCTACTTGCCATGGAGTACCCATACATTCCCGGCTTTGGTTCTAGTGATATGCCAAGTGATCCATCGCATTTATTCATATGTAGAAGTGGGGTTTTAGACTGTATTATTGGAGTATACAGCATTGTTGAGAAAGCTGATTGCACGGGTGAATTGGTTTTCGTCGATAATGGTGCGTTAACATGATCGATAAAGTCAAGTATAATACCGAGTGCTGTAATGCACTACACTACCTGCATGAACTAATGAGGGGCATTGAACTCTACTTCGACCATGGCTACTTAAATAGTGAGGGTATTAAGTTACTAAATCAAGCGATAAGGATTATAGTAGAGCACTGCCCAGAGTACTCGGGATTAGCACGTAGTGCTAGGAAGTCGAGGGATTTAAGAGATGTTGAAAAGCTACTTGTAGTTATCCATGATGCGTGTCATGAGGATTCCGCAGTGTCCACTTGATCAATAAGGTTTATTAACCCTTAACATTGTTGCATACCCTTGACGTATTCGAGTCCGAGTTGAGCGTAATGGGAGAAGAAAATAAATCGGGTGGGAGCGCCTTAGCTCCTAAAAACATAATTGATTTAAAACCAGGAATGGAGAATGTAAGTGTTAGAGTTAGAGTGTTGAGTACATCGCCGCCGAGGACAATAGATACGAAGAAGGGTTCTAGAACAATAAGTAATGCAGTTGTTGGAGACGCTACTGGTAGAGTAGAGGCTGTACTCTGGGGAGAGAAGTCGACAGCGCTTAAAGAGAACCAAGTCGTGGACATACAGGGTGCATGGGTAACAGAGTATAGGGGTAAAGTCCAGTTAAATATTGGTAAAACCACGAATATAACGCCTGCACCAAGCGATAGTGTACCAGAGGAAGTACCAGAAACCGAGCCCAAGGCTACGGGTGGGGGGAGACCATTTAGGCCTCCTAGAAGGGGATTCCAGAGGAGGGGAGGGAGAGGTGGTGGATTTGAGTAGTAGTGAAGGACACGAGCATAAGTATGAATTAAGTAAGGAAACCCAGGAGAAGTATAACGCTATCAAAGACTTAAAGCCAATGCACAAGGGAGACTTCATTGGAGTAGAGCAAGACAAGTTCTATGTATCACTAAGTGAGGAGGAGGTCTACGAGTTGTCCCCACTAGCCTACTATGTATGGGCAATGTGTGATGGAGAACACACAGTTGAAGACATGGCCAACGACATCTCACAGAATGCAAACATAGAGTTCAATAGAGTAGTAGAGCCGCTAATCATAGTTCTAGATGAAATGAAGAAAGTTGGTCTCGTGGAGTACTAGTTGTTTAAACAAAGTAAACTACGTATCTAGGTTTTTCAAACTTCTAAATATTCATAGACTCATTAATTTAAACCCCCTACGATAATTAGTTAACCATGGGATGACCGGAGACTCCAATACCGATTGATGCGGATACTCCACCCCTGCGGGACCAATAGTATTAATTATAACAGAGTCAAGACCTGTGAGCAAAGCCGACAAGCTCCTCAATTGATTCAATACCCTGGACTTCAAGCCATTTACGGAGTCCCGCTAAGATATCTCCAACAATCCCTCTATTTCTGAGAAAACCACTACCAACTTGCACCGCTCTCGCACCCGCTAGAATGAACTCCGCGGCATCCCTCCAGCCCGATACCCCTCCACAGCCGATTATTAAGGCTCCGTACTCTCTGTAGACGTCGTAAACAACTCTAATCGCTATTGGCTTAATTGGCGGGCCAGATAAACCACCATACTTATTAGATAATACGGGCTTAGCGGAGTATACATCTATATACATAGCT
>Ga0080004_1194062_pt1 | contig 16143 bp, 19 predicted proteins | sample WasSprMetagenome_FD_69207 | JGI IMG/M metagenome (GOLD analysis project Ga0080004, IMG submission 69207) | Sulfidic aquatic microbial communities from Washburn Spring, Yellowstone National Park, USA - WS (SPADES assembly) (version 2) | ecosystem: Environmental > Aquatic > Thermal springs > Hot... | reverse complement strand
AACAAGCTCCACGAGGGCTCGCCCCACATCGTGGACTTCATCCGCCGGCGCCGCATCCACCTGGTGATCAACACCCTCACGCGCGGCCGGGCCCCCGAGCGGGAGGGCTTCCAGATCCGCCGCGCGGCCGTGGAGTACGGCGTGCCCTGCCTCACCTCCCTGGATACGGCCCGGGTGCTGCTGCAGGTCATGTGCCGCATCCGCCGGGGAGGAAATCCCATTCTGGCCCCCTTGCAGGAGATCCTGCCGTGAGTGCCGCTCTGCTGGTGGAGGCTGTGGTTCTGAGGACGGAGAGGGTGGCGCCGGACCACTACCGGCTCGTGTTGCAGGCGCCCGAAGTGGCGCGGGCCGCCCGCCCGGGCCAGTTCGTGATGGTGCGCTGCGGTTCCGCCTGGGACCCGCTGCTGCGCCGGCCCTTCAGCGTGGCCGGGGTAGACCGGGAGGCCGGTGCCGTGACCCTGCTCTTCCGGGTGGTGGGCCGGGGCACGGCCCTCCTGGCCGGCACGGCCCCGGGGGACGTTTTGAGCCTGCTGGGGCCGCTGGGCAGGGGCTTCACCCTCCCGCAAGCGGCCGAGGCCGCGGCGATCATCGGCGGCGGCATGGGCCTGGCTCCCCTGCTCTTTCTGGCGCGGGAACTGCTGGCCCGTGGCTGCCGGGTGCGGGTGCTGGCCGGGGCCCGCTCCCGCCAGTACCTGTTCGTACCCGAGCCGGCCCCGGGGTGCGAGGTGCTGGTGGCCACCGAGGACGGTTCCGCCGGAAGGCCGGGCCCGGTAACGGCGCTGCTGCCTTTCGTGGAGCCCGAGGTGCGGCGCTATTACGCCTGCGGGCCGCGGGAGATGCTGCGGGCCGTGGCGGCCGAGATGAAACGCCGGGGCCTGCCCGGCGAGGTGTGCCTGGAGGAGCGCATGGCCTGCGGCGTGGGGGCCTGCCGGGGGTGCGTGTGCCGCGTGCTGCGGGGCGAAAGGGCGACCTACGCCACGGTCTGCGCGGAGGGGCCGGTCTTTCCGGCCGGGGAGGTCTGCTGGGAATGAGGCCCCGTTTGCGCGTGAAGCTGGGCCGCCTGGAACTGAAGAACCCCCTCGTCACCGCCTCCGGCACCTTCGGCTTCGGCCGCGAGTACGCGGGCCTGGTGGACCTGCGGCGCCTGGGGGCCGTAACGGTCAAGAGTTTGACCCTGAGGCCCCGGGCCGGAAACCCTCCGCCCCGGATCGCGGAGACGCCGGCCGGCATGCTGAATGCCATCGGGCTCGAGAATCCGGGGGTGGAGTGGTTCCTGGCCGAAGGCCTCCCCTTCTTGCGGGAGAGGGGCGTGCCCGTCATCGCCAGCATCGCCGGGGAGACCCCGGAGGAGTACGCGGCCCTGGCCGCCGTGCTGGACCGGGCCCCGGGCTTGGCGGCCCTCGAGGTCAACCTCTCCTGCCCCAACGTGGCCCGCGGGGGTCTGGCCTTCGGCGGGGACCCGGCCGCGGCCGCGGAGGTGACGCGGGCCGTGCGGAAGGCCACGGGACTCCCGGTCATCGCCAAGCTCTCTGCCCTGGTCACGGACCTCGTGGCCGTGGCCCGGGCCGCGCTGGAGGCCGGCGCCGACGTCCTCTCCCTCATCAACACCCTGCCCGGCATGGCCGTGGACGTAGACCGGCGGCGGCCCGTGCTGGGCAACGTGTTCGGCGGGCTCTCCGGGCCGGCCATCCGGCCCGTGGCCGTGCGGGCCGTGTGGCAGGTCTACGCGGCCCTGCGCTGCCCTATCATCGGCATGGGGGGTATCGTGACGGCGCGGGATGCCCTGGAGTTCGCGCTGGCCGGGGCCCGGGCCGTGGCCGTGGGCACGGCCCACTTCGTCAACCCGCGGGCCGCGGAGGAGGTTCTGGACGGCATAGAGCGGTACCTCGCGGAGCGGGGCGTGGCCGACTTCAACGAACTGGTGGGCGCGGCCCACGGTGGGGGGTGATGGGGTGCAACGGGAGGGGGAGATACGGCGCCGGCTGTACGTGGCCCTGGACGTGCCCGACTGGCCCGCGGCCCGGCGCCTGGTGGACCTCCTTGCCGGCCGGGTGGGAGGTTTCAAGGTGGGCCTGGAGCTCTTCTGCGCCGAGGGCCTGGGCGTGGTGGAAAAGATCAGGGCCCGGGGTCCCGGGGTATTCCTGGACTTAAAGCTCCACGACATCCCGAGGACCGTGGCCCGTACCATAAAGGTGCTGGCCGCGGCCGGCCCCGACATCGTCAACGTCCACGCCGCCGGAGGGCGCGCCATGATGGAGGCGGCCGCGGCCGCGGCCCGGGAGGGGGCGGAGGCCGCCGGCAGGCCCGCGCCCCTGGTGGTGGCCGTAACGGTGCTCACGAGCCTGGACGACGGGGCCTGGCAGGAGGAGCTGGGGCTAAACCGCAACGTGGAGGAAACCGTAACGCGCTGGGCGCGGCTGGCCAGGGAGGCCGGGCTGGACGGGGTGGTGGCCTCGCCCCGGGAAATCGAGGCCGTCCGCGCGGCGTGTGGCCCCGGCTTCGTGGTCATCACGCCCGGGGTGCGGCCGGCGGGATTTCCGGCGGAAGACCAGCGGCGCTTTCTGACGCCGGGGGAGGCCTGGCGCCGCGGGGCGGACTACCTGGTGGTGGGCCGCCCGGTCACGGCCGCCCCGGATCCCGTGGCGGCCCTGGAGGCCATCGTGGCCGAAATCCCGGGCTCCTGATCCGTAAGAAGCCACCGTCATTTTCGTCCACGGCCCCGTCGGCTTTCGGGCCCCGGGCAGAGCGTGGGAGAGGCACGCCGTGTTGCGCACCGGAGTCGGCTACAGATGCTTTTGCAGCTCTTCGGCGGAGATGCCTGCCGTCCTGAGGATTGCCTTCAGCGTGCCGGGAGGAACGGTTTCGCCGCGGTGCACCGCCACCACCGCGAACCGGCTGCGGTCCTCCCGGTGGTAGAGGAAACGGTGGCTCCCCTTTTTCCGGTGGACATAGAAGCCCATTCGCTCCAGCGCCCGGATGAGTTCGTCGCCCGTGACCCGCGGAAGACGGCTCACAGAGCCACCTCTACCCTGGCAAAGTCGCTCCTGTCCTCCGGCAGGGGCTTTCCTTCTTCCGCCAGAACTTCGAGGTAAAGCTCGATGGCCTCTCTCACCCGCTCCAGAGCCTGCTCCCTGGTGTTTCCCCAGGTGACGCACCCGGGCAACGCGGGGACCTCGGCGGTCCACCTTCCGTCCTCTTCGGGAATGAGCCGTACGTTGAAGCACCGTCGCACCGAAGCCACTCCCCTTCCGGCTTTGCCTCAATTATACGCCGGAGACAGGCGGGAAAACAAGAAAGTCACGCACGGCACCGCGCCGCCACCGGGGCCAATGTGGCCCTGGTGGGGCGATTTTCCGAGCGGTTACACATGGCGCCCGCGCCACCACCGCGTGAACGTGTGTTCCCGGCGGGGCCATCTCCGGGCCGCCCAAAGGTATCGTGTGGAAAATCACGGCACGCCGGCAGGAGGCCGGGCCAGCCGGGCCACCAGGTCCGGGTCCGGCGTGGCCGGCACGGTCCGGAAGTCCTCGTAGAGCACCATGCCGGGCCGCGCGCCTTTGGGCTTGCGGACGTTGCGCCGCAGGGTGTAGTCCACCGGTACCCTGCCCGCCCCCCGGCCGCGGCTGAAGTAGGCGGCCAGGGAGGCCGCCTCCTGCAGGGTGGCCGGGGGCACGGGCCGGCCCCCGGTGCGCACGATGACGTGGGCCCCGGGCAGGTCCTTCGCATGCAGCCAGAGGTCGCGATCGGTGGCCACGTGCCGCCACAGATGCTCGTTCTGGCGGTTGTTTTTGCCCACCAGGATTTCCAGGCCGTCCGAGGACAAAAAGCGCAGCGGTTCGGATTCCGGCCGGGCACGGCGGTCGGGCCGGGTTTGGGCTTGGCGCCGCATATAGCCCTGTTCTTCCAGTTCCTGCCGGACCTCGGCCAGTTCCTCCGGGGTTTCCGCCAGCTCCACGGCCACCTCCAGGCCCTCCAGGTATGCGAGTTCCTCCCGGATCCTTTCCCATTTCTCCCGGCCCTCTTCCCGGGACCGTTTGAGCTTCCGGTATTTCTTGAAGTAATGCTGGGCGTTGGCCACGGGGGAGAGCTCCGGGCGGAGGGGTATAGAGACGTGGCCCCCATCGTAGAAATTTTCCAGTGTGACAGAGTCCGCTCCCGGCGCGACGCGGTGCAAGTGGGCCATGAGCAGCTCGCCGCAGACCCGGTAACGCTCCGGGTCCTCTTCCAGCGCGGCCCGCGCGGCCTCCATCTGGGCGGCGAGACGCCTGCGGTGACGATGGATCGCGGCGAGGAGCGACTGCTTTTCGCGCCGCAGGGAGTCGTGCCGTTTCCTGCGGCCGAAGTATTCTTCGATAACCAGGCTGACGGATTCCCCATGCCGCCGTTCCAGGTGGCCGCAGTGGGTGAGGTCCAGGGCCGCGAAGTCGACCGGCTGGTCCCGGTCCAGCACCAGGGTGGGCCGGAAGCGGCCCCCGCGCACGTCGGCCATCATTCTCTCCAGGGCGGACCGCAGGAGGCGCAGTTCGTGGGCGCCGCAGAATTCCAGGGCCAGGTCCACCGGCAACCCGGCCCGGAACACGACCTCGCGGGCCAGGACCATGCTCAGACCCGCCACGCTCTTCTGCAGGGCCGCGGCCACCGGGGTATCCAGGGGGTGGGACAGCAGCCGGCGGGAGAAAATTTCCTCGTCGGCTTCCGAAGGGTCCAGTTTGTTGGCCTCGGGCGGCGGCACGTAAGGCCGGCCGGGGAGCACCTCCCGGTGGCGGCTCACGGCGTGGGAATAGCGCTTGACGGCGTCAATGATCATGCCGTCGGCCAGGAGGATGATGTTGCTGTGCCGGCCCATGAACTCGGCCACCAGGCGCCTGGCGCAAGAAACCCCGGCGGCGGGCGCGAAGTCCAGAAAAAGCACGCGCTCCAGGCCGGGCTGGGCCACCTCCACCAGGCGCAACCCTTCCAGGTGCTTGCGCAGCACCTGGCAGAAAACCGGGGGCCTCTCGGGATTGGGAGGGGTTTCCTCGACCAGGTGAGCGCGGGCCTCCTCGGCGTGGGCCGAAAGGAGCAGGCGCCGCGTGCCCCCGCGGGACACCACCAGCACCACCTCCAGGGAAGAGGGCTGGTGCACCCGCGACACGCGGCCGCCGAGCAGGCACTCCCGTAGCTCACGCACCACGGCCCTGAGGCATATTCCGTCAAAGGGCACAATCCTCCACCCCTTATCCGGCGGACTGTAACAGATTTTTTAACTGCTCCACCGCGAGCCGGGCACTTTTGAGAATTGGCTACCACCGCTGCGCCAGGCGGCGCAGAATCGTGGTCAGGTCCTGCTTACCCAGTCTTCCCGCGGCCACCTCCATCATAGCCTTATACAGCCATCCCGAAGGATCGCTCAGGCTCACACCGTTCAGCTCCAGGAACACCAAGGCGCAGACAAGGGCCGTACGCTTATTGCCGTCCACAAAAGGGTGGTTACGGCAGATGTGGAAGGCGTAGGCAGCCGCCATTTCGTAGAGGTCGGCGTGGAGGTACTCACCCTGCCAGGATGCCTCGGGCATCGCCAGTGCCAACTGGAGTAGCGCCAGGTCACGTATGCCGGGTCGGCCGCCGTAACGTTCGATCTCGTCCCTATGGATCTCCACGACCTCGGCCAGGGTTAGAAACGCGATTTTTTCCATGCCTTACTCCGCAAGCCTTCTCAACGTGCTTGCGTGTTCCGCGTTCACCTTGTCTAAAGCCCTGCGGAATTTCGTCGTCCGCTCCGTGTCGGGCAGGGGGGATATGATGAGACTCCTGCCGTCCGTCGTAATCTTTAGCGGAGTTTCCATGGTGATGCCAAGCAGCTCCAAAATAGGCTTGTCGATAATTAGCGCGGCGCTGTTTCCGTGCGCGGTCAGGGTCTTGATCACGCTTCATTCCTCCTCTATTGGTAACTCATTGTATATACATCATATCACGCGCATCCCGCACCGTCAAACCCGCCGGGACGGCCCAGAAAATTTCCCGGCAGCCCCCCTATTTTCATGCCGCAGTGGCGGCGTCGGCGCCTGCGCAACTTTTTCAGAATGCTTCATGCGCCCCTTTTCGCCCATCACCCAGCGTCCGCCGGCCTGTATACCGCATACTTTTTCCAGGCCCCGTCGCGGTAGCAGGAATTCGCGGCCCTCTGGTGGAATAGACCGCACCGGGTCCGGTTGACAATTTTAAAGAATTGTCAACCATATTTCTCGGGCGGTGGTAGTGATGAAGTTCGTGAAGATGCACGGGCTGGGCAACGACTTCGTGATCGTGGACAGCTCCCGGGAAAGGCTACCCCCGGATCCGGCGGAGCTGGCACGAAGGGTGTGCCACCGGCACTTCGGCATCGGGGCTGACGGACTGGTGCTGGTGGCGCCCGGGGGGGCGGATGTGTGGCACATGCGCATCTTCAACCCAGACGGCAGCGAGGCCGAGATGTGCGGCAACGCCCTGCGCTGCGTGGCCCGCTACCTCTTCGAGAAAAAACTTGTGGCCGGGCCCCGCATGACCGTGGCCACCCCGGCCGGCGAAATGAGGCCGGAGGTGCACCTCGAGGACGGAAGGGTCTCCGGGGTGCGGGTCGACATGGGTACCCCGCGCCTGGAGCGCGCCGACATCCCCATGCTGGGCCCGCCCGGCCTGGTCATTGAGGAGCCCCTGGCCGTAAACGGCCGCATGTGGCGGGTGACGGCGGTGTCCATGGGCAATCCCCACTGCGTGATTTTTCTGGCCCCGGGCGAGGACGTGACCCTGGAGGAGGTCGGGCCGGCTCTCGAGCACCACCCGGCCTTCCCGCGGCGCACCAACGTGGAGTTCGTGCGGGTGCTGGCCCCGGACCGGCTGGAGGTGCGCGTCTGGGAGCGGGGGGCCGGGCCGACCCTGGCCTGCGGCACCGGGGCCTGCGCGGCGCTGGTGGCCGCAGCCCTCACCGGCCGCTCCGGCCGCCGGGCCGTGGTGCACCTCCCCGGAGGGGACCTGCTTGTCGAGTGGGGTCCCAACGGCCACGTATACATGACCGGACCGGCCGAGTTCGTGTTTGAGGGGACCTACCTCGGCCCGTACTGAAAGGGTAGCGCCGGCCGCCAGCCCCGGCTGCGGTGCGGGAAACCGAGAGAGGTTTTTACTGTGCCGGGGCTGTCGCTTTCCCGCGCCGGTGGTCCCGGGATCGGTACCCGGGAACGCCCGGCCGGGCAACGGGTTACCGCGGCGGGTCCGGTAACGCTGACAGAAACACTAGGAAGGTGGCGAGAATGGTAGAGGCGGCACGCATCAGGAATTTGCCTCCTTATCTCTTCGCGCGTATCGAACGGCTCATCGAGGAGAAGAAGCAGGCCGGGGTGGATGTGATCAGTCTGGGCATCGGAGACCCGGACCAGCCCACTCCGGCCCACGTCATCGAGGTCCTGGTCAAAGAGGCCCACAATCCGGCCAACCACCAGTACCCCTCCTCGGCGGGCCTTTTGGCCTACCGCCAGGCGGTGGCGGACTGGTACCGGGACCGCTTCGGGGTGGAACTCGATCCCCGCACCGAGGTGGTCTCCCTCATCGGCTCCAAGGAGGGCATCGCCCACATCGCCTGGTGCCTCCTCGACCCCGGTGACCTGGCCCTGGTGCCGGACCCGGGCTACCCGGTCTACGCCGGGGGCTCGGTGCTGGCCGGGGCCGAGGTATATCCGGTACCGCTCCTGGCCCGCAACCGGTTCCTGCCGGACCTGGCGGCCATTCCCACCGAGGTGGCCCGCCGGGCCAAGGTGCTGTACCTGAACTACCCCAACAATCCCACCGGCGCGGTGGCCCCCGAGGGCTTTTACCGGGAAGTGGTGGCCTTCGCCCGGGAGTTCGACCTGGTGGTCCTGCACGACGCCGCCTATTCGGAGATCACCTTCGACGGCTACCGGCACCCGAGCTTCCTCCAGGTGCCGGGCGCCAGGGAGGTGGGGATCGAATTCCACTCGGTGTCCAAGACCTACAACATGACGGGGTGGCGCGCCGGCTGGGCCGCGGGCAACGCAGCGGTCATCGACGCCCTGGCCCGCCTCAAGTCCAACATCGATTCGGGCCTTTTCCAGGCCATTCAGTACGCGGCCATTGCCGCGTTGCGCGGGCCGCAGGACGGTGTGGCGATCTTACGCCAGCTCTACCAGGAGCGGCGCGACCTGGCCCTGGCTGCCTTGCGCGACATGGGCTGGGATATTGCGCCCCCCGGCGGCACCTTCTACGTCTGGGCCCCGGTGCCCGAAGGTTACACCTCGGAATCCTTTGCGGAAGAGGTCCTGGAGCGGGCCGCGGTGGTGGTCACGCCCGGCAACGGCTACGGGCGGTACGGGGAGGGCTACTTCCGCATTTCCCTGACCCTGCCCACGGAGCGGCTGGCCGAGGCGCTGGGCCGCATGAAACGAGCACTGGGACGGGTAACCGTGCCCGCGTTTTAGGGGGATCGATAAGGTGGAACTGGCACAACGTGCGACGAACATCAGTCCCTCGCCCACCCTGGCCGTGGACGCCAGGGCCAAGGAGATGCGGGCCCGGGGGGTGGAGGTGCTGAACTTCAGCGCCGGCGAACCCGACTTCGACACGCCGGAGCACATCAAGGAGGCCGCAGTGGCGGCCCTCAGGGCCGGCATGACCAAGTACACCCCGGTGGACGGCATCCCGGCTTTGAAAAGGGCCATTATCGAGAAGCTGGAGCGGGACAACGGCCTGCACTACACTCCCCAGGAGATCGTGGTTTCGGCCGGGGCCAAGCACTCCCTGTACAACGCCTTCCAGGTGCTGTGCGACGAGGGAGACGAGGTGATCCTGCCCGCGCCCTACTGGGTCAGCTACCTCGAGCAGATCAAGCTCGCCGGCGCCGTACCCCGCATCGTCATGACCCGGGAGGAAAACGGCTTCAAGCTCACGCCGGAGGAGCTGGAGGAGGCCGTCACACCACGCACCAGGGTCCTGGTCCTCAACACCCCCGCCAACCCTACCGGGGCCGTGTACACGGCCCCCGAACTGGCGGCCCTGGGCGAGGTGGCTTTGCGCCACGGGCTGGTGGTCATTTCGGACGAGATCTACGAAAAGATGGTCTACGACGGCACCAATCACGTCAGCATCGCCTCCCTGGCCCCGGAGTTGCGCGCCAGCACCGTGGTCGTCAACGGCGTTTCCAAGGCCTACAGCATGACCGGGTGGCGCATCGGGTATGCTGCGGCGCCCGCGGAGATCGCCCGGGCCATGACGGCCCTCCAGAGCCACGCCACCTCGAACCCCACCAGCATCGCCCAGGCCGCGGCCGTGGCGGCCCTCACCGGCCCCCAGGGCGCCCTTGAGGCCATGGTACGGGAGTTCGACCGCCGCCGGCGTTACATGCTCGAGGCCCTCCGGGAGCTTCCGGGCGTGCGGTGCGTGCCACCCGCCGGGGCCTTCTACGCCTTCCCCAACGTCAAGGGGCTGCTGGGCCGGACCTACCGCGGGCGGCCCATCGCCTCGGCCACCGATCTGGCACAGCTACTGCTGGAAGAGGTGCAGGTGGCGGTGGTGCCCGGCGTGGCCTTCGGCAACGACGAGTACCTGCGCCTTTCCTACGCCACGGACCTGGAGCGCATCCGCGAGGGCATGGCCCGCCTGGCGGCCTTCGTGAAGGAGCTGCACTGAGGCGCCGGGTGCGAGCATTGTCAGTGCCCGGACCGCCGGCTTCCTGCCGAAGCTTATGTTCCGCCACGGTAGCGCGGACCTGGTCGTGGCTCCCAACCTGACGGAGGGACCCTCCACCAGAGAAAGAATGCCGGCAGGTACGTGCGGGTTGAAACCCCCGCCGCAATAGTCGTCAGGAAACTTTTCTCCCGGAATCTTTGAAGGCGCGGGACGTCGCGGACCCGCAAGGGGCGACGTTCCGCGCCTTTTTCTTTTGCCCACCGCACCATTCGTCACCCTTTAGCTAGGCCGCAAATATTATAGTGGGCAAAGGGGTCGGGTGTCTGTGAGGGTTGCAGGGCCGGAGGAATTGCTGGTTACGCTGCTGTTGCTGGCCGCGTTAGCGGGTGGGCCGGGGCACCGGGAGTCGCCCCGCAACGTGGCCGCGCAGGTGCCGGTTATTCTACAGCGTCCGCGGAACCCGCTCCCCGGGGAACTGGTGCGGAACGGGAGTTTCGAAGAGTGGCAAGGGGAGGCGCCGGCCGCCTGGAAAGGCGTGAACGTGGCCGTGAGCTCGGACCCCCACTCCGGCGAGCGGGCCCTGAGGCTGGGCGCGGATCCCGCGCTTCCGGCCACGGTGCACCAGGACGTCCCCATCACGGAAGCCTGTCGTCTGGAGTTGCGGTTTGTGCTGCGGGTACCGGAGGTGAGCGAGGGTTCGCTGGAAGTACGGGTCGAATGGCTGGATCATCTCGGTGGCTCGCGGGGTACGGGGTTACGGTTTACAATCCCGGGAACGGTCAAGTCCCAGTATACCTACTACTGGCGGTGCACTGCTCCTTCCCCGCCCGGCACGGCCTACGCCCGGATAACCTTTCGCAAGCCGGGTGCGGGCCGGGCGGACCTGGACGACGTCTCCCTCATCAATCTTTAGCAAAGGAGGTCGGGGCCAATCTTAAGGAGGAGGGAGTGCAGGAAAATGCCGCTGATAAAGGCCGACGTAGTGGTTGGGACGGGTACCACGCAGGTGCTGGTATTCACGCCGCTGATCACTTTCACGCCGCCGGCGCACAAAATCGTGGAGGAAAAGATCGACGTCACCATCACCAAATGCGTGCCCGCCACCGACAAAGTGATCTTCAACGGTACCATGCAGAAGAACATCATTTACAAGGAGCCTCCGGTGGCAGGTGCCGGGGCGGTGCGCTTCGTGGAAGTGATCGAGTCCTTTGCCGGCTTCGTGGTAATACCGGGCACCTTGCCGGAGGACCACTGCCAGGTGGAGTTCGCGGGGGTGCGCAACGATAACTTCGTCCTGAATCCGCTCACGACGGACCCGGTTACCGGGGCCATCCTGACGGCCGAACAGAAGGCCATCATCGACGTGGAAATCAAGGTCACCCGGGAGCAGCAGATCAACATCAACTGAAGGGACCGGCGAGGGAAACCGCGGCGGGGAACGGGGTATCGTGGCAGGCGGTACTCCGTTCTTTCATTTCGGAGACCGGTAACATCACGGAACGGGGGGAAGGGAGCCTTGGAGCAGCACTGGCGGTTTAAACTGAGCTGGTACGCGGACGGGGCCGGCCGGGTGGTGGCGGCCCGGGTGGAGCACGTGGACCTGGAAGTCCGGCCCCCCGAGCTTATCATGGAGATAGCGGTGGTGGCCGAAGTCGAGCCCGAGGGGGTGGAGGTCGCGCCCCCGGAAAGAACATCGGAGAGCGAGGAGCCGGGATGGGTGACGCCCACGGCCGGGGACGGTGGCGGGGTCAGCGACGCAGGCGGCCCCCCTGATTTTGCGGAGGTGGCGGCCGCCGGGGCCGGCGATCCCGGCGGGGGCGGCCTTCCTCCCGAGGGTGTGGACCGCGGGGACGGCCCGGGTGAGGCAGCCGCCGGGGGGACGGCGGCCCGCGGTGCCAGCGAGGAACACGGGTGGGCCGACGGCATGGGGGATGAAGCCGATGAGGCCGCGCAAGCGCCCAGCACGGAGGCCGCGCGGGATGGTGCAGAAGCGGGGCCGGAGTCGCCGGGGGGCGATCAGGACGCCGGTCCGCCTGCCGGGACGACCGCCGACCCCTGTGAACCGCGTCCTTTGCAGGAGCTGCTCTGGGAAGGCATCCGCGAGGTGCGGCAGCTGGATGCCGCGGCGGCCAGACGCAGTATCGTTAGCTTTGCCGGGAGAAATATAGTTATCGGCGGACCGTAGAGCGAATTGCAGGAATTTCTTTTTTGGAGGAGAAAAATTAAGTCCGCCGGGACGAAACGTGCACGCACCGGGTATTTTCCTTTCGGTTCCCAAGGGATGAACGGCCCAATTTTCCGACGCGGCAGGTGGTACTTTCTTGGTACGCAGCATGACGGGGTACGGACGGGGGGAGGCCATCGTAAATGATTGCCACGTAGTGGTGGAACTCAAGGCGGTCAATCATCGCTACCAGGAGGTGGTGTTCCGGCTGCCGCGGGTGCTTACGCCCCTGGAGGAGAGGTTGCGTCGCCTGGTCCGGGAGCGGGTCCTGCGGGGCAGGGTGGAGGGCGTATTGAGCGTGGGTGCGGGAGGCAGGAGGATCCAGCAGGTGCGGGTGGAGCCGGCCCTGGCCGAGGCCTACTACCGCGGCATACAGGAATTGAAGGGCCTGTTGCAGCTGAACGGCCGCGTAGGCCTGGAGCATCTGATTGCCCTGCCGGGCGTGCTCAGCCTGGAGGAGGAGGCCGACGTCGAAGCCTGGTGGCCGGCGGCGGAGCGGGCCGCTACCCTGGCGGTGGACAGCCTGGTGGCGGCGAAAGAGGCAGAAGGGGCACGCCTGGCCGAGGACATCAGGCGGCGGATCCAGCACGTGGGGCGCCTGGGCGAGGAGATCGCCCTGCGGGCGCCGGTGGTGGTGGAGGAATACCGCGCCAGACTGACCCGGCGCCTGAGGGAGTGGCTGGAAGGCGGGGTCATCGACGACAATCGCCTGGCCGCTGAGGTGGCCATTTTCGCCGAGCGTTGCGACGTCACCGAGGAGACGGTGCGCCTGCGGAGCCACGTAACGCAGTTTCTGGCAACCATGGAGGGGCAGGGACCCGTGGGCCGGCAGCTCGATTTTCTGCTGCAGGAAATGCTGCGCGAAGTGAACACCGTGGGCGCCAAGGCCGGGGACCTCGCGATCCGCCGTGCCGTGCTGCTCGCCAAGGGCGAGCTGGAAAGGATCAGGGAGCAGGTCCAGAACATTGAATAGGAGGCGTAAATGTGGAGATAAAGTTGATCAATATCGGGTTCGGCAATACCGTATCGGCCAATCGTATCGTGGCCATCGTGAGCCCGGAATCTGCCCCCATTAAGAGAATCATCACCGAGGCCCGGGACCGGGGCATGCTCATCGACGCCACGTACGGCCGCCGCACGCGTGCGGTGATCATCACCGACAGCGACCACGTGATCCTGTCGGCAGTGCAGCCGGAGACGGTGGCCCACCGGCTGGCGGGCAAGGAAACAGCCCACGGGGAGGAAGCGGGGAACTAACAACGATGCCAGGTCTCCTGCTGGTGGTTTCCGGTCCCTCGGGTGCCGGTAAGGGCACGGTTTGCAATCTCTTGCGCGCGCGCGAACCCCAAATTTGGTATTCCATCTCGGCCACCACCCGCCCACCGCGACGGGGGGAAGTTGCAGGCCGAGACTATTTGTTCGTTTCGGTGGCAGAGTTCGAGGACCTGATTGCGCGCGGGGCCTTTCTCGAATGGGCGCGCGTTTACGGGCATTACTACGGAACACCACGCGCCCCGGTAGAGGCCGCCCTGCAGGAGGGGAAAGACGTCCTTTTGGAAATTGACACTCAAGGGGCGCTTCAGGTAAAAAATAAGTATCCGGCAGCGATCCTGGTGTTCTTGCTGCCCCCTTCCTTGAGCGAACTCCAGGCCCGCATCACCAGGCGCGGGACCGACACCGAGGAAGCGATCAGGGCACGGTTGGAGGCGGCCAGTGCAGAACTGGCCCACATTTACGCTTACGACTACGCGGTAATGAACGACGACGTGGAGGAAGCCGTACGGAAGATCCAGGCCATCATGGTAGCGGAAAAGTGCCGTGTCGGCAAGGGTGGTTGACAGTCGACAAGCCTTTGCACTGGTCAACCACACTTGAAGGGGGGCCTTTCTCGGCAATGAACAAGCCGTCCCTTGACGAACTGTTGAAAAGGGCGGACCAGCGCTATCTCCTGGTGGTGGCGGCGGCCAGGCGCGCACGTATGATCACGGATGAGAAGCGTGAGGAAAACTCGGTCAAACCGGTGAGTATAGCCTTGCAGGAAATCGCCAGCGGCAAGCTGAAGTTTTCGACGCCTAGAGACAAGGGCAAATCCGCATAACCTTCATTGAGGGGGTTTGGCCGGTGCTGGCCGGACGCAGGGTTCTGGTGGGCGTGACCGGGAGCATCGCCGCCTACAGGGCGGCAGAGGTGGTGAGGGGCCTGGCAAAGGAAGGGGCCGAGACGCGCGTGGTGATGACGGCGGCGGCACGGCGGTTCGTGTCCCCCGCCACCTTTGCCACCCTTTCGGGTCATCCGGTGGCCACCCGCCTTTTCGGCGGGGGGCCGGTACATATAGAACTGGCCCGCTTTGCCGAGGCCGCGGTCGTAGTACCGGCTACGGCCAACATTCTCGGTAAGGTGGCCCACGGTATCGCCGACGATCTTCTCTCGACCGTGCTCCTGGCGTGCACCGGTCCCGTGCTCTTCTGTCCGGCCATGAACGCGAGCATGTACCGGCACCCGGCGGTCCAGGCCAACATCGGCCGGTTGAAGGAAATGGGCTACCACTTCGCGGAGCCGGGCACCGGGGCCCTGGCCTGCGGCGAGGAAGGGCCGGGCCGGCTGGCGGAACCCGAGGCCATCCTGGAGCACATCCGGAGCCTGTTGGCGCCCAAGGACCTGGCGGGCCTCACGGTGCTGGTGACGGCCGGCCCCACCCGGGAGCCCCTGGACCCCGTGCGCTTCATCAGCAACCGGAGTTCGGGCAAGATGGGATACGCCGTGGCCGCGGCCGCGGCGGCCCGCGGCGCGCGGGTGATCCTGGTGAGCGGGCCCACCCAGCTTGCCCCTCCTGCGGGCGTGGAGACCGTTTGGGTGGAAACTGCCCGGGAAATGCTGGCCCGGGTTCGGGAATTCTACCCCGCGGCGGACGTGGTGGTCAAGGCGGCCGCCGTGGCCGACTACCGGCCCGCCGGGGTTTCCGAACACAAAATCAAGAAGGAGGGCGAGACCCTCCACCTGGTTCTGGAAAAGAACCCCGACATTCTGGCCACCCTGGGTCGGGAGAAGGGCCGCCGCATACTGGTGGGCTTTGCCGCGGAGACCGAGGAGCTCGTACCCCGGGCGCGGCGCAAGCTGGAGGAAAAGAATCTGGACCTGCTGGTGGCCAACGACGTCACCCTGCCCGGCGCCGGCTTCGGGACCGATACCAACGTGGTGCAGCTCGTGTACCGCGACGGTCGGGTGGTACCCCTGCCCCTGATGACCAAGCGGGCTCTGGCCCACCGGATCCTGGACGAAGTGCTGCGGCTCCGGGCGGCACCGGGGCCGTGAGGGCGGGGCGGTCCCGTGCGCGAAGGACTGTTTGCCGAGGTCGCCGTGGATGTCCCGCCCGGGCCCGGGGTGCGCGACTGCTACGACTACCTGGTGCCGGACCACCTGGCGCCGCGGGTGGCGGTCGGCGTGCGGGTGGAAATCGCTTTCGGGCGCACCAGGCGCGTGGGTTACGTGGTGGGCCTGAAGCCGGCCTCAGAGGTGGACGGGGTCAGGGAACTCCTGGGGGTGCTGGACCCCGGGCCCCGTATCGGCCCCGAACTGCTGGCCCTGGCCCGGTGGATGGGCTGCTACTATTTGTGCCCGCTGGGGTCCGTGCTGCGGGCCGTGGGCGGTCCCGTCGCGCCCCGCGGACGCCGGATGACCACGGGTCTGGAGGTGGCGGAGGGGGCGGTGTGTGCCCGCTCTCCCCGGGCCGCCGCGGTGCTGGCCTACGTGCGGGCCCACCCCGGCTGCCCTCCGGCGGAGGTTGCGGCGGCCACCGGCGCGTCGCGTGAGGTCATCAGAAGGCTCGTGCGCCGGGGCGCCCTGCGGACCGTGGCCTTCCCCGCCGCGGCGGGGCAGCAGGGGCGCCAGCATCCCCCGCCGCCGGTCCTCACCACGCATCAGGAGAAGGCCGTGCGGGCCGTGTGCGAGGCCCTGGAGGCCCACAGCTACAGGATTTTCCTGTTGCACGGGGTAACGGGTGCCGGCAAGACCGAGGTCTACCTGCGCGCGGTGGAGCGGGTCCTGCGTTTGGGGCGCCAGGCCCTGGTACTGGTACCGGAAATCGCCCTTACCCCTTTGCTGGTGGACCTTTTCCGGCAGCGCTTCGGGTCCGGCGTGGCCCTGTTGCATAGCGGACTGGCGGCCGGAGAAAGATATGCAGAATGGGAGCGGGTGCGGGAGGGCCGCGCCCCGGTGGTCCTCGGGGCGCGGTCCGCGGTGTTTGCACCGCTGCCGCGCCTGGGGCT
>Ga0080004_1077741_pt1 | contig 16148 bp, 17 predicted proteins | sample WasSprMetagenome_FD_69207 | JGI IMG/M metagenome (GOLD analysis project Ga0080004, IMG submission 69207) | Sulfidic aquatic microbial communities from Washburn Spring, Yellowstone National Park, USA - WS (SPADES assembly) (version 2) | ecosystem: Environmental > Aquatic > Thermal springs > Hot... | reverse complement strand
GCAAATCAAGAATCGTCGACCCTTTATTCAAAGATAGAAACAAAATTAAAAGACTTTCTCAAGTTGACAAAAATTGGAGAAAAATTTTAAAGCAAGAAGTAATTCCAAAGAAATACTTTTTAAAATTTGAAAAATAAATTAAACAAATTGGTTGAAAAAGCCAATTTTTTATGGGAAAATGAAAAAATGGCAGAATTTTATAAAGCCTCTATCCAGTTAACCATGGTAAACTTGACACAGGGATTTAGATTTGCTAAACTAATTTAATATGCCGGAAGTAGGTTATTACACTACTAAGGAGTTGGCAAATATTTTGGGAGTAACGAGGCAAGCGATTTTTAAAAGAATCAAATCAGGAGAGATTCCAGCAATTTCGAGAGGAAGAGACTATTTAATCCCAAAAGATAAACTACCAGAAGAAATAAAAAAACTTATCGAAGAAAAACAAAAAATAGAGACAAAAAGAATTTTGGAACTAAGTACAAATTCATTTAAAGATATCGATTTTGAAAAGGAGTTGTGGAAAGCAGCAGATAAATTGAGAGGAAGTCTTGATCCAAGCGATTATAAATACATTGTTTTGGGATTAATTTTTTTAAAGTATGTTTCAGATGCTTTCTACCAAAGAAGAGAATTATTGAAAGAGTGGGTAAGCGATCCCAATAACAAAGAATTTTTCGTCCCCGATGAAAACGCCCGCCAATTTATTATTGAAGACAAAGATCAATATAAAAGCGCGGGTGTTTTTTATATTCCAGAGAAAGCAAGGTGGGAATACTTACAAAAATTTTCTTTAACTCCAGATATTGGAAAGAAAATTGACGAAGCAATGGAAGAAATGGAAAGAGAAAACCCTGTTTTGAAAGATATTCTTCCAAAAATCTACGCTCAAACTAATTTGGAACCTCATGTATTAAGTGATCTTATAAACATTTTCTCAAAAATCAGGTTTGATCATAAGGCTTATGAAGAAAAGGATCTTTTGGGCCGAGTTTATGAATACTTTTTAGGACAATTTGCGTCAGCAGAAGGAAAACGCGGCGGAGAATTTTTTACCCCACGTCCGATTGTCAAATTATTGGTTGAAATTCTGGAACCTTTTGAGGGTTGCCGAGTTTTTGATCCAGCTTGCGGTAGCGGTGGGATGTTCATTCAAAGCGCAAAATTCTTAGAAATTCACAAAAAAGATCCTTCAAAAATTAGTTTTTATGGGCAAGAACTCAATGTTAACACTTGGCGCCTTTGTATGATGAACTTAGCAATTAGAGGGATTACCGGAGATATCAGAGGGGGTAAAAATTCGCTTTTAGATGATCAATTCCCAGATTTAAGAGCAGATTTTGTAATTACCAATCCTCCATTTAATCAATCAGGCTGGGGAGCCGATCAAATAGATCCAAAAGATCCAAGATTGAAATATGGAATTCCCCCAGACAGTAACGCAAACTTTATGTGGATTCAACATTTTATTTATCATTTAGCGCCAAGCGGAATGGCAGGTTTTGTTATGGCAAATGGCGCTTTGGCAGTTGGAGGAAAGGAGGGAGAAATTAGAAAAAGAATTATTGAAGATGATTTAGTCGATGTTATAATCGCTTGCCCGCCAAAACTTTTCTACAATGTTTCACTACCAGTTTCTTTATGGTTCGTTACTAAAAACAAAAAGAATGGAAGATTTAGAAATAGAGCTGGTGAAACTTTATTCATTGATGCAAGAGAAATTTTTAGGCCAATTTCAAGAAAGCAAGTTGAATTTACTGAAGACCAAATAATTTATATTTCTTCCATTGCGAAACTTTGGCGAGGCGAAAATGTAATAGAAGAAACAAAAAATCAATTGAGAGCATTGCAAGAAAAATACGAAAAAGAAATTGAAGAGTTAAACTCACTTTTAAATAGCAATTTACGCCACAAAGAAATCAAGAAAAAAATTGAGGAAAGAGTAAAAGAATTAGAAGAGTTGTTGAAAATCAATTTAGAAATTCAAAAATTGTGGAATGAAAATTTTGGTAAGGGCTACAAAAACATTCCGGGTCTATGTTATAGCGCAACAATCGAAGAAATTAGAAAAAATGGTTATGTATTGACTCCTGGAAGATATGTTGGCGTACCTCAACCTCCAGATGACGGAGTGCCATTCGAAGAAAAAATGAGAAAATTAACGGCAGAGTTAGAAGAATATTTCAAGCAAGGCCAAGGGTTAGAAGAAAAGATAAGAGAGAATTTAAAAAAATTAAATTTTTAAAAAATGAGGGGCATTCCCGCGGGACGAAACCCTTTGGTAGTCCCTCATCGTGATTACACTATTATTATAGCAAAAATAAATGTCAAGTCAAAATCTGTGGATAATTGGAAGTTTCCACAAACAAAATTAAATTCATGAAAGAATATTTTTCTTCAAGATATAATTTTCAGCCGAAAAAGATAAAGAAAATGGACGAAATAGACGAAGGAATAAAAAACCGGATTTGGAATTTTTTTTACCGATGCGTAGAAGCTTTAGAAAAACTCGACAAACGCGCGCGTAATAGATTTATTGAAAAGTTATGGGATGAATTTTTTAAAGGAAAAATTGATGATTTGGAGTGGAAAAGTTACAATTATTTGACCGGAGAAAAAACATATTCTCTTTCTGATATCAAAAACAAATTTTTTCAATTGGAATGGTACAAGTATTATGACTTTTTAGATTTTTTAATGAAAGAACCACTACTAAAAGATATAGTTGCAAAGGAGGCTAATAAAATTTTTACTGAAGAAAATATTGAGTGTAGAGTAATAAACTATTTAGTAGTATCGATAATGGGAGAAGAAGAAATTAGGGAGATAGAACAAGCCCAAAAATTAAATAATCGATATGAAAAAGTTAAAATCCATCTTCAAAACGCGCTCGAATTGTATGCTAAAAGACCGCAACCTGATTATAAAAATTCCATAAAAGAATCTATTTCTGCCATTGAAGCATTAGCTAGGATTATCACAAATAATCCATCGGCCACTTTAGGCGATTTAACAAAACAACTTCCAATTCATCCTGCATTTAGAGATGGTTTAAATAAAATATATGGTTGGACCTCTGATGAAGGAGGCATTAGGCACAGTCAAAAAGACTATAAAGATTATTTAGAATCCGGAGAAGATGAAGCAAGATTTATGTTAGTTTTAGCCCATGCATTTGTTAATTACATTATTAAAAAATATGAAAAACAACAATAACAATCTACCCAAAGGATGGCGGAAGGTGAAGTTGGGGGAGATTGTAAATGTAAGCGGAGGTGGTACACCAAGTACTTCAAATCCCAAATATTGGGGTGGTAACATTGCCTGGCTTACACCCGCAGAGGTAGTGGCCTTAAACGGAAATAGATTTATAGATAAAACTGAAAGATATATTACCGAAGAAGGATTAAAAAATTCTTCTGCAAAAGTTATGCCTGTTAATTCTTTATTATTGACCAGCCGAGCGACAATTGGCGAGGTTGTTATAAATAAAATTCCTATGGCAACAAATCAGGGTTTTATTAATATTGAACCAAAAAATGTTAATTTGATGTTTTTGTTCTATTGGTTAAAAAATAATCGGAAGTTTTTAAACCAAATGGCTATTGGATCAACTTTTAATGAATTGTCGAAATCAGTTTTTAAGAAAATAGACATTTTAATTCCCGAAGACATTAACGAGCAAAAACGAATTGCTGATATTCTTTCTGCTTTTGATGATAAGATTGAGGTGAATAATAAAATTATTAAAACTTTGGAGGAGATGGCGCAGGAAATTTTTAAGGAGTGGTTCAATGAAAATTCAAAATTCAAAAGTCAAAGGTCAAAACTTTGGGATAATGTTAGAATTAGTGATTTAGTATGGATTATTTCAGGGTATCCATTTTCGAGTAAACTATATAATAAATACAAAAGAGGATTTGGTGTGGTTACAATAAAAAATGTTCAAGATGGAAGTTTTATTACAGAATGCGATTCTTTTATTGAAGAAGAAAAGATTCCTAAAAATATGAATCAAGAATGCTTAATTAGTGATGGTGATATTTTGTTATCTCTTACTGGAAATGTTGGACGAGTTTGTTTTGTTTACGGCGGTAAATATCTTTTAAATCAGCGTGTCGCAAAACTAAAACCTAAAAATCCAAATGACCTCGCTTTTATTTATTTTCTCTTTAGGCAACCTAATATGCAAAATTTATTAATAAATATGGCAAAAGGAAGTGCCCAACCTAACTTAAGCCCAGTTGAGACAGGAGAAATTGAAATTACAATTCCAACAAGAGAAATTTTAGATAAACTTAATAAAGTTATTAATCCTATGTATGAGAAATTGATAAAGTTAAAGGTTGAAAACCAAAAATTAGCTGAGCTCCGCGATTTGCTTTTGCCAAAATTAATGAGCGGGGAAATAAGGGTATGAATCAAAATAATATGAATCAAAATAACTTAAAGAACCTTGAAGATAGAGTTAAAAGACTTGAGGAAAAATGTCAAGAAATTTTAGAGATTCAAAAAAAACATCTCGAAGTTACTAAGACAGGGGCGATACTCGATAAGGAAAAAATTGAAGTTGACAAGAGACATCTATACCTTACAGGTAAAAATATTGAAGCACTCCAAGAGCTTTTAGAGAAATACGAGTCGTTATTTAATTTAATTCAAAAATTGACTAAAGCATTTATTATTCTATTATTAATAGGTTTAGCGGGGCCGACTATAATAAAAATTCTTTTAAAAATGTGGATATCTCTATCTGAAAATTGGCAAATAGCTATTTTTACCGTAGTGGTGGGATTTATACTCGGTTCTATAGTTTCACCAATAATCCAAACAAAATTAATGAAAAAGAAAAAAGATTAAATCCTATTTAGGTATGATTAAAATTACAGAAGCAACCATAACCGAACAATCTGTCATTGATTGGTTCAAAGATCTTGGTTATGAGCACAAATTTGGGCCAGATATTGCTTTTAATGGAATTTTGCCAGAGAGGAAAGATCCTAATTTTAGGGATGTAGTGTTGGAGGGAAGATTGAAAAGAGCGTTAATGAGAATTAATCAGGGATTGCCAGAAGAGGCAATAGATGAGTCGATAAATAAACTTTTAAGTTTTTCGCATCCAAATTTGGAAATTGCAAATAGAGAAATTTATCGAATGATTGCAGAAGGAGTAAAAGTAGAGTTTAAAGATAAAAGCGGAAAGAGAAAGGGAGATATTGTTAAAGTTTTTGATTTTGAAAATTATTTGAATAATGAGTTTTTGGTTGTTAATCAATTTACGGTTCAGGGAAAAGAAAGGGTAAGAAGGCCGGATGTTGTTGTTTTTATTAATGGAATTCCGATTGCAATTTTTGAATTGAAAAATCCGGTAATTGAAGAAGCAACAATCAAGAGTGCGTTTGAGCAATTGCAAGAGTACAAAAAAGATATTCCAGAGATTCTCAAATACAATCAAATTTTAGTGATTTCTGATTTAACAGAGGCAAGGTATGGGACGATTTCTTCTTCTTTTGAATGGTTTAAAAAATGGAGAGAGGTTGAAGGAGAAGAAAAGAAAGAAGGAATTTCTGAATTGGAAGTTTTGGTTAAGGGAATTTTCCAAAAAAGGAGGATTTTAGACATTATCGAAAATTTTATTGTTTTTGAGGCAGATTCTGAAAAGCAAGTTACAAAATATACAAAAAAGATTTGCATGTATCATCAATACTTTGGAGTGAACAAAGCAATTGAAAGAACATTAAAAGCATTAAAACCAAATGGAGATGGAAGAATTGGTGTTTTGTGGCACACTCAAGGAAGCGGAAAAACTTTGTCGATGGTTTTTTATGTTAACAAAGCGAAAAAATTACCCGAACTCTCAAGTCCAACTTTCGTTTTTCTCACTGATAGAAACGATTTGGACGAACAATTTTACAAAACATTTTTGAGGTGTGGTTATAGAGCAATTGCAAAGAAAGCAGAGAGTATTAAGGATTTAAAAGAAAAATTAAAAACAGCTGGGGCAGAGTTAATTTTCACTACGATTCAGAAATTTTCAAGAGAAGAATTTGAAGTTCTTTGTGATAGAAACAATGTTATTGTGATTGCTGATGAAGCCCATCGCTCAGAGTATGCAAAATTAGCAGCAAATGCCAGAAAAGCCTTGCCAAATGCTTCGTTTATGGGAATTACCGCTACTCCGATTAGTTTGAGAAATAGAGATACCAGATTAGTTTTTGGAGATTATATTCATCAATACACAATGAGTGAAGGAATTGAAGATGGAGCAATCGTTCCAATTTATTATGAAGCAAGATTAGTTCCTCTGCACTTAACTGATATGTGGATTGACGAGAAATTTGATGAATTGATGGAGGAAGTGGGCGCTGATTTTGAAATGAAAGAATCGTTAAAAAAGAAATTGGCGAAGTTAGAGCAGGCAGTTTCAGCAAAAGATAGATTGGAAAAAATTGCAAAAGATATTGTTGAGCACTTTAACAATCGCGGAATAAAAGGAAAGGCGATGGTGTGTACAATTAGTAGGAGAGTGGCGGTGGAAATGTACAAACTTATTTCAAAAATTCCAGGAGCTCCAGAAGTTGCAGTTGTAATTTCAAAACCAGAGGAGTTTAAGGATGAGATTCAAGGAGAAATAAGGAAAGAAGAAATTGAAAGAAGATTTAAAGATCCGGATGATCCTTTAAGAATGGTTATTGTTTGCGATATGTGGCTGACAGGATTTGATATTCCTTGTTTGACAACAATGTATTTTGATAAACCACTGAAAAATCACACTTTATTTCAGGCAATAGCGAGAGTGAATAGAGTGTTTAAAGACAAACTGGGCGGTTTAATTGTTGATTACATTGGAATTGCCGATGATTTAAGAAAAACATTGAGTATTTACGATAGGAAAATTCAAACTGAAACTTTAATTCCACTTCAAAAGATAATCGAAAAAATGAAGGAAAAGTACGATATCGTGAAATCTTTTTTTGCGGGAATTGATTATTCAAAATGGAAGTATTTAGAGGGTGAACAATTGGCAAAATTATTAGAAAAAGCGATTAACGCAGTAATCACGAATCCTAAAACCGGAATAATTGATGAGGAAAGGAAAAAAAGATTTTTGAAAGAATCTCAGCTCTTAATTAGATTTTTTGAGTTTGCAATGCCTCATAAAGAAGCTTATGAGATAAAAAATGAAATTGAATTTTTTAGAGCAGTTAGAAGTAATTTAATTAAAAGAACAGTAGTAAAAGGAGTAGAAAGTATAGAGCCAGAAGTTGAAATGAAGGCAAAGGAGTTAATCGCAAAGAGCATCGCAGCTGAGGGAGTGATTGATATTTTTGCTTTAAGAGGGAAAGAAAAAGCAGAAATTTCTATTTTGAATGAAAAGTTTTTGGAAGAAATCCAAAAAATGGAATATAAAAATTTAGCGATTGAAACTTTAGAAAAACTTTTGCGAGACGAAATACAATTGAGAATGAGAAAAAATTTATTTAGGTATAGATCGCTTTTGGAAAGTTTAGAGAAAGTAATAGAAGAATATGAAAGCAGAGTTATTAGCGCCACAAAAGTGATCGAAAAACTTATTGAATTGGCGAAAGAATTGAAGAAAAGAGAAAATGAAGGAAAAGAAACAGGCTTGAGTGAAGAAGAACTGGCATTTTACGATGCGCTCGCTACACAAGGCAAGCTTGCTTTAAAAAATGGAGAAATTAAATCTTTTATTAAAGAATTAGTGCGAGAAATTCGAAGAGATATAACCATAGATTGGACAAATAATGAAGTCATAAAATCAAGAATAAAAGCAAAAATAAAATTACTTTTAGCAAAAAGAAAGGTTCCAGTTCAACAAATTAGCCAATTTACAGAATTATTGTATCTTCAAGCAGAAAACTTATTTAAAGACTATATTCCCGCATAGCTCAAAAATCTTACGAAGCCAGAAAGAAGGCAAAACAACTTTTAGAAGGAGCAAAAAGAAAAGTCGGGGAATTAATTGAGGAAAATTGACTTTTGGGAAAAATTAAATTAAAATCACTCAAATACAATGGATCTAGAGAATAAAGTGGAATTAGAAAAAATAAAACGAAACATCCGTGAGGCGTTGGAACGCATTGGGTTGGGTGGCGAAGTTTCTTTGGATGAGATAGAAAAAGAAATTTTAAAAGTTGATACTGCCTTTCAATCTCTGCTCATTTTGGGCATTCTCAGAAGAATTATGTATCTAGAAGATGAAAAAGCAATGGAGCTTTTTGTTCCCGCGATTACTGTGTGGAAAAATTATCTGCCTCGTAAAGACCTTGGTGGGTTGTCGCCAGCAGAGCATCGGGCAAAATATCCGCCAGGTCCCTATGAAACCCGCTTTATTGCTGAATTGCTAAATGAGTATCAAAAGCGTTTGGAAATAAAGTCTTCATCCGATGAGTCCTTTGATATTGAAGCTGATTTTGAAAAATTTCAAGAGGAATACCTAAATCGGATACCTTTAGAACAACCCTTCGCTAAATCCGATGACTCTTTCATGACTATAAAAGAAATTATAATGGAAGAGCGCCGGCGAAATGGTTTGCCAGAGAAATACATAGATAAAATTGGAATAAAAATTTTTGCTGAAAACACTGCAGAAGGAGCCGACTGGAAAATGGCGGAGATCGAAGATAGATACATAAATTCGTTGATGGAATTGGAGAAAATGAGACAAAATCCTCGATTGCGAAATAAAAAAAGAGTCCGTGCTATCAGAAAGCAATTTGAAAAAGACGAGCCGTACCATCGCTGCGGTCCAGCCCCACACCAATTTTATTTAAACTATGCTGCCGTCGTTTTCCTCGACGATGGCCCAATGGATTTAGTAATTTCTTTTCTTGATCGCTCCCTTTCTTTAAAACCAGATTACAAACCCGCCCTCCAAATGAAACAAAACCTCCAGAAATATTACGGAATAGAATGTTAAAATCTCATTCGATTTCGACAATTTTCTCCCCAAAAACATAAATAATTTGAGTTTGACAAAATTTTGTGATCAAATTTTCTCTTGGAAGGGTTAAATGCTTCACAATAAATTTTCTAAATTTCCAAACAAAGTTTCGTCAATTTCTTGCCATGGCGATAATTTAACGAAAGTTGATATTTTGATATTTAGATGCAAAGAGTCATTTTTACAAAAATTTTTTGTTCCTAAATTTCACTTAAAGAATAAAATAAAAATGTTATGGTTAGACAATTTACCGCGGTCTATAAAAAACATGGAAAATGGTATTTGGGATGGGTTGAAGAAATTCCCGGAATTAATACTCAAGGAAGAACTCTTAAAGAAGTAAAGGAAAACTTAAAAGAGGCGCTCTTTTTGATTTTGGAAACTAATCGGATTTTAAATAAAAAAGAAATCAAAGGAAAAGTGAAAAGAGAATCCTTAACTATCTCTTTGAAATGAAAAGAAAAGATTTAATTCGTCATCTTCTCAAAAATGGTTGTATATTTGTTAGGGAAGGCGCAAAGCATAGCGTCTTTTTTAATCCTTTATTAAAGAAAACATCGACTGTCCCTCGTCATAATGAAATTGATAATTTTTTGGCAAAAAAATTTGTCGCGACCTCGGGATCGAACCTCCAAAAAAGAAATAAGCAAATAAGCAGAACAAAAATTCTAACATTCTGCAGAATATGAGAATATAATTCTCAATAGCAATTTTATTAAAAAAATCAATTGACTTTTGGGAAAAATTAAATTAAAATCAGCCAAAAAGAAGGTTTTTAAATTTTACAGAATGTATCATGCCAGATTTTCTACCAATTTTAGCTGGAATCTTACAAGGAATATTTGAGTGGTTGCCAATCTCAAGCGAGGGTGTTGTTTCTTTGTTTTCTCATTTTTTTATTAAAGAGATAAATCCTGTTGATTTTTCGCTTGTTTTGCATCTTGGCACCCTTTTTGCAGTTTTAATTTATTTTTTCAAAGATTGGATAAATGTTTTGCTTTTTAAAGATCGTTTTTTGTTTTGGTTTTTGTTAATTTCAACTTCAGTTTCTTTGCCTGTAGGCTTTTTTGTTTACAAATTATTCAACAATCTTTTAGTTGGTAATCTTCTTTTGTTAATTACTGGTATTGGGCTTTTGCTTACATCTTTTTTTCAGCGAAAAAAATTGAAAATTGAAATTGGAGAAAAGAAATTAGCAGTTTTGGTTGGAATTTTGCAGGGTTTTTCAGTGATTCCTGGCCTTTCAAGATCAGGAAGCACAATTTTTGGTTTGTCTTTTGGAAAATTTTCTCCCTCTGAAATTTTGAAAATTTCTTACATGATGTCTGCGCCTGCAGTTTTAGCCTCTTCTTTGTATTTTTATTTAAAAGAACCAAATTTGTTTTCTTTTTCTCTTGAAGCTTTATTTTTTTCTTTTTTGACTGGCATTTTGACTTTGTATTTTTTAATGAAAATTTCCTCAAAAATTAACTTTTCTAAATTTACTTTTATTTTTGGCATCTTATGTATTCTTGGGGCTTTTTTGGGGCTTATTATAAAATAAATTGATTTTGAAAAGAAAAAAGGGTAAAATCCAGTATAAGGTTTTTTAAATTTTTTCTTTTTAAAAATTATGGCTCAAAATGAAAAATTAAAATACATTCCTGTAAAAGAATTGGGAAATTTGGCAAAACCTGATTTTTGTCCAAGATGTTTTTGGTATGAAAAACATTTTGGTCCCTTTCCAAGCTTTTTTCCCGGAGTTTTTAATGTTATCGATAGGAACTTAAAAAGTATTGTCTGGAAAAGGTGGAAGAAAGAAAGAAAACTTCCTGAATGGTTAAGAATTGATAATGTAGAGAGCGTTTTAACAGCAGAGAGCATAGGAACGGTAGAAGAAAGACACGGGCAGAAATATTTGGTCGCCCTTCACAAACAAACAGGATTGATTTTGCGCGGGGCCCCAGATTTGATATTAAAACTCAAAGATAACACGGTTCACATTATCGATTTTAAAACTTCCCAGTTTAAAGAATCAGACCAATTCCTTCCTTTATACGAAGTGCAGTTAAACGGGTACGCTTTACTGACAACCAAGATGAAGGTTTCAAAACTTTCTTTAGTTTATTTTAACCCTATGACCGATATTCCAGACGAAATTCTTGCTGAGAACAATTTTATGTTGGGTTTTGGGCCAAAAGTGGTTTCTGTTGAGATAAAAACGGGATTGGTTACTAATTTGCTCATTAAAGCAAAAGAAATTTTAGATTTAAAAACGCCTCCGCCCCCAAAAGAAAATTGCAGGGGAACTTGTTCTTACATAGATAAAATCATTGAGAATCGTTAAATATTCTATTTTTAGGTTTGGAAGGAAAATTTTTTGAAATAAAATTTACGATGAACAATTTTGAGAAATTGTATCAAGAATTGAAAAAAAAATACGGTTCTCCAAAAGGACAATGGTCGCTTTGGTGCAAAAGAGAAAAAAGTGAAAAAGAAAGGGAAGAGGTAGTTATTGGCGCAATTTTAACTCAAAGGACGAACTGGAAAAATGTTGAGCTATCTTTTAGTAATTTGAAAAAAGCGAAAATAAATTCGCTAAAAGATATTTTGAAAATTAGGCCCAAAAAATTGGAAAGATTGATAAGACCCTCGGGTTTTTATAAAGCCAAATCTCAATATTTGATTAATTTAGCCAAATTTATCATTAAAAATTACGGCAGTTTAACTAAGATGAAAAAAGAGGATGGCAAAAAATTAAGAGAAAAGTTGTTGAAATTAAAAGGAATTGGGCCAGAAACCGCAGACAGTATTTTACTTTACGCTTTAGACAAACCGGTTTTTGTTATCGATGAATATACTAGAAGGTTGGTTAAAAAAAGAAATTTAGCTCAAAAATTCTCTTATGATTTTTTGCAACATTTATTTGAGAAAAATCTAAAAAAAGATTTGAGATTATACCAAGATTTTCACGCTCTCATTGTAATAGAGGGAAAAAATGGTTAACTTTTAATTTCTCTTAATAATTTTCTCTGCCTGGAAGATAAATAATTTTAGTGTTACGATGGGAAAAATGAGAATTTTTTAAAAGCTAAAAAGTGGAATGAAAAATTACAATAACGTTGATTTTAAAAATGAAATTTGGTAAAGTAAGGAAGTTATTTTTTGTTTTAGAAAAAATTTAAGAAAATCCACAATATAGAATTTTAGTTTTTATAAAATTGCGTTCTTAAAAATTTTTTATAAAGAGTGTAAAAGATTTATTTTCAAAAATTTTAAAATATGAAAAAAATCGGATTAATTACCGACGAGGGAGCGGATTTAACAAAAGAAATTATAGAGAAATACGATGTTGGTATCGTTCCCGTTAAGTTGATTTGGCCAGAGATTGAAAATTTACCAGGCGAAAATACTTTTCAGAAAATGCGAGAATTAGAAAAACAAGGAATTAAAAGTTTTGGTAAGACTTCCCAACCCTCGCCAAAAGATTTTCTTGACCAATACAAAGAGAAACTCACAAAATACGAAAAAGTTATTTGCGTTACTTTAACTTCTCAACATTCTGGTACTTTCAATTCTGCTCTAATGGCGAAAAACTTTCTTTCAGAACAAGATCAAGAAAGGATTTTTGTAGTCGATTCTTGGCAAGCAAGCGCGGGAGAAGCCATTTTTGTCTTAAAGGCTATTGATTCGATCGAAAAGGGCAAATCCTTAGAAGAAATTGTAGAAGATTTAAAAATTTTTAAGTCAAAAATCAAAACGTTTATTATGCTTGAAGATCCGAAATGGTTAGAATACAGCGGAAGGATCTCGTCTATGGTTGCAAATTTATTTAGAGCTTTGGGTCAAAGAGGGGTCAGACCATTTTTAGTTTTTAAAAGGGGGAAATTGACTCCTGGAGGAATTAAAATCAAAGCCAAAGACAAGGTTTTAGCATTTTTCAATCAATTTAATAAGGATAACGCAGCAATCAAAAATACTGAAAAACGAATCAAAGCGGTAATAACTCACGGCGATAATTTTTATTTAGCTCAAAGATTAAAAGAAATGATTGAAAATGAATTTCAAAACGCAAAAGTTGAATTTGTTAATATTATTAATAACATTGTAGGCGCAGTCACAGGTCCTGATACTCTTATTTTAGCTTGGGCCGAGTTTTAACAATAGTTTTGAAGGTCCAGAATAAATGAAAAAATGAAAAATACACAAAAAATAAATTACATCATCGATATTCTAATGCTGGTTTGCTTTGTTATCACTGCTATTTCTGGAATTTTATTTTTATTTTTTCCAAAAGGGCCGAGGGCTGGTTGGTATGAGATTGAAGAGTTTCACAAAAGAGATTTAATCGAAATTCATACATTTTTTGGAATTTTAATGACCTTATTCGGGTTGATTCATTTTCTTTTGCACCTAAAATGGATAGTAACGATGACAAAAAATTTACTAAAAAAAGAATAAGTTTTTCTAAGGCTGTTATTTTTATCTAATTTTGAATCATTTCACGGTCTGAAAATATCGTAGTGTTTTGTATTAAAAATAGAAAATAATTTTTTATGCGTTTGTGGTCAATTCATCCTCAATATTTGGACCCCAAAGGTTTAGTTGCTTTATGGCGCGAAGGGTTATTAGCTAAAAAAGTTTTAGAAGGTAAAACAAAGGGATACAAAAATCACCCTCAGTTAGAAAGATTTAAAAATTTTAAAGATCCCATTTTAGCAATTAACTCCTATCTCTTTTACGTTTTAAAGGAAGCCAAATTAAGAAACTACAAATTTAATGAGAAAAAATTAAAAATTGACGGAAAAATTCTTTACAAAAAAATTCCTGTAACTGAGGGTCAAATAAAATTTGAATTTCGTCATTTACTTTCAAAACTGAAAAGGAGAGATAAAAGGCATTATCGGTTTTTGTTAAAACTGAAAAAAGGTGGCAAAACCTTAACAAACCCTATTTTTTATCAAATAAAAGGAAAAAAAGAAAAATGGGAAAAATGAAATGTGCTAGCTGATATCAATTTTTAAAAAATTCTGTTTTTGCTCCAGTTTGGAGCATTTTGTGTTTTTTGTTTGAATTAACTGGCGCTTTCTTACTTTTTTAATAATTCGAAAAATTTTGTTGCAAAATCCACCAAAAATGAAGTGGAATTTAATCAGAAAACTAAATTAAATTTTTATCCCTTATTCGTTATCTGATTTTTGAAAATCGATAAAAATTGAGATATAATAAAAGAGCAACAAAATGAGCAAAAAACTTTTATTAAGCATTACTTTTATTGCGTTTTTAGGATTAGGAACTTTTTTGTTTTATTTTCTTTCAATAAAAGAAAAAAAGACAATTTCCAAAGAAACTATTGACGACATTTCTATTGTTGAGAATAGAGTAGAAGAATTTGGAAGAAAGTTAAAATTGGTAAGTTTACAATCCCCAAAAGAAATCCTTGAAAAGCAAATAAAAGAAAATTATGAAGAATTCTTGTCGCCAGAACTTTTAGCTGACTGGATTAATAATCCATTTAAAGCATTAGGAAGAAAAGCTTCCAGTCCCTGGCCAGAAAGAATTGAAATCAAAAATATCCAAAGAATTTCTGAAAACAAATTTTTAGTTGAAGGAGATGTGATTGAAATGACAAGTGTGGAAGCAGTAGAAGGCGGAGAAGCAAATAGATTTCCAATAACGCTTACTTTGGAAAAAAGAAATTCAAAATGGGTAATAGTTGATGTTAATCAAAGAATTCAAAAAATAGGTATGCCAAACCCTGCCTCTGTTTATTGTGAAAAGCAGGGAGGAAAGTTGGAAATAAGGAATTTCAAAGATGGACAAAAAGGATTTTGTATTTTTGAGGACGGATCAGAATGTGAGGAGTGGAAATTTTTTTATGGAAAATGTAAAAAAGGAGAAAGATTTTGTAAAGATTTTTGTGGTGATGGAATTTGTCAAAAAATTGTTTGCATGGCAGTAGGTTGTCCATGCCCAGAAACTAAAGAAAGTTGCCCAGAAGATTGTGGAACAAAAACAGAAATTCCTTGCGCAAAAGAAGGAGAAAAGGTAAACAGAAACCCATTGATTGGGTCTACTGATCAGAAATGTTGCGAAGGATTAGTTGAAGTTAGAGAGAGTAGATCTTATAGCGTTTGTAAAAAAGCACAAAAAGTTTTGCTTTATTATTACAACCCAGAAAAAGATAAAGATGAAGCAGGAAACATTAAATGTTCAAGAGATGGTTTGGTTGCAATCGAGAGACTGATCCCTGTTTCCCAAACTCCAATTAAAGATACAATAGAACTTTTATTAAAAGGAAAAGAAAATCTAACTGAAGAAGAATTGGCGCAAGGAATTACAACTGAATTTCCCTTAGACGGTTTCAAGTTAAAATCTGTAAATTTAAAAAATGATGGAACTTTAATTTTGGAATTTAACGATCCTTTAAATAAAACCGTCGGCGGTGCTTGCAGGGTGGGAATTTTATGGTTCCAAATTGAAGCCACGGCAAAACAATTCCCTCAAGTTAAAAAAGTTAAATTTTTACCAGAAATTCTTTTTCAACCCTAAGTTTTCCACAGATTTTACTCTTGACATTATCTCTTGACGAGAATAAAATGTAATTAAGAATGATTACTAATAAGAAAGAAAGATTAACAAATCAAAAAAGAGTTATTTTGGAGTATTTAAAAAGCACAAAATCGCACCCTTCAGCCAAAGAAGTTTATCTTGAAGTTAAAAAGAAATTGGCACAGATTAGTTTGGGAACTGTTTATCGAATTTTGAATCAATTAAAAGAAAAGGGAGAGGTAAAAGAAATTTTGACTGAAGTTAGCCATTTTGATGGAGATTTAACTCCTCATTCCCATTTTATCTGTCAAAAATGCAAAAAAATTTTTGATGTTTTTGAGGAAATTCCAGAATTGAAAAACAAAAAATTAAAGGTCGGAAAAATAAAAGATTATCAAATCATTTTTTATGGGATCTGCAAAAAATGCAAAAAATAAAAAAGTAATTTGCCACGATTGCAAAAGAGAAATTGAGGTTAGAGGAAATGAAATTAAAAATGGAGTAATGTTGGTTTATGAAAGTGGAGGAGAGAAAATTACAATTTTCAAATGCAAAGAGTGTTTTGAAAAATCTCAAGAATTGAAAAATTATCAACCTTGCGAAGTTTATTCAAGAGTTGTTGGATATTTGAGACCAGTTCAACAGTGGAATT
>Ga0080004_1130758_pt1 | contig 16154 bp, 20 predicted proteins | sample WasSprMetagenome_FD_69207 | JGI IMG/M metagenome (GOLD analysis project Ga0080004, IMG submission 69207) | Sulfidic aquatic microbial communities from Washburn Spring, Yellowstone National Park, USA - WS (SPADES assembly) (version 2) | ecosystem: Environmental > Aquatic > Thermal springs > Hot... | reverse complement strand
GCCCCGTCCTAGCATCCCTAACTATCTACACGGTATCAGTAGCACTAGTAGCTGAGTACAGGAAGTACAGCCACCTAAGGTCTAGGGTAGCTATAAGGAGCGGTAGGTAGGGCTTGGCCGGCCTAGAGGTCTCCGGGGAGGATTACGAGAGGTCTGTAGTAGCTGGTTTCACGGTTGTAGCCGGGGCTCTAGGTCTACTAACCTCAACTACGTATAGGTGGGTCTTCGAGGAGTTCGTGAGGCTTGTGCTTACGGAGCCCTACAGCTACCTCATCGTAGCCCTACTATCAGTCCTCGCGGTCTTATACCATACCCTGAGGTCCGCGGGTCTTTCGTACGAGTTTAGGCTTAGTAAGACCTTGGCTTCAGTACTCCTACTAAGTCTCGGTGGGGTCCTCTACCTAAGCTCCCGGGTAGACCCCACCTACTCCATACAGCTAGGTACTGCTAGCTTCGTAATGGTGTTCCTATCCCTTCTAACCCTAGTCTACAGACCGACATCACCTAGGGATGTAGTACCCCTACTATCCCTCCTAGTACTGATCCCAGTACCGGCTGAACTAGCTGATGCTGTAACCCAAGCACTCTCGAGGTTCATCGGTGCGGTCGCCTCGGCCTTAACAGGGTCTAAACTGGTTGGAGGACCGGGCTACACCGGGATCGAGGTAGTCACACCCCAGGGACCGACCCCCCTCGAGGTAGAGGCTGTCTGTAGCGGTGTAGTGACATTAGCACCTCTACTAACTGTGGTACCGGTAATCACCTACCTAGCGGCGTTCAGCCCCCGCAGTACTCTCAGGAAGGTGGTCTCAGTAGCCGTATCGATAGCTATAGCCCTACTAGTAGGTACTACCGGAAACCTAGTGAGGGTAGTCTTAGTAGTAGTCGGTAGCTCTAGAGCTGGTTTAGACCTCGGCGTAAACCTCCTCCACACCCCACCCTCACTCATATACTCATCTATCTCCACCATAACCTCCCTCGTAGTAGCTTGTAGGGTCGGTGGTATAGGTAGTACCTTACCCAGGGTGTTTAGGGTAGGACCTAGGGTTAGGTGGGACACTGCCTCAGGTGTTTTAGTAGGTGTTCTAGCTCTTGCAGTAGTCTACCAGGTATCTACCTACTACACGCTGCAGTACCCCGGAGCGAGGGGCTCCGGGCTTGTAGTAGAGGTTGGGGACCTGGAGAACTTTATCAACGATACCCCTAAGTACGTACTTAGAGGTACTGAACTCACCTCCTATAGGTGCGACCCCCACCTAGCGGACATCCTGGGGGCACTTAGGGTTTACGAGGTTACTGTAGCTACCGGTGGTAAGGTCTACAGGGGCTACGTTGAGGTAGCTAGTACACCCGCTCCGCTCCGTACGTGGCGGGTATACCTAGCCACCCGGGGGTATAGCGTAGTGAGTTCCTGGACTACTACAGCTAACGCAACCCCGATACACCTCATCGAGTTGGAGGGAGGGGGTGGTAGGGGGGTAGTAGCGTACACGACGATCCCCGTACACGTTGTAATGCCTTCGGGGACCTCGGTGGTGTACGTAAGGGTCTCCCTAGTGAAGTTCCTGCAAGAACCCGGGGAGGATGTAGTTGGTGAGGTTACCGAGGTACTCCGCAGTATTGTCTACAGGAACCTACCTCAACCAGTAGAGGTCGGTAGGCTGGCTCAGTGGGCTCTAGCCTCCTACGTACTCCTAGCCCTACTGCTAGCCTACACCGGAGCTGTAGTACTACACCCCATTCTAAGGGGGTTGAGGAACCTATTTAGCAGGTAGTACCGGTACCGGGGGCTAGAGCTTGGACTTCGGTGAAGCACGTAGGCTGGTCGACTCCATCCTGAGGGAGGTTCGGAGGGTCTACGTAGGTAAGCCTGAGCTAGTTAAGCTAGCTGTAGCTACACTACTAGCGGGGGGACACCTACTCATAGAGGGCTTCCCAGGTACAGGTAAGACCCTACTAGCTAAGACCCTAGCTAAGGTCATCGGGGGTGAGTTTAGGAGGGTCCAGGGGCACCCCGATATACTACCTACCGATATACTCGGGTTCCACATATATAGGTTGGATGGTGGTAGGGAGTTCATTAGGGGACCTGTATTCACCAACGTACTGATGTTTGATGAGCTTAATAGAGCACCCACCAGGACCCAGGCAGCTCTACTCGAGGTAATGCAGGAGTACAGGGCTACAGTAGACGGTGTAACCTACCCCATACCCAGGCCATTCATGGTCGTAGCTACCCAGGTTACACCTAGGGTAGCTGTAGGGGCGTACCAGGTGATGGAGACCCTAGCCGATAGGTTCTACGCTAGAGCCCCGAGCTACTACAACCCACCTGAGGATGAGGTTGAGATCATTAGGAGGGCTAGCGCGATCTACGACCCACCCGTTGATAGCGTCACTAGGCCGGCCGAGGTCCTGGAGCTAACCACATCCCTAGATAGGCTAGTCTACCTAAGCGATGCCGTAGCTCAGTACATAGTTAACCTAGTTACATACCTGAGAAACCACGAGGCAGTCCTCTACGGACCCTCCCACAGGGCCTCGATACACCTGGCAACCCTCTCAAGGGTGTACGCACTGATGGACGGTAGGGACTACGTAGTACCAGACGATGTGAAGGCTGTTGCAGTACCGGTGGTAGCCCACAAGCTTAGGGTTAGGGAGGAGTACGAGGCTGAAGGTACTACAGCTGAGTCCCTAGTTGAGGAGGCCCTTAAGAAGGTCCCCGTACCTAAGTAGTTGAACGCACCCTACGAACTCCTAGTAGTAGGGCTCGTAGCTGCGTCCGGGGCTCTATCCACCTACCTGGACCCAGGGCTATCGGTAGCCCTATCCGGGGCTACCTTAGTTGTAGCCTCAAACCTATTCGCGTACAGCCTCTACAGGGGTAGTAGGTGGCTACCGGTCCTCGTACCGGCCGTACCGGCTACGGTAATGACCTACGGTATCTGCCGTATCCTACTACTACCCGAGTTCCTCGTAGACGTGGTGTTGCTGGCAACCCTCCTAGCTACCGTAGCCCTCCACTGGGGTGTTAGTAGGGTTAGGGCTGTCTTCGGACCTGCGGTACCCGTAGCACTACTACCTGGGGTAGTCCTAGGTATCTGGGTAGGCGTCCCGAACCCCCTTAGGTTTGCCCTGACCCCCGTACTAGAGGTCGCAGCCTACGCAGTACTAAGGGAGGGTCTGGGGGTTGGGGAGGTAGTACCCTACGCCGTCGCCACCCTAGTAGCCCTAGACCTAAACCCAGCTACATACGTAGGCCCCACGTACCTGGTCCTCAGCTCAGTGCTCTACCTAGCTAAGTTGCTGACCCTAGAGCTAAGGCCTGCTGTAGCCCCCTACGTACTCAGCCTAGACGTACTGCTTAGGCCTGTGCTAGCCAGGGTGCTCTAGGTGAATAGGGCTCTAGCTGTCCTGGGGGTTAACGTAGTTGCCGTATCGGTCCTAGCCGCGGTCTACGGACTCTACACCCAGGATACGGCTATCCTAGGGGTAGCCCTATCGGTATCCCTAGTGGGTGCGGTACTCCTAGCCATGAGCTTCGCAACCTCCGAGGCCGTCCTAAGCTCCCTCGTTGAGTATGCTGAGATAGCCAGTAGGGCTCTGACGACCGTAGTCGAGGACCTGGACCTACTACGCTCTAGGCTACTGGCTACTGTAGATGGTGGTGAGGTTAGGCTAGCTATAGCTAGGACCCCGGACCCAGGTAGCCTAGGTACTGGTATAGGGGTTAGGTACGGGGAGCCCTACATCTCCTTCCCGGTGGGTAGGGTACTGGAGGGTGCTACGGTAGTTACTGAGCTGGACGGTAGGTCCCTCGAGTCAGCCCTCGGTAGTGTACTAGTGGACTCCCTAGGGCTCTGTAGTAGGGTAGTTACCGAGGTATCCGGTAGGTTTGTGAGGGTGGAGCTATACGGGATCAGCAGGCCCTTGGAGAGGATGTGCGGTATGCCCGTAAACCCCGTGAACGTACTGACAGCTGTAGCCCTAGCTAGGGTTACGGGGAGGGCTGTAGCCCTAGTTGAGTCAGGTCAGGTAGCTGGTGGTAGGTACGCGGTCTTCGAGGTGGTTAGTTGAGCGGTAGCCAGGTGCTCAGGTTCACACTGCTGTACACGGGGCTGGTAGCCCTCTTCAACTCAACGCTACTCCTCCTAGGTGAGCGTAGGGTCGACGCCTACGTAGCTGTAAACGTACTATCCTTCTACGTAAGCTACTCCCTAGCGAGACCGCCGACGAGGCCCGGTGTAGCTACGGTGGTACTCCACGTACTCCTACTCACAGTGTTCGCGGTCGTGGTCACGCTGAGGGTTTACGAGGTTCTAGTGGGTTGAGGTACCTACTACCAGTAGTCCTCGCGGCGATCGCCCTAGCCTCACTACCCGCTAGACCCCCGGAGGGCGTCGAGCCCGTGGACTGCTCAAACCTACTCACCATCCTGGAGAGGATCCTGGAGTCCGTGGTGGGCGGTACGCCTGACCCGGAGTTAGTTAGGGCTGTAGCCTCAGCTCCAGTCCCCGGGGACCTGGGGGTTAGGCATAGGGATGCCTACGGGAAGCTCCTCAGGTACCTCAACTACCTGGAGAGGGTCGTCGGGGGTAACTTAAGCCCTAGGGAGGCTAGGGAGCTGGCGGCTGAGCTGAGCATACTGGCTAGTGAGCTGGGGAGTAGCGTGGGGGGGTACGGGGGTAGCCTCGCGAGGTGCTCCCACGACCCGGCCCTAGCGTCAACCCTCTCAACTAGGGTTAGGCAACTACTCGACGAGTTAGTGGGGGTTCAGGTCCCGTCCCTAGTCCAGCTACTCCTACAGCAGGCCTCAAGAGGGGTACTCGAGGTCTGGTTGGATAGGGGTAGTTATAGGGCTGGTGATACGGCTGAGCTAGTTGTCAGACCGCTGAGGGAGGGGCTCGAGGTTGTGCGGGCCTACGTAGCCCTCTGGCCTACGCTCACCAGGGTCGCGGAGGTTACCCTAGTTAGGAGGGGTTCGGAGTACGTAGGTGTATTCGAGGTACCGAACCTCACTACCCTATCCAGGTACTACAGCCCCCCGGTTCCGGCTACGGTGGCGCTAGCCGCCGTTGTAGAGCTCCTGGACACCTCGGACGGCTCTACCTACAGGGGGTACGCGTTGTTTAGTGTCGAGTTCGGGAGGCCCGTAGTTACCGTCGAGGCCCCCGCCACCCTCTACCTAGGTGATGTACTGGAGGTTGTGGTGAGGTCGGACGGGTACTACAGGGCTAGGGTCAGCCTAGGGGGTTCCTACGCGGTTAACGCAACCCTAGTACCGGGTACCAACACCTTCAGGTTCGATACCTCGCTACTCAACATAACCTACGGTACCCACGTAATCAGGGTCGAGGTCGAGCCTACGGCTACTTACATCGGTACCGTCGTTACTAGACCCGTAGTGGTACTACCTAGAGTACCTAGGGTTGACGTTAGGCTACCTACGTTCCTAGTTACCGTAGATGGCTGTGCAACAGTTGAGGTAGTTAGTAGGGAGGTACCCCGGGCTGGGCTTAGGGTCGTGGTCTACGTCGGTAGTGCTGTTAGGGGTCCGTACTACCTCAACGGTAGTCTGAGGGTTAGGGTCCTACTGGGCTACCTACCCGTAGCCACGGCTGAGGTCTCGGTTAGGGTTGTAGCTGACGCGCCGGGCTACGAAGCCTACGTAGCTAGGCAGGCTGTCGTGTACGTCAACCCCGCCACCTCTATTGCTGTGGGCATAGCCTCGGTGTTTGCCACCACCCTACTCTACGGTAGGGAGAGGGAGTTCACCGTACTGGTACTCAGTCTCGGTAGGCGTAGGGTCGCCTCCGCAGCTAGGGTCCTGAGGTCAGCCCTCCTCGAGTTCACGTATAGGGTTAGCTCTAGGGTCGCGGAGCTCTACTACAGTACCCTCAGGAGGCTACGCCTACCGATGCCGGAGCCCTACGAGACCCTTAGGGAGCACTTCGCCAGGCTACCCCTGGGTCGCGGGGTCGCCGAGCTACTGAGGAGGCTCATGCTACTAGCTGAGAGGGACCTCTACTCGAGGTATAGGCAGGACTACGGGGAGGCCCTGAGGGTTGCTGAGGAGGTCTTGAGGAGCGGTGGGTAGGGAGGTAGTACTACTCGGGGTAGTACTGGGGGTCCTCCTAGGTATAGCCATAGTCTACACCTACACCCCGGCTACCGACTTCAGCGTACTCAACACAGGGCCCTCAGGTCTCTCGGGGATAGCCTCCGCGTATGGGGCATCTGTAGCCCTGGGGGCATCCCACCTAGCTAGGGTAGAGCCCGGGGACTACGCCTACCTAGTGATTAGAGGTGGTGAGGTGAGTACCGGTGAGGTAGTAGCCCTAGCCAAGTTCCTAGCTAGAGGTGGGGTTGTCGTAGCCTCCGGGACCCCCGCGTTTCTGAACAGCCTACTGAGGCAGCTGAACGTAGGTGTAGAGGTTAGCGAGGCCGTGGTCTACGACTCCATTAGGAACTACGGTAGTAGGTTCTACCCGGTAGGCTACTCACCAACCTGTAACGCAACCGTCGTAACCTACCTACCTAGATACGTAGTTAACCACGGGGGTGCCGAGGTCGTAGCCTACTCGAGTGAACTCTCCTACGCCGACCTAGATGGTGATGGCTACATGGACCTGGGCGAGCCCGAGAGTAGGTTCCCGCTGGTACTGGCAGTCGAGGTCGGTGGGGGTAGGCTCTTCGTAGTTACATCACCCTACGTATTCGCGAACGACCTAGTGGAGCCTAACCTAGGGTTCCTTAACTGCATCCTCTCGGGGCGTAGGCTTATCGTAGACCAGTACGAGGTCTCCCGGGACCCGCTCCAGTACATTAGGCTGGTTACGCGTACCGGGGGTGCGTCGGACTACTACGTAGTAGCGCTAGTAGCTTTAGCCGGTTTGGTGGCCTATGCTGTCCTCAGGGAGTGGTAGGGCCCTACACTACCTAGTCTCAGCCGCTGTAGCTCTAGCTGGTTTCGCGGGCTACGCTACTGAGGGTAGTACCCTACAGCTAGTACTCGGCATAGCCCTGGCAGTAGCCTACGCAGTCCTACCCGGTATCTCCGGGCTCGTCGCAGGCTTTACCTGGTGTACCCTAGCTGCAGCTACGTCCCGGGTACTCCCAGCTCCCGCATCCCTGGTAGCCGCCCTACTACCCCACGTATACGTACGAGATGTCGGTGGGGGTAGACGCGGTGTTCTACTCACGGCTAGGCTCTCGGTGCTACCCCTGGTCCTCTCACCCGCCTACGTAGTTAGACCCAGCTCGCTGGTAGCTGCAGTAGCCTACGTAGTGTCCCTGGCGGCTGCCACCACCTCAGCGTACCTCAGGCTCTCTAGGAGTAACGTCTGGGTTGGGAGGGGGGAGTTCACGGCTTACCTAGGTGAGGCTGTCCTAGTACCTGTGGATGTTGAGGTAGTTGGGGAGACCTACTTCACGGTATCCGTAGACGGTTCCGAGGTCCTGAGGGGTACCCTAGGTGCCGGCCGTACCCAGCTACTGGTGAGGTTGAGGCCTGAGGTTGCTGGTGTACGTAGGTACTCCATCCAGCTAACCCTAGTCGATAGGTGGGGTCTCTCCAGGGTATCCTACGGCCCCTACGTAGTCGTGGTTAAGGCCGTACCGAGGTCCTCGGAGGTCGTTAGGAGAGCTAGGGAGGTCCTCTCAGCTTACGTATCCGCGTCGACCCCGGTGGTCTACGTAGGTAGGTTAGGTGGGGTCGCAGGCTCCTCAGTCGGCGGGGGGCCCGGTGGGGGAGGCGGCGGTAGGGTTGGTGGAGGTTTGGGTGGTGTCGGTGGTCCTAGACCTGCGGAGACCTCCGCGGTTACTGCGTGGCTTAGGTTTAGGTGGGAGGTTGCTACTAGGGTTCTGGAGGCCATGGCCTCCTCGTCCAGGGTCTTCAGGGGTGACTACGCGGGTGTTAGGGAGTACACCCCCGGGGACCACCCCAGGTCTATACACTGGAAGAAGAGTGTGAGTATCGGCGAGCTGGTGGTTAAGGTCTACGAATCCGGTGGTGGTGAGGTTGGTGGTAGCCCGGCTTTAGTTGTAGCTGACTGGGACGCCTCTAACCCGGTCGAGCTGGACTACCTGGTCCAGGTAACCTACAGTGCCCTGGTGGTTGGTAGGGGTAGGAGGTACCTCTACCTCATACTACCGAGTGGTAGGGTCTACTACGTATCCGGTGAAGCTTTGGACGTACTGAGAGCCCTCGACGCCGTACTGCTGACGGAGGGTGTTGAGGCTAGGTTTAACTACGAAGCCCCGCAGAGGGTCGGTACCCGGGATACCGTCGGGGAGTTGGGTAGGGTCGGCGGTAAGCTATCCCTAGTAGACAGCTACTACAGAGCCCTAGCTAAGGCCTTGGTGGACGATGTGGAGGCTAGGGGTATCCCCAGGGGCTCTACGTACGTACTCATACACCCCAAGGCCTATGCGCTCAGGTACACCTACCTAGCCCTAGAGCTAGAGGCTAGGGGCTACAGGGGTACTAGCCCGAGGCTACTCAAACCAGAGGAGGTAGCGGCCAGGCTTAGGGAGGCTGTAGCCGGGGTAGGGTAGTGCTGCGGGCGCCCCACAGTCCTGGGAGTGTCGGTACCCTGGGAGTATATTAGATATGCAGCACGTAGAGGTTCCGGGTAGGCCTTGATCGAGTCTATACGTATAAGGAACTTCAGGGGGCTGAGGGAGTGCGAGGTAGGGGGTCTGACGGACGTGAACGTAATCATAGGTAGGAACGGCTCCGGTAAGTCCACGGTACTCGAGGCCATATACCTAGCCTCGTCGTGGGCTGAGCCGGCGGACCCCCTCAGGGGGCTGAGGAAAATAGACTACGTCGTCCAGAGGAGGGGTGGTAGAGGGGGTTGGAGTGACTACAGGGACTCCCTCTGGTTCTCCAAGGAGCTCGAGAGGGATATAGAGGTCGAGCTTAGGTTTAGGAGCTCTACTACGCTGAGGTTCAGGGTACCCTACGCTACCTCCACCTCGGAGCCTGTATTCCTCGAGCTGGGTCCGGACCTCTACTACAACCTACACTCCGACGTAGTATGGAAACCTGCTACCAAGCAGCTCTACAACGATTCAACTGTTAGGAGTAGGCTACCCTACTGGAAGGAGGCGGAGTACCTTAGGGGTGTGGTACTCCTCGATAGTAGGCTTAGGGTTGAGGACGTCGAGTCGAGGGTCTGGTCTAGGGTTCTCGACAGGAGGTTGGATAGGCTTGTCGTTGAGCTGATTAGGGGGGAGTACGAGCCTAATGCCGAGAGCATAGTGTTCAAGCCCGTAGGGGGCCGCTTCGTACTGGCCGTAACACTCAGCAACACCACAGTCGAGGTCGACGCCCTAGGTGATGGGGCTAGGCTGGCCGTAGTACTCGCGTCCGCACTAACGCTCCTGAGCGGTACGGCAGTGCTCGTGGAGGACCCCGAGGTTCACCAGCACCCCGGTGGGCTATCGGCCGTGCTGAGGTTTGCCCTGAGGTTAGCTAGGGAGAGGTCCCTCCAGCTCTTCATAACTACGCACAGCGCTGAGCTGGTAAACCTGGTTATGAGGCTCTGCGGGGAGCTCGGGCTCGGCGCGAGGCTCTTCTTCATCGAGAGGGACCACTCAACCGGGGTTGCCGAGGTTAGGACCCTCGAGAGCCTCGACGTCGAAGTCCTCCAGAAGATCGGGTTCGACCCCAGGTTACTCCACGTACTGTAGCCTTGGTCTCGGTAGTGCAGCTAAAGCCTCTCCAGGATTCCTTCTACGATATAGTCCAGAGGAAGCTACCGCGCCTAGACGTACTGGTACTCTGCGAGGGTAGGAGCGATGTTGAGGTAGCTAAGGAGGTCCTGAGGGGGGTTCTAGAGGTGGCGGAGCCTCTCGGAGGGGTAAGCGTAGGCTTCACCGACTGCGAGGGAATTGGGAACGTACCAACCATGACCAACGTGGTGCTCAGCCTAGCGAGGGTTTCGAGGAGGTTGAGGGGCCTAGCGGTCGTCATAGACGCTGACGAATACTCCGTAGACGATAGGGTTAGGGGCGTGGTCGACAGCCTAACCTCCAGGGGGAGGGAGCTGGGGGTTAGGGTATCCGTACCGCAGGGCAGTGGTAGGCTGGACCAAGTCTACCTACTCGAGGTATCCGTCGATAGGCGCTGCCTAGACCTCGCCGTAGCCATCAGCGGGGACTTCTCAGCACCCTACAGGAGGCGCTGCCTAGAGGACCACTGCGCCAAGCTGATGGGGCTTAGGGTCGGTGCGGGGGTCGAGAGCTCTAAGCGGCTAGTCACGGACATGGGGGAGTGCCTGAGGTACATAAGGGAGAGGGGTGCTGAGGAGGTCTGCAGGGCCTTCGAACACCTCTGCCTAGCCTTCCAGCTACTGCTCTCGAGAGCTTCGAGAAGTTCGGGAACCCTACCCAAAGCTTGAAAAAGCCGCACACCCATGCAGTAGTTGGTGAGGAGAAGGCTAGAAGCTGACTACGCGGACACCCCCGGTGGTGATGAGGGAGGTTTCGACCGACGGTTTACTACCTAGCCTTGGTAGATCGTGGCCTCCTTGAGGAGGGTTAGGCTACCCTTCGCGCCGGGTCTCGAGGTAGAGTTCACCGATAGAAGTAGGGCTGTTGAGCAGGTCTACGAGTTTGCCGATAGGGGTACTAGGCTCCCCGTCGTTGTCTTCGGTCCCGAGGGCTGCGGTAAGAGTGCGTGGCTTAGGCAGGCCTCCGAGGTCCTGAGGGAGGGGGGCTTCGACGTTATATACGTCGACCCCCTACGCAGGGAGTCCGCAGCCTACGTAGGTGTCGAGGAGGTTGTCTCAAGGCTCTCCGAGGCCGTCGCGGACGCTACGGGCTTCGCACCCGCTAGGCTCGCCGACCTCGTTGTCTACCTGGCTAACCAGCTCCTCAGGAGGTGGAAGAGGAGGAGGGTAGCTGTACTAGTAGACGAGGTCTTCCAGGCTATTGGTCTGGATAGGGCTGAGTCGTACGTCAAGGCCCTGCTAAACACCATCGAGTACCCGCCGGAGCCTTACGAGAGGATAGTCGTCATCGCCGCTACCAGCGAGGGCTTCTCGAGGTGGAGGGTCGGTAGGCACCTGTGGGCGTTGGTGAGACCGATGTGGAACATGCCTAGGGAGGGCTTCGAGGAGCTTTACGAGAGGATCCCCGGGCCTAAGCCGGGCTTCGACGACGTCTGGAGGCTGACCGGTGGGAACCCGAGAATGCTATCAGTGCTCTACCGGGCTGGGTGGAGCGTCGACAGCGTCATCGAGGACATCGCTAGGTCTAGGGGTGTGACGAGGGACTTCGTGAGGAGGTGGAGGCGGTACCTGGAGGATGCCGTTGAGGATCCCGACGCGCTGATGGAGGGGGACTTTCCCGAGGAACTTAAGCACACCCTCATCGAGAGGAACCTCATCATCTACGACCTCTACTCCAGGAACCCGGAGCTATGGGTGGACGAACCACCGCCTGAAAAAGACCCTGAGCTTGGCGTGGGGAGGTACGTAGCGTGGCAGACACCGATACATAGGGAAGCTATTAGGAGAGCTCTGCGAGAGCTGTAGACCAGCCGTTAGAATGAGGGTAGGCATCAGAATCCCTAGCACTACAATGGCAGCAGCAGAGAAAGACTTTATAGCTTTATAACAGGGTAGGTGGTGAAGAGTTCGGGGATAACAGAGGCGATCACAGATGCTTAATCGCTTTAAAGGTGTATCAGGGGCTTTAATCTTGAAACTGTGGATAGTGATCCCCGAAAACTATATTCGAAACGGGGTTTGATATGAGTAGGCCGGAGGATAAAACTCTTGAAGTCGTTGTTGATATGTTAGAGACTTATGCTCGAATGCTCATGATTGTTGCTGAAATTGAAGAGGCTACTGGTAAGAGGTTTACGGAGTTTCTGAAGGAGTTGTTCACACCTGAGAAGCTGAGTGGGCTGTATAGGAGGGTGCCGGCAGATGTTTTCGGAGAGTTCATGGCGGCGTTGATGAGGCTTGTCTCTATAGCCTCTGCAATCCAAAATCCGCTAGCTCTTTCCGTCGATGAGAAGAGGAGGGTTTCAAAGGAGATTATGGAGATCGCTGAAGCTATTAGGAGGGTGGCTGAAAAGCTCAGGGCTGGTCGAAGTGAGTGAGGAACGCGGCATCGAGCACCTACCGTTAGGTGTGGAGTACATTCTTGCGATACCGGCATTGATCCAGCCGCCGGAACCGACCTCGGAGAGCATCGCCAACGCCGTATCGTCCCTTATAGTAGCTAGGTCGCCGCCTAGGGAGGTTGCAGTAGAGATCGCGAAGAGTGCTATAGTGTGGGAGCTTACACACCTAACTAATGCTAGGTACTCTATAAGTGTTGTGGAGGATGCCCACTGGGGCTACGTCTACATCATTACACTGGGGGCAGGCGCTAGGGAGGCGCTAGAGGTGAACCTGGAGCTGCAGAGGAGGTTCCCCGGGATCCCGATAGTTGTTAGGTGGACTGGCGGCATGGACCTCCCCGATGAGGAGCTCGTAGACTACGTAGTGAAGATAGCGAGAGCCGGGGGGTTCGAGGCTAGGGCACCGCGGGGTTTCAGCAGTGTTGAGGCGGTAAGAGAGGTTAGGGGGAAGTAATGGCGTATACCGATACTAATGTGCTGATAAGCTACTACTTTGATGAGGAGGAGCTCCATGAGACCTCCGTAAGGACCTTCAACGCGTTAAGGGCTGTGCAGAAGGAGGTATACATCTCCCCACTAACGCTAGTAGAACTACACTCCGTTATAGCTAGGAATCTGCCCAAGTACAGGTTACCACCGCACTACATGGTTCTAGATGAGGAGAGGAGAATACGTGCGCTCGCCAAGGATATACTAGAACGCCTAGAGCCTATTCTTGTTAACGATGAGCCGAAGTTAGAGCCATTTGATAAAGGCAGAGTCTTCCACATATACAGGAAGGCTATCGACTACGCGGCTACACTAAAGCTTAGATCACTGGACCTACTGCACATCGCCTACGCGGTTGAGCTCGCTAAGAGGGGACTTGTAGACACGTTTGTAACTCTAGACAAAGAGCTGATAGATAGGAAGGAGGTACTGAGAAGTCTAGGACTGAAGGTTATGGACCTTAGCTAGAGTAGGAGGTTGCTATAGCTTATATTCAATGGGCGTTGCAGAGCTTGATGAGCGTCTAGGTGCTGCGGGGGTTATGGGTAGGAGGACATATACACACATACTCGTATCGGACGACGTGGACGCCGTGCTCATAGGTGTAGTAACCACTGAGGCACTAGGCTTTGAAGTAGATCCGGTCACGGGGGAACCGGGAGGGGCTGGGACGTACCTGCCCTAGGTTGGGGGTGCCCGTGGTGAGGAGGGTTAGGCTAAGCTTTGCTCCTGGGCTAGAGGTTGAGTTTACTGATAGGGATAGAGCTATTCAGCAAGTTATTGAGTGGGGTGAGAGGGGTACACGGTTCCCTATAGTTGTTTACGGTCCTGAGGGCTGCGGTAAGTCTGCTTGGCTTAGGCAAGCAGCTGAGGTTTTGAGGGAGATGGGCTACGAGGTGTTCTATATCCACCCCCTGGATAGGCTCGTCTATGCGGAGGTCTCTATACCGAGCGTTAAGGAGGCCTTCCTAGAGTTTGCTCGGAAAGCCTTAGCTGAAGATGCTGTGAGCCGCATTGCGTGGGCGCTGTTCGACTTCGTGAGGGACTTGCTCAAGGTGAGGAAGGCGAGGGTAGCTATCATAGCTGATGACGTGTTCCAAGCAATTGGGTTAAGGTATGCAGCTGCATACGTTAAGGGGCTTCTGAACATGATTGAGTATCCCCAGTACAGCTACGAACGCATGGTGGTAATCGTGGCAACAAGCGAGGGGGTCTCAAAGGCTGAGATCGGTAGGCATAGATGGGCAGACCTAATGCCCATGTGGAACATGGGTAAGGAGGGCTTTGAGAAGCTATATAAGTTGTTGCCTGATCCTAAGCCCAGCTTCGATGAGGTTTGGAGGTTAACTGGTGGAAACCCGGGGATGCTCGCAAAGCTATACAAAGCAAGGTGGAGCGTGGATGAGGTGGTAAAGAGCGTCATAACCTCTAAAGATCTAGATACATTCATCCTTTCACTTAGTGCTGAGGAGATGAGGTGGTTACTGGAAGCAGTTGAGAACCCCGACACCCTGCCAGCTAAGGAGAAGCTGCCGCTGATGCAGAAGCTCATAGAGCTTAACCTAATCATAAGCTCCATAATCTATCGAGATCCAGAGCTATGGATAGATCAGCCACCGCCACAGAAAGACCTTGAGCTAGGCATAGGCAAGCACATAGCTTGGCAGACACCCCTGCACAGGGAGGCCGTTAGGAGGGCTCTGGAGGGTTAGTCCGTGGCTGAGGAGGTGGTTAGGAGGGTTAGAGAGTGCTGTGCTGAGCTCGAGGGACTGCTAGGTGATGAGCTACTGGGTGTAGTACTATTCGGTAGCTGGGCACGTGATGAGGGTGGTGGGGGTAGCGATGTGGACCTCATGGTGGTACTCAGGAGCCTTAGGGGCTTCGATGTACGTGCGTCTATCTACAGAACCCTCTCCAGCTGTATTGGGAGGGCCCTAACCCTAGTCGACGTCAGGGCCTCGGAGGTCCTCGGTGATGTAGTGGAGCTAACGCCCCTCCTGCTCAACATACTGGTGGACGGTGTTGTAATCTACGATAAGACCGGTAGGCTCTTGCAACTAGTGTCGAGAGCTAGGGAGTTCGTTAGGGTAGTGGGCCTGGTTAGGTACAGGACCCCCGACGGTAGGTACGGGTGGAGGAGGGCTGACGGGAGACCCCTGGAGCCCGTTAGATGGCCCTAAGCTACGACCCTAGGTCCGAGGTTCTGTACAGGGTTAGACTGGCTGAGCTCTACCTAGCCGACGCTGAGGTAGCCTACACGCGCGGTGACTTCCGCACTACCGTAGCCTCATCCCAGCTAGCAGCCGAGAACGCGGCTAAGGCGGTTATAGCTGTCTACAGGATCCCGAGCTGGTCCCACGACCCATCCCACGAACTTAGGGAGGTAGCCGACCAGGTACCCGAGACTCTGAGACCCCTAATCGAGGAGCTAGCAGATATAGCCGGGACCCTAGCACCTGAACACGGTAGGGCTACGTACGGTGAGCCTACGAGAGGTCTCACACCGTGGGATATATACGGGAGGGGGGATGCTGAGAGGGCTGTTAACTACGCTAGGAGGGCTGTAGAGCTGATGAGGACAGTACTCAGGGAACTCGGGGTACTCGGAACCTAGGGGTTGGGGCCTGCCGGACCTACTAGCACACTACGCCCTAAGCGTCCTAGTCGCCAGGACCAGGGTGGGCACCAGGCGGGCCCTCCTACTCGGGCTACTCGGTTTGCTACCAGATGTAGACGCCCTACTGAGGGTCCACAGGTGGTTTACGCACAGCCTGGTGGTCATCGCGCTGTCCGCGGTCCCTCTACTAGCCCTCGTATACGTACGCCGGAGGGGTTGGGTGGGCCTAGCGCTACTAGCCCTACTAATCGTAGCCCTACACCCGGTCACGGACGTCTTCACGGGTCAGACCCCCGTACTGTGGCCGCTGGCGGACTCGGTGTGGATTAGGGTATCGGTGAGCGGGACGTCGTCGAGTACCGGCGTGGCGGTGGTGCCGAGCATCGAGGTGATCGCGTCGAGACCGGACTTCACGCAGAGAGACGCGGTGGAGGGACCGGTAGTAGCGGAGGTAGGTATCGTACTGGCGGTAGCTACTGCGGTAGCCCTACTACTAGACCACCTCCCCAGGGGCCGGGAGCGGCCGGTAACTGGATGAGGGGCCGGCAGCTACCTCTACCAGCCCTTGTCCACCTAGAGGCTGTCCCCTCTGGAAGCCTCTCCAGCTGACTACAGAACTCCAACACGTATAACGCTAGACACGTAGACCCCGCAGACAGTAACGTAAGGGCAGGTGCCATTCACGTATGGCAGACGGTATTAAGCCGGAGACGCGATGTGGAGACCTCGACAGGGGGCACCCCCGTAGTGTACGTACATGTGGGGTAGTGTACGTTGTCGAATCAGTTGCTGAAGGGGTTGCTAAAGCAGGTCTCGAGATAACGGTTGCTGCTGGAGAGCCGAGCATTGATGGTGCTCTAAAAGCTATTAGGGGACGGTAGTCGAGTAATGATACGGCATTGTAAA
>Ga0080004_1176746_pt1 | contig 16155 bp, 15 predicted proteins | sample WasSprMetagenome_FD_69207 | JGI IMG/M metagenome (GOLD analysis project Ga0080004, IMG submission 69207) | Sulfidic aquatic microbial communities from Washburn Spring, Yellowstone National Park, USA - WS (SPADES assembly) (version 2) | ecosystem: Environmental > Aquatic > Thermal springs > Hot... | reverse complement strand
AATAGTTTAACATTAAATAATGACAATCAATTATGTATAGATGAAGACATCAACATGTATGGTGAAGATAGAGAGATTAATATAGATATGCTGAGGATCCCTTTAGAATTTGCTCCGGGAGTCAAAATTAGATTCATAGGCAGAGAAATTGCTCTTAGAAAAATAGTTGAGTGGGCTGAGAGAGGAGTAGGTTTTCCAATAGTTGTCTACGGTCCTGAGGGATGTGGAAAAACCTCATGGCTCAAACAGTCTATAAAAATCTTAGAGAAGATGAATTATAAAGTCATCTATGTGAATCCTGCTGAAGAAAATTTTGAGAATGCCCTCATATACACAGAAGATATAAAAGATATAATTAGAGAAGTCATCCCACAAGGACTTCAACATATAGAGATCTCTATGAGCTCCCTCATAACAAGACCATCAGATCTTGTGTTCACAATAGCTTATAGAATTATGAGAAAGATGAGAAAGCCAAAGATAGCAGTTCTCATAGACGAGGCTTTTCAAAGAATGGAGCTTAGAGAAGCTTCTTCATATGTGAAGTCTCTGCTTAATATGATAGAACATTCGTCTTATGAATATGATAAGATTATAGCTATAGTGGCAACCAGCGAGGGAGTCTCCAGATCTGAGATCGGCAGACACCTGTGGGCTCATATAATGCCTATGTGGAACATGTCTAAAAACGATTTCAGAGAGCTTTATGATCAGATACCTGGTGAGAAGCCTTCTTTCGAAGATGTCTGGAGGATTACAGGAGGAAACCCAAGGATCTTTAGACAGCTTTATTCAATGAGATGGAATATTGATGATGCAATAGATTATATAGTAAGATCTAAGGAGCTTACTCCTGATTTTATAAGCAGATGGAGAAGAAGTCTCGAAGAGGCTGTTGAAGATCCTGATAGCATATGGAGATCTGAGACGCCTAGAGAATTTATTGATGAGCTTATAAGAAAAAATCTTATAGTATATAATCTTTATGAGAGAAGACCTGGTCTATGGATTGATCAGCCTCCTCCAGAGAAGGATCTTGAGATTGGAGTTGGAAGATATGTCGCCTGGCAGACCCCTCTTTATAGAGAGGCTGTTAGAAAAGCATTAAAGAAAATAAATAGATGAAGGATCCACATATATTAAATTAAGAGATCCTCATATTATGAGAGTTTTTATACGATCTGAGAGGTTTGTCATCATGTGTTGAGATGTAAAGATCTGTTTTGGATAGATTTTATCTGATTATCATGTTTATAAGTTTTCTCTAGAATAGATTTATTTAGGAATGCCTAAATGTCTTTGATAAGTCTTGAGAAGCTGATCGGCTATATAGTGTCTAGACTGGGATGTGTACATCCTTATCGTGTCAGTAGAATTCTTATGTTGATCAGTTGGAGATTTAAAGAGGTTTATAATAAGGATCTTGTTTGTTTCACTGTTGAAGGTTTTGAAGCTGGCTATTATATTCCTGAGGTCTCTAATGTTATTAAAGAAGGTGTTAAGAAAGATTCTTGTTATAAAAGAGATGAAGAGAGGAGATGTGCCTATTATACATGTGGCTCTATAGATATTGAGGATGCGTCTATCAAGAATATTGTTGATTCAGTGATTGAACAAATTAAAGATCTTGGAGACATAGATCTTAATAGATTAGTTATTAAAGATCCTAGGTATAATGAGGTTTTGAAGAGAAAAACTGTGTGCACATGATTTTTTGAGGTGGATCCTCATGAAGATCATTAGTGTCTCTGGTGGCAAAGGAGGCACCGGGAAAAGTTTTGTCGCAACTAATCTCGCGATAGTCTTGTCAAGATATAGACATGTGACTCTTGCAGATCTAGATGTTGAAGGTCCTAATGATCATCTTCTTTTAGGTGTGGATCTTGCTGAGGAAGAGCCTATAAAGATTGTCAATCCATTTGTGAAATATGATGATTGTATAAAATGTGGTGTATGTGCAAATGTGTGTGACACTGGCGCCATTGTGATGACTAGAGAGAAGCTTCCATTTGTAATGGCTAGATTATGTAGCGGCTGTAGATCATGCGTGTTGGCATGTCCTACTAAAGCTATTTTAGAGGGTTATAGAGTTATTGGTTATACTTATCATACTATTGTAAATAATAATCTAGAGCTTGTCACTGGAAAATTGAGAGAAGGTGAGGAGCATACTCCTCCTGCTGTTAGAGAGGGGAAGAGAAGAGCATTGAGATACGCCAGAGATGTTCTTCTGATAGATACTGGGGCTGGGACCGGGAGTCATATAACTCTTGCTATTAAAGACAGCATGCTTCTAATAGCTGTCACAGAGCCGACCCCTCTAGGAGCTCATGATCTAGAGCTTATTCTAGAGATTGCAAAAGAGCAGAATATTCCTTCGTGGGTTGTTGTTAATAAATATGGTATTGGGGCTTCTGAAAAGATTTTTGAAAAGATCATGTCTATAGCCAGAGGTTATGAGGCTGAGATTATTGCAAAAATACCTTATCATGATGATGTTGCAAGATCAATTGTTGAGAGAAGACCTATAACATTTAAAAACCCTGATCATTCTGTCTCAAAGATTTTCAATGATGTTGCCCACAAGATCATGGGGGTCATATGATATGGTTATAGGCGCTCCTCTTGAGATTGTTGTTGCAAGTGGTAAGGGAGGTACTGGTAAGAGCACTGTCTCTTCAAGTCTGATATTATATCTCTATAGAAAAGGTTATAAAATTGTTGCTGCAGACGCTGATGCTGAGGCTCCTAATCTACATCTTCTTTTCAACGTCTCCTCATGGGATCGTGTTGACGAGTATAGTGATGCATATATTGCTGAGATTGATTATTCTAGATGTGATATGTGTGGAGAATGTGTCAATGTATGTCCTTTTGATGCTATAAAGATTGTCGATGGAAAATATTTTATAGACCCAACCATTTGTGAAGGTTGTAGCACATGTTCTCTGGCGTGTCCTAGAAAAGCTATTAGAAGAAGAAGAGTTGTTAGAGGAAGAGTGATGGTCGGCAGAACTGAATATGGTTTTCCGATCGTGTCGGCATCTATAGAGCCTGGCAGACCTAACAGTGGCAAGCTTGTTACTGAGGTTAAGAATAGAGCTAGAGAGATTGCCGGCAGAGAATCTATAATAGTTCTTGATGCAGCAGCTGGAATAGGTTGTCAGGTTATATCAGCATTTACAGGAGCCTCATTAGCTATTTTAGTTGCAGAACCTACGCCAGCAGGATTATCAAATCTTATTCGTGTTCATGAGATTGCGAAACATTTTAATCTTCCATCGGCTCTGATAATTAACAAGTCTGATCTTGATGAAGATTATGCCGAAAAGATCATTAGATATGCTGAGGAGGAGAACATAGATTTTCTAGGCAAGATACCTTATGACAATACTGTTCCACTCTCAATGACATATATGAAGCCTGTGACAGAGTTCTCACCAGACTCGCCGGCATCAAAAGCGTTGATGAAAATATTTGATGTTGTTGAGGAGAGGATCATAAGAGATTTTGATAGATGGAGAAGAGCTCATAAACCTTCAAAACCATCTATATACAGGCCTATACTAATAAAACCAGGTGAGATCATATGATAAAAATTGCTTTCCCCACAGAAAAATGCGAAGGATTAGAAGATGTTGTATACACAAGATTCGGAAGATCACCATGTTTCACAATAATAACATTAGACAATGAAAATCAGATAAAAGAGGTGAAGAACATCAGAAACCCAGGATACGAAGCAGCATCAGGAGCAGGAGTAAGAAGCGTACAGACATTAGTAGACGAAGGAGTGAACATCATAGCAGCACCAGCATTAGGACCAAACGCAGCAGTAATAGCACAAGAAATGGGGATAAAACACATATCAATACCAGCGGGAGTAAAAATCAGAGAAGCACTAGAGACAGTATTAAACGAGATCAGAAAAGAAGCATAAGAATAGGGATCAAACCGTATAATTATTGTTTAGCACATCCATGATCCAACAACGTTCATTCTAAAATTCCCAAACTTTTGTCTATACTCTTCGCTTTTTTCATAGTTTTAGCATAAATAAATGGATTAGACATCTTACACTTTTCTAGCTTTAGACTAAAAGTTGTGAAATATCTATTGGGCTTAATTCTTTGATAGGCTTAGGCTGACCTTAAATTTGATTAAACCGCATTCGAATATTTATACTAGGAGAATACAAGATGAAAAGATTTCTTAACTTTTATATATGGCTCTTTCTATTGATTTCTCTCTTAATATCGATAGGCTTATTTAACATCCGATCTATATCGATATATCAAAGTATATTTATATCTGGCGAATCATTAAATATTCCGCTGATATCGATCTTGATATCATTTTTCATAGTATATATATTTTTTCCAGCTAAAATGAGATTTCATAAGATAGTTGCTCTTATACTGCTTTTACTATTTATCCTCTTGATCTATATTCCATACATCTATACGCTTGTCTTCGTATTTGAACGTATTATAAGCAATTCATCGGTTAGGATCATCGTTATAATACTCCTATGGTTTTTAACTATTGGGCTAATACTTGTATTCAGTTATCAGAATTCAGATATTCAAAGAATGATTTACATGAGCGTCTTAATATTGTTCACATTACTTATAGCGTTGTTCATATCTACGGCTCTCATAGTTGAGCTGAGATATCCAATATATATCAATGACTTCAAAAACATGTATGGAGATATATGCACATTAGAGAAGGCATGGGATGTTGCGATCGTATATAAACAAAGCTTTTATTTCACATACGGCGTGCCTGACCCTAAGCCTAGACAAGTTTATTTAATATTTGATGGCATCAAATATTTGTATGTATATAAAGAGGTCGAAGTATTAGCAAGAACCGGTTCTTGTGAAGATTTTGCTATTGCAGTGGCTAAATTATTGGAAGATGTGTTAGGCTGTGAGACTCGTGTGATCGGTTTCGTAGGTTTAGACCATGCTTTTCCAGAGGTTAGAATAAATGGTACATGGTATGTATTTGATATAAGTTTCACTACTCCTTTAAAACCTGTGCCTGCCGACCAGTATTTCGAATATTTAAAAATAAATCATCCCGACCTGGCCTCTTCCCTACGAAGATTTTTAGATCGCGATACAGGTAAAGACGTAAGTTTAGAACACGGGTTTATCAAGTCTGTAGGCATTAAATAATATATTCAATCATAAAGATCATTATAAGCAAAAGATTTGATTAAAGTCAGCATTTATGATTATAATTTAGTTTAGCATCTCGAAACAAAAACAATTTATTTTTAGAAAACATAATATTAAAGGTGATCTCTATTTTTCGTGATATTCTTAGAAAGAGATTAGAGAAAGGGCCTCTTCTTAGAAAATTAAGAGAGGAATTTTTTAAAGCAGCTACTCAGATTTTTGATCCTGAGGAGTTTTTTGTATCATTACGAAGAGATATTGAAAATATCAACAGTTATGCTCTGATCATCTCACCATTTTTAAATAGAAATACGGTAGAGAAATTCTGTAGTCTTAAGGAGGTCTCCGACGCGATCAAAAATGGTAAAAAGATAATTGTTGTAACAAGACCATCTGACAAATCAGAGGTTGAGAGACCAGAAGAACATGCAGAGAGTATCAGTATCTTAGAAAAATGCGGAATCAAGGTTATTCCCAAACAAAAAATTCATTTCAAAGCTGTAATCATAGATGATGCAATAATTTATATAGGCTCTATAAATCCACTACAGATATTGACAGTAAGATATATACCGGCCGATTACATGCTTAGATTTGTAAGTGAAGCATTAGTAGACGAGATATTAGAAAGATCCGTCCCAGACTATCAAGAATTGTTGAAATAAAGTTTGTTTTTAGGTTCTCTTGTTATTTGTCTTATGGTACAGCAAAAATAAGTCCTAAGATTCATTAGAACAATAATTGAGCATTAAGTATCTAATACTATGTTAAGAAGTAGCCAATAATTAGCTTAATAAATGTTTATAAATGTTATATACTTTTCAAGCAATTAGCATATGGGGTATTCCATGATGTTTATAAATAAGATAAATTTTTCTGTTAAGTCTCCACATCCAAAGCTTGGAACACGAAGAATTCTGTTTGTTAATAATCCTCAGCTTCAGATTCATAGATGCTATGGTTCTAAAATTTTTCCTAGAGATCTAAGATCTAGTTGAATGATGTGAGATCTTTATGAGCGATAATGTTTTGAATAAGATCTTTGCCATGATCTTAACACATTTAATTAAGGAAAATCCTTTTTTCATACTTAAATTCCACGGATTTGAGGGATACGCTCATCAAGTGGAGTTGTTTTATAGGTTAGCATTAAGACAGCCCATAAAGGCTTTGATAGCAGATGAAATAGGTCTTGGCAAAACTATTGAAACTCTTTTAATTATAAGCTGGGGACTTCAGAAAGGAATCTATAAAAATGTTTTGATATTGGTTCCTCGAAGTCTTATTGGTCAATGGGAGATTGAAGCAAAAAAGATGGGGATCGAACCTATTACAGATTTGCAACGTCTCGAAGGTGCTAGGACTGGAGAGTATAAATGGAGAGTATTTTTATTCAAGATTGATACAGTAAAGAGAAATCCGCATATGAATAAACTTTTAAGATTCGATTGGGATATGATAGTCGTAGACGAGGTTCACAATTTAGGATCAGATACTCAAAGATTTACTTTAGTAAGGCATCTTGCCACAAAAAATCCAAAGGCGTCAATATTGTTGTTGTCTGCTACACCACATAGAGGAGATGAGAAGCAGTTTAGAGGATTACTAAGCATATTGATATCAAGAGAAGTTGCTCAATCATTAAATAGATTTGATGAACTTATAAATACTATAATATTTCGGAGAAGAAAAGATCATGTTAATAAGATCTATGAGGACGAAAAAATTTTCGTAGATGCGAAACTTAAAATTATAGATATTGATCTAAAAAATGAAGACGAAAAGAATTATATTAATAAACTCGTTGAACTTACTCGAGATATAATAAGATTATCCGAAGGATATAGACGTAAAAATACAAATAGTAATATATATTTATCTAACATTATAGAGCTTGTCAGCACGATAATAATGAAAAGAGGTCTCTCGAGTCCAGAAGCAGGGCAAATAACTTTCGAAAAGATCATTAAGTCTTTAACTTCGAATAATAAAACTCCTAAATATGCTTCAGATAAGATTGAAAAAATACAGCCTCTTAAAACTTTTATTGAAAAATTAGAAGAGTACTCTTCTGATGAATACATAAGTGGAGAAGATCCCGATAAAATATCTGATGTATCGAACGCTTCGAATATAAATGAAATATATAATATATTTGGAAGATACACTAATATATTTCTAGAATTAGAAGAGTTAGCCGATAAAGCGAAACACTTTGACAGTAAGATTGAGTCATTGAAGAATATTTTAATAAATCATATAAAGAAGGGAGAGAAGATAATAATTTTCACAGAATTCGCTGACACGGCAAAGTATATATATAACAAATTAAATAACGAGAAATTAAGTAGAGAAGTTGATTATGAAATTAAGAAACTAACAGGAGAAGACTTCAAAAGTCAGGGTGTAATAGAGGAAATTAAAAAATGGTTATCAGATCCTAAGCCTAAAATTTTGATATCAACAGATGTTGCTTCAGAAGGACTTAATCTTCAATATGCTAATGTGATAATCAATTACGAGCTACCGTGGTCATTGGTAAAGCTTGAACAAAGAATTGGGAGGGTATGGAGGCTTGGTCAAAAGAGGCCTGTTACGGTGTATCTGCTTGTATTGAATCATAAGTTTGAGAAATTCATATTTGAAGCTCTCTATAGAAAAATAGCTAGCTCTATCAGAAATATGATACTCCCAAGCGCGCTTTCCATTATAGAAAGCGAAGATGATAGAAAGATAGAGATACCTATAGTTGGAGTTTATGATCACATAAGTCTTAGCCTAAATTTATTGTTGAGATATTATGCTATGAATGACGAAAAATCTTTAGATGAATATATTAATTCTAGGTTAAAAACCTTTAAGAATTTTAAGAACATATTTATTTATACCGAAAAGTTATTCGAAAAATATGATAGGGAAGAAATATCTGATGTTATTAGAAAAGCCTCAGGATTCTCAAACCAAAGAGATTTTAATGAATTTATACGCAACATAATAAGGTCCTTGCAAAATTCATCTAAGATCTCCGAGAATATCGAGGACATCAAAGATCTATTGAAAAATATTATTGATAAATTAAAGAAAGAGAAACAAATATACGCATCCTGCGATAGTATTCTTACACCCTTAGTCATTTTCAATGTTTGTTTGCAAACTTTCTCACAAAATGAAGGTCTTTGTTGGATTTATGCTTATTCTAATAAATCTAATGGGGGATTATTAGATATCAGAAATGTGATGGAAAGAATTTCTATGTTAAACGATTGTGAGGAGATTCAGGATAACAACTTGATTGCTCTTATTAATAACAAGCTTTTCGATACACGCTTAAATGATATCAATACATCTGTTGAAAATCTTGTGAAAAAAGAGATTCTTAGAAAACTGCTCAATGAATATCTTAATTTTATCAATTATGTAAAATCTAACCCAAAAATAAAACATATAAAAGACTTATCATATATAGGATCTGTTGATATAGATAGTGTTGAGATAAAAATTCAACCCCTGATATACATTCTGCCTAAAAAGTTTATCGGTACTGTGAATGAGAGAATTGCCGAGGTTATAAATGAAGAGATCGATAAATTAGCTAGTGATTTGCCCGAGGAGATCAACGAATTTTATGATATAAGCAAAATAACAGAGGAAAAGCTTGAGATCGAGAATATAGGTAGAGAGATTCTAGAGAAGCTCTTATATGAGAAATATGATCTTCTGTATATAGGAGACACAAAAGCTCCTTTTGATTATGTCGCAAAAGATCGTATCACCGGAAAGACTGTCTTTATAGAACTTAAAACTTTAAGAAAACTTTCTGAAATATATTTAACTAATAACGAGAAAGAATTTGGAGAGAGACTTTCTAAAAAATTCTCCGATGATAAAGAATACTGGATATATGTGGTAGATCTTAGTAAGAAAGAAGTCAGAGGCTATAAAGATCCTTTTAAAGAAGAAAACATTAAAATAATATGTGAGCCAGTGAAAACTACAAAGTTTTATAGATGTAAGGAATCAAGTACAAGAGATTATTATAGTGTCTTTCAGTAAATTTATATAAAATAAGTTTTTTCGAGTCATATTGTGCTTATTCATAAATTCTTGAGATCTTAACAATTTTTGAATGTTTAAATCAGACATTCTCTTATACCTGTCATCAAGTTTAAAGGAGACACTTGCATTTAGTTCCTACTTTAAAGATCACTATTTAGACTATGGAAATTGATAAGTTAATGTAAGTAATAAATATACAAACTCGTCTTGTCAAATCACATTTTTATCTTGGAGATATAGTTGCATTACGAAGCTTATATATTAAATGATACCTTTTTAAATATGTTATAGTGTAGTTAAGGGTATAGACGTGTGAATCCGATTTCGTTGTTTATCTCTTGGGTTAGATATAGGCGTATGGGATCAATGATCTTGAAATTAACAAACTTAATAAATAATAAAATAAATAATAAATTTGTTAATTCTATTTTATCTTAACGGGATGGATATGGCTGCAGCAGCTTTATCAAAATTAGTTGTGAAAACTTTAAATGAGATTAGAGATATGTGCAAAGATTTTGATATTATCTATGTTATGTTTAGCGGTGGACGAGATAGTCTTGTTTCTTTAGATCTTGTTTTGAAAGCTTTGGATAATAAGATAGTTGAAGCTTTATTTATTGATACAGGTATAGGGACTCCAGGCCTTAAAGAATATGTTATCGAGATGAGTAAGTATTATAATGTTAAACTAAATATAGTGGGGCCAGAATATGATTTCTTTGATCTTGTGATGAAAATAGGTTTTCCAATGATAAAATATAGATGGTGTAAAGATTATCTTAAGATAAGACCTTTGAAAAAATTTATTGAATCAATCAAAGAAAAAACCGATAAAATATTATTGGTTACAGGCGTGAGAGCTGATGAATCTTGGTTTAAATCAAAAGCATCTAAAATCTATGATCATCCTACTCTAAATGTGAAAGTTTATGCACCGATCTTTGAGTGGAGCTCAGAAGATGTGAAGAAATACATTGAGACATATAATCTCAAAGAAAATCCTTTATATCAGATATATGGAAAAGCTTATGATTGTTGGTGCACAGTATTCAAATCGCCAGCAGATTTCGCTTTATTGGCAATAAATCATCCTGATTTCTTTCAGAAATTTGTAGATGCAGAAACTAAACTAAGAAGTGGAGGATCAGCACTTTACTACAACGGCGAAAAAATATATCTGAGAGATATAGCAAAAAATCCTTGGGAATATTTAAAGAAATATCCGACAAACAGATCATGCCCCTTCTGTAAACTTCTAATGTAAAAACTTTATCAAGTTAGCTCCCAGAAAAGCTCGTATCTAATAAGATCTATATTTATTATGTTATAATGATGTAAATAATATGGTGCTACAAAAAGTTCTTCATATATGCTTCGATCAAGCATTCTAATTAAATGTTGATGCTCCTTAAGTTTCTCAGCCTTTCTCTTAGCCCACTCATAGACGTACCTAAATATGTCTCCTGCTCTTAGAGGTCTTAGCTTCAAAAAACCTTCAATCACTCTCTGTCTCAGTTCTATTCCAAAACTAACAATTTTCTCAGCAATATCTTCATCTACTTTGCTAGATTCAAAAGGTTTTAAAGGCTGTCTTTCTATTAATGCTCTACTCTGAAGTGTTGATATTAATACTTTTCTTTCGACAGGTGCTTTCCAGGGCATTAATGATAAATCAAATATTCGTTCTACAGGAGTATAAGCGAAGTTTAGCTGAATCAGATCTCCATACATCTTAACAGCCATTTTATAACCTTGTTTTTTCCACCAATCTTTTTCGCTACTCAGCTCTAGCTCTTCATATACTAGATGAGAAATATCTGAACTAAAAGGTCTTCTTAAAGCTCTCGCCCTGATAGTAGCCATAAAATATGGCGTCAGACCAGTTATGGCCGTATGTACTGAGAGCATAAATATCAGTTGTCTATATATTTCAGCCTCTTCATTATCGCTGGTTAGAATCTCTATGGCTCTTTTCTTAATTTTCTCAACATTATCATAAAACATGCTCAAAGGTATTCTAGATAGGTCTATGATGGTTCCATACGGTAGATAATACTCTGATGAAACAAGTTTTCTTATAAGATCTTTTAATTTCTCTTCTATTTTAGCTTTCCTCACTATTATTCTTTCCTCCCTACTAGTTTTCTTGACCATTAACATCACCCTATGATGTCATAAGTGCATTAATGTCGTCGACTATTTCTTCCACCACTTTCTCAGCAATGGCAATGTCTAGACTGATAACTCCGCCTAAACTAACAATTGCTGCAAGCTCTTCAGGGCTTAAAGCTCTATATTTAAATTCAAAGGTTATCCCTCTCTGCTGTCTTCTCTCGCCTTCGCTGATAGGTAATGTTAAACTTCTCTCGATGACTATAGATGAGAATGCAGGATATAACAATATTGTTTTTATTCTACCTGTGACGCGTATTCTTCTTAAAATGTTGCCGATAATTTCTTGCATTACGTCTCTAGCTATCGACTTTCTTAGGCTAAACCATATAATTACATTACGACTTATATCTGGCAATATATAGTCCTGGTAACCTATTCTTATAGGTTGGATTCTTTCTCCACGGCCTCCTAAAATTTTTTCACTTAATTTAGCAAATCCTGCCGTCCATCTCTCTATAGCATGAGATCTATAGTCTGCTCTAAAAAGCATGCCCTCTGTGAGTCCTATAACGAATTTATCTAAAATTTCTTCGGCAGAGACTGTAGGTAAAGAAGTGATCGAAGTAGTTATTGTTTTAAGAAACTGTCCAACGTCACCCTGAATCTGGCCATTAACTGCTTTACATATAGATTTAGCCATGGCTTTTCGCAGAAGTGGAAATATCCATCTACCTGACTGAAGCGCAGTTAATACTTTTAGTAATCTCTTGAAACCATCATCTTGTAAAAGCTTAGCAAAAATCGGGCTAACATTATCTCTCAATTTATAGAGATAATCGCGAAGTATATTTTCATCTATCTTTAGTTCTCTGAATTCTGTAAATACATAGGTCATACGATTAAATCTCTCAATGTTTTGCTTTAATTCTCTAACTTTTAAGACCTTGGGCAATAAGATCAAAAGCTTAATGGGTACAACCCCATTTTCATCATAATATTTACGAGTTTCTGAAAACCAATTGATCAGTGTCTCTGTCGTTATATCCCACTCGTATACCTGCTCTAGTTCGTCAAGTATAATTATTAGTTCTCGGGGTCTCTCCAACGCCTCTCCACTTCTTCTACTCGAGTAATATCGATCTATACATTCATATAAACTATTACACTCTATGTTTAAATTGGTAGTCGTGTATATATATCTGCTTCCATTTTCAAATTCTTCGCTACTATGATCAAATATTATTTTTAGTAGCTTTTTAACATCTCTTCCTATAATTTCTCTGATATAACTCGTTCTAATGAAGATGACATCATATGGTATCTCATTAAGTCGAGCCTTATGATAAAGTGATAATCCAAAGGTTGTTTTACCTACACCTGTATGAGCTTCAAACACGAAGTTGGCTTTCTTAATATTTATTACAAGATCCATGTAATCCTTAAACTCTCCAACTATAGGTCTCATATTGGGAGCTTTCTCATATAATGGCTCATCAGTTAATTTATCGAGGTAATGTAATATTATACTTTCACACATGCTCATATCATTTCACCTCAATTAAGTTCTTAAGGATCATGGCTATATTTTTTTGTACATCCTCTAAAGGTCTAATATATACATAACCCTTGTGAAATCTTCCAAGATCCTTCATCAACGTTAGCTTATCCGAAGCATTTTTTAGATCTCTGTTATCACCAGATACGATCTCAATGCCCAACCTTTTTATACTATCGTCAAAATATTGTAGCTCTATAATAGCGTCAACTCTTTGTCCGATTTCAGGTACTTCTCCATATTTTAGCTTCCATCTGGTGGGATAAGCTTCTTTATAGAGTGTGACTTGTAATATCTCCAATGCTCTGAGCAATTCTAGCGGGTTATTTCTCAAACGACCCCGCCCTTCAATATAAATCAAAACATGTCCCTCCATATAATAATATCATATTTATCAAAGCTTATAAATATCACTAATCATTACAATATTATTGAAGACCATGAAAGACCATGTAGAATTATAATAGAAATAACAGAATTTATTAGTATTATTTGATTAAAATCTCAAGGCTACGATCTTACTATTTAGAGAGTGAGGACTGAAGTTAGAGCTTAAAGATATAGTTAATACAAGGTATGCAAAGATCTTATGTTTTGCTGCACTCTCTTTAATTCATATAACTTTCTATCAACTAAAAACGATTATTGGCAATGCAGATTTATATATTGAGGATCTGTTTTACTTTCAATAAAACCGAGTATTTAAAAGTTGTTCAGGTTTAGTTTTATGGCACTTGTCCATTTCATTGAAGAATTTCGTGAAGTCGAGCTGTATATATTAACCCCAGCATCTTTTTCGCAATTCTTTAGCTTCTCATATTCAGTTGATCTGATCAGTCACATCTCTATCTCTTCGCTTTTAGCTCTGGGACCTATGGGTCCTTATAAAAAACCTATGTTGCCTAATACTCTTAAACTCTAAAGTGACTACATATCTTAATTGATAGATCTTACCTAAATTCTTATTTATCTATAATACTTTTAAAAAGCAGATCTTGAGAAAATAGCGTTTGAGGTTTTGAAGTTTTCTCTAAATTCTTTGAGGCGTATATGTCAATTTATTAGCAGAAGTCTCAGAGTAAAGATCTATTAAGCTATGAGAAAGGACAATATTGTTAACTATGTGCAATATATAAAGATTATTTGATCTCAAGGATTTATCGGATCCTGTTTAAAAGTGTGAGACAACTATTAATAAAAAGTTCTGCATAAGAATGAAGAGAATATTAATAATTTTTATAATGCTAAAATAGAATAGTGTGAAAGTAGATGAGCGATGCATGCGATGAGATGATACATAATTGTGAAAGGTTTAGAAACGAGATCTTCAGACATCTGACGATCATAAGTAGCTGGAGACAGACATCAACATCGCTATTTTTTGTAATTTTAACTATATTTATTGCTCTCTATGCAATTCTAAATACGATAGTATCTAATGCACGTGAAGAATTATATTATGCTATAGGTGCTGGAATAACTCTTTTAATATTTTATGCTATTCTGAAGTTCACAAGAATAGCATCTTCTGGAAGATATATTTTACCTAAATTTTCATCAAGAGAATATATATATCATGAGAAGGCTATCATAAAATATATGAAGGAGCTTGAGAAATGTTGTAGTGAACTTAATAAAAATTGTGATAAGAATTTTGTTGTTCCTTGTCTGGATCTTGAGGATCTAAAGATGATAACTAATTACGAAGCAAAAGTTCGCCAGAACAATTATAAAAAGACTCTTAGTTAATGTCCTCTTCTAACTTTAAGATCTTTAAACAATATCACAATTAATAAAGTTGCCATCTTTAAACTTAATTCGTGTCGTATGATCTAGAGAATCATTTTATAAATGAATCATGATAATAATCTACTTAAGATATCGATTCGTATGTAGAGAGTGAATCTTTATTCGAGTAGTATCTCTTATATTTCCACCAGCTCTGTACTTAGATTTTTGTTTACTATTAACATATGTTTATTAGGTATCTCCTCCCATTCTTCTTCTGTTAATTTTTCTGAGGCTACTATTATCGCCTTCTCACCAGCAGCCAGCTTCATTCTTATAAGCTGTGCAGTTTTTTCAGAAACTTTATCTATCTTAAGGCCTTCACGAGGTCTTTTAAGATAGTATAACGTGTAATAATCAAAGTATCTCTTAGCATATCTTAGGGCATATAATTTTCTTCCATCACTAGCAACAAAATTTAGAGAACTGTAATCAATATGATTGCTGTTGATCCTGGCTATCGCTCTTCTGACTCCCTCTATAAAATCACCTGAGTTCTCAGCCTCTTGAACAATTAGATGAAAGAATACTTCGGAATCAGTTTCTCCCTCAAGATCTTTATAATTTTGCGCTAATAGACTTAAAAGACTCTTTCTATCAACACTACCATTGTGAGCAAAAACATAACCTTTATAAAGCCATGGATGAGTATTCTCCACTTTTATCTCTCCATGTGTAGCATATCTTACATGAGAAATAATTATGAACCCTTGAATACTTTTAATATGTTCTTTAGCCCTGCTAGACATATAAAGAGGCATCATCTCTTTATACAAACTCCATTTAAAACCATCAAACCATGCAATACCCCATCCATCTGGATTCTTTTTAGAGAGATCCTCAAAACTTCTCTCTGCCTCGAAAAAACTGAAGTATACATTAACTAACTTGTTAGCGTATAAACCAAATAGCCTACACATATTATCCCAACACTTATTTTATTGTAATAATATAAACTATTTCATATTAATCATTTGGTAAGATCTTGATTGAGAAACTTGTTGAGCTTGGAGAAAAAGATTTAACCAAGGAAGAGATTGAAGCTAAAAATTTCATAGCTAAATTATTAGGTTTAATATATGAGGATCTTCTTGAGTTCTGGTTTAAAAATATGAAGAATAATTTAGAAGAGGAGTTTATGAGAATAGACGTGTGCTGATAATTTTATTTTAGAAAAGAATGAAGTTTTATATGTTATTGAAGTAAAGTGTTGACCTGCGTGTTTAGAGGGGCTTAAGAAGATCACATTAGAAGATATTTAGAAAATAAAAAGGTAAAGACTTCTTGATGACAACGGCTTATTATATAACAGTTTATATTTCTCTGGTAATTTGTGATGTAGGTCCGAAATCTCTTATTAGAAAACTTGCGTCAAGAGGTTTTCTTCTTAAACCTCTTAAAGCTTCTACAAGTTTTATTATAACCTCTCTTCTAATATCATATGGACCT
>Ga0080004_1117602_pt1 | contig 16186 bp, 16 predicted proteins | sample WasSprMetagenome_FD_69207 | JGI IMG/M metagenome (GOLD analysis project Ga0080004, IMG submission 69207) | Sulfidic aquatic microbial communities from Washburn Spring, Yellowstone National Park, USA - WS (SPADES assembly) (version 2) | ecosystem: Environmental > Aquatic > Thermal springs > Hot... | reverse complement strand
GCCCCTGATGGACCTCTCGCTCGGTGGGTTGTAGAAGGTGCTCTGGAGCTCGACAAGCCTCATGCGGGAAAAATACTTCTTCCTGGCAACGGGGAAGCCACAGCACCCGACCTTGACGATCATGGCCCACGATCTTCTTAGAGGGCGCCCTTATCTTTTAATTAAGGATATGGGAAGACGGGCGAAGGCAAGATTTTTGAGGGGGTTTTAAGGGGGGAGAGGCCCGAGGAGGATCGCCGAAGCTCCTGCATAGCCCTAGGCGACCCTCGAGGACGGGTCGCGCGCCTACCTTGAACATCAAAAGGGAATAGCCTGCGGGACCCACAGGAGAAAATTGGGCGTATTCAAATTGGCAACTCCTTCGGCCATGAGTATTAAAAAGCGAGGATATCCAATGCAAAAATTTTTTAAACACGGTCCTAAATCAAACAACATGGTAAAATGGAGCTCAGGGGGTATGGATAAGGTACTCCTCACAAGGCCGATACTCGAACCCGGATATAGCATCTTGAGGGAAAAACTAGATGTGGTTATGCCGAAAGGCGACCCACCCTCAAAAGAGGAGCTTTTGGAGCTTGTGAAGGACGTTAGGGGCATATTGTGCCACTTGACTGAGAGGATAGACAGGGAAATTATAGAAAATGCGCCGAACTTGAAGGCGATAAGCACAGTAAGCGTGGGAGTGGATCACATAGACGTCGCGGAAGCCACGAAGAGAGGGATCATCGTTACGCATACCCCGGAAGTTCTAACGGAAACGACGGCGGATTTAGCCTGGGCTTTGATCATGGCTACGGCGAGGAGGGTTGCGGAGGCGGATCGGTTCATTAGGAAAAGGATGTGGAAGGGCCCATGGCGCATCGACTTTATGCTCGGGCATGACGTCTATGGCGCCACCCTGGGCATCATCGGATTGGGGCGCATAGGGCAGGCGGTGGTTAGGAGGGCCAGGGGATTTAGGATGAAGATTCTTTATTATGACATCGTCAGAAGAGAAACAATCGAAAGAGAACTCAATGCTGAATACACTCCGCTTGAGGAACTTCTCAAAAAATCGGACATAATCACTATACATGTTCCATTAACTCCCGAAACGTTCCATCTGATAGATGAAGAGAAGCTCAAGAAGATGAAAAATACGTCAATACTGGTCAACACTTCCAGAGGGAAGGTGGTCGACGGTAAAGCCCTTTATAAGGCATTAAGAGAGGGGTGGATAGCTGGGGCGGGGCTTGACGTTTTCGAGGAAGAGCCGATTCCGGATGATGATCCGCTGTTGGAGCTTGAGAATATCGTACTCACGCCGCATATAGCGAGCGCTTCATACGCCACCAGGAGAAAAATGTCCGAAGTTGCGGCTCTCAATTTGATCGAGGCACTAAGAGGCGGCACGCCCATGTACGTATACAATCCGGAGGTCATTGGGAAGAGAAGAAATTGTCCATGAATACTAATGACGTTTTTCTCAATATGATGAAATTCGCCTTTTAGGATCTTATGATCGAGCCTGAAAAGAGAAACAGATAATCTGTAATATGTTATCGAGCCTTTGCCTCTAAGAGAGGCCTTTATGGAATGCCTATGAGTTATAGGAAGACTGTTCTCAATGCCCATTCATAGATTGCCCTACCGAATGCATGCTGCCCGTTCTTCACAATGCTGAAGAAAAAATTGGCAGCGTAGGGCGCTTCGAAAAAGATTTGGAGATTATGCTGATCATGGATATGACATTGATTAACACCTCTCTAACCTGCTCAAAAAGGAAAGTCGAGGAAGGCCAATCCTATTGAGGGAGGCAAAAGAAGCTCAAGAGGTACTGATAGCCGATGAAATGATTTACTGCTTGCTACCGTTATAGTTCTGCATCAGCGGGGTCAGGAAACTTTCGAAGCTTACAATTCTGAGGCTTGAGGGGGGAGTTTTGAGTGGGAAGTCTATGGATTCCAGGGGGGTCAAGGGGAAGGGGCTATATTTCATAAGAACTATCTTCAAATCGTGAAATCCTTTGTAAGCATATAATTTAGGGATGAGGGCTTTCTTATACACGTGCAGCTCCAAGGTATTTGGTTAAAATATCCTTATTTTCAAGTAGATGTTGAGAGGGGCCTTCAAATACGATTTTTCCTTTCTCCATTATGTAAACTCTTTTCGCTACTTGAAAAACTGTTTTTATCGACTGTTCGACTAAGATGACCGATTTACCTGCTTCCGCCAGCGAATTGATGACCGTGCTCAAATTTCTAATTACTAATGGCATTAGTCCAATGAGCGGTTCATCTAATAATAATAGTTCTGGATCGATGACCAACGCCCTTGCTATATTTAGCATCTTTTGTTCCCCTCCACTCAAAGTTCCGGCATACCTATTCATTTTATCGCTTAGATACGGAAAGATCGAGAGCAGAAATTCGAGTCTCTCCTTGGGAATTTGTTTTCCCAATAGCCTAGTCCTGAGATTTTCCATGACTGTTAGATCTGAGAAGACAATTCTTTCCTGAGGGGCATAAGTAATTTTTAATTTCGCCCTCTTGTCAGGAGATAATTGTGAAATTTCCATCCCATCAAAAATAATTTCTCCCGAAGTAACTTTTACCAACCCCATGATTGCATTTAGTAATGTAGTTTTTCCAGCCCCATTTCGACCAAGAATTGCCACCGTTTCGCCATCTTCCACTTTAAGGCTTACGTCATAGAGCGCTTGAGCTTTTCCATAGAAAACATTCAAATTTTTTATTTCGAGCATTTCAAATCTCACCTAAGTAGATTTTTTGAACCTCTTCGTTAGATGCTATCTCTTTTGGAATACCTTCTGCAATGATTTTTCCCTCATGAAAAACTGTAACAAATTCTGCAAGCGAAAACATGACGTCCATTGCATGTTCAATTAAAACTATGGTTTTACTTCTAGCGAGATCTTTAATCAATTTTACGACGCTATTCCTCTCCTTCTCACTTAAACCTGCTGTTGGTTCATCTAATAATAATAGCTCTGGATCTAGCCCCATGATGATTCCAATCTCAATCAATCTCTGCTCACCATACGAACAGTTCTTCGCAATTTCATAAGCTTTATGTGATAGGCCTATTAATTCCAAGATCTCTTCAACATTACTTTCTACATCTTTTAATTTGTTGCGATTTATAAAGAAGTTTGATCTCTTTTTATTCTTGGACTGCACAGCGATCCATATATTGTCATAAACTGAAAGATTTGGGAATATATTCGTAATCTGAAATATCCTTCCTATTCCTCTTTGTACCCTTGCCTCTGGTGGAAATGTTGTTATGTCTTCGCCTTTGAAAAAAATCCTTCCTGAAGTTGGTGTCAGGTAGCCAGTTATCAAATTGACGAAAGTCGATTTTCCAGAACCGTTGGGACCCATTATGCCTCTAAGTTCCCCATTTCTTACTTCAAGATTTATATTTTGAAGAGCGCGAACGCCCCCGAAATGCTTACTGAGATTTTCGACTTTAAGCAATTTCTTTCCTCCCCTCTCCGGAGGGATGAACTAATTCTTGAAGATGACCCATTATTCCGGAGGGGAATTTTATTACCACAATGATTAGGAGGGCACCTACCGCTATCCAGTAATACGCCCAATGTTTGCTAATATAATCAACGATGGGTAGCAATATAACAGTACCTACAATTGGGCCGAATAATGTTCCGGACCCTCCAAAATATGACCATAGTATTGCGTTTAAGGAAATATTGACTTGGAAGAAAGTTGGATTAGCATAGCCGTACTCTAGACCATATATGGCTCCCGCAAATCCCGCAAATAGAGCGGATATAGCAAATGCAAGGATGGCATATTTTGTCGTGTTATAGCCAGCAAATCTGGCCCTCTCTTCGTTCTCCCGTATTGCTAGGAGAACTATTCCAAATGGGGAGTTCTTCACTCTGCAAAGGATTAAGAAAGATGCTATAAAAGCTACCAAAGAAAAGTAGTACCTAACAAGCCAAGAGCTTAAGGATAACTCCCACATGCCTAAATGAACCGTTGGAGTTGCGAAAGAGATTCCATCAATTCCCCCAGTTATCCAAGACAAAGTTAAGCTTACCAAATATGCTGTCACAGTTATTATGAAAGTTAAAATTGCGAATTGCGGCCCCCTTGTACCCCGAGCTCTTGTAATATATCCAATGCCAAAGCCTGCAATCGTTGCGAGTATGACTCCAAAGAGTATTGCGATGAATAAATTCATCCGTAAATCTTTGACAAGAATAGCAGCTCCATAATTACCAAGTCCGAAGAAAACACCATGCCCAAAGCTTAGCATTCCCGCGTATCCGAAGGAAAGATCGTATGCCATAGCGAATATGCTCCACAAGAGTATTTCATTAATTAAGAAAAGGATGTACCTCGGCATAAATGGGCCAATGAAAAAGAGGATTGCAAATATTGATGTAAATATTACTCGGGATAATGGGATTTTCACTTTCTAATCCCTCCGAAAAGGCCTGTTGGCCTGAATAGCAAGACCCCTATGAGGAGAAGGAGGGACAAAATCCTTGCTTCCGTGGGAGAGAAAAATACCGCGCCTATTCCCTCAACCTCCCCCACGATTATAGCGGCGAGCAAGGATCCGCCCAAATTCCCCAATCCGCCAACTATTACTGCGATTAGGGCGGGAATAAAGGCGTCGGCCCCCATCAGATAGTGTATAGGCATGATGGACATGGAGAGGATCCCTGAAAGGGCCGCGAAGCTTATTCCAAGGCAGAATGTGAATGCGCAAACGGTTGTCGCAGGAATCCCCATACTCATGGCTAATTCTTTATTTCTTCTGGAGGCTCTGATAAGGAGCCCAAAGCCCGTTCTATAAAGGAAGAGCCAAAGAAGAATTAACATAATGGAAGAGAGGAATGCAACAAAAAGACGATAAATTGGATAAGAAAACCCAGCTATGTTAATATATCCTCCAATGGGAAATTCAATCCTTGTCCCAATCCCACCGAATATGTATAGGCCCACCTGTTGTAAGATATATGAAAGTCCAATCGAAACTATAAGAGTGGCATTTAGTGAATTGGATATTGGTCTAAATAGGAATCGCTCTATTGGATATGCAAGTCCAAAAAAAATCATTGGGACTATTATTAAAGATGGCCAAAAGAAAAGATCGCCCAAAGGTCGGATCAATATCGTTGTCGTGATTGCTCCGAGCATGAAGAATTCTCCGTGCGCTAAATTTTTTATGTTCAATAACCCGAAAATAAGGTTGAATCCTATGGCTATTAGAGCAATTATTAGTCCCCATACTATTCCATTAATCGCTCCTAAGATTAGTTGCTCGATCATTAAAATACACTCTCCAAAAAAGAAGGGGATTAGAATGGGATTTTAGTGTAATCAATCTCCGGGGGTTTGAATTCCATGGCCGACGGAGGCAGCTTCCCTCTGAAGACCAATTTGCCATCCTTCACTTCCCAGAAGTAGGAACATCTGAACGCATGATGATCTTCAGCCCTTATATAAATGTCACCCCCAACATAATGTTGGCTCTCCTTTAGAGTCCGTCCCTCTAGCCATTTAATTACCTCTGGCATATCTTTTACTGAAGTCGCGCCAGTCGCTCTTATCGCATCCACACAAGCAAAGACTTCCTCCCAAGCGAGATTAGCTGCATTTATATCGTAGTTTTTCGGATTGAATTTATCTGCACCGAATTCATCTCGATCGACCAAATTCCTCAATTTCTCAAGATATGGTGTCTCATAATCTGACTTGTATTGAGGATATACGTTATGTAGCCAAAATCCCTCTATCAGGGGAAGCATGGCTTTTAGGTCTACACCTTGAAACATTCCGAGGTCCGCAAGAGCTGGTTGCGTATATCCCAATTCCCTTAAAGCTTTAGCAGCCCCTATGACCTCCGAAAGGCCTACAATTGACCACCATATTGCGTCCACGTCTTTGGGAATCTTCGATATGTATGGGTAAAAATCGGTAGTGCCAACTGGAATAGCTATTTCAGATACCACTTCTCCATATCCTAGGTCCTTAAGGGCCGCTTTGAAATAATCCCTCAAAGCCCATCCGAAGGCGTAATCTATATAAGGTATCGCCCACTTCTTACCCATTTTGGGGATGTGTTCTCTGAATGCATAAGCTAAAGATCTAACCGAGCCATGCCATTGAATTATGTATCTGCACTTTTGCAAAAGTACTGGATACGTATACCCATTATAGAAGTACGGGACCTTGAGCTCGTCCTTTAATATAGGAGCTGCAGCTATACCTATGGCGCCGCTGTGAGATGGAAATATGGCTATGGCACCCTCTTCTGTGACTAACTTCCTGAGCTTTCTGGTGGCTATGGTGACATCGCTCGCTGCATCGTCGGAAACTATAACTACTGGTCTCCCATCGACACCTCCCTCAACTTCATTGATATACTTTACCGCAGCGTTCACGCCTCTATCATGCCAATATCCGTAGTTGGCCAAAAATCCTGTTCTATCTGGCAAAGAGCCAAGTGTAATTGGTTTCTTAACGACGGGAGTGGGAGCAGGCTTAGGTATGGAATATCCGACTATTCCACCAACTGCGAGGCCGATGGCAAAACTACCCACTGTTTTTAAATATTCCCTACGGGAAGACATGCTTATCCACTCAAATCTTTTCCTGCCTAATAGAAGCAGTTTTAACATTTATAAAACTTTCGCCTTGGGCTATCCCCGGCTCGACAATCGAGGGGCGTAGTCTCTCGATGCCGTCCCGGGGCATGGAGAAACCTCGCGTAGCCGAATCCAAATACATCGGGCCATAGGTCCACTTTGAAATGGACGTAGCTTCGAGCCAGTACGCCGAAAATATTACGACGTAAGGCTTCCGCCGCCCCCTGGCTTTAAAAGCTGGCATGCCATTGGATGCCTTCAAGGCCGGTTGGGCTCGCCTCTGCGGGCTGGGCATGACCATGTCTCCATCGACTTGAAAAATCCATCTGGGCAGGGTTCAGATTGCTCAGATTCTAATGCCTGATCGAGGAGGCTATGCCAATCCTTAACTGAACATGAGCCTTTACGGCGTAGCAAAAATTTTTAAATATCATTAAGTTCATTTCAACATATGAAACTGAAGGATAGGGTGGCGATAATCACAGGTTCTGGTAGGGGCATAGGGAAAGAAACCGCATTACTTTTTGCGGAAGAGGGAGCAAAAGTAGTGATAACGGACATAATTGACGAAATTTATGAGGTGGTCGAAGAAATAAGAGAAAAGAAACAAACAGCCTTAGCAATAAAGGCGGATGTGACGAAAATTGAAGATGTGGCAAATATGGTGAATAAAACAGTTAACGAATTTGGAGGGGTCGATATATTAGTTAATAATGCCGGAATAAACAGGCCATTTAAATTAGAAGAAATGAGTGAGAAGGATTTTGACGAAATCATGGCAGTGAACTTAAAGGGAGTCTATAATTGCTGCAAGGCTGTCATTCCAATAATGGTGAAACAAAGGCGCGGAAAGATCGTCAATATTTCTTCAATCTCGGGAGTGGTGATAGGGATGAGAGCTGCTCATTACTCTGCATCAAAAGCAGGGGTTCTTGGACTCACAAGGACTTTGGCTGTATGGCTTGCGGAGTATGGAATCAACGTTAATGCGGTATGCCCAGGCATCATAGAAACTGAGATGAACGTTTTAATGCTCGGCAGAAAGGGATTAATGGAACAAGTAGCCAATATACCACTTAGAAGACTAGGGCGTCCAAGAGATATCGCGAACACCATTCTTTTCCTAGCCTCTGATGATTCTGACTACATAACTGGGCAGTACATAGTGGTCGATGGTGGGCTTACGATAAGATCGCCCTACTAAGCGCTTTCCAATAATCTTTTGGCATACGTCATGCTCTCTGCCGCGATCTCATCCGGGTCCATGCCAAATTGAGGAGATAACTCGATCGTGAGAAATCCTTCATAGCCTATGCCCCTCAGCAATCTAACAAAATATCTAAAGTTTATTACCCCTCTTCCGGGAGGAAGGTGATAATTCACGCCATCGCTATCGTTTAAATGTACATAGATAACCCTGCCCTTAAGCTTTTCAACAACATCTCTCATGGAAATTTTTGCCACTTTTAAACAACCTACATCGATGAGTAGCCCTAGATTTTCATCATTCATGCCTTCAAAGAATTCTGCAATGTCATCTGTAGTATTTAATATATTAGATTCAAAACTCGGAAGTATTTCAACGGCTATTTTCACATCGTAATTCTTAGCCTCTTCGCATAATTTTTTTACATTCCTTTTCAATTCATTAAAAGCCGTGATGCGATTTTGTCCCAATATAGTGCGTCCAGGGAGTACGACCATCATGGGCGAATCCAGTAGGTTCGCTATCTTAATCCCCTCCCTGAGATACTCCAGTGTAAACTCTCGAATCTCGTCGAGAGGAGAACATAGGTTAATGGGAATTCCAAGTTGCTTTGGAGTGTATGCAACTATTTCCAAATCGTGATCCTTTGTCATCCTTTTTATCTTGTCTATCTGTCCTGGGATTGGTTTATAGGGATAAAGATGAGGGTCCGACCCGAGAAGTTCTATCCCCTCATATCCATGAGAAGAAATTCGGCTAATTGCTTCTTCTATGCTGTAGTTTCTATAGATCGAAGTGCTTATTCCCAATTTCATCTTTTGACACCTGCGGACCTCAACAGCGAGGGGGGCATCTCTTCGGGATCTATCCTTATATCTATCACAGCTGGCTTATTTAATTCTATTGCCTCTCTCGCCATTGGTTTAATTTCTTCCGGTCTCTCGACAATCTTTCCAAATGCTCCAAATGCGTCGGCAAATTTTTCAACATCAAATTCGGGAGATTTTATTCCATAGTAACGTCCTCCATATTTCAGCTTTTGAAAGTCCCTCATTGCAGCCAATATTCTATTGTTGAGTATAAAAACAATGACTGGGATCTTATAGGTCGCAGCTGTAGCGAGCTGGTTTGCAGTCATCAAGAATCCGGAATCTCCCATAATCACCGCGACAATTTTATTAGGCATTGCCAATTTTGCTCCCATTGAGGCGGGAAAGGACCAGCCCATATGTGTGTGAACTCCGTCGACCAAAAATGTCTTAGGATAATATGACTTCAAATAGCACTCCGTCCACATCAAATTGCTTCCAGCGTCCCCGAATACTATGGCCTCCTCCCCGATAGATTCTCTTATCTCCTTCAGGGCCCTTTGGGGTTTTATCGGTACTGCATCGCTAAAGATTTCCGGTTCAGAATAATATCGAGTTTCATTTTTAATCCTCTTCAAATCTTTTAACCGATTCAATTCCATCCAATTAATTCCTTCTTTTATATTCTTAGTCACTTCATCTATCAATTCGGTCAAAACTACTTTGATGTCTCCAACTATGCCGATTTCTATCGGATAATTTTTTCCTATCTCTGACGGATCTATGTCCACCTGAATAATTCTATCCCCTCCAAATTCGGGATCATAGTTATTAGTGGTTACCCTGCCCAAGCTACACCCGAGCACCAACAAGACATCAACTCTGCCCTTTCTGAGATATTCATTCGCTAAGGCATGACCGTATGAGCCCGCAACCCCCAAGCTCAATGGGTGCATTTCTGGAAATACGCTTTTTCCCATCAAGCTTGTAGCCACAGGTATTCCTAATAGTTCTGCTAATTGCAATATCTCCTTGCTTGAATTTGAGTAAAGCGCGCCCCCTCCTGCTAAAATCGCTGGACTATGGGCTTCGAGCAACATTCTTGCGGCCCTCTTAATAAGTTCGGGATTTCCACACGGACCATGCATGGGCCTGTAAGTTGATGGTGGAGGGGGCTCTTCTGCTTCCACGAGGGCATTCTGCACATCTATCGGCAGATCTATATGTACTGGCCCCCTTCTACCAGTCAGCATTTCCCTGAATGCCCTCTGCATTACATACTTCACATTCCTAGGATCATCAAGACAAACGCTCCATTTGGTCAATCCTCTAAATAAATCATGGTGTGACATAGTCCTTGGACCCCACCCGCATGGATCCTGCGGTTCGCCCCTTCCTCTTCGAGTAGAGAACACTTGTCCAGTTATGGCTAAAACTGGGATGGAATTTTGATAAGCAGAATCGAGCCCTGAAACCAGGTTGGCTGCCCCTGCGCCCGTAGTACTCATGCACACTCCCGGGACGTCGCTGACCATAGAGAACCCAGTAGCCATTGCACTTGCTCCCTGCTCGTTAACTGGTTGTATATACAATATTTCAGGCATATCATACATAGCATCAATTAAATTTAATACATTGCTACCCATGTAACCGAAAATGTACTTTATCCCCTCATTTTTTAGGAAACTCAGAATGTATTTTGAAACCGAAATCTTTTCCATAAGATAGGAAACTACGATTTGTTATTTAAAGATATCGGAAATATAAGCGAGGTTGTCAACTTAACGCAAGCGGGTTGTGGATCGCCGCATAGGCCTCCAGCCATCTCCGGGCGTTCCTCAGGGAGCTCCCATGGGGATAGTTGTAGAAGCGCTTCGCCCCATGCTTCAGGATGCTGAAGCATCTCTCATAATTCCCCTTTGAGGCGCCTAGCCTACCTCTGCGCCCTATCGCATGCGGGGCAGAAGGCCGCCCCCGGCGGGACCTCGGCCCCGCAGAACTTGCAATGGGGCCACCTCGATGGCCACCTCGGCCCCCGGATCCCCCCGCGCCCCTCATATCGCCTCGCGATGAGCACGCCGGCCTCCAGGAGCGCGATCAGGGGGATGAAGAGGATCAGATCCCCAAGCGGCCCGCCGTCCGGCGTCAAAACGGCGGCGGCTATGAAGAGGGCCGCGTATACATAGGCCCTGTTCCTGGTTATCGCCTCGGTGCCCATTACCCCGAACTTGACGAGGAGGACTATGAAGGCGGGGGACGTGAACGCCAGGCCGGATATGAGCATCGTCGTCAGGACCAGGCCGTAGAAATCCATCACCGAGATGACCTTAGCGGCCCCGACGATCGAGAAGAACGGGAACGTGGCCCTCATCAGGAAGGGGGCCAGTATCCAATATCCGAAGGCGGCCCCTATCGAGAAGAGGGCGGAGAAGGAGATCAGGAATGGGTACACGGCCCTCCTCTCGTGGGGATACAGGGCCGGGTCTATGAACTTGTATATCTCGTAGGCCGCGATGGGGCTGCTGACGGCGATCCCGAGGATCAGGGAGGCCATCAGGTATAGCGTTATCGGGGCCGTCAATTCGAGCCCTATCAGGGTGACGTCGGGCGGCAGGATTTGGCTCCTGATCGCCCTCAGCACTAGGCCCACGAGCGGATCGTAGAGCTCGAGCGGGTTCAGCAGGGATGAGGGGTCCGAGGGCAGCGCCATGAAGGCGATCGTCGACGCGATCACGGCGTATAGGGCAACCCGGAGCCTCCTGGCCAATTCATCCGTATGGTCCCAGAAGTCCATGAGGGGCCCTTGCCCATCGCCCCCCTCGGCCATCGGCCCCGCCCCTTCCGAGGCTACCCCCTGGGGCCGGCCCTCCCCCTCTCGATGATCTCCCGCGAGATCTCCTCCCTGGTCTTGCCCTCCGTCGATATCCCGAGCTCCTTGGCCATCCGGATGAGGATATCCTCATCGGCGGCGGGCTCCAGGGGCTCCCTGGAGGCCCTCTCGAACTCCCTCCTGGCTTGGCCGAGGGCCCTGGCCAACTGCGGGAGCTTCTGGGGGCCCCAAAGGAATATCGCAATTATTATGAATATGATGACTATCCACTCCCAAGCGGTTATCATCGATATCCCTTTAAAAAATAGGCTTTAGTCACTTATTAATTTTTCGCGCTTGGGCTGTGAAAGTTATCTTGGAAGTTCCGTCCCGGGAGGCATTTGAGGTCAAGGCATATTGCCCGTGCCTTTTGGCGCGAGTCCGAGTTCTTGGGGCCTCAATCGCCCCTCATGCCTTTATTTTGAGGTTCAGGATGACTTGAATTGGGCAAGGCTAGGGAATGCGGAACTCTAAGCATCCGCGCCGTCCTCGCTTCACCTTAGCCATGAGTGCGTTTCCATGGCGGCGGATCTCGAAGCCCATGCCGTCCAACCCTTCAGTCGTCTCCCCCCTTTACTTATTGTTCAAGGGGGTTTCAGTTTTTAATGGAAGTCGTTTAATAAAAATTATACCAAAAGGCTTGGAAGCGGACCCCATCCATTTGTGAGGGGCGCCTTCTACAACTCTCGAATAATAGATGAGGAGCCTCGCGAGCGCTTTTTCCATACCGTCTTTAACCCTGTGGTCAAGATCCAAATACAATCATCTTGGCAACCCACTCGTTAAGCTTATAAGTTTCATGTCCATAAAAAGGGATTCGAACATGAAAGGGGCCATATTTTACATGCCAAATAAACCTTTGAAACTAGAAAATCTTCCCCTCCCAGAAATTACCGACTCTGAGATATTAGTAAAAGTCAAAAGATGTAACATTTGTCATACTGATGTGGCCATATGGAGGGGTGAATATTCTCCCAGAAAGGGGCCCCCCATAATTTTGGGGCATGAAATAGTAGGGGAGGTTGAAGAAATTGGAGAAAAGGTCAGAGGGTTCAGAAAAGGGGACAGGATAGCAATTAGCCCTTTAATTTCATGTGGAAAATGTTTTTATTGTAAAATGGGCAAAGATAACTTATGCGATTTTCTAAAGACCATAGGCATAGACACGGATGGAGGATTCAGAGAATTTATAAATCTTCCTTCGGAAAATGCATTTAAAATCCCAGGCCAAGTTAGCTACGAAGAAGCAGCCCTCCTTGAACCTTTATCAATATGCCATAATGCTATCGAAAAAGCTGAAATTGAGTCCGAAAATTTCGTAGTTCTTATAGGAATTGGAGGACTCGGGATGATCTCTTTACAAATTCTTTCACGTTTGAAGAAGGCAAATGTTATAGCTGTGGATGTAAACGATAAGAAATTAGAAATAGCAGAAAATTTTGGAGCCAGTTATAAAATAAATCCAAATAGAGATGATTTGATTGATGCTGTATATAGCATAACAAATGGAAAGGGAGCAGATCGCGTTATTGAAATGGTTGGTAATAAGGATGCCCAAGAAAAAGCAATAAAGTGCGCTAGAAAAGGAGGGAAGGTAATAATAGTGGGGGCTGGCTCACATTCCATACCTGTGGAAGTTAAGAGGTTTTTCAAAGAGGAAATTGAGGTAACCGGAGTTTACATATGTCCGAAAAAAGAATATAAAAAATTGATAAAGCTTATAGAAAGTAAAAAACTAGATTTGAAGGCACTAATTACACATGAGTTTAAAATGGACGATATAAATCAAGCTTTTAAAACAGCCTCAGGCGAGGCATATGATAATAAAATTCCAATACGAGTATCAATAGTTATGTGAAAGCAAGTATGATATGTAATCTCTAATCCCTTTTTCCACGGGATATTCCACGGTGTACCCCAATTCTTTAATTGCCCTGCTTATGTCTATGGATGGGTACTGGGTAAATGGCCCATAACCACTTTTCACATAAATTTTGGCATTTGGCATCAGAGTCTTAATATATTCAACTACTTCTTTTATAGTTTTTTCTTCTCCTCCAATATTATAAACTAAGTTCCTCAACTCACTTGCTTTTTTTAAAGCAAGTACAAAAGCTTTTGCAGCATCTTTAACATACAACCAATTCACTCTTAAATCCCCACACTCTATTGTTATTGGCAAATTTTTTGCTGGTTTTTCAAATAAGTCTACAACATAATAACTATGACCTCTAAATCTTCCAGGACCATAGGTAACTTCTAATCTTAGCCCTATGGCCTTAATACCATAAGTCTTGTAATACTGTTCGGCGATCATTTCATCAAAGAGCTTACAAATGCCATATACATTAACAGGTTTAGGCGGATCCTCCTCATTTACTGGCTGTTTTGGATAAAAGCTAGAAGGGCCATAGACGTCTCTAGAGCTGGCCCAAACAATTGATTCAATATCTAAAATTCTTGCTGCCTCTAACAAATTTATAAATCCTTCACAATTGATTTTGATAGCTTGAAGAGGCTTTTCTTGCGATTCTATAATAAGAAGCGAGGCCAGATGTATTATTGATGATACTTCAAACTTCTTAATTATATCAAATATCGTATGAAAATCTGTGATGTCTCCTCTTATCACATTTACTTTGTTAGTTAAATTCTTTATTTTTTCGATACGAGGACACTGATCATATACAATAATATTCTCGTAATCATCCTCTATCAGTTTTTTTATGATATAAGATCCTATGAACCCAGCGCCTCCGGTTATTAATATGCACATATCATTCACAACCTAAGCTCCTTAGGAGGATAGAATGTTTCCATTTTTATATCTATAACCGTAGCAATATCAGAGTTAATTGCTTCTTTTATCGCTTCTTTGAATTCCCTTTGCTCCTTTACTTCTATTCCATTGCACCCATAGGCTTTTGCTATTTGGTCAAAATTCAATTGGGAAAAGGAGGTCGAATATGACTTATTGAATCCTAGTTCCTTTTCGTCGAAGGAGATCCAACCCAACGCCGAATCATTAAACACGATATAGATCACCGGTAAGCCCAACCGCTTAGCCGTTTCTAATTCATGCAAAGACATCCCAAACCCACCATCCCCTCCTACTCCAACGACTACCTTATCTTCGCGAGCTACCTTCGCTCCCAATGCGAATGGAAAGGCTGCGCCGATGCATCCGGAGGAAGGTCTGAGGAAAATTCGGCCCGTGCCCTTTAATTTGTACAAATATACCAACCACCATGCAGAAGAGCTTGCATCTCCTATCAAAACAGCATCATTTGGCAAAATCTTCTCCAACTCTTTAATAATGCCATAAGGATTCGGCTTATTTCCATAGAACTCTATCCTTTCCTTTATTTTTCTTTCCCTCTCAGCCATCAGCTCTCTAATCAACTCCTCTCTAACTGATTTTTTATTCGATGATTTTACTTTCGCTTTTATTATTTTAATTAACTTTCTTAGTGTGGTTTTTGCATCCCCTATTAGTCCTACTTTTATGGGATAATTTCTACCAATTTCCTCCGGATCTATATCTATATGAATTATTTCTTTGCTGTAAAGGGGCAATTGCCAGCTACTTGTGGCAAACTGATCCATCTTGCTCCCAATGATTATTATTAAATCTGAATCATCCAATATTTTCAAACTCGGCTCGTTCAAAATGGATGCTACCCCAATGCTCAAGGGATGGGTTTCAGGAAAACAACCTTTTCCGAATGGGGTTGTAGCCACGGCAGCTCCTACAATCTCACTGAATTCCAAAAGTTCATTTTCTGCTTGGGAATAAAGCACTCCCCCTCCTGCGATTATCGTTATCTTATTGCTCTTCAAGATGATATCAACAGCTTTATTAAGGTCTTCATCTGAGGGTTCAATCCTTTTATATGGCAGTTCATGATAAGTTTCATGACTCTCATGCTCTTCCACGTAGTCAATATCACTCAATAATATATCAGCTGGCAAATCCACGTGGATAGGGCCTGGCCTACCGCTTATGCTCAACCTGAAAGCGGCATTGAAGTACCTTACGGCATCCTCGGGTTTCGTTGCAAAAAAACTCCTCTTCACTATTGGTTTTAGGATATTAACCTGATCGATCTCTTGTTGGGCCCATTTATATTTCATGCTTAGGTGGACGTCACTAGTAACGCATATGAGGGGGACTGAACCAGACCATGCTTCGGCCACACCAGTAACGGCATTCGTCGCTCCGGGTCCCGCCGTAGCATCGCAAACCGATGGTCTCAAAATGACTTTAGAATATGCCGTTGCGGCCAGAGCTGCGCATCTTTCACATCTAAAAAGCAAATGCGAAATATTCGGCTCCTCCTCCATTATCCCCTTATAGATAGGGAGTGTTTGCGTCCCAGGCAATCCAAAAACATGTTTGATATTATTTTTGATCATAATCTTGACAAGGGCTTTACCTACATTCACTCTCTCAATTCTCATTGCTGTTCGATATTGCAATCCCGTTGGGTTTTATTTAAATTTTAAAGCCTTAAAGTCCAATCCCGGTCCATGTCCCAGCGCGCCTCTACCGCGCCTCAGCGCAAGCTTCAGCGCCTCCAATAGGAACAGGGGGATGAGGGACGAGGCGGCGGCGATGGCCAAATCCGACGGCGTCGGGATGCACATCCCGGAGGCCTGGCGCGCCCCGGGGACCC
>Ga0080004_1159247_pt1 | contig 16187 bp, 13 predicted proteins | sample WasSprMetagenome_FD_69207 | JGI IMG/M metagenome (GOLD analysis project Ga0080004, IMG submission 69207) | Sulfidic aquatic microbial communities from Washburn Spring, Yellowstone National Park, USA - WS (SPADES assembly) (version 2) | ecosystem: Environmental > Aquatic > Thermal springs > Hot... | reverse complement strand
GCTTATGGTAGTACCCGTCCTGCGGCCCAAGCCTTGGGGCTGACACAGTCTACCTTTGTACGTAAACTCCATAGATGTCGGAACTCGAGTAAAACGAGGTGAAAATACCGCATTGTGGGGTTATCCCCGCAAAGTTAGAAATTAATTTATCTATTCCGAAATCTTTTTGCAGACGCAGGGTGTTAGGCCGTGAAGAACCAATGAAATTAATTCTTCAGCAATTTGGTCAACCGAGAGACGCCCGTCAGGGCGATACCACTGGTACATCCAGTTCAACATACCTAAAAGGGCGAGAGAAGCGATGCGCGGGTCGACAGGTGCAAATTCTCCGCTCTCGATCCCTTCACGGATCACCGAGGTTAAAAGATCTCGGTAAATACGTCTTTTTTCCGCAATGCTACGAAAGTTTTCCGGTCCCAGTGCATCCATTTCCCTGAAAAATACCGTGATTTCTTTTCTGTAATCCCTCATGATGCAGGCGTGTACCCTAATTAGAGCAACCAGCTTTTCCTTTGCTCCCTGAGTGTCCAGCGCGGAGATAGCCTCTTGGGCTTTGGCCAGGATTGCTGTTATGTAACGGTCGTGGATCTCGTGCAACAAGTCCTCTTTCCCCGTGATGTAATAATACAGGGTTCCCCTTGTGATCCCGACTTCGTTGCAGATGTCCTCGATCGAGGTAGCGTGATAACCTTTGGAATCGAAAAGCTCAGTAGCCGCCCGAATGATCATTTCCTTTCGGTCGTCAAACTTCACCTTGGGCTCCCCTTTACCACATCCGATACCTACCTAGCCCTAAGCCTACCATGAATTCGCTCTCCTTTCAAGCCGAAATTGCGGTGTACTGCGGGCTCATTTAGGCAACCGGTAACCTAAAATTTCCAATTCATCCAATACCAAAAATTTCATCCGCACGAAATGAGCTTCTCACAAGAGGTCCTGCAATTACCCTCGAAAAACCCAGTTCTTCCCCCTTCTTACGGTACCAGGCAAACCTCGTCGGCGACACGTATTCTGCGACCGGAAGGTGGTCGGGGGACGGGCGAAGGTACTGTCCCAGGGTTACGACGTCGCACTTTACCTCTCGAAGATCTTTCATGGTCTGGATAACTTCCTCCGGCCTTTCACCCAGCCCCAACATAATTCCCGACTTGGTGTAACTCATGGGGCTGAATTCTTTCACACGAGCTAGTAGATCGAGGGAGCGCCTGTAGGATGCCTTAGGTCTGACGAGTCTGTAGAGCCTCGGGACGGTCTCCAGATTATGATTAACCACCTGCGGCCCGGCCAGCACAACTTCCAGCAACGCATCGTTGCGCCCGCCGAAGTCGGGAACCAGCACTTCCACCGTGGCTTCCGGGTTGAGCGCTTTCACGGCCCGGATCGTCGCGGCAAAGTGTGAGGCTCCGCCGTCCGGCAAGTCATCTCGCGTCGGGGAAGTAATGACAACGTGTCTTAAGCCTAAAGCCCGCGCCGCACATGCGACTCGTTCCGGTTCCTCGGGGTCTACGGGCTCCGGGCGTCCTTTGGCTACCGCACAGAACGCGCAGTTGCGGGTGCATACTGCCCCCAGAATCATGAAGGTGGCCGTTCCCCTTGCAAAGCACTCTCCCTGATTAGGACACATGGCGCTTTTGCATACGGTATGCACCCGCAACTCGGCGAGAAGCTCTTCCATCCGGTGCACGGAGGCGCTGGGAAGTCTAACCCTGAGCCAGAGGGGGTGCGCTGTGCTGGAACAAGCCCGTTGCCGCTGCATTCCGCAAGTACCACCCGTGCCCGCGTAAGGCAACTACTCTACGCAATTTCCTTGACGGCCCGAATGATGTCGTCCTTACCCGGTACGTAGCGCTTCTCAAGGGCCGGACTGAAGGGTGACGGGCAAAACGGGGCCCCCACGCGCTTTACCGGCGCGTCCAGGTAATCGAAGGCCTGTTCCATAACCAGCGCGGCTACTTCCGCGCCCATGCCACAGCTCGTAACCCCTTCGTGCACCACAACCAGGCGGTGGGTCTTCTTAACCGAAGCAATAATGGTTTCGATGTCCAGAGGCGAAACCGTCCGCGGGTCAATTACCTCCGCGCTGATTCCTTCCGCGGCTAGGGCCTCTGCCGCGCTGAGGCTCACGCGCACCATCTGGGAGGTGGCCACTATCGTCACGTCCGAGCCCTCGCGCTTAACGGCCGCCTTTCCCAAAGGAATCAGGTACTCTTCTTCGGGAACCCGTTCCTTTGTTCCGTAAAGAATCCGATTCTCCACGAAAACTACCGGATTATCGTCGCGGATGGCCGACTTGAGGAGGCCCTTGGCATCGTAGGCCCCGGACGGCATAACCACCTTGAGACCCGGAACATGCATGCACCAGGCCTCCAGGCTCTGGGAATGCTGTGGTCCGGCGTTCCGCCCACCACCCATCTGGGTCCGGATCACCATCGGGACGCTCACGGCGCCGCCCGTCATGTAGCGCAGTTTGGCTGCCTGGTTTACAATCTGGTCCCAGCAGACGGTTACGAAATCGAAAAACATTACCTCCACCACCGGTCGCAAGCCCGTGGCCGCGGCTCCGACCGCCAGTCCCACAATTTCCGCTTCGCTGATCGGCGTTTCCCGCACGCGTTTAGGACCGAACTCCTGAAGCAGGCCCCTGGTGGCAGAAAACGGGCCGCCGGACACGCCGACATCCACGCCTATAATGAACACGTTTTCGTCATTTAAGAGTTCCTCGCGTAAGGCTTCGTTAACCGCTCGGATGTAGCTCAATTCCCTCAACGGCGTTCTCCCCTTCCTCAAGCGTATACTCCCTGAAGGATTTCTTCTGGGGCCGGGAAAGGACTGTTCTGGGCAAAGCTTATCGCGTCTTCCACCGCTTTTTCGACCCGACTTTTGATTTCGGCATCTTCCTCTGCACTCAGGTGACCCAGCTCCACCAGTTTTGCCTGGAACCTGGTAATGGGATCGTTGGCACGAGAAGCCGCGAGATCCCCTTCGGGCCGGTAACGCTGTGGATCCCCTTCGTAATGGCCGCGCCAGCGATGGGTCACGCACTCCAAAAGTGTCGGGCCGTCGCCTTTTCGAGCCCGATCGACAGCCCTACCGGCCGCCTCATAAACCGCAAGTACGTCGTTGCCGTCTACCGTCACGCCCGGTATACCGTAGGCCTGGGCGCGCTGGCTCACCGTTGGAACGGGAACGTGTACATCAAACGGCGAGAATTCCGCCCACCCGTTTCTCTCGCATACAAATACCACGGGTAGCTTCCAGAGGGCACTCAGGTTCATGGCCTCGTGAAACGTTCCCTGGCCTGTTGCGCCCTCCCCGAAGAAGCACACCGTTACCTGATCGGTCCCACGGTAAAGGGCCGAGAAAGCGGCTCCCGTGGCCATAGGGAAGCCGCCTCCCACGATACCGTTCGTTCCGATAATACCGACGTCCATTGCCGAGATGTGCATCGAACCGCCCCTGCCCTGGCAGTAGCCGGTCTTGCGCCCGAAAATTTCGGCGGCCAGTTTCGCCAGGTCGGCACCCTTGGCGATGCAATGACCGTGCCCCCGGTGTGTACTCACGATGTAGTCGTCGATCCTTAAATTGGCCGCTACACCGGCCGCCACCGCCTCCTGCCCGACGCACAGATGTACGAATCCCGGAATGGAACCGGCGGCGAACATCTCGGCAATTTTCTCCTCAAAACGACGGATCTTCAGCATGGTTTCATACAGCGCAAGCATTTTCTCCCGCGTCAATTCCACAAATCATCACCCCTTGAGATTACGGAACGGCGATGGCTACCAATTCGGAAACGTCTCCGATGGTTTCAACGCGCCGGACCGCACCGATGAGATCGTCCAGACGTTCGGGCGGCAGGTTCATGTCTTCCTGCATACCTTTCACCAGTCTTACTTCTTGCTCCCAGGTATACCTGTACTGATCCGGTGCTACTATGGTCTCTTTCTCGTAGGTACGTCCGTCCTTAGTGGCAATCCGAATCTTGGTACACAGCATGGGGCGACCCTCGTCAGGAACGATCGTTACTTTGGAGACCAGTTCGTTAATCTGAGGATGATCGTATTGCTGTAACCCGCCCACGGTAACCCTTCCCTCCACGCAGGCCAATGCCACGCAGAAAGGCGTGCTCATTAACGTGGCCCCGATGCTGTTGAACGGGCCCTTCGAGGCCATTCCGGGATAGTTCGCCTCGTAGGGACTCATCCAAACGGTAATGGCCTCAACATCCTCCGCCCTGAGCCCGGTCTCCTGTACCAGGTTCAGCATGGTGCTCACCGGAGTCTGATTAAAGGCACACACCGGGTAAGGCTTCAAGTCAACGGTCAGGATCTCCCATTCCTTACCCAGTCCGGCAGTAACCATATCGAGCTCCGCCGTGGTTCCTGCAAAGGCATGGTAGAACCCCGCCTTTCCTTCCATGGCGGTGGTGGCTGCCACAGCGCCCTTTTTGGCCAGCATCGCTGCCAGCAAACCGTTGCGGGCCGCGAGCCCCACCTCGTACCGCCATTCCATTGTACCGGCGTTGAAGGTTTCGGTGGTGCCGAAGGCGAAAGCCGCGGCGTAACCCAAGGCGTTGACCAATTGCTCCTCGGTAAGCCCCAGCAATTTCCCGCTGGCCGCGGCCGCGCCAAAAATACCGTAAATGGAGCTGGCACGAAAACCACGGGGCGTACTGTACTTCGTATGGTGTTTTCCGACCGCCGCCGCCACCTCGTACCCCACCACCAGTGAGGTGAGAAAGTCGCGCCCTGACGCCCGCTTCGCCTCGGCCAGGGCCAGCGCCGGCGGGATCACCGTGGGCCCGCAGTGGGTGGTTCCATGGGTATCTTCCTGGGTTCGGCTATGAAAAAGGACGGCGTTGGCGAAGGCGGCGCCCATAGGCGTTGACCTGCGGCCGTCCAGCAAAAGTGTGGCATTTCCGCCTTCTACTTCACCGCTCTCCTCCAGGGCCTGTACGGCAATCCGAGCGAATTCCAGTTTCACTCCGGCCAGCGCCACCGCCAGACCGTGAAGCAGGTTGATCTTGGCCTTCTCTATCACCGAATCGGGAAGATCCTCATACCTTAAACTGTGAACAAAGTGGGCGAGTTTTTCGTTCACCGTACCCATTTAAGGGGTGCCTCCTTTTTCCTTTTGATACCTCTGCATCTCTATAGCACGCAGATCTCTCTTCAGCACCTTGCCGGAGGGGTTTCTGGGGAGAGCATCGATAAACTCCACAGCCTTGGGAATCTTAAATTTGGCCAGTTTGCCCTGGCACCACTCGATTAATTCCTGCTCCGTAAGAGTGCCCCCCGGCTTTACAACTACGTAGGCTTTGGGAACCTCGCCCCACTTGGGGTGCGGCATCCCAACAACGGCGGCCTCGAGAACCTGGGGGTGTTCATAGAGCACGCGTTCCACTTCTGCCGAGGCGATGTTCTCGCCACCGCTGATAATCATATCTTTCTTGCGATCCACAATATACAGATAACCATCCTCGTCAATGCGGCCTATATCGCCGGTGTGGAACCACCCGTCCCGTAAAGCCTCGGCAGTCGCCTCCGGATTATTCCAGTAGCCTTTGAACACCTTCGGCCCCTTCAAAACTATTTCCCCGGTTTGGCCGCGCGGCACTTCCCGGCCGTCATCATCCACAATTTTGACCTGCAGATGGAGACACGGCTTACCCACGGAACCTATTTTTTCGATGGTCTTTTCCTTTTCAAGGAAGGTGTCGCCCGAAACGGTTTCCGTCAGGCCATAAGCATCGGCAAACCACGCGTTGGGAAAGGCGGCCTGAAGCTTACGGATCAGCGGCTCGGGCATTTTTTCTCCGCCGTCGATGATAAATCGGACCGACGAAAGATCGTATGCACCGAGTTTGGGCTCCTGGAGTAGCATATTGACCATCGCCGGCGCCAGCCATACGTTGGTGACCTTTTCCTCCTGTATGGCCTCCAGCACCCGAACGGGATCAAAACGTCTCAGAATCACAAGGCTACCGCCCTTGTAGATCACCCCCGTGGCAGGGAGGTCAAGCCCCCCAACGTGGTAAAGGGGCCCGACGACCAGCGTACGGTCCTGCGAAGTAATATCAAACATCACGATATGTCCAATGTTCTTCCAGTACAGGTTGCCGTAGGTCAGCATAACGCCCTTGGGGCGCGCCGTCGTCCCCGACGTATACATCAACCTGTGCAGGTCGTCCATACCGACCTCGACATCAGGCACTTCGCTACCAAAGTAGGTTTGGATCAACTCGCCGAACGTGCGCCATCCCGGTGGCACGTCGTCCTTCTCCAAGGTGATATAGTGTTGGAGCGCCGGTAGATCATTACGGATGGACTCGATTACGTTGTGAAATTCCTTTTCCGTTACGATGGCTTTGGCACCGGCATCCCTGAGAATATACGAGAACTCGTCCGGGGCCAGGCGATAATTCAGCGGTAAAAACGCCGCCCCCACCCTGTTCGAGGCGAAGGCCGTTATAAGAAACTCACTGCAGTTGTAGAGAAGGATGGCAACAATATCCCCTCTCCCTATCCCCATTTCGGTGAATGCCGCGGCCAGCGCGTGCACCCGCTGGTTGAACTCCCTGAAGGTGTAGCGCTCCTCTCTAAAGACGGCCACAAATTCCTTATCCGGATGTCTTTCGGCATGCCAGGAAAGGACGCCGGCAAAATTCATCATAATCGTACTACCTCCTCACCTATGGATTGCTAAATGTGAATCGGCCGCCCCAGCAGTTTATGCGCCGCCTCCATTAAAACCTCGGTAAGGGTGGGATGAGGATGCATGATATGAGCCAGCTCGTGAACCGTACCTTCCAAACCAGTAAGCATTAGCGCTTCACCGATGAGCTGACTGGCCTGCGGGCCGATCATATGCACGCCTAAGATCTCGCCGTACTTTTTATCCGCCACCAATTTTACGAAGCCTCTGGACTCGCCATCGGCTAACGCCTTACCATTGGCGGCAAACGGAAAGCTCGCAGTTGTTACCTGACCGTACCGTTCGGAAGCCTCTTCTTCCGTTAAGCCTATGCTGGCGATTTCCGGTATGGTAAGGATGCACCGCGGAACGTAACGGTAATCCATTTTCTTACCGGCACCTGCCACGTTCTCCGCGGCCACAATTCCCTGATGGCTGGCCACATGGGCCAGCAGGTACCCTCCTACCACGTCACCGATGGCGTAGATTCCTGGTACCGACGTGCACAGCGCTTCGTCCACCGTAACCCAGCCGTTGGTCGTCTCAACACCTACACATTCCAGGCCCAGGCCCTCGGTATTAGGTGCCCGCCCTACGGCCACCACAACATATTCCGCCGCCAGTTCGCTCTCTTTACCCCCTTCGTCTTTGACAAGCACCTTTTTCGTATCCGTCCCGGACTCGATTTTCACCACGGATGTACCGGTAAGTACCTTGACACCCATTTCCGCCAGAACCTGGCGTAATACGCCCACTATTTCCTTGTCCGTGCCCGGCAAAATTTCGGGTAAAATCTCGACCAGGTAGACGTCAGCACCTAGAGCCGCAAAGATCGTTACGTATTCTACGCCGACGGCGCCGCCGCCCACTACGACAACGCTGTTGGGGACGGAATCGAACTCAAGGGCCCAATCGCTCAGAACGTAATCCCGTCCCGCCTCACCGACCGGCAGGGATTTAGGAACCGAGCCCGTAGCGATAATAATCGCTTCGGCCAATACCTTCTCATCGGTACCCTCGATCATTACCTCGTTCGGCCCTACAATCACACCCCTGCCGGAGATTACCTCAACCCCCGCCCGACGCAGTAGGGCTTGCACGCCTGACCGTAATCGATCTACCACGGCCCTCTTGCGCGCCATCAGTCGGTCGACATTCAGACGGTAGGAGTCTATTTCTACTCCGAACTCGGCGGCCCGGCGCATCTCCATCAAAAGATGGGCGCTTCTAAGGACCGTCTTGGTTGGTATGCAGCCACGGTTCAAGCACGTTCCACCTAGTTCGTCCTTTTCGATTAAGACCACCCTTTTCCCCAATTGCGCGGCCCGTAACGCCGCAACGTAACCGCCGGGACCGCCACCGATAATCACCACCCTCCGAGGAATTTGCATCTTCCCCTCCCCTTACAATGCCAGAATCAGCGCGGGTATGCGTAGGAATTCCGCAACTCGGGCAAGAAACTCGGCTGCCTGTGCCCCATCCGTAAGTCGGTGATCGAAGACGAGGCTCAAGTGCATCATGGGTTTGATTGCCACCTGGCCATTCTCTACGGCGGGTTTCTCGCGAATGCGGCCCACCCCCAGGATGGCCGCCTCCGGCAGGTTAATGATCGGGCTAAAGGCGTCGATACCGTAAGCACCCAGATTGGTCACCGTAAAGGTACCGCCCTTGAGATCGTCTATTGAGATGGTTCCTTCCCTTGCCCTTCGCGCCAGTTCCTTGGTCTCCCGGGCGATTTCTACCAGGCTCTTGCGGTCCGCATTGCGTATTACCGGAACCAAAAGCCCGTTGGGTACCGCCGTGGCCATGCCAATGTTGATTTCCGGCAAGAGGACGATTCCTTCCTCGGTTAGGGTGGCATTCATATAAGGATGATAGGTGAGGCTGACGGCTACGGCCTTGATTATGAGATCCGTATACGTAAGCCTCACCCCCAGCTTTTCCTCAAAATACGGGCGGAGTTCTTCCCGCAACGCTACCAACCGCTCCACCTCAACTTCGGTGGAGAGCATGACCGGGGCGGTAGTCCGGGCACTTGCCAGCATACGCTCGGCAATGGTCCGGCGCATTCCGGTAAAAGGCAGGGTCTGACGTTCGCGCTGCGGTTCCAATCGTTGCTCTTCTTTCATGGGCGCCGGTGTGCCGATGGCCGCCATAACATCATCGCGCCCTATTTTGCCACCCGGACGCGACCCGGACACCTGCTTCAGGTCGACTCCGTGGGCCTCGGCCACCTTTTGAGCCAGGGGCGTAGCCTTGACCGGAGGTGCAGTCGTGGCACGCTCCCGGCTGGCACGCTCTACATCCGCTGAGGTAATGCGGCCCCCGGGGCCGGTCCCTTGAACCCTGCTTAAATCGACACCCAGTTCGCACGCCAGTCTTCTGGCGGCCGGAGAAACCTTTATCTCTTTCTCGACGGCGTCCGCCACCGGCCTTGTCTGTCTGGTCACCACGTCTTCGGGGACGCCGGCTTCTCTGAGCACCGGCGCCACTTCAGCTAACAGTGCACTGATATCTTCGTTGGGTTCCCCGATTACGGCAATAGGCGTACCCACCGGCACGGTCTGATCCTGGGGCACGAGGATCTTAAGCAGCACGCCGGAAGCCGGGCTTTCCACCACAAACGTCACCTTCTCCGTCATGATTTCCACGACGGGTTCGCCCACTTCCACCCGGTCGCCTTCGGCCTTCAGCCAGCGCACTACCGTCGCTTCTACGGCCGTCAGTCCCAATTTTGGCATCACAAGCCGTGTGGCCATTGTCGCTGTCCCGGCCTCCTCTAGGCACGTGCGTTAAACAACGTTATTTACCCTGGAAGTTAGGCTTTCTCTTCTCTAGAAAGGCACTCAACCCCTCAACCCTATCCTGGGTGGCAAAGTTAACCAGCCAGCACTCCGCCTCGTATGTGAGCCCGTCATCCAACGACATATCGGTCCCGAAATTCAGAGCCTTTTTGGCCTGACGGATGGCAATCGGACTGTTAGCGATAATCTTGCGTGCGAGTTCCAAACACGCGTCCTTTAGCTCCTCGTGCGGTACTACCTTGTTAACGAGGCCTATCCGGTAGGCCTCCTGGGCAGTGATATGCTGGCCAGTGAATACCAGTTCCTTAGCCAGACCGAGTCCGAGCAACCGTCCGAGGCGCTGCGTGCCGCCCCAGCCGGGGAAGAGTCCGATGGTCACTTCCGGGACGCCCAGACGTGCCTTTTCGGAAGCCACGCGGAGGTCGCAGGCGATGGCGATTTCAGTTCCACCACCCAGCGCGTAACCGTTGATCATTGCAATCGTTACCTTGCTCGAGCGTTCGATCTTCTTGAGCAGGGCATGTCCGGCATAAACGAAGGCGTGCCCTTCCTCAAGATTCATAGCACGCATAGCCGCAATGTCTCCGCCGGCGACGAAAGCCTTCTCTCCGCCACCCGTAATGATAATGACGCGGAGTCGCTCATCTGCCTCAAGCTGGTCAAAAGCCGCGTCTAATTCTTTGAGAACGTCCATATTTACCGCATTCAGCGTTTCGGGACGGTCTATGGTTAGAATGGCAACCTTACCATCTTCCTCAAAGGCAAGCTTAATGTATTTCCAGGTCATGCCTTGGTCACCACCTCGTGTAGTATTTTTCACAGGCCCAGGTTACGAGCTATAACCAGTTGGCAAATTTCGTTGGTCCCCTCGCCGATCTCCAAAATCTTGGCATTGCGGTAATAACGACAGACGGGATACTCTTCTATGAAGCCGTACCCGCCGTGAATTTGAACGGCCTCTGAAGCTGCGTCCACCGCAATCTCGGACGCAAAATACTTGGCCATTGCCGCCTCTTGGGAGAAAGGTAGACCCTGATCCCTAAGCCAGGCAGCCTTGTGGGTTATGAGCCGGGCCAGCTCGATGTTGACGGCCATATTGGCGAGTTTAAACTGAATGGCCTGGAACTTTCCGATAGGCTGTCCGAACTGGATGCGCTGCTTAGCATGTGCCACAGCGGCTTCGAAACATGCCACAGCGAGACCCAAAGAACTGGCCGCAAAGCCCACCCGTCCGATGTCCAAAACGGCTAGAAACTGGCGCAGGCCCGCTCCTCGTTCGCCAAGCAGGTTTTCTTTGGGAACGCGACAGTTCTCGAAAATCTGTTCTCTGGTATCGCCAGTATGCCAGCCCATTTTGTTGTAGTTATTTCCGATTGTGTACCCTGGTGTCCCCCGTTCAATAATAAGACAGCTGTATTCTTTCCTGCCGTCTGGTCTCGTTCCGGTGACGACCAAAAATACACCACCGTAGCTCAGGGGCGTACCGGTGTTGGAAATAAAACATTTCGAGCCATTCACCACCCAGTAGTCACCGTCGAGCACCGCCGTAGTTTTGATACCGGCAGCGTCGGACCCCGCACCGGGCTCCGTCAAGCCGAAGGCCCCCAGGATTTCACCCCTGGCAAGTCTTGTCAGATACTTCTGTTTCTGCTGCTCGTTGCCAAAGAGTACGAAGGGCATGGTGCCCAAACTCATGTGCCCACCGTAGTTTAAGCCTATCCCGACGTCCCCGCGAGAGATTTCCTCCATGACGACAGTGTAAGCGAGCGTATCATGGCCCGTCCCGCCGTACTCCTCAGGAACCAAGAGGCCCATGAAGCCCAATTCACCCATTTTTCTGAATAGTTCTACTGGAAACACACGTTCTTGGTCCCACTTTTCAATGTTGGGAATGATTTCTTTGTTGGTGAAATCCCGAGCCAATCTCTGCAAGTCGCGATGCACGTCCGATAACGCGAAATCCATCCTTAAATTCCCCTCCCCCGTGTTTTATCAACCGACTAACCGGTTGATATGTGAATTCTAACTCATAGGGCGCCCCTCGTCAAGGTTTCCTACCCCAACGGTCGAAACGTTGACGCCAACGGTCAGTTTTGACACCCGAACGGAGACTCCGCGCAAAAGCTAGTATATCCCATGGGTGATACCTCCCAACCCGCTTAGTCGATGGTACACGGTCCCGGGAGGTCTCGAGGTGGCGACTCTGAAGCCCTTCCCACCCACATAGTCCGTGCTACATTCTAATGCCCGCCAGTTTCTTTACCATGTTCTTTTTTTCTTCCAAGCCCAGATAGCCTCGAATAACCAACTTCTGGGTTTCGACCGTGCCACCACCGCAAAGAAGACTGTGCAGCGGGGCGCCGGACCCCAACATCTCGGCGAAGCGCAGCGCGCGTAGCCGGTATTCGGTGGGCACTCCCGCCTTCCCCTGCAGGTACTTTTCCAGTAGGGGACCCGTTTCACCGTGGGTAAAATCTATCTCCGAGGGGCACGTGGCAATTAGACCACCAGCGATGTCGCCCAACCATTTGTGGGCCTCCGCGAAAGTAAGGGTGCCGTTCAAACGCGCCACATTGGCGTAAAGACCATCCGGAAAGAACAGTCCCGAGTCGGCCCTCTTGGATGCGTAGGCTGCCGCCAGGGCACAGCCAAAACCCACTTCATTCATGTAGGCCAGGTGTGTTAATTTCTCCAATACATGATACGATTTGTCTATTCCGTTGTACTCTGCCAGCAAAGCCATGACTCCGATGGCGAGATCTACGGCGCCCGGCCGACAGCCTCCCCCACACATCCGCAGGAGATCGGCAAACCTGTCAACGAACAACCTTGTATACTGGTATTCGCCACACATAAAAACCCTTTCCCAAGGAACGAAAACATCGTCGAAAACGGTCAGGCATGTACCGTGGTACTCGATACCGTATTCTCTACTGCCGAGATCTATCTCGCGGTCCAGCAATCGCCGAGCGTCGTGGAGGTTGTACTGCCAGATGTGGAGCAAGCCTTTGGTGCCGTTGGGCACGGCAAAAGATACCGCGTAATCCCTCTCGTCCGGACCCAGGGCTCTGAAGGGCATGACCAGAATCTCGTGTGTGAGGGCGCCCATACTCTGGTGGGCCTTGGCGCCGCGGACCACAATCCCCCGGCTGTTCTTTTCCACCACCCTCAAGTAAAGGTCCCGGTCCCGCTGTCCCGACGGACCCTTGCTCCGGTCCCCTTTGACACACATAACGCCTGCGGCGCACAACTTGTCTTCCTTTTGTACGCTACGGAAGAACTCCTTGAACCGTGCGTGATAATCAGAACGGCCTTCCGCATCCATCACGTAGGTCCCATCAAAGATGGCATTGGCCGCACAGGTGCCGGCGCACCTTCCCAGCGCACACGCTCCGGTGGTATTCTGCCACCAGCGACGCAATCTGACGGTCCTTACCAGGTCCTCCTGGTTGTCAAAGAGGGCCGATAAGAGGTTACATTGTTCTCCCGTCAGTACCGATTTTGTCAGCATACGCTTGGCGTTTTCCGGCTCCAAAGCTCTGTCGTAAGTAGCCTTGGCCACATTAATGACGGGTTTCAAAACGGGGTGATCCAACAAATTTTCTATTATTTGTCCTCTAAAGTAAATTGTGGGTTTAAAACCTTTAAGTTCTTCCAGGAACTGCTCGCCGGTCTTCAATTCCTCTCCCACCTTTTGTTGAGCTATGCCAAGGGTTCACGCATCCGGGCTGCAAAGTCTTAAAGCCAGTTGCTCCTTGTGGGCCAAGTTGGCCTGCCTCAGTAGGAGAACTTTCTGCGCCTGGGGGGAACCCGCTCCGTGCATGACCTCGACCAGGGCCGCGGTTCCCGTCAAGGATTCGATTAGTCGAATTAGGCGGAACCTATCCTCGGGCCTCACACCGGGTGCGGTCTGCAGATACTTCCGGATTTGTGGTCCGATAACCGGGTGGCGGAAATCGATTTCCGAAGGTAGTGTGGCAAGAATGCCTCCGCTAATGTCGTGAGCCAGGCGCGCGATCTCGTAGATGAATCGGGTGGCGTTTAGCTTTACGGTGTTGGCAAGTAGGGGATGGGCCATGTAGGCTCCCGAAGGCGTTCTCAAAGCCTGCAGGCCGGCGGCCAATGCACAACCGAATAGCGTCTCGTTCAGGTGCACCATCTCCGCTAATTTGTCCCGCACGTGGGAGGCCCGGTCCACCCCGTGGTATTTGGCCAGGAGGGAGGTGGCGCCAATGAGACAGTCCATAACGCCGGTCTTGCAACCCCCGTAGCTCTGGCGATGGGTACTGGCGAACACTTCGACGCCGCGTCCGGCCATATCGAACTCACGCAGCATGAATACCCGCTCCATAGGGACGAGCACGTCATCAAAGATAATAAGCGCCTCACCGCCTACCATACCGAAGCGGCGATTACCGGCATCCCAGCCTTCGCCTTCCAGCTTACGGCCGTCGTTCGTCTGCCGTCCGAAGACGAAGGTAAGCCCCGGAGTGTCGGCGGGAATGGCAAAGGCCACGGCGTAATCACGATCCTCCTCGCGTAACGCCGTCGTAGGAAGAACCATCACTTCGTGGGCATTGACGGCCCCGGTCTGGTGCGCTTTGGCCCCCCGCACTACGATCCCGTCTTCTTTTACGGATACAACCCGCAGGTAGAGATCCGGATCCACCTGCTGACCGGGGGGACGGCTACGGTCGCCCTTGGGATCGGTCATTCCGGCCGCCACCATCAGGTCGTTTTCCTGAACGTGGCGTAGGAAATCCAGGTATCTTTCATGATAGGTGGTGCCGTATTTCTGGTCGATCTCGTACGTCAGAATGTACATGGTGTGGAGGGCGTCCCAGCCGGCACAGCGTTGGAAGCAGGTGCCGGTCCGCTGTCCCATGGCCCGAAGCAACCTTATCTTCTTGACCAGGTCCTCCGGGCTGTGGTGGATGTACGTAAACCGGTTTACCCGCCTGCTCAAGAGCTCGGAATGGGCCAAGGCCAGATCCTCGTATTCCGGCTCAAAGGCCATGGCATAAGTTTCGGCGGCGGCGTTGACGTGAGGCGCCGTAGCTGGCGAACTCGTTACGTCGGAAACCAGCTCCCCGCGGTAGTAGACGGGACGCCGCAGGCTCCCAATACTTTTCTTGTAGTCCTCGGCTCGTTTCAAAAGCACCCCTCCTTCAGCGCACTTACATGCCTTCTTTGTTCCGGTCGTTTCAGTTGACCATGGCATAGCCTCCATCCACCACCCAAACCTGACCCGTGACATACGCGGCACCCCAGGCCAGGAAACAAACCACCTCGGCCACGTCTTCAGGGGTTCCCAAACGTCCTAAGGGAATACTCTGGGCCAGGCGTTCCCGGACCTTTTCGTCCAGGGCGCGGTTCATGTCAGTAGCAATGATCCCGGGCGCCACGGCATTCACGGTGATGCCGTACCGCGCCAGCTCCTTGGCCAGGGATTTGTTAAAACCGATAATCCCGGCCTTAGAAGCCCCATAGATCGTATCTCCGGGAAAACCCACAATCCCTATTACTGACGTGATGTTGATGATTTTTCCCTGCTTGCGGGGGATCATGGAACGCAGGGCCGCCTGCGTACAGTTGAAGATGCCCTTTAGGTTGGTATCCAATACCAGGTCCCAGTCCGCCTTGGCGACCTTGTGTAGCCGACCTCCTTTCCATACCCCGGCATTGTTGACCAGAATGTCGACGGCGCCAAACCTTTCAAGGATCTCGTCCACCATGCGGTTAACTGCCTCGTAATCCGCCACATCGGCCTTTAGGGCCACCCCCTGGCTACCCTTGGCCCGCAACGCCGCCACCACTTCGGTGGCCGCCGCTTCGTTGCGCGCATAATTGACCACCACGGTGGCCCCTTCCGCGCCCAGAGCCTCGGCTATGGCCCGTCCGATGCCACGCGAGGCTCCCGTTACCAGCGCCACCCTGCCTTTCAGACGCATCTGGCTACACCCCTTGTTTATTCCCCTTCGTTGCAGGGCTTCCAAATCCTGCTCCACGCCACAGGGCAGGCCCCCTCTCGGTCGGCGCCCTGCCCCGTGTAGCCGGTGCGTCCCGGAATCGCCTAGACCCTACTTCTCAATCCCCGCCACCCTACAGGCCACTCGTTTCTTATGCTCCCAGTTGCTCTCGGCCTCGATCACGATCTTCTGGGTTTGGGGGCCGCCGCCGCCGAAAAGGTCTGCCGGCAGCGTCACTCCCAGGGTTCTACTCTCAATCAACCGGATCAGGCGCATCCGAACCCAGGTAGGAATGTGGTCCACACCACGCAGGTACTTGTCAACTTTGGGCCCGATTTCGGGATTGAGCAGGTCCCGCTCCGAGGGCATGGTGGCGATAATGCCACCTGTTATCTCGTGGGCCAGCCTGGCGATCTCATACGGGTAGCGACCCACGTTGAGCTTGGCCACGTTGGCCAGTAACCGGTTGGGGCAATACGTACCGGAGGGCAGTAGGTGCCCCTCTAAGGCGGCCGCGAGCCCGCAGGCCCAGATGGTTTCGGACAGGTGCACCATTTCGACCAGTTTATCCCTGATATGTGAGGCCCGGCTCACCCCGTTGGCCTCCGCCATGAACCGGGCGGCGCCAATCAAGACGTCCAGCACCCCGGGACGACAACCGCCGTAACTGAACCGGTGCATGGCCGCGGAAACATCCATGGCCAGCCCGGTGAATTCGTAC
>Ga0080004_1096987_pt1 | contig 16197 bp, 15 predicted proteins | sample WasSprMetagenome_FD_69207 | JGI IMG/M metagenome (GOLD analysis project Ga0080004, IMG submission 69207) | Sulfidic aquatic microbial communities from Washburn Spring, Yellowstone National Park, USA - WS (SPADES assembly) (version 2) | ecosystem: Environmental > Aquatic > Thermal springs > Hot... | reverse complement strand
ATTAACCTTCCCGCTAAACCTCCTAACCAACCTCCAAAAAAGCAGTCTTAGAAACCCTATGAACCTCAGATAGGGCTCTAGCAGCCCTCCTAAGGCTTAAAAGCTGAATATGGAAAGCTAAACCCAAAACCTTAAGCCTCTAACGGAACCGTATTCCCCTCAAAAACACCTCAACCAAAAAACCTAACACTCAACATAAGAAAAACTCAAATAGGAAAACATATAAACCTTAAGTTGCCACGTCCACATTTTTTATCTCTCATATTTTTAGTACGTAAACATCCTCATCATGGTATACTCCATCTTTAAAGATTCTTCCCTTCCTAACAGTTTCAAGTTTAAAACCAAGCTTTTCAGCCACATGCTTCATAGCACTGTTCTCTTCAAGGGTCTCTATAATAAGTTTTCTGACGCCCTTATTCTTAGCTAATTTTATGGATTCTTTTATGAGACTTGTCGCTATACCCCTACCCCAAAAGTCCGGGTGAACGCTTATTCCTATACTTGTTGTCCGTTCATCGCTATCATCTATACGCCAAAGAGCTAGGAAACCAACTATTCGACCGCCTATCTTAGCAACTAAAACTTCAACCCTATCATTGCTTTGAAGGCCGCTAAAGAATTTTCTGTATTCCTCAAGCTCCCTCTCAAAGTCTTCATTAGAATATTCTGTAAGCCATTTTCTAACCATTGGATGGCGTTCAATCTCGACGATGGCCTTAATATCATCATCCTTTAGAGGGGCCGACTTTACATTAATAATTTCAAGATTAAAGTAGATCCTCCGATGGCATAAAATATAATGAATAAATGCGTATATTAAAATCTTACTTTTCTGGAATCACATATTTACCAGCCAGCAACAATTCTAATCTTATATGTGAGCTACCCCATCCTGAAGAGCGAGACTTCCAGCGTTTAAAGTAGGCTTTACGCCTACCCCCTCACCTACTGGTTTAGGGGCTCACACTCCCCCATCCCACGCCTTAACGAGAGGCATGGAATATGTTAATGCATGCATACAAATACCTATTAGCCCACATTTTGGGCATCTAAACCCCCTACCTTTAACTTGAGCAACATGCCAACACCTATGACATGCCCTAGACGTGTTCCTCACCTCTTTTTTAGTTAAATATTTGACTTCTAGGAGATTTTATATTCAATGTTGGTTTGGAGACTTCTAAACGGTAAGATGTGGAATCGCCTATTAATCTTCTTCGATCTCTTAAAGTTCCCCATTATCCCTTGCAGTCTAAATTAGGGCGGTGTTGAAGAGTTCCTTTTTCATATTATTTCTCATGAAGGAAACTCTTTAATCTAAAGTTAAAGTTTAAGTACCACTCCACAAGCCTGAAATACTCGCCGAGAGTCTTGTTTAGAGCTAAAACCTTCAACCTGTTCGGCTTAAAAACTTTCCCAACAACACACACCTGAACATCCTTCCGCAAGAGAACAACCCCAATACTCTTGGGGAGTGGGCAAGCTTAAAAAAGTCTTCTCACAATCCCAGCCGTGAATGACGAGGTTTTCGGTTAAAATCTTTCTGGAATTTAGTGCAGGAAAACTGTTATGCGTACCCTTCTATCTGCAAATAAGATTTTTGCCTAATAAAAATTGTTGGTATACCAATCTCTCTAAGCTTCTTTCTAAGTCTTCTATCATTTGTTGCAACTATACAATTATTCTCTTTTGCAACGCGCAAAATAACATCATCGAAACTTTCATTTGGCTTTAATTCTGCTTCTATCAACTTACACCTTCTAGTTAACTCTAGAGCTAATGCAGCTTGCCTGCGAATTTTCCCCGATTTTTTCATTAAAAGTTTTTTAATCTCTTCTAGCGTCGTTGAAAGCACCATCGGCTCAAAATGGCCAATTAAAGATTCTATTTCTCCAAAAACGTCTATTTTAAATTGGAATTGTGCAAAAAGAAAATTCACATCGAATATAACTTTACGCATCTCCTGCTAGTCAACCCTATAAGAGTAGATTTTCGATAGTTTTGCAGCCAATTTTATGGCTTCTATTAAACTCCTCGGATTAGCTATACCCCTCCAAGCAATATCATATGCTGTTCCATGATCTACAGATGTCCTAATAAATGGAAGACCAAGCGTTACCGCAACAGCCCCATAGAAATCAAGCGTTTTCGCAGCTATATGTCCTTGATCATGGTAAAGAGATAAGACAGCATCATACTCATGCTCCAACGCTTTATGGAAAACGCTATCGGCTGGAACAGGCCCAACAACATTTAAACCCATGCCTTGTAGTTCTTTGACTGCTGGAATCACCTCCTCAATTTCTTCACTACCCATTAGGCCGTCATCACTTGCATGAGGATTTAACGCTGCTATTGCAATTCTCGGTTTTTCAATCCTCAGCCAGCGTAACGCTCTCTCAACCTTTATGGTCATACTGACAATTTTATCTTTCTTAACAGCTTTTATAGCCTCAATCAGCGGAACATGCCTTGTAAGGAAAAAGATTTTCATATCCTTAACCCAGAACATTGTGAGCGGTTCCTCAACACCACATAAGGCGGCAAGAATCTCCGTATGCCCCAGATGCTTGCTTCCAGCCATATTCACAGCCTTCTTATTTATTGGGGCTGTAGCTATAGCGTTAATTTCCCCCTTTAACGCATATTCCACAGCACGCTTAATATATTGTATTGAGGCCCAACCCGACTCAGCTGAAGCTGCGCCAACAGCTAGCTTATCTATGTCTATGCTTCTTAAATCTACTATATTAATTGACTTGTTCTCGTCTTTCACCTCGCTTGGAGACTCTAAAACTCTAAAGTTGAAGTGAAACCCTAATCGCTCACTAACTCTTTTTAGAACTGAAAGATCACCTATTAAAACTGGCCTGCAAGAGTTGATGACGCTAGGTTCCAGAAGCGCCTTCAATGATATCTCAGGACCAACACCAGCTGGATCACCAACAGTTACGCCAACAATAGGCTTAGCAGCCTTCTCCATGCGTATCTCTCCAATTAATGTGCTCAGCAAACGCTAGATATCTTTTCTCCCAATCCATTCACGCTTCTCCCTTAAATATTGAAGATAAGTTGAGTAGGAAACTTCTGGTGGAACTCTGTGGTCAACCATCGGTATGTATCCGCCTTCCCTAAGTAATGGTGTAAGTCTTTCAAGCTCCTTTCTTATAGAAACCCCGCCATCCATAAGGGCAAATTTATTCACCCCACCCATTAATAGAAGCCGATTACCATGCTCCTTCCTAAGCTTATAAACGTTCGTGAAACGCGCTTCCAATGGAAACATACAATTTATTCCAGCCTTAAGCCATCCCGGAACTAGGAGACTTATGTCACCATCACTATCAACAATGTTTATGTAAACGCCATACTCCTTCAAGACTTCAGTAACCCTTCTATATCTTGGAACCATAAACTCTTCAAAATGTTTAACTGATATTAAAGGCCCACGGCTATAACACATATCCTCCCACCACGTTGCAAAGTCTACTTTAACATCCCTTAGGGCTCTACGAATTATTTTAATCCATAAATTGACGAGGACGTCCATCATTTCAGCAATCCATTCCGGATCCCTATAGAAGGCTATTGATATTCTCTCAACACCCATCCAATTCCTAAGCCAACCATAAAGACTACCAACATGAATGCCAAGTGGATAATCCCGCTCTCTATAACTTTTTGCAACTTCTTCCCAATTTAATGGGAAGCGACCTGGCGTGTCAGGATCAAAAAATGGTCTAAGTTTTTCCCAGTCATCCTTATTTTTTAGTGGATGGCGAATATAATGCGGCACTGAGGAGGAGGCTGTTGTCTTAATGTATATGCCGCCCATTCCATCATCAACTATTGCCCGATCCTTCTCCTCCCTAATTATTCTTTCTGGAAGCGTTGGCCAAAGGCCAGTTCTAATCGGCAGCATCTCAATACAATCCCACCCCTCAAGCCCCAAATATAACTCTATCTCCCTATTAGTCTTCTTTTCCATCGGTAAGCCTTCTCTATGCCACCTATCTATTGTTTCAGCCCAATACCCAAACTCGTAATCTGGAACCCTGTCAACCTCTTTAAACTCAAAAGTTCTAAGAAACCTCTCTCTATGATTCAATTTCCACACGTCTCCTCTCAAAACTAATACATCTCCTATTTTTAACCTTTTTAAATTTGCGTCTTAATTCTTCCGATCACGGCTCCCCTTCTTTTTAGCTGCTTACATCCAATTTAGTTTACTATGTTGTATATGCACGCTTCAACCACACATAATAACTGGGAAATTAATTCGTGAAGCATAAAAAGTTATAGCGCCGGTCTCCTTTTAATGAAATCCGTATTATTCTCTAAAGCGAAAGATATTTTTAGAAGCGTGCCTTCATCAAAGGGCTTACTTATCGCCTGCAATCCAATTGGCAGTTTTCCCTCAAATCCGCATGGTATAGATATGGCTGGATAACCAGTTAGGTTTGCTGGAACCGTTAATATATCGCACATATATAGGGTAAGTGGATCCTGAATTTTCTCACCTATATTAAATGGTGGCGTAGGCATTGTTGGACCAATTAAGGCATCAAACTTCTTAAGCGCCAACTCAAAATCCCTCCGAACTATTGTCCTAATTTTAAGGGCTTTAAGATAATACTGCTCATAGTAGCCTGCTGATAAAGCGTATGTTCCAAGCATTATTCGCCTCTTAACTTCACTTCCAAAACCTATCCGCCTATTCCTTGCGTAAATCTTCGCCCAGTCGGCATCATTACACTCAACCCTATAACCATATCTTAAGCCATCATAGCGCGCTAAATTTGAACTCGCCTCAGACATAGCAATAATATAATAAGCTGCCAAAGCATATTCTAAGCTTGGTAAAGAGATTTCTTCATAAGTCGCCCCCAAATCTTCAAGCAAATATATAGCTGACCAAACATGTCTCTTAACGGCATCCTCAACTCCCTCACCAAAAAACTCTTTTGGCAATCCAATTTTTAGTCCTCTTAAATCATCAGTAAACGCATTGAAATAATTATTTAGAGGCGTATTCACTGATGTGCTGTCCTTAGGGTCATAGCCACCTATAATAGAAAGCAGCAACGCGCAGTCAATTGTACTTTTTGCTAACGGGCCTATCTGCTCGAGGCTATTGGCATAAGCTATAAGCCCGTATCGGCTAACTAAGCCATATGTGGGCTTGAGCCCAATAACAGAGCAGTAGCTAGCCGGACACCTTACTGAACCGCCAGTATCTGAACCTAAAGCTAGGGTAGCTTCCCCAGATATTATAGCTGCAGCGCTACCGCCTGAGGACCCGCCTGGAACCTTGCTGAGGTCCCAAGGATTTCTTGTTGGACCGAAATAACTGGTTTCAGTTGTCGAACCCATCGCGAATTCATCCATATTTGTTTTCCCAATTATTATGGCATCCTCACGCTTAATTCTCTCTATAACTGTTGCATCATATGGCGGAATGAAATTTTCAAGCATCCGTGAGGCACATGTCGTTCTAATGCCAAGAGTACATATATTGTCCTTTACAGCTATAGCTATACTCGCCAATCTACCGACAACTTCACCCCTACTAATCTTTTTATCTATCTCCCTAGCCCTCTCAACAGCCCTCTTAATATCAAGAGTTATGAAAGCGTTTATTTTCCCCTCAACCCTAGAAATCCTCTCTATTATTGAATTAATATAATCTTCAGCTGTTATCTCCTGACTTTTTATTTTCTCAACAGCATCCGCAGCTGATAGCTCAAATAATCTCGATGACATAAAGCCGTCTCCCAAAAAATGCTTAGATTATTCTAGGCGACTTAAAAAATCCATCTTCTTTCTTCGGCGCATTCATTAAAACGCTATCTTTAGGCAGCGGCTCCCCAACCTCATCTTTACGAAAAACATTCACTAAATCTAAAACGTGATATGTTGGCGGCACATTGCTTGTGTCAACCTCATCAATCTTTTTGAAGAAATCTAGAATCCTATTAAATTGTTCAGCGAAAACCTCCTTTTCCTCCTCAGTTAACTCTATATGCGCAAGCCAAGCTACATGCTCAACATCACTGATTGTTATATGCTTCTTCATGTTTTAGGCTCCCACTAGTTCCTAAGACATCTTTATCCGCATTAAATAGGCATCTTCCCCATCAGCATAATATCCTCTAATAGTTTTCTCAATTTTAAAACCTATTTTCTTATATAGGTTTATTGCTGGACTATTACTAACCCGAACTTCCAGGTAACACTCTTTTACACCATAATAATTAACCATAGCCTTAAGCGCCTCTCTAAGTAATGTTTCACCAATCCCTTTTCGCCTATAACCCGGTAAAACAGCTATTGAAATTACGTGGCCTCTCTTCGTTAAACTGAAACCTGAAAACCCGCCCTCAATACGGCACATTATATAGCCGACAACCTTATTATCTTCTTCAGCAACTATAAAGGTTTCCGGAAAATTCGCGTATAGATCAATGAAGAAATAAGATGAATAATTTTCCGGCAGGCAAACCTGATTTATGTACATTACCTGATTTAGATCTTCAGGCCTAAATTTTCTTATTGCAAATTTTCGTTCCACTTTCCAACCCAGCAAAAGATAACTTTAACTATCGCCCTTTAAAAATTATCTGTTTTCAGGAGTATTCCTCCGTTTCTTTGACCGCGGGAATTATGTGGTTTCCATACGGAATTATGGAAACCCTCGCTTTTCTTCCATATTCCTTCAAAGCGTAGTTTAAGGCTTCATTTGCGGTCCTAAATATTTTTAAACCCGGCAGTTCGGAAGCATAATAGTCAGGTATTACTGAAACCATGGACACGTTAGCTTCTTTAAGGGCTTTAAGAAAACGGTAAGCTAAGAAAACGCCTATACTAAACTTTCTTCTCAACGACTTTTCAATGGAGCTTAAATCGTTCCTAAATCTTGAAATAGCCTCATAAAATTCCATGTCACCGTACCCTTCAAAGCACTCCGCAACCAGCGTGATCATCCCTCTCCCCCTTAAAATTTTTAAAGCATTCTCTAAGCATCCGCAAGAGTCGAAAATATTCGCATCTAGCGGTGAGCCGCCTGGGCTTATAAATACAACGTCAGCCTTTTTCTCCACTTGAACCTTACATGTCGCGTCGATAATTTTGGCACCTTCATAAAAGGATTTTTCCAAGCTACCTGCAAGCGCTCCGATAACTTTGCCCCTTAAATCCCTAATAATACTTATGCTAAAGACGCTACTCATCCTTCTCGAAACTTCAGTAATGCTTTCATGTATTGAATCCGCTTGATTACTAAGATTTAGATTTGACATTAAAATTTCCTCAATAGTTTTCATTCCCGATAAGCCTAATGCAACTCCGCTTCCTCCCCAATTATATACAGTGTATGGGCTTGGCTCAATCACGCTGGACACTATTTTAATCTTTGATTCAGCGAAAATCTTATTTAAGTGTATTTTTATCCCGCTTTCTGTATCATCAACATAAACGCTTTCGGCTAGAGGATTATGGATTACAACATTAACCCCTAAAGATGATACTTCATTCTTTATTTGATTTGCAAGAAGATCTCTCTTTGAACGAAATGGATCAAAAGCGAGAATAACAGTTACATCGCTATTTTTCAACCCTAATTTAGCAATCTCCTCAATTATTAGAGAAACCACTAATTTAGCCATGATAATGTCGGAAATATTTAGAGCTAATGCCACCCTGTCTCCTTTCACGATACTTGCTAATTCTTCTGAACCAATCGGATTCCTAATAGCCCTTCTAATTTCATCCGCAGGATTCTCAACACACTTACTCTCTTTAATATTAAGGACGCTATGAAGGTTTTCAGTTGGAACCCGGACGCATATCTCTGTTCTTCCGTAGGGAAGCCAAACGTCAACCATTCTTTTCCACTTTACGGATATGTAATATGCCTTTCATCTAAGGCTCATATCAACTCTACCAGCTGCACCCCAAAATCTTTCAACAATTCTCTCCAAGCCTTCAGGTTTCCTCTCTTTCAGCCAGAGTTTTGCGTAAACATTAGAGATCGATATATAGTCGGAGACTTTCTCGCGGCCTTCGAGGATTTCCACCCCTAAAGTTAGCAGTCTTCTTATAAAATCTAGGTCTTCAGGCAATTTAGCATCCCTGACCGATTCTAAAATCCCCATCCATTCGCCCTTTATCTTCTCTTTATCCTCCCTTAAAAGCCTACTGTACCAATAATCTTTAAATATAACGTGCTTTATGACATCTGAGAAAATTCTCCTCCCAAAAAACAACCTCGCCTTGAGAGTGCTTTCATCTTCCCCACTTATCGCAAGCCATTTTCTCTGCCAGTCACCGTTTCCTTCAGCAATCTCCATAGTTGCCAATATGAGTGGGTCTAATAGCGAAAATAAGCATTCCTCACCATCATCACCCCAAGCGGTCAATAGGAAGCCTGTTATTTCCTCCTCTGCCGCCGCTGACAAAAAGTTTCTTAAGTTCTCTATGGCGACATCAAAATTGGGGTAATATCTGTTCCAGTTTGAGAGGCCGGGACAAACTATTTGTTCTAAACCTTTATCCTTAAAAATTTTTATTTTACTCTTGAAATGCTGCTTTTGGCTTGGACTATAATCCCAGTTGGCTATAAGCGATTTTTTCCATATATCGCTTTCCAAAATTTCACCCCATTTTGATGCGTCCTCTCTGAGATACATGCCAGAAATCATGTCCCCCCAAAGAATCGGTTTTTTACCTGCTCTTATCACCCGCTCAATCATGTTTCTGTGATGCATTTCATAAAGTTTCGGCCCCTCAAACGTCCAAGTTTTATTCAAGCTTTTGCCTCTTCCTAGAGCCCATGTTTCATCTCCACCTATATGAGCAAACTTGGATGAAGGAAAATAGCTGAGGGCTTCCTCCAGCAGTCTATAAGCAAACTCTTTGGCTTCTTCATTACTTAAATCTAAGCACCCCTCTCTTGGATTGTGCCACTCACTAAATTTTTGGAAATCTGGTAGTGAAAGTATATTCTCCATATGGCCTGAAAGTTCAAGTGATGGAAAAACTTCTATTCCTAATTTTTCGCCATACTCTATTATTTCCTTAAGCTCCTCCTCGGTTAGTCTTCCTCTATGCGCACCTATCTGCGGGTAATTTTTCCAGGGCAATAAATCCTCAAAATATATGGCAAAATAATTATATTTAAGTAAGAAAAGTAGGCGAAGTATCCTCTTGAATGTTTCAAGCTTTGGAACCCCACCCCTAGCTATATCAAGATGATAACCTCTAAACTTGAATCTAAATTTCTCTTTAATTTCAACTTCTGGCAGGAAACCTTTTCCCTGGATAATGAGCTGTATGATCGTTGCATAACAAACATTTTTATCACCGTACACTGTAACTTTACCATCCTCTATAATCAACCCATTTTCCTCGCCGGAAGATTCCGATATTACCCAATCGCCTTTAGGAATATTAAATTCGCTTCTAAGAAACTCTGGAAAATTTGTAAATCCATTAAAAGCAAACCATTTACCGGTAAATCTTAATTGTTTTGGTTCAGGAATAATAAATATTTCTTTTTCCATGGAATAAAATTATATGTGCGGGAGATTTAAAACTTATCTATAGATACTATTTCAGATAATGGCTTTCTAGGTCCGGGCTCACCGAATCCTTCATTTTTAGGATAACCTAAAGGTGTTATTGCAACAACATTAACGTCTTTCGGTATACCGAGAATACTTTTTACTTCCTCATTACTAAACGAGCCAATCCAGCATGTCCCCAACCCCTCCGCTCTAGCCGCTAAAATCAGGTGTGTAAACGCTATTGAGACGTCAACAAGCATGCTTAAGTCACCCATGTATTCTCCCCTATTCCAGTGAATATTATATCCACAAGCAACTATAACGATCGGCGCCTCAGCAATAAAAAATTGGTTATGGCATGCAGCCGCCAGTTTCCTCTTCAGCTCCTCATTCTTTACGATTATAAATTTCCATGGTTGACGGTTTGACCCTGAAGGGGCTATTCTAGCAGCCTCAAGAACCCTCATTAAAACATCCTCAGGTATTGGATCAGGTTTATATGACCTTATGCTTCTACGGGTTCTAACAACCTCATAAAAATCCATGCCAAACACACCTTTCACATTTAATCAGCTATTAAACAATTATGGAATTATCCGGTTAAGTATATATGTTTTGTTTGGATACTGCTGAACTTTATTTCTCACTTATACTCCCCCTACCCAGCGGTATAAAAGCTTGGATCTCTTCTAAGGGGATTCTCAGGATCTCTTCACGATCTTCAGGGGGAGCCATGTTTGCAAGTGTTTCCCTAATATTTTTTGCGAGTTTTCCGCTGGGTTCACTACCCGGAATTATCTTCACATATAAGTTTGTTTGTTTCGCTACGGCTTCAAATGGTCCACCGATTACTTTCGGCGCGTCTTCATCCATTTTTATGCCTATAGCCAACCCGAGCGGAACCCTTCTAATATAATTTTTAGCTCCGTAAATCATGAAGGCGCCTTTAGGAAGATATTCTCCTGAAGGCGGAGTCTTACTTATCTGATTAGGCTTAACCCAATAGACATCTATTGCTCCAATCTGCTCCCTCCATGCCCGTGAATATGAGGCAGCGAATTGAGCAGCCTCAAAAATCGTTTTCTCCGTTGGCTCTTTCCCACATGTTTTGATTATGACAAAGGGTGAACCGGGAAAATCGGCGTGGAGAACTACATCATGATCATCCATATACTTGCGAATTATAGTTTCATTTGTCGAAGCATCCCTTCCACCTATAACAAGAAAACCGTCAGAGGAGAAAAACCAGCGGAATTTTTCGTACCACTCTCTTTTCCTTCTGGGCGGCTTCATTTTGGAAAGACTCTCCATCTTCTTACGGGCTTCATCTTTAGCCGCTTCAATCTTTGCAATTATCTGCTCAATTGCCCTCTCTATTCCACCAATTTTATCCTCAGCTCTCTTAGCCATCTCATAATATTCCGCCGCGTTCTGTTGAGCGTTCTTCTTAAGATTTAGATCGAACGTTTGCTCATCAACTGAAACTCTAAGGGATAATTTCTCTGCATCAATGAATACAAAATATGTTGAAGGAACAATGGACCTTTCTTTTTCCTTAATCAGCATACTTTCAATCTCATCCCAGTTTTTACCTTTCCTCTTCTCGCCCATAACCCTATTTATTAGGGTATCAATCTCATAGAGGTGGCTAAATATTATGTCACCAATCCTACGATAAAAATTAGCTTTATCCTTCAACTCGCGTAATTTATTCTTCTGGCCTTCGAGAATTTTTTCTAAGGATGCTAATTCCCGCTTAAATTCTTCTTCAACATATTTAGCGCGCAGATTAGCTAATGCTCTCACATAATATTCATCGAGGGCCCTGCTAAACGTATCCATTTCGAGCGTATGGAGATTAGAGTATTTTTTTAGAGGGAGCGGAGCAACATCAATCCACTCACCATTTTCATTAATGAAAATGCATGGTTTATAATCTTTGGCCTCAATCTTTGATATTAAATTTACAATCGTGTTTCGTATAATGTTTAATTCCTCATCGCTAAGTGAGGAACATTGCTTATTCTTATCTATTCCAGATCTTAAGAGGATTTCTTCAGTGTAAAAGCCCCCTATACCCAGAATTTTTGTCAGGGCCTTAACAACTTCAAGTTGCTCAAAATCCCTTATTTTTTGGATATCTTCTTGGCTTATGTGCTTCAAGTCAACTCCTCTTTTCGGAGGATACTTAAATTCTTCGCCACGCAAAACATTTCTATCCTTCATTCGTCTATATGTTAATGCATGTAGAATCTTATTTTTCGAATCCACAAGTATAATGTTCCCCCTCTCAAAAAATTCAACTACAAGACGATAGTTTTGATCTCCACGCTTAATAGAAAATTCAACAATTCTCTCAAAATCATACTGAGTGATTTTCTCAATAATTCCACCCTCCAAATATTTTCTAAGAGCCATACAGAAGCTTGGCGGCTTCTTAGGTTTCTCAAACTCATAGGAAGTTAAGTGGATTCTTCTACCAGCCTCTATCAAAAGTTGCTGGCTTTCTCCTCTGAATCCCTGAATCTTTAAGAGCAAGATTTTATGATTTATTTGATAAACTTTAACTATTCGGGAACCTCCTATGAAATCATTAAGTTCCGAAACTATTACCGCTAAATCGATACTACTAATTTCTTCCCTCAAGCAATCACCAAAAGGTAGATGCTAAAATGGATCCTTTAAATGTTATTTATTGGATAAAAATGGTTTTGGGCGTCTTAACCGCTGTTATATGCATGATCTTAAAGGTTAATAATATACTTAGTGGAGCAATGCTGAGCATATCTATTTACCTTATAAGCGATAGAATCCTTAGGCAGATATTTATTGCAAAAGTTAGTAAGCCATCAGATGTAACTAGAACCGGTATCACCATATATATTTCATCCTGGATCTTTTTCTGGGCACTTTTATACACACTTTACCCATACTGATTTCTGGTTTGCGTTTCTTCCTTTGATTCAGCGTGCTTAATTATGAAGAAGATATACTCCGCTAGAGCCGAGAAGTATCCTCTATCGTAATCAGCATTTAGTCCGTCATTAGCGCTCGAAGAAAATTCTCTATAATATCTTTTCAGGTTCTCAATATCATTTATGTCAAGATTGCTGAGAAAAGTGTTTTGATCATTTGACCGAAGCATTATAAGTATGCCTTTAAGCGCTTGCATAAATCCACGCTTATAATCGTTGTAATCTTTTCCCCTAACTTTTTCATCTATTTCTTGTAAGCACCTTTCAGCTTCAGTAAACTTTCTATCTAATATATACTGGAAGAAGGAATTTAAGAGCGCATCTGATATCGGTATCCTATTCCCAGCCTGCTCTATCCTCTTCGCTGACATCTTCTATACCATTCTCAGTTATTTTGAATAAGCATTCACCCTCTGGAAGATAGGGGCTTGAAACTAGGCGAGCGATCCTTATAGGGCCTTTAGCACTTTTCCTAAGGAAGATCCTCGTGTGGCTTGTATGAGCAACTATGTGTCCACCTATCGGGCGGACTGTTTCAGAGAAGAAAACTTCTGGGCTGGACATAACTTGATTCGTTACTAAAGCAACAGCGTTGAAAGCTCTTGCCAACCTAATCAATTTATGCATATGTTGATTAAGCTTCTGCTGCCTCAAAGCTAAGTTCTCGCGCCCAATATATTCACTTCTAAAATGGGCAGTTAACGAATCGATTACTATTAACCGGATATTATTTTCCTTTATTACTTTATCAGCGTTCTCAAGCAGAAACATTTGGTGATCAGACGTGTATGCTTCAGCCCAAATGATATTCCTAACAACCTTCTGCGGATCCAGACCCTTGAACTTGGCCATCTGAACTATTCGCTCGGGCCTAAAAGTGTTCTCTGTATCTATGTACAGAGCCCCACCTTCTAAACCTCCCTTTTCAGGGGGCAGCTGAACATTAACGCATGCTTGATGAGCAATTTGACTCTTGCCTGAACCATACTCGCCATAAAATTCTGTTATAGTTTGAGTTTCAAGACCACCCCCTAAGAGTTCATCAAGCTTCTTGCTTCCAGTAGTTAAGCGGAGCACTTCCTGTCGCCTTTCAAGTAGTTCATCTGCGCGTATAAATGACAATGTTATTGAAGATCTTGCAGCGTTAATTATTTCAAACGCTTTTTTATCACTTATGCCCGCCTGCTCAAGCTCACGTATTGTAGCCATTGCTAACGATTCAACAGTGTTGAAGCCTAATTCACGCAGTTTCTCTGCTATTGAAGGAGTTACACCTGGGATCTCTTCAATACTTAAATAGCGCTTTTTCTCAGCTTCATTCCTATACATTTTCTCGAATAAACCTATTTTTTAAGGAAGTATTTAAATTAGACGAAAGAAGTAAGCAGACCTGACAACTTAATATATAAAGGCTTTATATTTTAGGTTGCCACGTCCGAAATAAATGATCGCTCTCACGCCTCGCGTAGACGTACATGCTGAATTTTTTAATTATATATGCTGCATGATTCATAATTCTACTAGGAGCGGGACAGCATTGAACGCTAGAGAAAGATTTCTTGAAGTTGCTTTGTTTGGTAATCCTGATAGGATACCTTTTGAAGTTCAGGAGGTTAGGCCTGCTACTAGAAGAAGATGGATTAAACAGGGACTGCCAGAGAATCAGACTGTTGCAAAGTATCTTAATGCTGAATCATGCAGTATTAGATGCGTCAATATAACATCTTTCCCAAATGAGGGCTTTAAATGGGAGCCTAATCCCCTTGCCATAAATATTGGGCCAATTCCGCCCTTCGAATATAAAATTCTTAGGGAAGATGAACGATACCGCGTTTGGGTTGATAGCTTAGGCATCAAGCAGATGGGCTTCCAAGAGGACTGGAAAAATGGGTGGAGCGGATTCGCAACAAGAGTATTCATGGATTTCCCAGTAAAGACAAGAAAAGATTTTCTAGAAATGAAGAAACGCTATGATCCTAGGGATCCTAGGAGGTATCCGAAAAACTGGGATAAGACTGCTAGAGACTATAGTAAGAGAGATTACCCCTTGGGCGTGATTATTAGAGGCCCATTTTGGTGGACCAGGGACATGGTTGGCTTAAAGGGTATAATGATAGGCATATATGAAAACCCTGAGTTTATAAGGGAGATTATGGATTTCTGCGCAGAATTTCACATAGAGGTTTTGCGCAGAGCGCTAGAAGATTTGGATATAGATTACGTGATTATGTCTGAAGACATGGCGTATAAGAAGGGCCCCATGATAGGCCCTGAAGCCGTAAGAAAATATATGGGCCAAGCATACAGAGATATGGTGAAATTCTTTCGCGAATATGGTGTAAAGGTGATAGGCGTGGATAGCGATGGAAATGTAGAGCCTTTAATACCTGTTTGGCTTGAACTTGGAATAAACTGGATAATGCCGTGTGAGGTTGCCGCTGGCATGAATGTAGTTGAACTTGGGAGAAAATATTCAAGTCTAGTTATGAGTGGCGGAATAGACAAGAGGGAGCTATCTAAAGATAAAGCCTCCATAGAGAATGAAGTTATGCGTAAAGTTCCATCTCTCATTAAGAGGAAAGGATATTTTCCTGGAGTCGACCATGCAGTTCCACCAGATGTTTCTCTAGAGAACTATAGACACTTCATATTACTATTAAAGAAGTTGTGTGGATGGATAGATTCAACTTGACTAAACTGTAGATGGCTGCAGAATGTAGTCCCAAAAGCGCTATAAGGCAAGCCCCCACCTCACGCTTGGCTAAGCCAAGCGCTAATGCTACTTTAGTAGCGTCTACAGATCTGTATGCTGGCTTGGCTTAATTTCCGCCACCTCCCCCATACCAAACCTTCTAGCGGAGACTCGTAATTGTTCATATTGTGTCTAAGAGCCTACTTCCCACATCGTCCTCAACCTTCTTAAGCCTCTCAAGATAAGCTTTATCTCCAAGTTTTTCAGGCACCTGCAGGTCTGGCAGCTTAACGTGAAAAACCCTTCATATTTTAAGTTGCCCATTCTGCCTAGACTTGACAACTTAATATGCTAAGTTGCCATATTTCTCAACCTTGATATTGCCGAGTATCCTTCTACATTCACAAAAACCTTTTATGCAAGCTTAAGAAATCTTAAAGTGATGATGATTTATAGGATTGCTGATTAATGATGAAACCCGACTTGCCTGAACAATTCTCCCCAATTATCAATTTATAATCTCTTTCGGCGGTCTGCACGTTGTTGCTAAAACCATTTTTCTTGGTAAAATATACGCGCCCAAACACTCCCAACATTATTATAGAGGGCTAAATCTATTTTGAATGTGCTACTAAGTTTTCTATCCATAATCTTCAGAATTAATCAGGCCACAAAGCAGTTATCTGGACTTCAACAGCCTTCTAAAATGGGGCGAGCATATTCTTCTCCATCGCTAGAGGCGTAATAAGCCGAAATGGCCGTACATAGCACACTTAACCAATTAAATTCAGAAGAAAAGGGCTTAAACCCAAAAAGTGGTGGGCCGGGCCGGACTTGAACCGGCGACCCTACAGAACCATTTTTGGTTTTCTGCGCCTCCTGGAGATTTTATCCGTCAGGCAGACGTCCTACCCAAGCTAGACGCCCGGCCCTCTTTCAAAAGCCATATTAGCTCAATTATTCT
>Ga0080004_1121407_pt1 | contig 16238 bp, 19 predicted proteins | sample WasSprMetagenome_FD_69207 | JGI IMG/M metagenome (GOLD analysis project Ga0080004, IMG submission 69207) | Sulfidic aquatic microbial communities from Washburn Spring, Yellowstone National Park, USA - WS (SPADES assembly) (version 2) | ecosystem: Environmental > Aquatic > Thermal springs > Hot... | reverse complement strand
TCTTCGTGCTTCTGCTCTGCAGGCTTGGCAGAACTTCGCAGAGGGGCTCCTCGGCTCGAATTCTGCTCCGCAGAGCTGGCAGCGCATCACCGATCCATCATCCAACCAAATATTTAAGCGATATATATCTTAAGATGATATATAATCGGATTAGACATAGTTGTCTAAAAAAGACAACACCACACCATATAGCATAAATATGTGCATAAGGTAGGCGGAGGCGACGGATAGAAAATGGCTAAGAAAGCAAAGAGAGCGGTCTCACCAGTCCTAGCCACACTCATGATGGTAGCGGTAGCAGTAGCCATGTCAGTAATAATCTTCACTTGGTCGCAAAGCTTCCTTTCCCAGACCGGCGAAGCAGCATCAGGCCAGCAAGCAGCACAGAACATAGCAGCACAATCAGGAATACTAATAGAATCAGCAACATTCACAACTGGTGTTTCGGGCCAAGCTATAGTCACAGTAAGAAACGTGGGAGCGACCTCCATCGACATCGGCACCGTCCTAGCCACGGGTAAACCCAGTCAAGGTTTTACGGGGAGCTCTACAACTGCTACTTTCGATGAAGACTTCGACGGAAATTTCGCTGAAGATGGTTTAGGCATAAGCAAAGGTAGCGCAGTAGCTATCAAAATCACGGGGTTAAGCAACTTAGCCCACGGCGACGTCGTAACCTTCAAGATCACAACGAAGGTGGGAACATTCGCCCAAGCCACATACATCGTGCCGTAGAGGTGGTGTGGATGATGAAGCAGAGATCTAAGAAAGCGGTTTCACCTGTGCTGGCAACGCTCATGATGGTAGCTGTCGCCGTCGCAATGTCAGTAATAATCTTCACTTGGTCGCAAAGCTTCCTTTCCCAGACCGGCGAAGCAGCATCAGGCCAGCAAGCATCACAGAACATAGCAGCACAATCAGGAATACTAATAGAGGCGGTTACCGCAACCCAAAGCGCAAGCGGCAGCAACGGTACTGCGACGATCTACGTGAGAAACGTGGGCGGAGTGAGCATAGAGCTCGGCTCAATAAGTGTAGTTGGAAGGCCCTCTAATTCAAAATTCAAGGGCTCCATAAGCATACCGCAGCTAACCACGGGCGACAATTATTACTATGTTTCGTCATCTTATAGACTTAAGGTAGTTGCACCAGCTGATCTCACGATAGGCAGAGGCTACTCAAAAACTATGACCGTGAATTTCGCACAATTGGATGACGCAAATTACCCCAACCATCAACTGACAGCTGGCGACATGTTTACTGTTAAGGTGACTACGAAGGCTGGCACATTCGCTCAAGCGACGTACACAGTCCCGTAGAACCAGCCACACCCTTTAGATGACCTAACTTTTCCCCTATTTTTTACTCTTTTGCTCACCTCTGGAAGAAGCTGGTTGGTTTCGTGATTTGAACACTATTTAAGATCCGTGACTTTACAACTGAAGGCTAGCCGCAATAAAAAGATGGTGAAGGGGCCGCTAGCCCCATTTAGCTGCCTGGAGGGTTGGTATAGCTAGGTTTTTGTTGTTATAGCTCCTGCTATCAGGCGAACCATACCACACATACTCGAAGGGAACCTTCAGAGCATCAGCAACAACCTTAGCCAAATCGAAGATCTGGATGTTCTGCTCATTCGAGCCCACGTTAAACACCTCGCCGTTGACCAAATCGGCGTCAGCTTCAGCGACCATCAGGAAAGCTTTGCTTGTGTCTTTAACGTGCACGAAGGGGCGCCACTGCCTACCATCCCTCATAATAGGAACCCTACCATCCCTAAAGAAACCGAGCACCATACCGTTCACAGCGAGATCAAACCTCATCCTAGGCGAGTAGCCGTAGACAGTAGCCTGCCTAAGAACCGTAGCGGAGAAGGAGCGGTCAGCCAGAGACAAGACCTCACCCTCAGCCAGAACATTAGCTTTAGCGTATGTGGTGAGGGGGTTTGTGGGCGAGGACTCATCCACAAAACCGTCTTGAAAACCATACACGCTACAGCTACTAGCCAACACATACCTACCGACACCGAGCTTCTTAGCCAGCCTAGCGACCCTAACCCTACCCTCATAGTTGATCTCCAACGTCTTAGCTGGATCAAGCTCACCAGCGGGATCATTAGAAAGGGAGGCGAGGTCGAAGACGACATCAACACCACGCAGAAGATCAGGCTCAAACCACCTAACATCACCCCTAACAGCCCTCACCCTATCTAAAACATCGGAGAGGGGCTCATAGCCGAAGAAGAACCTATCCAACACCACAACATCAAACCCCCTATCCAAAAGAAGCCTACAAAGCGTCGAACCAATGTAGCCAGCGCCTCCGGTAACCAGAGCCCTCAAGCCAACCAACTACTTATGAGGAGGATAAAACCAGTCCCAGGGCTTACCAACCCTAGGATCAGAAGAGCTACCGTTAATACACCTAGGCACAACACTCCGATCATCCCAAGCCCTACGCTCCTCATCCGGACTCTTATAGTCGTAGAGCCTATTGACGAAGTATAGGGTGAGCGAAGGCTCAACACCAACACACTTCGTACCGTGCCAATAGAAACCAGGAACCCTAACGACCTGAAGCCTATCGCCGCAAGCAACAACCTCATCAAGCCAACCGAAGGTCTCAGAACCCTCCCTATCGTCGTAAGCACAGATCTTCAAAGCACCCCTCAAAACAACAAAGTAGTCAACCTGACCACGAAGATGCCTATGCCAAGCCCTCACAACACCAGGGTAACTCAAAGAAAGATTCGCCTGAACAACCCTATCACCACCCAACAAATCAACCCAATCCTCACGCATAACCTCAGCGAAGAAACCCCTCTCATCAGGAAGCCTCTTAAGATCAAACACCTTAACACCAGGAAGCGCCATATCAACCACAACCTCTGCTTGAAGTATTCATCTTCTATCTTCTAAAGCAACGTAATCCTCTGCTTCGCTGTATATCAGCTTGAACCCCCTTATCTCATCCCTGCCTAGGAGAGAAGGCGTCCCAAGCATCCTCTCCGCTTCTTCACGCGGCACTCGGCTTAAATCCTGCTTCGCAACCAGTAGGTGTGATGTGTGAACCTTCACCATTTCTATATCATCAGCAACTCGACGGGCTTCAACCTCTTGGATACAGGGTCTAATTGATAGCCCAGAGATTCCAAGGCTGTGGCTCCGAGAACCGAGGTGTCCCCTAGCTCCCCAAACACCATTGGGACGACAGCACGCCGCCCCTCATACTCCACAGCCGCCCCGCCAACATCACGCTCAACAACCCCACCGCCATACACTCTAAGCTTCCGCCTAGCGATAGGCTTAAGCCCAAGCCCCTCAAGAGTGGAGCGCGGTATCCAAGTAAACAGCGCACCGCTATCCACTAAAACCTCCACATCCTCCCATCTCGCTAGATCAGCGCTATAAACCCGAATCCTTACGTAGGTAAACCCCATCCACCCTACCTACACTAAGACTGCCTCGCCTCATTAACTAGCCTTTAGTTTACACGCGTCGACGATGTTACGATAGGCAGACACCTGACAACCAACGAAAGCACCTAACACTAAAACCTCATCGTAACATCATCCACACGTCAATGATAGCAGTGCATGAAGCATCCTAACCCTACCCTTAAGATAATCCCTCAGAACCCTCTTACCCTCAGCCAAGCATCCACATAGACTACAGTGTAGCTATACCTGCGACTATTTTTACTCCAACTTGATTTTAAGGTTCGAGGTTTCTGCGATGTCACGGAAGTCCTTGTCTTTTGTTACAAGCTCCTCGTCTCGGTTTATGCAGATGGCTGCGATCAGCAGGTCTGAAAAAGGGTTTGGGTTTACCTCTTTCCCTCAGCTTAAGCTGTAGTTTGACAGCGAGATCCATATCTTCTCTCGTCGGGTAAATGGCGCTTCCCTGAAACTTCGCGTATTTGAGGATGGATGGTAGCTCCGCTAAGGTCACTATCGTTACCATCTCATCTATCTTCATTCTCCTTTTGATGCGGTCGATGACAACACTAGTATCTAGTATTGTCAGAGGCCTGTAGCCTCTTCTTCTCCGCTTCTCTCAGCCCAAGAACATCCTGCTCAGAGACGTCGATGCCCTCGCTTAACTTCTTCACGTTAAACCTTTTTCGAAGAGCCTTTACACTAACCACCCCATACTTCTCTTCAAGAAGCCTTTCAACATCCTCCCTAATCCTCTCTCTCCTAACCCAAGCAGGGACCCTAATACTTACGGTCTCAGGCTCACCCAACCTAATCCACTTTACCAAAAAGACATTCTTAAAGATAGCGCGCTAGGCGGTTACGTGAACGTGATCCGTAAACCTCACCTAAAACTATCCCGGGGAAACCAGATCACTCATAAGCCCCTCTTATTTAACCACAACTCCGAGCGCCGCGATATGCTACGATAAGCAGACACCTGACAACCAAAGAAAGCACCAAACACTAAAACCTCATCGTAACATCATCGCGCCGCTCTTACCTTCTCTATCAGCCGCTCAGCCACTGGCTCCACAATATTCTTCGAAGCCCGCCACATCTCCATGCTCACAATATTCCCTTCTCCATCAAAGTCCGCGGAAATATCGTCGTCAAGTGGCTGAGTATCACACGCTTCCCTGTCCTCAGCCACGTCTATGTACAGAATATCGTGTTCACAATCGTATCTAGCCTTCATCGAACTCAAAAAGCCACCGCTTCTTTGATGGCTGAGCGGTACACAGGGTTTTCCCTCGCCTCCTCATCCGTTGCCAAGTGTATTTCGAATGGGTGATAGAGGGGGAGCCCAGCCGCCTCCTCTATCCTCGCCTTCAACTCACCTCTACCCCTACAACCCTTAGGGAGCTGGCTGCATACTATCAGCAAGTCAACGTCACTCGCCCCAGTGGCCAGCCCCCTAGCCACACTACCAAACACATAGACTTCACAGGGACCTAGTAGGGTTCTCGCAGCATCAGCTATTCTCTTAGCGTAGGAGCGCCACTCCCTAACCATTTCGTTAAGCTTAAGCCTTGCCTCTAAGACCTTCAACAAACCTCAACACCTCTTCAGCGAAGACCACGAGCTCCTCAGCCTCCTCCCTCTCATACTCCCTCAAAACATATCTAGAGTTTATGTAGGCGTCCTCAAGCCTAATAAGTGAACTCCTATTTCTAGCCACAAACCGGTCAATCTCCTCCTGCTTACCTAATACGAGTTTAAGAGCGTTAAGCAGCTGTCTAATCGAGTGTGTACGGGGCATCTCTCCGCTAACCTCAAGTACAACTGATTTCAGAAATAGCTGGGCAGCCTGCTCAGCCATAAAGGCAGCAATATCATAGTCCCCATAGCCTAGGCTTCTTTTTGCAGAGTCAAGCATCCTCAGAGACCTCCCTCTCAATAAACTGACATCACGATAGCTCAACAACCTTCGACCATCTGAATAATTTCACGCAAGTATCTTCTCCACCCGCTGAATAAACCTACCCGCTATCCCCTCTACAATCTCATACGCTGCGCTGTAAAGCAGATCTATCTTGATCTCTAGGTAGCGGTGTACGAGTATATTCCTTAACCCAGCGAGCCTAGATACGTCTTCAGCCAGATCCTTCGGCATCCTCTTTGCTTCAGCAAGCTTCTCCGGATGCCCTCTCCAACGCCAGCCTGTCTTTGTAGCTCAGATCCTCAACAACAAGGCGACTCAACCGCGGCGCCCCAAAGAGTACAAACCAAAGACCTGCAAACTACAGTTATAGAAGCGCAACAAATCTCCATGATAATTTACCTAGCAGCCCACAGCATCTCTGTGCTCTTCTTGATCAAAGCTAGGTAGATCGCGAAGCCTCTATCCCTCAGCCACATCAAAGCGCTTCCGTTACCCCAAGACGCAGCTACCCTACACACATCAACAAGCATCTCCCTACCATCCTCAGCCAACACATCACAGAACCTTAGAGCGGCATCCTTAACCTTCATCAATATGAGCCCGATAGCATTTAGCAGCTCGCTGCTCACAACCTTAACCAACCCTTTCTTAGCCAAAGCCAATGTGAGCTCTAAAGTAGCCCTCTCAGCGCCACTAAGAACCCTGCGGTAGCACCTAGCCCTCCTAAGCCTACGCTGAACCCACTCAAGAAACACAACCCTATCATCCGCTGCAAACGGATCTGTGTTACGGTTAAATCGCTTGAACGACTTTAGGCAGGAGTTGAAGAAGGATAACCCATCCAGATTCAGGGAGGCGGTCACACACAAACACCTCTGAACATAGATCGTAGAGGAGGAGCATTACCAACTACACATCCAAGCCTCTTTGTGAACAAAGCTAGGCTACGTAACAACGCCCCCCCCGTATTCACATATCATCCAACACCATATGGATATAAGCCTAACGCTTCTACGCTAATTCGCCAACGAAGGTCGCTGCTCTTTCTAGGTAGTGGTTGACGAGGAACGCTCTTCAGAAGCTTAAGGCTTAGGCTACTCTATCTTAGGCATCTTCTTACCCTTCAGATTCATGATCTTGTATACTTCTGGTATCGCCCAGGAGTATCCTATGTGTACGCAGTTTAGGCTCTGGCAGTTTAGGCAGTAGAGCTCACCCTCCTTAACCACGCACTCAACTATCCTACCAATCCTATTATCCATAGGCACGATAGCATTCGAATCTATAGCTATCTTCTCTATGAACGGCCCATATTTTCTCAGAGTCTCCTTGACGTTAATTAAGCTGTTGGTGTAAGAAAGGTTGTGGTGTGTGGTTTAGGCGAGTCAGTAATCAAGTTTGAGGTGTTTGATACATCTTTATGTCTCCGAGATTAACATCTTCGTCAAGCTTTATGTTTTCTATTTTAACGGGGAAGTAGCCGCTCTTTTCGATTCTAACCTCGTAGGTCGAAGATTCTAAACCTTTGAACCAGAAGTCGCCGAATATGTCTGTTGTGGTTTCTCTTCTTTCCCCGGTTATGTTGTTGGTCAGCGTTACTCTGGCATTTTCGATGCATTCGTCTTTCTCAGGGTCGTATACAGCTCCTGTTAAGAATGGTTTCAGAAGTTCAGTGTGTAGGTAAAGTACTCTTGGCTTTACGTGTTCAAGGTTTGGTTTGAGGATTGATGCTTCCTTAATAAGGTCTTTGAAGTCTTCTTCTTCACCGAACTTAATAACCTCATTCGGGCAGGCGTCGACACATCTCGGGGCATCTCCTTTATCCACTAGGTGTGCGCAGCCTGTGCATTTCTGCGCTATGTTCAAGTTCTCATTGAAGTAGATTACGTCAAACGGGCAAGCGTACAAGCAGTCTCTACAGCCATTGCACTTTACTGGGTCGATGATTACAAGACCGTCTTTCCGCTTATAGATCGCCTTAACCTTACAGGATGGTATGCAAGGTGCCTCGTCACAGTGGAAGCATAGGTAGGGGTAGTAGGTGACCTTAACCTTTGGATATGACCCCCTCTCCTTCTCAACCATCTTTAACCAGAAGTGTCCAGTAAATGGCTGCGCCTTTGCATAGGGCAACCAGTCGCTGCCAACGTGCTCATCTTTGCAAGCTATCTGACAGGTGTAGCAGCCCTTGCAGAGCGATAGATCCACAATAAATACCTTCATTGCTTGACACCCACCCCAGATTCGTAACAAAGGCCGGCTGCGTAATGATAAGGTTTCATGAACGGAGTCGGGTAGCTACTAATCAGCTGACTTAAGTCAACCTTCTCGACGTTCACCAGGTAGCCGCTTACAACCATGCCGTGAGCATACTTTGATGTGGTCTTGATAGGTGCTATCAAGTCAATCGCGCCGCCTCTATCCAACTTGTCTTCAATCGATATTAAATCGGCTCTTGAACCGTGATCTACGTAAACGACGCCAGGCATGATTCGATGGGTTACGTACGCTCCGCATAATACTGAGCCCCGCTCATTGTAGACCCTCACTACGTCACCTGTTTTGACACCTAGCTTGGCCGCATCTAGCGGGTTGATCCAAACCGGCTCGTAGAGGTATCCGTCTGGCCCCTTGACCTTACAAGTAGGTATTTCACGCAGCCAAGCTGCGTCATCGAGCTGCGCATGCATCCTCCACCTCGGGTGGTTAGAGACTATTAGAAACGGGTACTTTTCAGCTCTTGGGTGGAGAAGGCTTTCTTGGTGGGACTCACCATAGGGTATGAAGTGCGGCATAGGCGGTCTTTCCTTATCATCAGGGAAGTGTTTTGCTAACCTCTCTGAGTAAAACTCTATCTTACCTGACGGTGTTGCCAACCGATGCTTCTCAGGATCCTCGTAAAACGCCCTCAGACCAGGCTTATACTTCTTCCACTCTGGATCGGTGGGCACAAGCCAGAAGCCCCTCTTCTTTAACTCCTCGAAGGTTATGTACTGAGCCGCCCCCGAATTCTCGAAACCAAGTCTTATCCAGTCCTCGATCGTCCTACCTTGAGTAAACTTCTCGTATATACCCTTGAAGTCCTCTGGGTACTTCTCTTCGAGCCGCTTGGCGATCAAGCAGCAGATCTCATAGTCGCTTTTAGATTCGCCTATTGGTTCGATGCACTTCCCCTCGTAGACGATGGCGAAGTGCTGCTTGGTCGACCACGCAGCCCCTATTATCCCGATATCTTCCTCCTCGAGTTTCGTTGAAACTGGTAGGATGAGGTCGGCGAAGAGGCAGTCGTTCTCTAACCACATGTGTTGAGCTAGGATGAACTCTATCTTTGGGCTTCTGAAGGCTTCTATCATCCTGTATCCGCAGTTCCAGCAGGTTATCCAGCATCCATTCTCGTTCCAGATCATATGCACTTCGGGTAACCCTTCTACCGGATATGTGTACTTAACGAACTGCTCTACTGTATTCATCCTAGATTGTGACATGGCGTAGAAGGTTACGGGAGGATTTAGAATCGCTTCGTGGATTAAGGTCTTAGGAATGAACTGCTTTAACACCTCGCTGTACCACTCCTTTACTTTGTGATACGGTAGGAACCAGAGGCGTGAATAGACTCCGCCGTGAACGACACCCCAGATGAACGGGGCGAATAGAGGCCTCGGGAATGGTGTATCTAAACCTACACAGCTGTTATGTAGTTGTTGAACCCCAGGCTTCCCCACCCCTTGCATAGCCAGTAGCAGAACCTCAAGCCTAGCTGGCTCATGAGCGTATGGTCCTCTGATGTATGGGCCGCCGAAGACGTGCCAGATTGAGGTTCTCTTTGTTGCCCAAAGCCTTGCTAGAGCCTTAATTATTCTAGCTGGGACCCCAGTTATCTCCTCAGCCCATTTGGGTGTCTTGGGGATGCCGTCTTCTTCGCCAAGAACATAGTTCTTAAACTTATCAAACCCAACTGTATGTGTTGCGACGTACTCTTTATCATAGGTTCCCTCCGTGATCCAGATGTAGGCTATCGCTAGCTGCAGCGCAGCATCTGTATTAGGTCTTATCGGGATCCATTTATCAGCGTGAACCGCTGCAGCGTAGTTTAGATCTGGGCAGATGAATATCTGCTTTATCCCGACTTGTGTGAACCAGAACCCCCATAAGCTAAAGCCTTGGTCACCAAACCCCCAAGTCGTGGTCTCATAGTCGCATCCCCAGCATAACATCACCTCCGTGTTCTCCAAGATGTCGGGTAATACGTTAGTCTGTGGATGCTGTAGACCGTCAGGCTCCATACCCCACACGTGCTTTGAGCCCCACCACCACCCCTCCCAGCTGTCTGGGTTTCTCACAGCCCATGTTGAGCCGCCTAGGTGTATGAGAAGCTCTGTGATAGTCGCGTGCATGCCGTGAACACTTTTCGTCTCTTGATGTCCGTCGGATAGAGCGAGGATTGCGTATGTCGATCCGTACTTGTCCTTTATCCTCTTTATCTCATCAGCTATTATGTCAAGGGCTTCGTCCCACGATATTCTCACATAGCCGCTCTTACCCCTATTTTCAGGATGCCTTTCGCCTTTCGGATCCCAGTCAACCCTCTTTAGTGGGTACCTAACTCTGTTAGGAGAGTAGACGCGGTTCTTGTACACTATGGCGAATGGTGCGGCAAGTTCCTTCATCTTAGGGGCGAATCTTCTCCCCTTTGCCTCAACCTCCCAACGTATCTTCTCAAGCTCTTCTTTCGTATGCGCCCACTCATAATGTACTGGCCTAATTCTTAATATTCTTCCGTTCTTGCAATCGACTTTAACCAGATTCCCTCCGTACCCGACGCCACATAACCCAAGTAGTTTATAATATGATTTGGTTTCTTCCTCTTTTTCCGCTGGGTCGAAGGAGGTAAGCAGACTTTCTTTTGGGATTTCCTCCGACACCGACTTATTTGGGTTGGGTATATTTCTGACGTTCATTAGCTTGGATATCGCCATCTTCTCCGCTTCGATGAACTCAGCTGTTAGTTGAGCAGCCTCCTTGTAGAAACCATTCTCAGCACTCTTTAAGATGTCTTTGACAAGCCCGGGTGCCCACAAAGCAAGATGGTTGTTGATGAAATCGCGTTGAGCCTCCAGATACTTCTTTACCTCATCTAATCTTCCGCCATCGTTAAGCGCCTCGATGGTTCGACGGCAGAGGTAAGCCATAAATTGAAGCTCAACCGCTATGTGATCTTCAGGCTCCCTATATTCGTCGACCTTTCTAACCCCTAGTTTTCTATATGTCTCCACCACATCGTCTCTAAACTCTTGCATAATCGATCCGTTATCGCTTCTGTATGAGGACTCTGAGGGGTGGAACTTTCCAAAGCCTAGGAAGAGATGTGCGTACTCTTTCGCTAGCGAAGACTGAATCTGCTTCGAATCCTGCTTCAGAAGATCGCTTATCAGCATACGTAGAGAGCGCACGTGTTCAAGGACCTTTGCAAAAGCACCGTCTAGTAGCTCTGATTCAGCGGTTAAGATGCTGTCTACGTCGTTAAGGAGATTCTGCAACGATTCGACCGTTGTCTCCTTCTCATAGATTTTTGAAAGCAGGGAATAAATCCTCCACCTAACCTGAAACGGTCTCAAGTAGCTATCCAAATATCACACCAATCTAGGCTAGCATTACCTTCTATTTAAAATTTAAAAACTAGCGCTCCCAAACCATGCGTTAAACAGATAATGGTTGTTCAACAGTGCTCGTTTGGATATTGTTTAAGGAACGGTAGGGATTTTAGAAGTATTTGCTTGAATAGGGAAACGCCTATCTATATGCGCGTCCAAAACTTAACCTACGCTCCCCAAAGTTTCAAGATACCGTAAAGCTTTTATCAACTATGAGAAAGGCGGGGATGGAAGAAAGTCAAGCACTCCTCTAACTAAATTCTAGAGCAATACGGACGCTGACACTCTCCATCCGTAAGATGGTGCATAAAGTAGATGCCGAAGACAGAATATAGGTTTTTCAACTATCACTGTCTTTAGGCTCAATCTTTCAGGAATTCCGGCGTTTTCCTCTACTTCTTTCTTATCCTCTTTTTTATAAGTTTAAATAGTTCTTTATTCATCATCTCTTGCTATGGAAGAGGGTGTATCTTCTAGGCGTGGTGTTTCTAGGAGGGGCTTCTTGACGGTTGCTGTCTCAGCTATTGTTGCTGGTGTTGTGGCTGGTGTTGGTGCGTATTACGCTGGTACATTGGCTGCTCCTGTGAAGGAGGTTGTTAAGGAGGTTACGAAAACAGTAACATCAACAACAACCCTAGCACCAGGAGCACCTGCAACTACAACCGTGACGATAACACCACCACCAACCACGATAACAAAAACAGTAACAACAACGGTAACAACAACCACTACACCAACGAAGCCTCTTTTAGAGGGGCAGGAGGTTAGGGTTGGTGTAGTCTTACCTATTTCAGGTGCTCTTGCTACCTTTGGTCAACAAGGGCGTCGAGGTGTTGAATTAGCTGCCGAAGAGATTAATGGAGCTGGTGGGATTCTTGGGGCCAAGATCAAGCTATTTGTTGAGGATTTTGCAGGAGACCCCAAGGTTGCTCTGACGGCTACGGAGAAGGTGATAACCGTGGATAAGGTGCAGGTTGTGACCGGAGCCTACATGAGCGCAGCGATATCTACTATGCAGGAGCCCTGTGAGCGCTATAAGGTACCGTTGCTGGCAATAGGAGGGGCTGCTGATGAACTTACAGCCAAAGGGTATAAGTATTTCTTTCGTAATGTTCAGAGCGCATCTGAATTTACTCAAGCCACCATGGAATTTGTTAAGGAAGTCATCAAACCTAAGACTGTAGGTATAGTCTATGAAAAGACCCTACGCGGAGAGAGCACTAAAAACGCTTTTCTTAAACTTGCAGAGCAATACATGTTTACTGTCGTAGCAGAAGAAGGATATCCTGCTGGGAGCTTGGATTTCAAGCCTCTAATCGAAAAGCTGAAAGCCGCTAACCCCGATGTCTTGCTCTTCGTAGCCTATATTACGGATGCCGTGTTAATGGCGAAGCAGATGGATGAGGTTGGTTACAAACCCAAAGCTGTTGTGGTGGAGGCTGGGATGCAAAACATCGATCTTCTAGAACTAGCTGGGAAATATGTGAAGGGCTGGTTCATTCAGACACAATATTGGCCAGATAGAAACTACCCAGATTTCAACGAGGTTTATAAGGTGGGTCTAAAATTCTGGCAAAAATTCGGCAAACCTCTGGACAACATCGCCTGCGACGGCTACCTGAACCTCTACATACTGAAGGATGCTATCGAAAGGGCTAAGAGCCTAGATACAGAAGCGATCAGAAACGCCATAGCGGAGACCGATCTAGACATACCTTGGTTCGGGCACGTTAAATACGGTCCAAACGGTCACAGGATAAATGCTTTAGAAACCTTCGCTATGTGCCAAATCCTTCCAGCCAAACCTAACACACCTTGGCAAGCCAATGGTCTGAGCTTCTACGCCGTATGGCCGGAAAAGATGAAGACAACCGAGCCGATCTATCCTATGCCAACATAACAAGGAGCTGAATAGGGCTACAGCGCAGATAAGCGAGAAGCGGTAAGGTACCGCTAGATTCACGACCAGCCCCCCTTCATATTTTTCCTCCACCCCTACTAAGGGTAGCGGTTTTAGAACCAGCTAGGATAAGAAGGCGAGGCTCCTAAAATGAGCTACGTTGAGCAGACTAACGTTGGACACGATGAGAAAGATGGTCAGGTGGGCCGGCCAGGATTTGAACCTGGGACCTACGCCGTGTCAGAGCGTGACAGCCCAGAGAGCTGTTGTCCTAACCAGACTAGACGACCGGCCCTCTTTCTGGGCATAGAGTTGTCAAACATGGGTTTATAATCGTTCTTGAGCGGTTCGGCGATGATCGTAGCATACCTTTAGATCTGAAGCGGCTGGGTAAACATATATCTTCGGCTCGAGTTAAGGGTTGGTCTATGGTAGTGGGTATGTCTAAGACGTCTTTGCTGCCTGGCTTCTACAAACTTAGCCCAGAGGAGAGGTTGAAGGTGGTGAAGGAGTTCGCGGACTTAACCGATGAGGAAGCGGCGCTGATAGGCTCGATGAAGGGGTTGAGCTTAGATCTAGCGGATCGGATGATTGAAAACGTGATCGGCGGGATAACGATCCCCCTCGGTATCGCGGTTAACTTCCTAATCAACGGTAGGGATTATCTGATACCTATGGCTATAGAGGAACCTTCAGTGGTTGCAGCGGCAAGCAACGCAGCCAAAATGGCTAGGGTTAAGGGCGGTTTCACAACAAGCGCAACACCACCAATCATGATCGGGCAGATCCAGTTGACCAAGGTCGTTGACCCATATTGGGCTAAGATGGTGATACTTGAGTCCAAAGAAGAGATCTTACAGTTGGCCAACGCCCAAGACCCTGTGCTGGTTAGGCTAGGTGGTGGTGCTAAGGATCTTGATGTGAAGGTTCTGCATACGCTACTCGGACCTATGGTTATCACGGAGCTGTTTGTTGATTGCAGAGATGCTATGGGTGCTAATGCTGTCAACACTATGTGTGAAGCTGTAGCACCGCTGATAGAGCAGAAGACAAGGGGCAAGGTCTATCTGCGAATAGTAACAAACCTTGCGTCTAAGAGGCTTGCTAGAGCCAAGACTGTAGTCGATAAGAACGCTCTAGGGGGCGAGAATGTGGTTGACGACATCGTATGCGCCTACGCTTTCGCCGCAGCAGACCCCTACAGATGCGCCACACACAACAAGGGGATAATGAACGGGGTCATCGCAGTCGCTCTAGCTACTGGACAAGATACGAGGGCTCTTGAGGCTGGTGCACATGCTTACGCTGCTAGGAGTGGGCACTACAGCCCCTTGACCACTTGGGAGAAGAACGAGGAGGGCGACTTGGTCGGTACGATCGAGATCCCTATGGCTGTTGGGTTGATTGGTGGTGCTACTGCCACTCACCCTGTGGCTAAGGTCTGCACGAAGATTCTGGGTGTGAAGAGCGCTGTTGAGCTCGCTCAGATAATGGCTGCTGTAGGCTTAGCCCAGAACCTCGCCGCGTTAAGGGCTCTGTCACAGGAGGGGATTCAGAGGGGGCATATGAAGCTTCACGCTAGGAACATTGCTGTCGCAGCTGGTGCTCAAGGCGCCTTGATAGACCTTGTGGCTCAGAGGATGGTGGCTGAGAAGCGTATAAGGTTCGACAGAGCGAAGGAGATACTCGAGGAGCTGAAGCGTAGCTCCACTTCACAGCAGTAACCTATCGTTTAAGAAGGTTTATATAAGATCAGATGCGGCCTAAGTGTTGAACGGGGATGAGGTTAGTAGAGGTCGGTTACCTTCATCACCAGCTCTGCTAGCGTAGATTCTGAAGACTCGGGCCCCGTCTATTATGCCGCTGGTAGTTGGAGTTGAAGGTTAGATTCGCTATACCAAAAGGCTCTCTTGAAAAGGCTACGCTCGAGCTGCTTGAGCAGGCTTGGTTCGGCATCTCCATCGATGAGAGATCATACCGCCCCATCTTAAGCGACCCAGAGATAGAGGCTAAGATGCTCAGACCCCAAGAGATCCCCTTGTTCGTTGCAGAGGGGCTGCAAGATGTTGGAATAACCGGATTAGACTGGATCAAAGAGACTGGTGCTGATGTCGAAGTGCTCCTAGACCTCCAATACGGGCACGTGAGGCTCGTCGTTGCTGTGCCTAAGCAGATCAGCTACACAACCTTTGCAGACTTCTGCAGAAGCCTATGGGGTGAGGGTAAGGTGCTTAGGCTTTCAACCGAATACTTGAATATCTCAGAGGAGTATGTTGCGTCAAACCCAGCATACAAAGAGAGGTTTGGAGACGCTAGACCTCTAGTCGTCACCCCTTGGTGGAGGAGGGGTGAGAATAAGTGGGCTACGATCTATCTCTCATTCGGCGCAACCGAAGCTAAGCCGCCTGAAGATGCTGACGCGATAATCGATGTGACTCAGACCGGGAGGTCGCTGGAGCAGAACAACCTCAAAATCCTCGACATAGTGATGAAGTCCTCAGCAGCCCTAATAGCAAATAAAAAAGCTTTACTTGATAGGGAGAAGAGGGAGAAGATCTACGACATACTCACCCTCCTCAAAGGCGTGGTCGATGCTAGGGAGAGGCTACACATATTCGTGAATGTTAGAGAGGAGAATCTGGAGAAGCTTGTCAGCGAGCTACCAGCTCTCAAAAGGCCGACCATAAGCCCACTTTCAGAGAAGGGTTGGTTCTCAGTGAACACGGTCATCGAGAAGAATCAGTTCCTTAAGATCCTACCGAAGTTAAGGAGGCTGGCTCAGGGTCTTGTGGTACATTACCCGAGGCAGATACTGCCTCTTGAAGACATAGCGAAGGATGAAGGTGAATAGAGCTGCTAACACACTATAAGATAGATAGAGGTGAGGGAGCGAAGCTCGCAGCCCACCTTAGGAGGAAGGAAGCATCGATAAATGAAGAGGTTCTGCAGACGGTAAAAAGTATAATTGAAGATGTTAAAAAAAGGGGTGACCAAGCCCTTATAGAAGCCACGTGGAAATACGATAAGGTCGACTTACGCCAGATCGGTCTCAGAGTTGAGGTCGAGGAGTTCACGAAGGCTTACGATAGGGTCAGCGGGAAGCAGGTTTCGGCGCTTGAGAGAGCCAAAGAGCGGATAAAGGAGTTTAGCGCGATTCAGCTCGAAGGTTTAAAGTCAGTCTATAACCCTATAGAGGGTATCTGGATCAAAACAGCTCTTAAGCCGATTGAGAGTGTTGGATGCTATGTCCCAGGTGGTCAAGCAGCGTACCCAAGCAGCGTGCTTATGGCTGCGGTTCCGGCTTCTGTGGCTGGGGGGGAGGGGGGCGTT
>Ga0080004_1227701_pt1 | contig 16241 bp, 18 predicted proteins | sample WasSprMetagenome_FD_69207 | JGI IMG/M metagenome (GOLD analysis project Ga0080004, IMG submission 69207) | Sulfidic aquatic microbial communities from Washburn Spring, Yellowstone National Park, USA - WS (SPADES assembly) (version 2) | ecosystem: Environmental > Aquatic > Thermal springs > Hot... | reverse complement strand
TTAAAAGAAAATGCTTCTGCCAACGTTAATTTGATAGTTAATGGAATAAAATCGAAAATAAAAATTCAAGAAACTTTAATTTTGGAAGGAAAAAATTCACAGGGAATCTTGAAAATTAGAGTCGTTGGAAGGGAAAATTCAAAAATTTTGGGAGAAAGCATGATTTTGGCAAAAGTTCCAGCAAAGGGCCATTTGGATTGTCAAGGACTTTTGGTAGATAAAAATTCAAAAATTTCGATGATACCTGCTTTAATTTGCCAAAACAAAGAAGCCCAGCTAACTCACGAGGCTTCAATCGGAAAAATTTCAGAAGAACAATTAACTTATTTGAGAATGAGAGGACTTTCTGAAAAAGAAGCAATCGATCTCATTTGCTCTGGATTTTTGAAAATATGAAAATTCTTTGCGCAATTTCAGGAGGAATAGATTCTGGAATAGCTACAGCTTTATTAAAAAGAGAAGGCTTTGATATTTTGGGAGTTTTCATGAAATTGGCAGATACAGAAAATTTTTTGGAAGGAGAAAAAAGAGCAAAAAAATTAGCAAAATTTTTAAAAATTCCGTTTTTAGTTTTGGATTTGAGAAAAGAATTCAAAAGAAAAATCATTAATTATTTTTTGAAAGAATACAAAGCAGGGAACACTCCAAACCCCTGCGTTCTTTGCAATAAAGAAATAAAATTTGGGCTTTTGTTAGAGAAAGCTCTGGATTTGGGCGCTAATTTTGTTGCGACTGGCCATTATGCGAGAATAAAAAGAATTAGGAATAAGGAATTAGGAATAAGGGAATTTAAATTGCTAAGAGCGAAAGATAAAGGCAAAGATCAAAGTTATTTTTTGTGGATGCTAAATCAGGATCAATTAAAAAGAATTTTGTTTCCGATTGGGAATTATAAAAGAGAGGAGGTTGAAAAATTGGCAAAAGAATTTAAATTACCAGTTTTGAAAGCAAAAAAATCAGTCGAAATTTGCTTCATTGAAAAAACTGTTAATGAATTTTTGAAAAAATATCTAAAGAAAAAATCTGGTTTGATCGTTGAAAAGATTTCTGGCAAAAATCAAAAAAAACATTCTAACATTCTGCAGAATGTTAGAATATTAGACCGCTATAGAATTTTGGGAGAACATAAAGGGCTATGGTTTTACACAATTGGGCAGAGAAAAGGAATTGGACTTTCAGCAGGTCCCTTTTGGGTTTTGGACAAAGATTTAAAGAAAAATTTATTGATAGTGACAAGAAATGAAAAGGATTTACTAAAAAGAGAACTGCTTTGCAAAGATGTTAATTGGATTTCTGAGAAAGGGTCAAATTTTCCATTAAAAGTCGAAGCCAAAATCCGCTATCGCCAAGAATTGGCTGATGCCACAGTTTATCCCAAAAATAAAATTTGTAGAGTTGTCTTTAAAAAACCGCAAAGGGCAATTACTCCCGGTCAATCAATTGTTTTTTACAAAGGAGAAGAAGTTTTGGGCGGAGGAATAATTTGTTAAAATATATTTTCGCACTAAAATTGCCATGGCAATAAATCTGCGAAAATTTTAAAATGTAGGGATAAATTATGATTCTACTATTTGACTATTATTTGAATTTCTTCTTTTAATTTGACGCCAAATTTTCTTTTAACTTTCATTTTGATTAATTTAATCAATTCTAAAATCTCTTTTGCTTTAGCTTTTCCCAAATTCACAATAAAATTTGCGTGTTTTTCTGAAATTTTTGCTCCACCGATTTGATAGCCTTTTAAACCCGCGCTATCAATTAAAAGTCCTGCTGGCAAAAATTCGTTTTTTATTCTATCTTTGAATTTTTCTTTAATTTTTTTTGGTAAATCTTTCACAGGTACGTTTTTGAAAACAGAACCAGCAGAAGGAAATTCAAGAGGTTGTTTTTCTTTTCTTGATTTCAAAATTTCTTTTATTTTCCTTTCAATTTCTTTTTTATTTCCTTTTTTCAGTTTCAAAGTCGCTTCCAAAATGATCCAATTTTTCTTTTTTTTAAAAACGCTATTTCTGTACCCAAATTTGCAATCTCGTTTTTTTAATTCTTTAATTTCCAGCTTCGAGCTTCCAACTTCTAACGCTTTTACTTTTTCAATCAAATCTCCAATTTCTCTCCCAAAAGCACCCGCATTTCCCCAAATCGCTCCTCCCAAAGTTCCAGGAATTCCTGCTAAATTTTCCAATCCCGTTGCTCCAATTTCCGAGGATTTAAAAACTAATTTCATTAATGGGAATCCAGCCCCGCAAATAATTTTGAATTTTGAATTTTCATTTTGAATTTTGAGATTTGAATTTTGAATTTTTATTACGAGCCCTTCAAAACCATTATCAGAAAACAAAACATTACTTCCACCTCCCAAAATAAAAAAAGGAATTTTCTTTTCTTTTGCAAAGGATATTGCTTTTAAAAGTTCTTTGGTGGTTTTTACAATTGTAAAATATTTTGCATCTCCTCCGATTTTAAAAGTTGAATAATTTTTCAAGCTTACGTTTTTTCTAATTTCCATTCCAAATTTTACATTAAAAAATGGTAAAATAAAAATATGAGAGAAGAAAAACTAAGATTTTCTGCAGTAGCAGGTCAATTTTATCCCGAAGAAAAAAGAGAACTTGAAAGAATGATTGATGGCTTTTTAAAAGAAGTAAAAATTCCTGAAATTGAAGGTGAAGTTTTTGGATTGATTTTACCTCACGCAGGTTATGTTTTTTCAGGATTTGTAGCAGCTCATGGTTTCAAGTTAATTTCTGAAAAAAATTTTAAAGATGTAATTTTAATTGGAGATTCCCATTACGAATATTTTGACGGAGTTTCCATTTGGGAAAAAGGATTTTGGGAAACGCCCTTGGGAAAAATAAGAGTTAACGAAGAATTGGCCCAAAAAATTCTTTCTTACTCAAAAAGATTTTTTGCTAAAGATTCTGCTCATTTGTTTGAACATTCTTTAGAAGTTCAATTACCCTTTTTGCAGAAAGTTTTAAAAGATTTTGAGATTGTGCCAATAATTTTTGGTTCAGAAAATAAAGATTGGGAAGATTTAGCAAAAGCAATTTTAAATTCTATGGATAAAAACACTTTAATAATCGCTTCCTCTGATTTGTCGCATTATCCTCCTTATGAGGTTGCAAAGAAAGTTGATTCAGAAACTATAGAAGCTATTTTAAAGTGCGAACCTCGAGAATTTTCAAAGAAAATGGAAGAATTGAAAGAGAAATTTCCAGATGTTGATACTTTTGCTTGCGCTCAAGATTCAATAAAAACGATTTTGAAAATTTCAAAACAAAAAAAAGCAAAAGCTAAACTTTTAAAATATCAAAATTCTGGTGACACTGTTTTTGGTGATAAATTTCAAGTTGTGGGATATTCTGCGATTTGTTTTTATGTCTAAAGAAAAGAAAGCAATTTTGTTGTTTTCTGGAGGTTTAGATTCAATTTTGGCAGGAAAAATTTTGGAAAATCAAAGAATAAAAATTATTCCCGTTTTCTTTAAAAGTTATTTTTTTGATGAAAAAAATGCTCAAAAAGTAGCAGAAATTTTGGGTTGGAAATTGAAAGTAATCGATTTTTCAAAAGATCATTTGAAAATAGTAAAAAAACCAAAATTTGGATACGGATCTTCAATGAACCCTTGTTTAGATTGTCATATTTTGATGTTAAAGAAGGCAAAGCAATTAATGAAAAAATTAAAGGCTAATTTTGTGGCAACTGGAGAAGTTTTGGGGGAACGACCAATGAGTCAAAACAAAAAGGCTTTAGAGTTAATTGAAAAAGAATCTTCTTTGAAAGGATATCTTTTAAGACCTCTTTCTGCGAAACTTTTAAAAGAAACGATACCAGAAAAAAAGGGTGATGTTGATAGAGAAAGACTATTGGACATTCAAGGAAGATCAAGAAAAAGGCAGATTGAGCTTGCAAAAAAATTCAAAATAGAATGGTATCCACATCCTTCAGGAGGTTGTATTTTGACGGATTTAGAATTTGGAAAAAAATTGAGAGATCTTTTGGAAAAATATCCAGAATTTGATGGAAACGATGTTGAGACTTTAAAATTGGGAAGACACTTTTGGGAAGAAAATATAAAAATAATAATTGGAAGAAATCACGAGGAAAACTTGAAACTTGAAAAACTAAAGAGAAAAGGAGATTTTATAATAAAAATGAAAAATTATCCTGGCCCAACTGCTCTAATTAAACCTTATCAAGGCAAAGTTTCAAATGAAATTTTAGAAAAAGCAAAAGAACTGATTTTAAAATATTCGAAAAAGACAAGAGGTAAAAGAGATGTTAAATTTCAAATCGAAAACACTTAATTTTTAAATCACTTAATTTTTAAATCACAATTTAATTTTTAAATCACAACGGCATCCCATTTTACTTAATTCTACATTTAAAAAACGATACTTGCACATTTGCGCAATTGCGCAAATGTGAAAATGTCAATTAAAAATTCGAGCAATTAACATTTTAGCAACTACAAGACATTCTCACATTCTGCAGAATGTTAGAATATTCTTGTATAGTCTGGGTGGAGTGAATTTTATATCAAATGAATAAAGATGAAGGGTTCTGAGTTATTAAATTAAGGTATTTTGCGGATCAAATACCCATTTTTGGCGCGCAACCAAGATTTCCCTAGGTCAGACCTAGAAGTAGATTTTTGCTTTGTGAGCTTGACTTTCCACACTAAAATTTGGTGTGGGGGTTGAAAAAGTTAATTTTTTATGGGAAAATAAAAAAATGGAAATTAAATTAACCAAAGAACAATACGAAAATTTACTCAAACTTGTCTATTTGGGAAATTGGATGGTTAATGCCATTCGTTCGGGTGCTGAAGGCGATGAACAAATTGAAAAATACAATGAAATAGAACAATATATTTTTTCTTTTGCCAAAAAATTTGGTTTAGAAAAATATATTGAATTTGATGAAAAATACAATCAATTTTTCCCCACAAAAGAACTTGAGCAAGATCCAGAAATAGAAAAATATCTTGAAGATTACAACGAAGAAATTTTCTGGCAGGAATTGGCTAACAGATTGGGCACTCGCGATTTTGTTAGAAAATACGGCAAGGAAGCAATTGAGAAAATGGATCCTGAAGAAAGATTTTTAAAACATCAAGAATTTATTATCAAATACGAGGAAGAGTTTGAAAAAAGCGGAATTGAGAACCTCGAAATTCTTAAAAAATTAGACGATATTCTCTAATTTAAATTTTTATAAACCAAAAACTTCAAAAAATTACCGCGAAAATTATTTCGGGTTATTAGTTTTAATCATTCAGAAAAATCAAAAATTCACAACAACAAACATTCTCACATTCTGCAGAATGTTGGAATATTTTTTTATGGCTTGGTATAATTAATTTGTATGAAAACACCAAAACAATTGGAAAGGCATTTTAAAGGAATAGCCAATCACTGGAGAATTGCCATTTTGCTTTTGATAGACAAAAACGAAGGAATTTCCCTCGATCGAATTACTCAAGAATTAAAAGGAAATTTCAAAACAATCTCTCAACATACTCGTTATTTGATCCAAGCCGGTCTTTTGCGAAAACAATATCAGGGTAGGCAAGTAATTCATTTCCTCTCACCCTATGGCAAAACCATCGTCAATTTCATAAAATCCTTTCAATCAATTGAATCTGGCAAAACCTAGTAAAAACTTTATTTAGTCTCAAATTAACTCCCTAAATTTGATTTTAAACGACATTCTAACATTCTGCAGAATGTTAGAATATTCTTGTGTGCTGGGGATGGTTTAGGATTTTAAATTAAGTTTGAATAAGTTTTAAATTGAGTTGATATCGCGCACCAAATTTCGGTAGAGAGTTGAAAAAGCCAATTTTTTATGGGAAAATGAAAAAATGCCAGAATTTTATAAAGAAAAAGATCCATTTCGCGAATTGATAAAAAAAAGCGGTCACAATCTTCATTTAGAGGTTGCAAAAATATTGGAGAGTAAGGGTTGGCAGGTGGAGTTAAGTCCTTATTACTACGATGAAGTGATAGAAAGACCTCGAGAAATTGATATAGTAGCTTCGAAAGAAAAATCACATGGTGTAGTAGGAAGCGGTGAAACAAAACGTTATAAAATATTTTTATTTATCGAATGCAAATATCTGAACAAAGAGGTTGTATTTTGGGAAGTTGTATTTTGGATAGCTAAGCCAAATTTTGAAAAGATCAGAAGAGCCATTCTTAAAATTCCAAAAGGAGTAAATTTTTCTGAAGATTTAAAAATTGCTCCCCTTGAAAAATTAAAAGGGATATTCTCATTCCATCGTTATTTTAAAGCCCCTTTTATAGCGAAATTGTATGCGACGAATGAAAAAGATAGAAAAGATCCGAGAGAAGACCCAATTTTTTCAAGTTTCACTAACGCTATCCATTCATTAATTTCCTTTAGAGACGAATCGGATATTTCAGAAGCAGGAATATATTATCCTGTGGTAGTATATGAGCCGGGGGAAAGAGTAAGAATTTTATTACCTGGCGAAACTGAAAATTATAAAAAACTGACAGAAATTGGACAAGATATTTTACTTTTGGAAGTAAATTATTTATATAAATGTTTTACAGGAAATTACCCTGATTTCAGCAGGAGATCCTATACTATTCAACGCCAATTATTTTTTGTAGATTTTGTAGAAAAAAATAATTTGAATAGATTTCTTGATGAGTTAGAGGATGAAGATAATAATATTTACAAATTGTTAATTTAATTAAACTTATAACGCACAAAGCCGGGAACCGTTTTTAAGAAAGGAAAATTTGTGATACAATAAAATTATGACAGAGAGAAAATATAAAATAAAAGATTTACCGGAAGATGAACGACCTCGTGAGAAATTGTTAAAATTTGGTGCTGAAAAACTTAGTGATGCCGAACTTTTGGCTATTCTTTTGCGAACAGGAGTAAAAGGGAAATCGGTTTTAGAATTAGCAAAAGAAATTTTAGAAAAATCGGGCGGTTCATTTAAAGGATTGGCAGGGAAAGATATTGAGGAAATTATAAAATTTCCAGGCATCAAAAAAGATAAAGTAGCTACATTAGCCGCTGCTTTAGAAATTGCCCGTCGAATTTCAAAGCAAATTTTAAAAGAAAAAGGAATTATCTAATATGCCAAAATTACCAGACCCTTTTTCAACAAAACCTACAGAGGCTCAAATTAAGTTAACTAAAGAAACTTTAGATTTAATCTTTAAAGATCCTCAAGTAACTCATGGTTTAAAAGAATTTAAAAGGCAAAATATTAAACCCGAAGAAGCAATAACTATTTTTGAAAAAGAGAAGGGTAAATTTTATGTGCGTTGCCTCAAGAGAGATAAAGACATTTTAGTTTATGATAAAAATAAAAATTTAAGCAAACCCGAAGAAATCATTCGTCAACTCTGGCTTTATACACTCGTTAAGCATTATAAATATCCCCTCGAGAGAATTGAAGTTGAAAAATCAATCCATTTTGGAAGAGAAGTTCATGCTAAAAAAGCCGACATAGTAATTTATAAAGAAGACAAAATCACGCCATATATTGTTTTTGAAGTAAAAGAACCAAAAGAAAAGAAAGCAATAGAGCAATTGAAATCTTATATGTCAGGAGAAGGAGCAGAGGGTGGCGTTTGGTCAAATGGAATTGAAAAACTGATACTTTATCGACCATATCCCAAAGAATTTATCGCAACTCTTTCTGATATTCCGAGAGCAGATCAAACATGGGACGATCTTTTTGAGGAGAAAAAATTTTATGACCAATTGACAAACGATTTTGATTTGTTTTCCATTATAAAGCGATTAGAAGAAATGGTTTTAGCTCAGGCTGGCGTAAATGTTTTCCAAGAAGTTTTTAAATTAATTTATGCAAAGCTATATGATGAAGATCAAGCAAAAAATGTAAGGAAAGATAAAGAAGTATGGTTTAGGCAATATAAAGATCCAAAGAAAACCTATCAAATAATTAATTACGAGCTTTTTCAAAAAGCAATCGGTAAATGGCCAGACATTTTCAGTCCTTTAGAAAAAATAGAATTGACTCCAGACCAGCTTCAAGTTTGCGTCCCGCTATTAGAAAATATTAAGCTTTTTGAATCTGGAAGAGAAGAATTAGAAATAATCGATAAAGCCTTTGAATATCTTGTTACAGAAGTTTCAAAAGGTAAAAAGGGACAGTATTTTACCCCGAGAAATGTAATAAAAATGTGCGTGAAAATGTTAAATCCTAAAGAGAATGAATTTGTGATCGACCCTGCTTGCGGTTCTGGCGGTTTTTTAATTCATACAATGTATTGGGTTTGGGATAATTATTTAAAAAATGCAACTTTTCAAGCAAAAAGAGAATACGCAGCTACTCATTTGTTTGGAATTGATTTTGACGAAAACATGAGAAAAACCTCTCAGGCTTTGATGCTCATTGCTGGTGATGGAAAACACCACATTTTTAAAAGAAACTCATTAGATGCAAGAGATTGGATAAGAGAAGAAGCAGAAGAGGCAAGAGTAGCAATTAGAAAAGCTGGGCTTCTAAGAAGTTTTGAAAACCCAATTGAAGATGAAGAAAACAAAAAAACCTTTAGATATTTAAACTTTGATGTTTTAATGACTAATCCTCCATTTGCAGGTGAAATTACTGATATTGGGCTTTTAAGACAATACGAATTTGCTAAAAAAGATGGAAAATTAAAAAGAAAAATGGAAAGGCACCTTTTATTTTTAGAAAGATGTTTAGATATGATAAGACCTGGTGGAAGAATGGCTATTGTTTTACCACAAGGAGTTTTAAACAATACTAATTTAGAATGGGTGAGACAATGGCTTCTAAACAAAGCAAGAATTTTGGCAGTGGTTGGGCTTCATGTTAATACTTTCAAACCTCATACTGGCACAAAAACTTCGGTTTTATTTTTGCAAAAATGGAATGATAACCCAGAACTTGGATCATTAAATCTTTATCAAGAAGATTATCCAATTTTTATGGCGGTTTCTAAAAAGCCCGGCAAGGACAATTCTGGCGAGTATGTTTATAAAAAAGATGAAAAAGGAGACTTTATTTTAGATGAAAAAGGTCGGAGAATTTTAGATCACGACCTCGACGAAATCGCTGAGGCATTCGTGAAATTTGCAAAAGAACAAGGATTTAGTTTTTGGCGATAAAAAAAAATGAAAAAAACAAAAATAATAATTTCAGATGAACAAGTAAGAGAAGAGATTTTAAAATTTCTTTACATGGTTCGTAATAAAGCACGTAGTCTTTCAAGTATTGCAACTACTATTACAAAAATTAAAAAGGAATTGAAACCTTTGGGGATAACACAGAATCAAATTGTAAAGAATTTAGATTTTTTAGTTCAAAATGGGTGGGTGATTAAAGTAATTGAAAAGAGAATATATAAAAGCCCAAAAGGTTTTGAATTTCCCTCGGAGAAAAAATTGTATAAACTTTCTGATGCAGGTATAAATTATTTTGAAGGACCTTCTAGGTTTACCACTACTAGTCGATTTGCTGGAATAAATATAAACAATGTGAGTGGAATTGTCATACTAGGCGATAATAATATTGTGCGATCAGAATATGTTGACTTGTTTAAGAAATTAGAACAATTAGAAAATGCTGTAAAACTTAATAATCAATTAACTACAGAGGACAAGTTAAGCGTACAAGCCGATATTCAAGTTATTAAAGATCAATTAATTAAAGCCAATCCTGATAAAAATATAATTCAACGAGCAAAAGAGAGTATTTCATTTTTAGGTTCTATACCGGGAGTGATGGAACTTTTTAAAATAGTATCAAATATCATTTCCAATCTTTTTAAGTAAATGATTACTTATTCCATTATCCAAAAATCACAACTTGAGGGGGCTTTACGGCTGGATGCGGACTTTTACGAACCATATTATTTTGATTTAGAAAAGAAAATTAAAAATAAAAAATGGGATTACTTAGGAAATTTGATTGTTTTTAATCGTCGTGGTATTCAACCGAAATATACCGATACACCGACAAAATGTAGAGCAGTAGTAAGTCAAAATATACTAGAAGATTTCTTAGATGTAGATAACTTGCCATTTGTTGAGAAAGATTTTTTTAATTCAAAACAAGCACAAGCAGTAAAAATTAAGCCATTTGATATTTTAATTTATACAACTGGAGCAAATATCGGTAGGACAAATATATTTTATCCGAAGACGATAGAGGCTATAGCAAGTAATCATGTAAATATTATAAGGGCTGACGAATCAAAAATTAATCAGCTATACCTTGGCATATTTTTGCAATCAAAAATTGGTAGAGATTGGACTGATAGATGGGCTAGTGGTTCAGATCAAGAAGAAATTTATCCTGAGGATTTTGAAAAATTTCCTGTATTAATAGCTGATAATGATATTCAAAATGAGATAGCAAATTTAGTTTTGCAAAGTTTTGAATTTATAGAAAGCTCGAATAAGCTTTACTCTCAAGCCGAGAATTTGCTTTTGGAAGAACTGGGATTAAAAGATTTTAAAGTTGAAGATGATCTATTCTATATCATCAATCTTTCTAAAATAAAATCTGCTCATCGCGCCGACGCCGAATACTTCCAGCCAAAGTATGAAAGATTAATCTCAAAAATTAAATATAAAATGGAAAAACTAAATAACTTACTTTTACCCAAAAAAGGAATTAAAAAAGGAATTGAAATTGGAAGCGAGCAGTATCAGGAAGAGGGTAAATTATTTATTAGAGTAAGCAACCTTTCAAAACATGGATTAGTAGAAAGAGATCAAAAATATTTAAGCGAGGCATTATATCAAAAACTTAAAAAAGATTTTGAGCCAAAAGTTGGAGAAATTTTATTAACCAAAGATGCCACGCCAGGAATTGCCTATTTATTAAAAGAACCCATCGAAGGAATTATTGCTGGAGGTATTTTGCGTTTAAGAGTAAAACCAGATATTGATCCTGAATATTTAGCTTTAGTTATAAATTCAATTGCAGGACAAATGCAAGTTGAAAAAGATACCGGCGGTTCGGTAATTTTTCATTGGCGACCAGATCAAATTAAAAATTTATTAATCCCAATTCTTCCCAAACCCACCCAGCAAAAAATCGCTGATTTAGTCCAAAAATCCCACGAAGCCAGAAAGAAAGCAAAACAACTTTTAGAAGAAGCAAAAAGAAAAGTTGAAGAAACGATAGAGAAAAATTGACTTTCGGGAAAAATTAAATTAAAATCAGCCAATAAGCTGATTTTTTTGATTTTATGTTGGTTTTCATTGATGAATCTGGTGATACGGGACTAAAAATAGAAAGGGGTTCGAGTAAATATTTTGTGATTTCTTTAGTTTTATTTGAAGACAACGAAGAGGCAGTAAGTTGTGATCAAAGAATTCAACTTTTAAAAAGAGAACCAAGGCTACCCGAGAATTTCGAATTTAAATTCCGTCGGCTCAGAAAGGATCAGAGGATAAAATTCTTTGAAGCCGTCTTGCCCTACTCATTTTTTTATTTTGGGATCGTGATCAATAAGGAAAAATTGTATGGTGAGGGTTTTAAGGTGAAAGAATCCTTTTACAAATATACTTGTAGTTTGGTTTTTGCAAATGCTAAACCCCATTTAAAAGATGCAATTATCGTCATTGATGGAACTGGTTCAAGAGAATTTAAAAGGCAATTGAAAACATATTTGAGAAAGAAAATTGGAACGAGTATTATCAAAAAGGTAAAACTTCAATCATCGGAGAAAAATAATCTTATTCAACTAGCTGATATGATAGTCGGAGCGATTTATAGAAGTTTGAGTGAAAAAGAAGACAGAGAAATTTATCGAAAAATTATTGGGCAGAAAGAAATTTATGTTCAGTTTTGGCCAAAATAAACTACCGCCCCTATCCCTTTCGGGAACGCCGCATTGGATTGCGACAGTTCGAGGCGGTAGCAGTTCCAATATCATGATAACAGATAGCAAAGAAGTATGTCAATAGTTGGGTTGCAAATAATTTTCATCGTAAAAATTTGCTGATTCGGTCCAAAAATTCTACGAAGCACGAAAGAGGGCAAAACAACTTTTAGAAAAAGCAAAAAGAAAAGTTGACCCTGAACCAGAGCACCCTGTACTAGAGCAAAGCACAGTACAGGGTAGTCGTGAACCGAATTTTTTTCTGGTTCACGACAAAGCACGGTTCAGGGCGGAAAATTAATTGAGAAAAATTGACTTTAATTAAAAATTCTATGGAAGAAAAAACAAAAATTTTAAAATGTAGAATTTGCCAAAAAGTTAAAGAAGGAGTTCGTTTGGGAAGTTATAATTTGAAGATTTGCCTGGATTGCTTTTTGGATTTTTTTAGGAAAAGGGTGAAAGAGACGATTGAAAAATTTAAAATGTTTTCGACAGAGGATAAAATTGCTGTAGCAATTTCTGGGGGCAAAGATTCAATGGCTTTGGCTAAAGTTTTGAAAGACTTGGGATACAAAATTACTTTGTTTCACATTAATTGCCAGATAAAAGAAAACGATTACTCAGAGAAATCTCAAAAAGCGGTTGAGGAATTTGCGAAAATTGAAAATTTGCCATTGAGAATTTTGGATTTTAAAGATGAAATTGGAATTGATGTGAAATTGGCAGCAAAAATTTCAAAAAAAGAAATTTGCGGAGTTTGCGGAATGATAAAAAGATATTTGTTAAACAGGGAGGCAAAAGATTTTGATGTGATAGTTACAGGCCATACTTTGAACGATGAAACTGCCTCTTTGCTCAAATCTCTGATTTTTTGGCAAGAAGGTTTCATAAGAAGGCAATTTCCAGTTTTGAGAGAAGAAGAATCTTTAAAGAAAAAAGCAAAGCCTTTGACTCTTTGTTTTGAAAGAGAAACAAAACTTTTTTGCGAGATTTTAAAATTACCCTATTTAAAAGAGCGCTGTCCTTTAAGAGGGGGAACTTATGTGCTTTTTAAAAAAATTGTCGAAGAATTGGAGGAAGAAATGCCCTCTTCTGTTTTAAATTTTTATAAGGGATTTTTAAAAAGAAAAAGAATTTTTGGAAAAGAAAAACCAGAAAAACTTTCTCCTTGCAAAAAATGCGGTTATTTGACCGTAGCAGAGATTTGCAATTTTTGTAAATTGAAAGAGAAAATCAAAAATTTAAAAGAAAAATGAGAGAAGGAGATTTGGTTTTACTAAAAGATAAAAAAGGAAAAAAGTATTTAATCACTTTGAAAAAAGGGGGAGTTTTTGCGTTTCACAAAGGAAAAGTTTTTCATGATGAAATTTTGAAAAAGAAAGTAGGGGAGAGAATATTTTCTTCAAAAGGAGAGGAACTTTTGATTTTAAAGCCGACTTTAAGAGATTTTGTCTTGAAAAAATTAAAAAGGATTTCTCAAATAATTTATCCAAAAGATGCAGGACAAATTTTGGTTTTGGCAGATATCTTTGAAGGAGCGAAAGTTTTGGAAGCTGGAACAGGATCTGGGGCTTTAACTTTGTATTTGATCAGGGCAGTTGGGGAAAAAGGAAAAGTGGTTTCGATAGATGAAAGGGAAGATATGGTGGAGAATGCGAAGAAAAATATTGAGGAGTTTTATCAAAAAAATATAGAAGAGATTAAAAATTTGATTTTAAGAAAACAAAATTTGGCAGAAATTGAAGAGAAAGATTTTGACAGAGTAATTTTAGATTTGCCAGACCCTTGGAATTATTTGCAAAAAGTGAAAGAAGTTTTAAAAGAAGGTGGAATTTTGGCTTGCTGGTTGCCAACAGTATTACAGGTTTTTGAGTTAGCAGACAAAGTTGAAAAAGAGTATTCAAACGATTTCATTTTAGAAGGAATTTTTGAAACTTTACAAAGAGAATGGCAAAAGAGGAAAATAGCCTTGAGACCAAAAGACAGAATGGTGGCTCACACTGGATTTTTGATAATTTTCAGAAAAATTCATGAATAGGGAAGAGTTTATTAAAAAATTGACAATTTTAGCTGGGAAAAAAGCCTCGAATTTTTTCAAAAAAGATAAATCTTTAATAGCTCTGAGAGGGCAAAGCAAAGAAGTGGTTACAAAATACGATAAAATTTTAGACAAATTCATCATAAATCAAATTGAAAAATTTTTTCCGAGAGATTCAATTTTGACTGAAGAATCTGGTTTAAAAGAGAAAAGCAAAGAAAATTTGTGGATTGTGGATTCTTTAGACGGTTCTTCAAATTTTGCAAATCAAAATCCTTTTTTCTCAATTTCGATTGCCTTCTTTCAAAATAAAAAACCAGTTTTGGGCGCTGTGTTTGCTCCAGCTTTAAACGAATTTTATTTTGCAAAAAGAGGTAGAGGGGCGTTTTTGAATGGAAAAAGAATTTTTGTTTCAAAAATCAAAAATTTAAATGAAAGTTATGTTGTTTATTGTGAAGGTGCAGAAAAAAACAGAAAAAGAGTAGCAAAAATTTTGAGCATAATTTTTCCTAAAGTGAAAGACATAAGAAAAATTGGTTCAGCTGGAATTGAAAGTTGTTGGGTAGCTTGTGGCAAAGTAGACATCTTTTTTACAACTCAAATTGAAATTTGGGATGTAGCAGCTGGAATTTTGATTGTAAAAGAGGCAGGAGGAAAAATAACTAATTTTGATGGAAAAAATTGGAAAATTGAAAAACAAGACTTACTTTTTACTAATGGATTTTTGCATAACGCAATTTTACCTTGTTTGAATTAATATGAAAGAAAAAACTGGACAAATTTTGATACTGCAAATGTAATTTTGGTTTGACGAATATTTTAAGTTCGAAGTTTTAGCAGAATTTTTGATTATCTTGATTTTATTTTCAGTAAGAATTTGAATTATTTTCGAGGCATCTCAAAAGTTAAAAAATTTGGAATTGCCCTTGACAAATAGTTTTTTTGAATATATATTTATAATAGAAAGGTTGAAAACTTAAAAATAGAATATAAAAACTATGCCTTGGGGAATGAGAAGAGGCCCTTGGTGGGCTTATCCAGAATTTAGAAAATATCGAGGAAGATGCTGGAAATTTCCTTGGCTGCCAAGGGGTTGGTGGGCATTTCCTGAATATTTTGAAAAAATAACTCCTGAAGAAGAAAAGAAAATGCTAAAAGAAGAATTGGAAGCTTTAAAAGAGGAAATGAAAGCAATTGAAGAAAGGTTAAAAGAACTGGAAAAGTAAAAAATGAAAATTGGAATTTCGGCAGAGGGAAAAAATTTAGAAGACAGAGTTAGCGAAGTATTTGCCAGATGCCCTTATTTTATCATTGCTGAAATTGAAAATGGAAAAATAAAAAGTTTTGAGGCGATTGAAAATGAAACAAGTGGAAGGATGGGAGGAGCAGGAATTTTTGCTGCAAAATTGATGGCTGAAAAGGATGTCAAAGCAGTAATCACAAAAAACATTGGGCCAAGGGCTTTCGAAGTTTTAAAACAATTTAATATTGAAGTTTATCAGGGAGAAGGAAAAATTAAAAAGGTAATTGAAGAATTTATTCAAGGGAAATTAAAAAAATTTGAATGAAAATAGCATTCGCTACAGATGGAAACAATTTAAAAGATAAAATTACTTTGCATTTTGGAAGAGCAAAGAATTTTTTAATTTTCGATACTGAAAAAGAAACCTTCGAAGTTTTTGAAAATCCAGAGATTGAAGGGAAAGAACTTCCACCAGATTTTTTAACAAAGCAAGAAGTAAAAGCAGTTATTGCTTTTAGTTTGGGACCGAGAGCATTTGAAAAATTCAAAAATTACAAAATTGAAGTTTTTAAGGCAATAGAAGGTAGATTTTAGAAAACATTGAAAAATTTAAAGAAGATAAGTTGAAAAAATTATCGAAAGAGGATATATTTTAAGGATGGAAAGGTCGAAAGCAAGATTTTTAAGATTTCATGGCTTTAATTTCATCTTTAGAGAAAAATCAAGTTAATGAAATTGCTAAAGAAGTTTATGAAAGGTTTGAAAAAGAAACCGGAAAAGTTCCAGAATGGGTAAAAGTAATGGCTCACAGGCCTGAGATTTTGAAAGAATTCGTAGAGCTTTTTAAGGCGATAATGGGACCAGGAACGATTGAACCACTTTTGAAATGGAAAATTGCTTTAGTAGTCTCTCAAACTTTGAGGTGTCCTTTTTGCGTCGATGTTTCAGAGAAAATGTTGAAAAAAATGGGATGCGACGAGGAAACATTAAAGAAAATAAAAGAATTATCTGGAGAAGAAAAAGAAATTTTAGAATTGGTCAAAGATGTTACTTTAGATGGTCCTTTAGATAGACAAGAGTTGTT
>Ga0080004_1202752_pt1 | contig 16266 bp, 22 predicted proteins | sample WasSprMetagenome_FD_69207 | JGI IMG/M metagenome (GOLD analysis project Ga0080004, IMG submission 69207) | Sulfidic aquatic microbial communities from Washburn Spring, Yellowstone National Park, USA - WS (SPADES assembly) (version 2) | ecosystem: Environmental > Aquatic > Thermal springs > Hot... | reverse complement strand
TACATCAATTAATACTAAGCCATATTCAAACATGTTATAGACATACCTCTAGGTAGATAAATTCTCTATACCCTTGCCTGAAAGTGGAGCATACCAACTATCAAATAGATTAAGATACATGTTGAGGACATGGATAGATATGAGGTCATAGACTTTAATGGAGGCTGCTGTGGAGACATATTCAGTATTACTATTAGATGTATGGAGTGCGGAGTGATACTAGAGGTTATATAGTGGTTTCCATGGAGTATTACAGCCAGACATCCCTAGAAAAGGGGGAGAAAACTGTAAAGGTTGAGGAAGAGACTGTAAAGGAGTCTGATATTAAACCTAGTATCTTCCGAGGATGGAGTAAACTATACCTGCAACCAATCCTACGATCACTTGAGTGTAATCCATCATAGAATAGACTTAACGAATCATTTAATCGGTTGAGAAACATCGATTATGCTTGTTTAAAATTAGTTAAATTATTCTTAGAACCTTACAGGTTAATTGATGATTATATATGAACTTATCTCAAGACTATTTAGGTTTCTCTTTCTGGTTTTCTTTATGGGGTTTCGTGGGCTTAGTGATTTTTAGTGGGAGGTTATCAAGAGTCTGCTTCCTCCTAGGCCTAGGACTGATGATAGAATGATCTTGAAGAGTATATTGTATGTTCTTACTACTGGTTGTAGGTGGATGGATATGCCTCTAGGGTATGGTTCGTATAAGACTGCTTGGAGGAGGCTTGAGAGATGGCAGGATGAAGGGGTATGGTATAGGATATTCAAAGCATTAGCATCTATTAGAGAGCATGGGATGGTTTCTGTAGATAGCTCGACTGTCGAGGCTAAAAGGGGGAGAAGTAGTGGGATACGGCGGCTTCAAGCATAGGAAGGGGGCGAAGATACATGTAGTCGTAGATAGGGATTCCATGCCTCTAAGAATAGTTATAGGGCCTGGGAATGAGCATGACTCTAGAAGGCTTCTAGAGCTTGTAGGAGGATTGGGTTGGAGGCCTGGGCAGCTCTACGCAGACTCAGCATACGATACAGAACATATGAGGAGTGGTTTAGAATCTATGGGTATAGAGCCTAATATACCTGTGAATACTAGGAATGGTAGGAAGCAGGGACCATACGGTATCGAGCTATATAGGAGGATGAGAAGCGCCGTGGAGAGATTCTTCGGATGGCTGAAATCATTTAGGAGGATAATTATAAGGTATGAGAGGTTAGCATCAACATATAGAGCCCTAGTAACAATAGCATCGATAATCATACACCTAAGATAGGGAATTTTGAGATGAGTTCACTATGAAAAACTTAAATACTTTGAAAAACCTTATAAAACATATTTGTATAGGTGCTCCTTTATCTGTAGTGGATAAATGGAGATGAAGGCATATGCCTAATCCAAGTTATGTGACCTTTAATCCGCCGGAGGAGCTTATTAGAGCTACACTCGAAGTTGTGAAAATGGCTAGAGAGTCAGGGAAGATAAGGAAAGGTGTAAACGAGGTTATTAAATCCGTAGAGAGAGGTCAAGCAAAGTTTGTTATAATAGCTGCGGATGTTGATCCACCAGAGATAATTGCATTCCTACCACTTCTATGCGATGAAAAGAAGATTCCGTATACATTCGTTTCAAGTAAGAAGGCTCTAGGAGAAGCAGCTGGAATAGCTGTATCAACTAGCAGTGTTTCAATAATAGATCCTGGGGCATCGAAAGATTTCCTTGAAGAAATTATTAAGAAAGTAGCTGAGATTAGAGGGAAGAAGCTATAGGTTTAACCTCAAGACAAGTATAGAATTGTTACCTAGAAGTATCCAGAAGATATTCTTGTGTTACCTACACTAGCTCCCAGTTAGAATTCTCTGCTCTTTGCTAAGGTCTGAGGTTACTATTAGCTTAGCTCTAAATGGCTTGGCCTTCTTTACAACGTTAAATCCACAGTATGGGCATCTAGTCTCAGCAACTCTTGAAAGCTTCTCTTTCTCAAAGACCCTCTTACACCAAACACATTGATAAAGAATCTTTCCTTCCACTTTACTGCTGGCCATTTCTTCCATTAGTTAATTGCTAAACTAGAATTTTAATGTTAACAAAAAGAAAACATAATTTACTAGGAATATTCAGATTAGACCCTTAATATCCAAAGGTATAGGTTGTAGTAGCAAATTCGAGGATGAAGATATATCATTGATTATTCTCATTTATTGTAGTGAAGGATGACCTCCTTTAGAGAGTTTGCAGAGTTATGTGAGAGGCTTAAGGAGACTACGGGTAGAAAGGATAAGGCCTCCCTCATAGTTAGATTCTTGAGGGATCTTGAACCCTTAGAGGTTAAGTATGCTTCACGTTTACTCATAGGTAAGCCTCTTCCTGAAACTACAAGTGAAGAACTAGAAGTAGGTTATAGTACTCTAACAGAGCTGCATGAGTTACAGTCGACTCTGGTTGCTGAGCCTCCAAATATCGGAGAAGTCGCAGAGAAACTCCTTGAAGTAGCTAGGATTAAAGGTTACGGTTCTAGAGAAAAGAAGATGAATATCCTCTCTGGGCTTATTGCTAGGATGGATGAGGTTGAACGTGAATGGTTTATGAAGATTGTGATCGGAGAAATGCAGCATGGAGTGAATGAAGGAGTATTACTAGAAGCTCTAGGAGAGATAGCTAACACATCTCTTGAATCCATCTATCGTGCATACATGCTCCTCGGCGACATAGGTGAATTAGCTGAACTAGTAAAAGTATTTGGTGGCCAAGCCATAAAATCGGTAAGGTTGGAAGTATACAGACCTGTAAGACCTATGTTGGCAGAACAATGCCAGGATCTAGGTGAACTCTTTAAAGAGTGCCCTGGACCTTATGCTGTAGAATATAAAGTAGATGGAGCAAGAGTTCAAATCCACGTTGGAAGCAATGGTGTAAGAATATTTTCTAGAAGACTCAATGAAGTAACTCATAGTATCCCCGATATAGTTGAGCAGGTAGATAGGTGCATAAAGAAATGTATAGCTGTCTTGGATGGAGAGATAATAGCTGTAGATTCATTAGGTAGACCCTTACCTTTCCAGATCCTCCTAAGAAGATTTAGGAGGACTAGAAGTTTAGGAGAGGAGAAGCATATACCTTTGAGATTGTATCTCTTTGATATCCTCTACCTAGATGGTGAAGAACTGATAGACCTACCATATTCTGAACGCTGGGGCAAGTTACAGAGCATAGCTTCCCCCGACATATTAATTCCTAGAAAGATGGTCTATTCAGAGAATGAGGTTAGGGAATTCTTAGATTCAGCTATTAAAGCTGGGCATGAAGGTATAATGCTAAAGAAGCTTGATGGAAGATATAAGCCGGGTAGAAGAGAGAAGCTCTGGCTTAAGGTTAAGCCTTCTGAAAACCTCGACCTAGTTATAGTTAAAGCCGACTATGGATATGGCAGAAGGACTGGATGGTTAAGCAACTATCACCTTGCAGCTTACGACCCCGAGACTGGGAGATTTGAGATCGTTGGTAAAACTTTTAAAGGGCTGACAGATGAAGAATTTGAATGGATTACGAAGAAACTTCTAGAGTTGAAGATCAGTCAGGAAGGATACACAGTTAAGGTTAAACCTGAGATCGTCGTGGAAGTTGCCTATAATGAGATCCAGAAGAGCCGTAAGTATAGATCTGGGTTAGCATTAAGATTCGCTAGGATAACTAAGATAAAGCTTGATAAGAAACCTCAAGAAGCGGATACTATACAAGAAGTTAAGCGAAGATACTTCAAACAGTTTGATAAGAACCCTCCGCATATTTAGCTACTCCAACGACAGGCTTACCTACTCGGAGATATACTCCACCCCTCCAGAATTCTCCAGGTAGAGGCTTAGTGAATCTAGCTGTAACTTTCCCCCTCACACCATGCGTTCTTACAATCTTTCCTTCCACTCTAACGAAATTATCTCTATACTCAATCTCTCTACCGACTAGAAGAGAAGCAGTCTCTTTATCGTCTACTCCTGGAAAGTCTAATATATAATCCCTTTTCTTCTTGCTCCTACCGCTTCTCTTAAATCTCTCACTTAATACGTAACCTATCAGCCAGGCCATCTTCGAGCACTCTCCTATACCTTTACCTTAGTATCTCTGCAGAGTGCTCAAGGACTGTTTATCCCCGAGAAATTGAAATTCCTAAGCTGTATTTATAAGTTACTACAATGGATTGATATATTCGGAGGGTCTCATCGCTAAGTTCAAGAAGTTATTAGCAGGAAAGTATCTTTGAGTATCTCGTAAAGATATAGTCTCAATAGATTACCCTGATATTCTATTTGTCTGTATTAGCTTAGAGTAATCTAGAAAGATTTATCCGCTCAGTTTGAATTATAGGGAGGGGTATGAAGAGTTTCATTTTAGGTTTGGGTACTATGGTGGCTTCGGTAACCGTCGGTTCTCTACTGGCATTCAGTAGTGAGGCATGGTCTGCTGAACTCCCCTTACAGGTTGGCTTGTTGAAAATGCTTCATGACATTTATTCTTTTCTCCTTACACCCCTCTCCTCAGCATTGGGTGCACCGTCTCTAGGCGGTGGAGCGTACCTTGGGATATGGCCTCTTATTATCTGGATTGTAAGCTCAGCATTTATAGGGTTCTTGACCGGGGAACCTTATAGAGCTGCAAAAATAGTTTTTACATCAACTTTAATAATCTTCTCATTCTGGATATTTTCAAACTTTATGCTGTACCCTCTCCGGAGTGATAGTCTAGCATGGCTATCAGAAGTAGATAGGTTGATGTCCGACCTATTCTTGTACAGGTCTCTAGATATAGTATTCTTCTTGGCAGTACCCTCAATAGTCTCCGCTACGACCGCTTTCCTCATATTCTACATAGCATCATCGAGAAGTAAAGTTTCAGAATTAGAGGAAGAACAATACCCAGCGTGGTAGGATAAAAAGAAAAAATAGTAAAGAAAAAAATAGTGGGGCATTAAGAGGTATTTTATGCTCCAGTAACTTCCTCGGCTGGTGGAGCTTTGGGAGCTACTTTCTTGGGTCTCCTAGCCTTTTTTGCTGCTTTCTTCTTTGCTGCCTTCTTCTTTGCTGCTTTCTTTGCTCCCTTCTTTTTTGCTGCCTTCTTCTTTGGCATGCTATAACACACCATCAGTAATTAGTATGCTTCTAGTTGTATAAAAATTTTCGGGTAAATTGATGGATGAAGCTTAGGGGTAGTCACAGGTAAATGATAATAACTAGTAAGGATGTAATGATCTATGATCTGTATGGCGGGAGAAGTAGATATCTCGGAGTTTAGGCGTCTTGATTTGAGAATTGGACGGGTTATTGGAGCTGAGAGAGTTAAGGGCACAGATCGTCTCATCAAGTTGCAAGTAGATTTTGGTGGAGTGAGAAGGCAAGCTATAGCCGGTCTTGGCCATATCTATGAGCCGGAACACTTCATCGGCAAGCTTTTCGCATTCATCTTCAATCTCAAACCTAGAAAGATTAGAGGAGAAGTATCTGAGTGCATGATCCTAGCAGCAACTGCAACTGAAGAGAACATCGCCCCACTAATCCCCGAGAAACCTGTCCCCGAGGGAACCCCTATAACATAAAAGTCCAACATAGAAATAGAAAAAAACTCCAATGTATTATTAGGATCCGGAGGATTAGGAGTGTTAAAGATGCTATACGTTAGAGATGCCTTTAAATGTGGAGAAGGTTCAGAAGTAGAATTAATCGGGTGGGTAAGGTCTAAAAGACGGCATGGAAAACTTGTATTCCTAGACTTGAGAGACTCGACAGGCATCATACAGGTAGCGGTTAAGCAGGGAATGACTGACAGTGAAAGCTTTATGAAAGCATTAGACGTAGGCTTGGAATCGGCTGTAAAGGTTAGAGGTAAGCTTAAGAGAGATGCTAGAGCTCCGGGAGGAGTAGAACTCCACTGTAATCACATAGAGGTTTTTGGCCCTAGTTTAGAAGACTTTCCAATAAGGAAGGGTGTTGGATTAAAGTTTCTACTAGACAATAGACACCTCCATTTAAGGAGCCCCAAGGTAGCGATGATCATGAAGATTAGAGCAAACCTCATGGATATAGCACGTAGGTGGCTAAGAGAGAATGGGTTCATCGAAGTTAACTGCCCTACCTTCATAACAGCAGCAGTTGAAGGAGGTGCCACATTATTTAAATTAGATTACTTTGGTAGAACCGCTTACCTTACGCAGAGTGTTCAATTCTATCAGGAGGCTGCAATATATAGTCTAGAGAAAGTATATAGTCTTCAGCCTAGTTTCAGAGCAGAGCTTAGTAGGACGAGGAGGCATTTAACAGAGTTTTGGCATCTAGAAGTAGAAGTGGCTTACGCAGACCTCTATGATATAATGAAGGTCGTAGAAGAATTGGTCTACGCTATTGTTGGTAGTCTAAGTAGGGAGTCTGAAGTAGAGTTAAAAGCATTAGGTAAAGTCGTGAAGCCTGAGATAGCTGAGCCTCCATACCCAAAGATGAAGTATGCTGAAGCTTTACAGATACTTCAAAGTAAGAACGTAAATATTAACTGGGGGGATGATTTCGGAGCAGATGAAGAGAGAATTCTCTCTAAAGAATTTGAGAAACCTTTCTTTGTAACCCACTACCCCAAGGAGGCTAAAGCTTTCTACCACATGCCTGACCCTAACGAGCCTTCTGTCTGCTTGAATGCTGACCTCTTAGCTCCTGGAGGTTATGGTGAGATAGTAGGTGGAGGTCAGAGAATACATGACTACAATCTTCTCTTAGAGAGGATTCGGGAGAACGGTCTTAATGTCCAGGATTATAAATGGTATATTGACTTAAGAAAATATGGTAGCGTGCCTCATAGCGGCTTCGGGCTGGGTATCGAGAGGATACTTTGGTGGCTTCTACAACTCCCCCATATCCGTAGTGCGTGCCTCTTCCCTAGAACACCTACAAGAGTCTATCCATGAGCGAAATTTACGAACCTTCGGAGGATACATTCCTCCTACTAGATGCAATAGAAAGCATTAGAGGGAAAATTTTTAGGAGAGCATTAGAGATCGGCTCAGGAAGTGGAGTTATAACAGTAGCTTTATCGAAAGTGTCTAATGAGGTAGTTGCAGTAGATATTTCTGACAAGGCTGCTAGAGAAACTTGGAGAAGGTTAAAATCATCACCTTATGCAGACATCTCCCACACTATATTGGGAGACATGCTATCTATGTTTAGGGAAGGCTATATATTCGACTTAATTATCTGTAACCCTCCATATTTGCCGAGAGAGAGCTTGGAAGATAAAACCATTGAAGGTGGATTTGACTTCGTAAAACGAATAATTAGCGAGTCTAAGTCTAGGATTATGAGTGGCAGTATTCTACTCCTTCTTGTATCAACTCTCACTAGAGATCTACATGAAATCTTACTGTATCTTAAAAGCGAGGGCTTTAACCCCTATATTAAGCTATCTAGGAAGCTATTTTTTGAAGAAATAATGGTAATAGAAGCTGTCAAGAATTCATAGAAATCTTAGGGAGAAATTAGGGGTATAAGCTTATGAGTGAAGAAGTCTCGTTAAAGAGAGAAGTTGGTTGGTTTGGGTCTTTCTCTCTTGGGTATGCAGACGTTGGAGCAGACATATTCATCGCATTAGGATTGATCGCATTGTATGCCGCAGGAGCTACTCCAATAGTATTCTTAGTTACAGCATTCATATATATCTCCATAGGTTTAGTATATGCTGAGTTAGCTCCAACCTATCCATATGCTGGAGGGGTTCACGTCTATGCAATGAAGGGGTTCAATGACTTGGTAGGATTTACTGCTGGATGGGCATTGATACTAGATTATACAATTGATATCTCACTTTTCGCTTTAGCTGCTGCAGGATACTTTTCTTATCTTCTTCCACAGTTTGCTGATCTTCTAGCTTTAACGGGGCTTCCACCTCTTGGAGTAATATCAATAATCTTCATAGGGACACTGATACTCATCAACTACTTAGGTATAAAGTATTCTGTAGAGGTCTCCATGGGGTTGGTAATCCTCGGTTTGATAATTCAAGGATTCGTCTTAATCCCCGGCTTCTTATTAGTTTTTGATTTCTCTAGACTGTTAGAACAATTACAGATACTCGGCTCCCCGAAGATTCAAATTGAGGTAGCATACATGGCTGGTGTACCCATCAATATTCAGAATCTACTGTATTCATTAACACTTGCAATGGCTTCATTTGTAGGGATAGAATCAATAGCGCAAGCTGCTGAAGAAACTAGGCGTCCAGCGAAGCACATCCCTAAAGCTGCTAAGCTCTCGATAGTCGCCGTCCTCATATCTGTAATGGGGTTTTCAATATTATCCATAGGCTCGGTTGGATGGGAGAAAATATCAGAAGAATTAGAATATTCAATAGCTGGACTAGTAAGAACTTACCCTATTATTGGAGGTTTTGGAGCAAGGCTTGTAGCTTTAGCAGGTTTCATCCTATGCTATGCTTCTTCAAATACTGGAGTTGTCGGAGTCTCGAGGTTAGTAGCATCGATGGGCCGATACAAGCTATTGCCAAGATGGTTCTATAGAATACATCCAAGATTTAAGACGCCTACCAGAACCATAGTCTTGTTCGGCTTAATCGGCTTACTCCTAGCATCTTTCGGGAACATACCGTTTGTAGCAGAACTCTACATCTTCGGAGCCTTAGTCAGCTATCTTATACTCATGCTGGCCTTCATAAAACTGAGAAACCTGAGAGAAGAAGTTTATAGACCATGGAAGGTACCTGGTGAGGCATCTCTCAAAATAGGCGGAGGAACTTTCAGGATCCCTATAGTAGGGGTTGTAGGATTTATTGGGGTGGCATGTTTACTAATTCTTACATTACTCTTTCATGCTAAGGGTCGGGTTCTCGGATCAGTATGGCTTACTATAGGGATAGTAATGTATATGATCTATAGAAGAAAGATTGGGCTTAAGGCTGCATCTTCTACCTCAGCTCAACAAGTTCTACCGATATCTCACGTATATGATGTCGGTATATTAGTTAGACCTCTTACAGAAAGAGCAGAAGCAGTAGTAGAGACTGTGACTAGAAGCTTAGACAAGAGATTTAGGATAACCCTTATCAGTATAATAGACCCTGAAGAATTCAATCTCAACATATCGAATATAACAGATAGAGCTCAGTTATATCAATTAAGGAGTGAGGCTTTAAGTGAGCTTGAAGAAGTTGCTGAGAAACTTAGAAAAATAGGCTACAAAGCTGAATCTATGGTATTTATAGGAGACTTGGAAAAGATAATATCAATCTTAATAGATTCTGGAAGACTAGAATTTATTGCCTTTATTAGGAGAATAACCGGGAAAATAAAGATTGAAAAGACCCATGAAAACAAGCTGTATAGAGTTATATCTAGGTATCATGGTAAAATCATGGTATTAAGGAGGATTTAGAGATGTCTAAGGGCATATTAGCCATAATACATATATTCGTAGATTCTTCAAAACTAGAAGACGTAGCAAGCGAGATTAATAAGCTTGAAGAAGCACTAGACGTCTATGAAGTTACGGGAGAGTTCGATATAATCGCTATTGTAAGAGCAGATGACGCTGTCACCTTTAGAAAATTACTGAAGGATAAAATTATGAAGATCGATGGGGTTAAGAGTACGGTAACATCTATGGTTCTCTACACTCATAAAAGAGAAGGGAGAATAGTAGAAGAATGAGTAGGAAGAATCGATACAAGATACTTTTAGCAGTTAAGGACTATGTAAACTTTAAGGCTCTTGCAGATTTGCTAGAAACGCTTACTGGGGATATAGAGATAGTCTTCCTCCACATAATAGAGTTTCCATTGTCTACTTCGCTCTATCCTGAGATGATATCGGCACACATTGAGGAAGCTAGAAGTAAGCTTCAAAACTTGCTTGACTGGGCTAGAACTCAAGGAATCAATGCAGATCTAAGAGTAACTGCTTCTAGAGATGTAGTTGAGGCGATTATGAGTGAAGCTGAGAAGATTGATGCTAACATGATAGTTCTACAAAAAAGTTTAAAGAAAATCAAGAGAAAAATTAGGAGGTTAGTACGTCAAACAAATCTTGAGAGGGTTGTCGGTCTATCTAAGCGGATAGTCGTTCTGCTTCCAGCAGATTAGAATTCTTCTTCCTCTTCTTCCCAGCCTTCCTCTTCCTCCTCCTCGAATTCTTCTTCGAACTCTTCCCACTCCTCCTCTTCTTCCTCCATCCTGAAGATTCTATCCTCCAACTCCATGACCATTCAACTACACAAGCAAATAGAATATCTAATAAATATTTCTTTAATAATCCTGCTCACCCCTAATATGTTATTGTTTACCTAAACCTACATTGAGTATCCCTAAGAAGATAGAGAGTTAACACCAAACCAAATGAAGAAGGATATGATCTTCGTATTCCCTCACAGCAATCTATAAAGTGCAGCTAAGAGTGCTGAAGGTTTAGAGAGAAATATTCTCTAAACAGACAAATTAAAACTGTCGATGATTTTTCAGGCTGATAAATGATGAAAGCTATGAGGCTAGCTAGAGAATCTGTGTACCATCATCAAAGGATGCGTCCATGAAGCCGTTTCCGGCTCTATTTTATTTTTTATCTTTTAACTATTAGTTAGAGTTATTAGAGTATAATACAGGAATATTACGTAGTGACATTACATGGGGAAATTGTTCGCTCGGCTTGGTAGAGTTGAAGTTGGTGATGGTTTACCTACTAGGATTATGGGTGTGATCAATGTTAGTCCAGAATCATTCTATAAGGAATCCGTAAAGACAAAATATGAAGAAATTGCTGAAACAGCATTGTATATGGAGAAAGCGGGTGCAGATGTAATAGATGTGGGTGCTATGTCTACCGCGCCTTACTTACGTGAGACCTTGATAAGTGAAGAACAAGAAGCAGAGAGGCTACGTTATGCAATTGAAGCTGTGAAATCATCAACGAATCTTCCAGTATCAGCTGATACTCATAGACCTAGACCATTAATAGAGGCAATTAAGGCTGGAGTAGAAATAGTGAATGATGTCTCAGGATTATCGAATCCTATCATTGTAGATATGGTATCAGAACACGATCTATCGTTGATAATCTGTGCACGTAGACTGGGAATATTAAGTAATCCAAAGGAGGCTGTCCCTAAAGCTTTAACCATTCTGGAGAGCTCGATGCAGTACGCTATTGATCACGGTGTTAGATTGGAGAAGATAGTTATCGACCCAGCTATCGGCTTTCATAGAGATACTGGAATAGAGTGGTGGAAGATAGATATTGAGTTAATTCGTAACCTTCAAGAGTTTAGGAGGCTGGGTAGACCGATAATGGTTGGAGTATCCAGAAAGTCTTTCATAGGTTTTTTAACTAATAGGGAGAAACCTGAAGATAGGTTACCCGGGTCAATTGCAATTGAAGCCTTATCAGTTTATTTAGGTGCTCATATAGTAAGAACACATAATGTAAAGGAAACTCTAGATGCAGTTAAAGTAGCAGAAGCATTAAAGACTGTATAGAGTTTATTGGCGGTCAGGGATTATCGTTTATCGTAGTTCTATAAACGAGTTCACCGGAATACCCAGTTCATCTTCTAGCTTAACATGCATCTTCTTTAAAGATATTACAGCGAATATTCCTGAAACATTTGCTCTAGCTTCTTTGCAGAGGTTTACCAGCGCTTTTATTGTAGCTCCAGTCCTAATGATATCGTCTGTTAAGAATACGTACTCTCCCTTCTTTATAGCATTCCTCGATATATATATGTACCGGTATGTTCCAGATTCAAAGACCTGCTTTATCTCTAAGAAGTCCCTAATACCAAGCTTCTTAGCTTTTCTAGCTACTGCAACTTCTTTGCCAAGCATTGAAGCTATCTGGTATGCAACCGGTACTCCATCAGTTTCAAGAGTTAGAACCTTATCTATTTTTACTGAATTTATCTTTTCATACTCTGATATTATAAGATGCTTAAGAAGTACTGGGTCATATATTATCATGCTACTATCTACTGCACCAAATTCATCAACTACTATCCTATTATTTACTTCCTTCATTAAGTATTCTCTCTTGAATATATTGAGGATCGATCGTGCTGTTTCAAGGCTTGGAATAACATGGCCATTAACATATCTACTCAAAGCTGTCGGTGGAATGTTTAGCATAGATGAAAGCTTATCGTAAGACATGATTCTCTTAAGAATCCTAAGAGCTTCAACCGAATATAACCTATAACTCAATTCCTCAGCCTTCTTCATGAACTCATATACAATTATATTTAAGTTGCTATTAAAGAGTTCGTAAGTCCTCCTGTATCTAATGTGTAGTGGGGTAGCTGAGAGTTATTCAAGCTTATTTGGTTTCAAGCTTCCACAGTTAAATGACATAACTCTACATAACTATTCTTCAAATATCTCTACAGCTGATTGCTCTGCTTCTTCATGAATACCGGAAGTTCATCTAGATATACTAACTCACCCGTATACCATGGTCCCTCAATCCAGATTGCAGCTTTGCAGACTACTTCCCCTCCTGATTTTTTGACTAGCCTCTCTAATGCAGTGATAGTCCCACCCGTAGATACTACGTCATCTAATATACAGATCCTCTTATTCTTTATCTTCTCTACGTCTTCTTTCACAAATATTAAGACCTGACTACCCCTAGTAGTTATTGATGAGCACTCTTCTAATAGGTAATCCGTCATGTAGGCTTTAACAGATTTTCTGGCGATAACCATTTTCTTATGGCCAACCTTCTTAGCTACCTCATATGCGAAGGCTATTGCTTTGGCTTCAGGAGTAACTATTATTTCAGGGTTAAATGTCTTAATCCTATCAGATAGTAAACCTGCAACAGTTTGGATGAATTCAATATCTCCTAGGATTAGATCTGCGTTTGAGGCAATCCAAACATTGTTTGAAACCTGTATTATAGGCAGCTCTCTCACCAATCCACCTATTTTTATGATATATTTCTCCTGACTCGCATACTCTAAGACTCTAGGGATGCAATTCACCTCACCATGTAGAAACTATAATAAATTACAGATATAATCACTAGGACTGTAGACATAAGTCTTAGGCCTATGACAGCCATATAAGCAACAGCTGTCATATGGTCTGCTCTCTTAAGCTTAGAATATTCTTGAACCATGTTACCTCAATCTTTATCAGTTTATATAAAGTTGTCTAGACATAAGCTTCTAAAATTGACAAAGACATGTATAGTGAACCAGTCTAATCTGGCTTGGATGTCCTATTCTTTATCTCTTCGATTTCTTTGGTTAACGTCCTAACTATTTTTTCCGCCTCGCCAAGGTATTCAGATGGACTGAGTCTAGCGAGATCCTCAAATTCCTCTGTGGGAAGGAGCTTCCCTAGTTCTTCAACTATTTTCTCTGGATTCTCTCTAATCACTCTATGAATTGTTTCGTAGGCCTGAGGGTGACCGCGTTTTCTTAAGTATACTTGATATGCTTCAGACAAGATTTCTGGATACTTCTTGACATCCGAAGACATTATTTCTCTATTGACCTGCATTTTATCAAGAGAAACTATCAGATTCTGGAGTCCCATGTATGTTAGGGATAGAGGCAGCCCATAGAATCTCTTTATTACAGAGTCCGACAAGTCTCTATGAAGTCTGCTAGAAAGCAGTCTCCTACTCATATATGAGAGGATCTCCGATGCAAGATCGAAGGCTCCCTCACCATTCTCAAGGAGTACAGGGTTAGATTTATGAGGCATAGTCGATGAATGTACTTCGCCGATACTGGGTGGGAAAAAGATATACCCGATCATTGATAGCATCCATAAATCTCTACATAGGTTAGATAGAATAGAGTCCAGTATTGCTATTTTCACCAGGTAGATTGATAGTTGTTCATGTGGTAGGATCTGTGTAGAAGCTGGGAAATAGGTAAGCCCTAGAGATTCAACAAAAGACCTACTAAAGGAGAGCCAGTCAATCTCTGGGTAAACAAATTTTAAAGCATTATGATCTCCTACAGCTCCTCCCAGCTTACCAATAAATTTCGTATTAGCTATCTCCCCTAGAATCTTGGCAACCCTATAGGCATAGTTTACGATGAATCTCCCAAAGGTTGTAGGAAGAGCGGGCATACCATGTGTTCTAGCAAGCATCATGGCATCAATGTTTTGGAGAGATATGTTAGATAATTTATCTACAAGTCTAAGTAGGGCTGGAACTAGAACTTCTCGATTGAATCTATTTAATAGTATTGAGTAGGCAAGATTATTTACATCTTCAGATGTTAAACCTATGTGAATATATGGCTTCAAGATTTGTAACTTATCTGGATCCAGTCTCTCCATAAGATACTTTATTACCGCGAAAACGTCATGAGTTACTGTTTTCTCAATCTCCTTAATTCTCCTAGCATCCTTTATAGAAAATTCTTGATGAATCGTTCTAAGGGCATCCTTCCAATCACTTGGGAGAAAAGCAACTTTTGAGGGCTCAACTTCTTCTATGAATTTAATTAAATATTCTATCTCGATTCTAGCTCTTTCTTTGATAATTGCATACTCTGAAAAATAATTACTTAGATGTATAAGCTTCTCTCTGTACCGCCCATCTATAGGTGTTATTGCTTCTATCGGCTCCACTACTTAGCAACCTCCATTCCAGCTGATGCTCCTACGGATACTAGCTTGATAGGTCTGCCGAGAAGTTCCTCAAGCATCTCAATGTAGATTTTCGCATTTTCAGGTAGCGCATCCCACCCCTTAACCGCTATCCTCCTCCACTCTTCTTTGGTTAAAGCAGACCATCCATCTAGAAGCATATAGATAGGTCTGGCTTTCTGAAGGGTCCTAACGTTTGGAGGAGCTATCTTGACGCTCTCTCCATCAATGTCATATTCTAGGCACATTTTTATCTTTCTGATACCGCCTAGAACGTCAAGCTTTGTTAATGCAATCCAATCTATACTATTTATCATTATGCTATATCTTAGTAGGGGGATGTCAAGCCATCCAACCCTTCTAGGTCTACCAGTAGTTGTCCCATACTCTCTTCCTTTCTCCCTGAGTATGTCTCCTTCTCCATTTTTTAACTCGGTTGGGAACACCCCCTCTCCCACCCTAGTAGCGTATGCCTTCATTACACCGATTATCTCTGAGATCTTTCTAGGCCCTACCCCGCAGCTGGTAAATACCGCTCCTATAGTAGTATTGGATGATGTAACATACGGATATGTTCCCTGGTCTATGTCAAGTAGTGTTCCTTGAGCACCTTCAAATATAATCTTCTTTCCTCCATCTAATTCACCATTTAATATGATCTCCAAATCGCATATATTTCCCGAGAGCTTCTCAGCTAACTTAACCCACTCCTCAACGTCTCCTACCCGTAATTTATGGAAATCTTCTATAAGTTTTATCTTGCTCTGCAACGATTCAGAGTCTAGTAGATCCTCTATCTTTATACCTATCCTTAGAGCTTTATCTGAGTATGCCGGTCCGATGCCTCTCCTCGTAGTACCTATAGCTTCTCTACTTCTAATCCCCTCGATCATATTATCGAGTTTCTTATGTATTGGTAATACTACGCCCGCATTCCTACTTATGAGGGGCTGAGTATTGATCCCTATACTCTTAAGTAATTCTATCTCCTCTGCAACTTCGCTTAAATCTACAACCGTTCCAGACGCTATACATGGCTTTGCTCCAGAAGCTGATCCAGCGGGAAGCATGTTGAATCTAAGCTCTCTATCATCTAAGACTACCGTGTGCCCAGCATTTGCGCCACCTTGAAATCTTACAACATATTCAGCACCTCTTGATAGTAGATATGATATCTTCCCTTTTCCTTCATCTCCCCATTGTAATCCAATTATTGCTACTCCAGTCATAGGATTATCACTAGTCTATATTACTTCAACATCATGAGGCATGCTTTCTCTTATTCCTGCTTGTGTAACTCTAATAAACATAGAGTTACATTTTAGTTCAGGTATAGTTCTCGCACCTAGGTAGCTCATTCCAGATCTTAATCCTGCAACTAGCTTCTTTATCATCTCTGAAGCTGAGCCAGTGTATGGAATGTATGCCTCAACGCCTTCAGCATAGTATGAGTATTCAGAAGAATCTATCAACGCTTCTGTAAGGTCTTCCCTAGACCTAGCCTCTCTGCCTAGCATAGCATATATTGAGGCCATTCCTCTATAGATTTTGTATCTCCTACCATTCTTAACTACAACTGCTCCAGGGCTCTCGTCTGTTCCAGCTAGTAACCTACCTCTCATG